>Ga0209573_1000712_pt1 | contig 62826 bp, 50 predicted proteins | sample TNRBio252014_DNA_FD_185870 | JGI IMG/M metagenome (GOLD analysis project Ga0209573, IMG submission 185870) | Wastewater treatment Type I Accumulibacter community from EBPR Bioreactor in Madison, WI, USA - TNR Reactor_6/25/2014_ DNA (SPAdes)... | ecosystem: Engineered > Bioreactor > EBPR >...
CGGTGCTGAAATTATCTAAAATAGCTGCCGATGATACGCTTGAAGATTTAAAGCGCAAGGTGCCTCCGGTGGTGGCAAATGTGCCTGCTTTTAGTTCTAAAACGCCCTGCACGTTTAATGTGCCACCTGCTACAAAACCTGCACCATAATTATCGTCTAACTGAATAATATCGGCAAATACAATGCCGCCTATTTTGTGTTGCACGCTTCCGTTTTTCAGTGTTACTCTACCTACACCGGTAAATGCTGAGCCTGTGCCGCTACCACCGGTTATGTTCTCACACACATCTAAACCACCTCCGGCATTGCTCAGTAAGATATACGCATCATCATCTAAGGTTACATTGCCTACATTGAACGTAGCATTGCCAATTTCGGGGTAGTTTGGTACAGTATTGGGAATGATAACATCGAAACCGCAACCATTGGGTACTGTATTGGGAGTCCAGTTGTTGCCATTGTTCCATACCGAACTTTGGCTGCCGTTCCATACCGAGCCGCAGTTGCTATTAACGGTGATTGCTGCACTGCCGCTTAAGCCTGCACCAATAGCTGTGCAATTAGCATCGCTGAGCGTAGCAATAGTATAGGTTGTATTAGTACCCGGAGAGACACTAACAGTTATCGGGCTGCTGCCGCTGAATGCTGCGCCATTGGATAAAGTGCCGCTAAATGGACCTGCACCTGTTAATGTAATTGTCAAATCTGTACTTTGTCCGTTGCAAATAGTTGCTGTGCCGGATATTGCGGCAGTAGGTCTTGCATTTACTGTAAGCACTCTGCTCGCAGTGGCTGTGCAGCCTGCCGCATTAGTAACTGTTACTGTGTATGTGCCATTAGATGATACCGTGATTGCGGCTGTGGAAGCTCCTGTGCTCCACGAATAGCTTGTGCCTCCGCTTGCTGTGAATGTAGATGAACCACCAGCACATATTGTATTGGTGCCTGAAATACTTGCCGTTGGATTTGCATTTACTGTAAGTGTTCTGCTCGCAGTAGCTGTGCAGCCTGCTGCGTTAGTAACTGTTACTGTGTATGTGCCATTAGATGATACCGTGATTGCGGCTGTGGAAGCTCCTGTGCTCCACGCATAGCTTGTGCCTCCGCTTGCTGTGAATGTAGATGAACCACCAGCACATATTGTATTAGTACCCGAAATACTTGCCGTTGGATTTCCTACTATTGTAACAACTTGTCCAGCACTTGCAGTACCCCAACAATTACCATTGTTAGCACGAGCAAACCAAGTCCCGTTTGAAGTAACACTCTTAGACGTACCGGAACCAAGATTTGTAGCCGTTCCTGAAGCAGATGTTTGCCAGTAGATGGTTCCGTTTGAACCACCTGATGCAGTAAGCGTCACACTACCTCCGCAAGAACTCCCTGCACCTGATGCTGATACTGCTCCTGGGGTTACAGGAGTATATGTCAACACCGCTGAAGTATTAACCCACGCGCAGCTACTACGTCTTGCCTTTACAGTGATACTTGTAGCAGCACCTGAATTCCAAGAGCTACTATTACCAACTACTTCTGTTCCAGCGTTTGGAACAATTTTAACTTGATCAATGTTTCCTGTTGAAGCATTTGCCCAAGAAAGAGAATAGATAGTATTTGGAGTAACAGCAATAGAAGCTCTGTGTGCACCAGAGCCTACCGCTACAGAGCCTGCATCACAATTTGCTTGTGCTGTTGGTGCTGGAGATGAACTGCCTTCTGCGGCAATATCGTAACCAAGTGTACTGATATTTCCATTGCAGGTCTTATAATTCAAATCAACAAACCAAAAGATCCCATCTGCCGATGTTGGATTGGCATTACCAGCTATTTCATAACCATTAACCAATGTCCCATTAGAAAACACATTAGTTAAATTTGGATTTCTCCAGTAATAGACGCCTGAGCCTCCTCCAGAATAAGCTGCTATTTTATAAGTTTGACCAGCAATCAAAGTAACTGGGGTAGCTAATGGAGTCTGATTTGTCCACACACCATTTGTTCCAGTTACCGCCTGAGTCGCTAAAACAGTTCCCGAACTATTCCACAGTGTGATTGTGGTTCCAAAATATCTACGGAACGAAGTAACTGTTATCGTTGTGTTAGGAGTAAAAGTATAACCCAATGTCCAGTTTCCAGAACTGTTTGACGTATGTGCAATACCATTTAACAATGTTTGCCCCGAAGCTTCCTGCGGTGAAAAAAACGCGAAGTTCATCATAATAAAAACAACTGCTGCCGCAAATGTTTTCGATGTCAATGTAGTTTTGTGCGTTACTCGTGTAAAAAATTTCATAATTTACTAAATTTTATGGGTGGTTAATTTGTAGTAGTTCTTTTTTTATAATTAAAGTAGTGAGCAAACATCGTGCCACAATTTAGTATTTTAAATAAACGATAGCTGTAAAGACATCAAATTAACACCTATGGGGTGGTTTTGTCAATAAAATTGGTTAATAAAATTGCTTGGGTAGTGCACACGGCTAAGGAATTATTGGTTGTGCGCTGAATTTTCGGGCTATAAAAATATTCCTTTTTAGAGAAAATACAAGTGCTGCGCAATGTTTTAATGCCGAGATACTGCATAAATGAGGATTTTGTGAATATGATGTACGCTAAAACGGGATAAAAGTTGCGTACGAAGCGTTTGAGCGGGTGGAAAGGAGGAAGGATTTGGAAGGGTGGAGGGAGGAAAAGTTGGAATGGCGGAATGAGGGAAAGTTGGAATGATGGAATCGGGGAATGATGGAGGATTGGAATGGGGAAATAATGGTATAGAAGTAAGTAGGGTAATTTTTACACTTCGCGCAGCACCGTGCGAAAAGCCACAAACTTATCGGGGAAAAGGTCTTTTACTTCTTTCTGCAAGTCTTTTGCAAATTCGTTTTGATAGGTAAAATAGTCGCTCATAGCATTGGCAAAATATTGAATGGCATAGGTAATGCCATCGGTTTGGTCGGCTTCTACCACGCGGTACATTTTGTAGGATGTAAAACAGCCTGTTCCAGGTGTAGCTGTGAATGTATACTGCTTCATCCACGGCAGCCACACATCGTTAATATCGAGGTCTATTTTTACGGTTACGTTGTAGATTATCATAAATAAAAAGTTAATTGAAAAAAGAGAAACGACCAATGACGAAAGACCAACGCCCAAAACCATCTGCTTAGTTAGTGAAAAACAGGCACGGGATTCAAAAAGCGGAGAATGGCATTTTTGGTGCGCATGTATGCAGTATCAAAGTCTTTGTTCAGCACTACATAATCAAATTGGTTTTCGGCACGCAATTCTTCTTCGGCACGTTGGTAACGTTGTTTTAAAGTTTTTGCACTTTCGGTATTGCGGGCTTTTAGGCGTTCGAGCAACGACTCTTTTGAAGGAGGCTTTACAAAAATGGTAAAGCAATCGGCTCCAAATTGTTTTTTGATATTGGCTGCGCCTTTAATGTCAATATCAAACACCACCGTTTTGCGCTGCGCCCATAGCCTTTCTACCTCGGCTTTCAAGGTGCCATAATTAATGCCTTGATATACTTCTTCGTGTTCAATAAACTCGCCTGCCGAAACTTTTTTTTGAAAATCGGCTGCCGAAATAAAGTAATAATCTTTGCCATCGGCTTCACCGCTGCGCATGGGGCGCGTGGTGACCGAAACCGAAAATGCCAAATCGGAAAAATGCACTAAAAGCTTTTTTACAATAGATGTTTTACCTGCCCCGGAAGGCGAGGTGATAACAATAAGTTTTTTGGTGAATTGTTTTACTGCTGGCGCGTGTCCCATTGTTTAATTTTATTGATGCTTTTTTGTGGAGGATTTTTTATTGTTTCTCTTCTGGTTTTTTCTTTTTTCCGGCTGCTGCTGTAAGTTTTTCAATTTCTTTATCAATGTAATAAAGCGATTGAGGCCCCGAGCCTATTAGTTTTATTTTATCAATGAGGCGGGTAAACTGCACTTCTTCTTCGCGTTGTTCGTCCACAAAAAATTTAAGAAATTCTACGGTGGCGTGGTCTTTTTCGTTGCGCGCCAAATCTACAATGCTGTAAATGCTTTTGGTTACCTTTTGCTCGCCTACAAGCGATAGCTCGCATATTTCTACCACAGATTTAAAATTCACCTGCGGTTTTTTCAATTCTGGAACTAAGGCATGGCCGCCCATTTCGTTGATGTAGTTGAAAAACTTCATAAAGTGGGCGTGTTCTTCGGCCGATTGCTTAAAGAAAAAAGCGGCTGCGCCTTCGTAGCTTTCTTTATCGCACCACGAAGCCACAGCGAGATAATGGTAGATAGCACCCATTTCTAATGCAAGGTGGTCGTTCAAGGCTTTTTCAATCTTTTTTGGTATGAGCATAAAATCAATTTGATTTTGAAAAAATTATCGGTGTTTGCGCCCGCTGAAGGTATTGTGGGGGCAATCGCATTTGCTTCCTTTGCAGGCACTAAAAGCGGTGCCCAACACAAGGGTTAAAATAAAAGCTGCAAAAATTAGTTTGATTCGATTTGTAAATAACACGTTGCAAAAGTAACAGATGCCATCGGAGCGCAAAACTATTTTATTGTGTGTGTTAAACTGGGGCATTGGTCACGCTGCTCGCTGTGTGCCGTTAATTGAAAAATGGCTGGGCGAAAATAAGCGCGTAGTAATAGCCTCGGATGGCGCGGCATTGCAGATGCTACAAGGAGAATTTGCCCAATTGCAGTTTGAAAAACTACCTCCTTACGAGGTGTATTACAATGAAAGCGGCAACATGGTAGTAGCAATGGCGCAGCAACTGCCAAAGTTTATTAACGCCATTTTTAAAGAGCATAAAGCACTCAATTTTTTGGTTGAAAAGTACTCGCCCGAAATGGTGGTTTCCGATAGTCGCTTTGGTTGCTACACTACGAAAACAAAATCTGTTTTCATCACTCATCAATTGCATTTGATAATGCCCAAAGCCTGGAAATGGATGCAGCCGATAGTAAATCATTTCAACCATAAACAAATTGCAAAGTTTGACGAATGCTGGGTACCCGATGTAGAGGGTGCAAACAATTTAAGCGGCAAACTATCGCACCCGGCCTTGCCTAATGTGCGGTACATTGGTTGGCTTTCGCGCTTTAAAAAAGCAGCTAAAACAGAAAAAAAGTTGGATGTGTTGGCGGTGCTTTCGGGCCCCGAGCCACAACGCACAATATTGGAAAAAAAACTGCGTAAACAGTTGCGCGAAAGTAATTTGAGTTATTTGCTTGTAAGGGGTTTGCCGGGCAAATCAAAACCTCAAAAAAGCAACGAAATAAACTACCTAAATGCCGATGAACTAGCTAAGGCAATTGCGGAAAGTAAAATAGTAATTTGCCGCAGCGGATACAGCACGGTTATGGATTTGATGACCTTGCAGGCCGATACAAAAATTGTGTTTGTACCCACACCCGGGCAAACCGAGCAGGAGTATCTGGGCTTTCAACTCGAAAAGCGGGACTTTGTTTCATCTGTAAGCCAATTGCACTTAAATGTGTTTGACTTTACTTAGTGGTCGTTTAGCACTTTTTCAATAGCTACTTTATCGGCATCAATTGCCTTTGTGAGCGCGTCCATTGATTCAAACTTTTTTTCATCGCGTATGTATTGCAGCAGTTCTATTGTTATTTTTTCGCCATAAATTTCTTTGTCGAAATTCAGGATGTTTACTTCTACCGAAAGCGAATTGCCATTAAATGTAGGATTGAAACCAATGCTCAACATGCCTCCATATTTTATGCCTGCATGATGCACTACTGCCGCATAAATTCCCCTGCGGGGAACCAATTTGTGCGCATCGCTGATGCTGATATTTGCTGTGGGGTAGCCGAGTTTTCTGCCGTTTTGCAAACCTTTTACTACCAAGCCTTCTATTGTGTAATTGTGCCCCAACAAATCATTTGCGGTATGTATGTTACCTTCGGTAAGTGCGTGGCGAATTTTGGTTGAACTGATGGTGATTTGCTCTAAAGTTTCTTTTTGAATTTCATCTACTTCATATCCAAAACGGTGGCGCATCTGGCGCAGCAGGTTGATGTCGCCACTGCGGTTTTTGCCAAACTTGTGGTCGTAGCCGATAACAATCTGCTTGGGTTGAAAGTTTTTTACCAAAAAGTACTCTATGTAATCATCGGCACTTTGCTCAGAAAAACTGCGCGAAAACGGAACGATAACCACGTTATCAATACCATAGCTTTCGAGTAAAGCAATTTTTTCTTCTATTGTATTTAGCAGTTGCAGCGAGCCGTCTTGCGGGGTTATAACCAAGCGCGGATGCGGATGAAAAGTAACAATGATGCTTTCTCCGTTAATATTTTTAGCAAGCTGTGTAATTCGTTTTATCAGTTGCTGGTGGCCTTTGTGCACACCATCAAACGTGCCAATGGTAATTACCGAGTTGTTGAATTTCGGAAGTTTAGAAAGGTCGGTAAATACACGCATAAACAATAAAAAAATTTTGGTGGCGGTGTGCGAATGTAGCGCAAATACACTACGCAAGCAGGCATAAAAAAAGCCACCCGAAAAACGGATGGCCTTTTTTTACTTAACTAAAAATCAAAAAAATTATTCTACAACTACTTGTTGGCGAGAAACTCCAGATTTAGTTTTTAAAGCAATTGTGTAAATGCCTTTTGCAAAGCCACTTACATTCACTGTAATGTTGTGTTGAGAAGCAACGGCTTCAACATTGCTTATTACTACTTTTCCTGTTACATCAAACATTTCAACTGTCAAAGCTTCGTTGTTATTCAAATCGGCTTTGATGTTTAAAACAGAAGATGCAGGATTTGGATAAACACTTACTCTGTTAAAAGCTGCTACATCAGAAATTGAACTTGAAGTACCAATTGCAAATGTTGCGGTTGCAGTGCAGCCTTTAGAATCTGTAACTGTAACCGACTGGCTTGGCGATGCAGCTAAATCATTAACAGAAGCTGTTGTTTTAGGGCTACCGCTCCACTCGTAAGTGTATGGTCCGGTTCCACCAGAAGCAGAAACTGTTGCAGTGCCATTGTTTTGGTTGCCTGTAGCAGGAGTGGTGTTTACTACTGAAGCCGCTACTGCGCTTGCCGGTTCAGCAATTGCAACTCCGGCAGAAGTTGTACATCCTTTGCTATCGCTAACTACTACTGTGTAGCTGCCCTGTGCAACATTCAACAATGAATCGTTGTTTTGTGCTGGTGTTGAGTTCCAAACAAATGTGTAAGGAGCAGTACCTCCGGTTGCTGTTGCTCTTGCATTGCCTGTGGTTCCGCTTTTACATACAACATCGGTAATTTTTGTTGCATTAGCTACCAGTGCAGTAGGCTGCCCCACTGTAATAGTAGTAGTAGTAAAACAGTTTTGCGCATCGGTTACTGTAACTGTGTATTGACCAGCAGCCAAGCCTTGTGCTGTTGCAGTAGTTTGCTGAGGTGTTGTGCTCCATTTGTAGGTTAAGCCATTTCCTGTAGCTACTACTCCTGCATTTCCATTTACTCCATTAAAACATGTTGGATCTGTTTTGCTGGTGCTACCAATAGTAGGACCGCCAGTGTTAGAAATTGTTACTGAATCAACAGTAACACATCCACCCGAACCTGTAACAGTAACTTTGTAAGTACCTGCTCCTACATTGGCAATTGAATTTGAAACAGATGCATTGCCACCCCAAGCGTAAGTATAAGGAGCAAAGGTTTGGTTTGAAACGCTAACTGTAGCACCGCCATTTGCTTGACCGCAAGCCGCTGGAGTTGTATTGAATGACAATGAATGACAAGCAGTTTCAACTGTTATGAAAGGCAAAAAGAATGCTGTTTGCATCAACAATTGATTGCAAGGTGCTGGTGCATTCATCAAAAATGGGCCGGGACCAGAAAGGTTGGCATTTGCATTCAACCTAAGGTTTTGATAGTAAAGCGTATTGCCCGGTATAGTGCTTGAATTAGCAAAAGTATCGTTGCAAGAAGTAAAGTAACCTCCCAAGATTTGAAGATTGTCTGACTCAGGACCTTTGAAATCTAAACGCACTGCAAAAGTTTCGCCCACAGGGTAAGATACATTTGGATAGAACATTGCCGGAAAGAAACCGCCATTTAAGTCCAATGACTGGTTCAACACAATAGTATCAGACCAAGTAACTCTTGGTGTAAACCAATCGTGTGTTGGCGTGTTTGGCGTGCCGGTAAGACCAATTGAGTCGGCTCTTAAAACAGATATAATGAAAGTATCGTTTAACCCACTGGTGTTAACTACTTTAAGCGGAATAAAAAGGCTATCTACATGCACTTTGCTTGTAGCTCTGCTGTATTTTTTGTTGTTATCTACATCAACTAATGAGTCATAAGCTTGGATAACATTTCTGAAATCAAGGATGCTATCGTTAGAGTAGTTTTTGTTTATTCTCCAAGCGAATCTTTTGTTTTGGTAGCCATTGCCAGCATTTGCCAAACCAAAGGCTCTGTCAATAGAATCATAATCTAAAATGAAGCTGTTGAAAATGTTTCTACCAGCACTTTCGGGGCGACTAACTGATGGCTTAAAAGATGATGCATCAGACTTCGTGTTTTTCACATGCTCATACACTTTTGAGATTTCAGACGAACTGATTTCTTTCAGCTGTGCAGAAACACTGAAAGCCGTAAAAGCAACCAATGATGCTAAAATGGATAAACGTTTCATTACTTGAGTTTTTTGTTTTTTAAAATTTTAAGGGAACGAAGATAGAAAAAGGTTAATCATTTAATAACAAGTAGTTTATTCGATTCTTTCGTTTAACATTGACTTCTATTTTAACGGACAAAGACTTTACTTTTTTTACATGAACAGAAAATTACTTTTTGCATCATTGGTTGCATTTTGCACCAACTTTGTTTTTGCGCAGCAAGCCATAACTTTTCAATCGGCTGATATGCCCGTAGTGCCGTGGAGCAACCGCGTTGCAATAGACACCTTGCCTTTGCCTTCCATCAATTTTGGGCAAAAGGGCGCAAACAGGGTTTACGACTTTAGCAATTTCGCAGTTTTTAGATACGATACCGTGGAATATCGTGCGCTTACAACTACACAACAGCAAAAATTTTCGGCAGCAAATGTTGCAATAACTACAGACGGCAAAGGTTTTATTTATGGTAAACACACCGCAAACACCAACTTCACGCTCGAAGGCTTAGAAGGCGATTTGATACCAGGATATTTTTCGGATGTGCAGTTCAACCCCAAAGCAGAGATTTACAAGTTTCCAACACAATATGGTGGTACTTTTAGTGGCAGCTATGGTTCCACAAAAATTATTCCCGGCTCAAGTATCAACCAGCCATTGGTGGGCAATGTGCGCGTTGTTTTTACAGCAAACTACACCGATACAATTGATGGCTGGGGTAAAGTAATTACACCTGTGGGTACTTATAAATGTTTGCGCGTGCAAAGGGTAGAAAGAACCCACACTAAAATTGACGCTTCTACTTTTCTTTCGCCAAACAACTACAATCAAGCAGTAAGCGATACGCGCGATACCACAGTTAGATATTCGTATTTAACCAAAGAGGCAAAAGGCTCTGTTATCACATTTACATTCGATACTTTTGATAATGTACTTTCTGCCAGTTGGTCTATGATTCCTCCGGCAGCAACGGTTGCCGATTTTTCGTATGGTGTGGGGCCAAATGGGCAGGTAAGTTTTACCGATAGTTCTAGCAATTATCCTACTTCATGGTCGTGGAATTATGGCGACAATACTGCCAACGGAACGCAGCAAAATCCTTCGCACACTTATGCTGCAAACGGAAGTTATTATGTGTGCCTTACTGCAACCAACGCAGGCGGCAGTAACACTTATTGCGATTCGGTGAGGGTGACTACCATTGCTTCAGTGAACAAAAAGCCACTGGCTAAAAATGACAGCACCGCTTGCATACAAAGCGACTCTGTTTTGATATCGCCTTTGAGCAACGATAGCGACCCCGACTTTAATACATTAAGTATCACCAATGTTTACACAGCGCAAAACGGCACAGCCACTTTGAGCGGCACAACCGTAAAATACAAACCAAACACAGCCTTTACCGGATGGGATTATTTCGATTACAGAATTTGCGATAATGGTGCGCCAGTGCTTTGCGACACCGGAAGAGTGTATGTAAACGTTACACCAAAACCTGCCAACCAAAAGCCGATTGCGGGCAATGACAGCACTACATGCCAGCAACCAGATTCTATCACCATCAACGCGCTTATCAACGACAGCGACCCCGATGGAAATTCATTATCGGTAACAACTGTGTTTAATTTCCAAAACGGAACCGCAACTACCAACGGCACTACGATTGTTTACAAACCCAATAGTTCGTTTAGCGGTTGGGATTATTTCGATTACAGAGTTTGCGACAATGGCTCGCCTTCGCTTTGCGATACAGGAAGGGTTTTTGTGAATGTATTGCCCGAGCCTTTTGTGCCGGAGTTGCCAGTTGCCGATTTTAATTACACTACCAATGGTGCTGCCTGCGGCTATTCTTTTGAAAGCACAGCCCAATCGGCAGATTCTATTTCGTGGAAGCTAACAAAAGTAAATGGAGTAGGAAACGACACCGTTATTGGCGATTCCACATTTGTGTTTGGCACCGCTGGGGTTTCTACCTATAAGGTTTGCTTATACGCATTTAATCAAGATGGCATGGATTCTATTTGCACAACATTAAATTTTGGCTGTGTAGGAATTTATGACCTTAAAAATAACTCGTTTACGTTTTATCCAAACCCTGCACGCGATGCGGTTTTTGTAAAAAGTAATGTTGCTAATAACGATGCAATAAAAGCTGTTCGCCTTTACGATTTGTCGGGCAGATTGGTGAGTGAAACACTGATAGACTTTCCAAGTTTTCAAAACTTGGAAAGTCTGCCACAAATCAACACATCCGCCATACAAACAGGAAGTTACATTGCGGAAATTGTGTTGCGCAACAATACTATTGGTGGCAGAAGCAAAGTGATGATTCAGAAGTAGATTTTGTAAATAGACTTTCCAAGTTTTGAAAACTTGGAAAGTCTCCCAATCTTTCTTTCAAAACACTTGAAATTTTCACAAACCAACTATTACTCTATTTTTAGGGCGGCATGATATTAAACACCACTTTTCGCAACATAGGGCGCACCCGCGAAATTCTGTCAATCCTCATCAAATATGGATTTGAAGATGTGGTTGCCAATAGCACGTTGCGCAATCTGGTTACCGAAAGTATGCGCCTGCGCTGGCTGCGCGATGAAAAGCCCGCGCTGGAATACACCCGTTGGGAGCGCATCCGCATGGCTGCCGAAGAGTTGGGACCCACCTTTGTGAAGTTGGCACAAGTACTCAGTAACCGCCCCGATATTGTGCCCGAGGCTTTGGTAAAGGAATTTGAAAAATTGCAAGACAGAGTTCCACCCTTTGAGTTTGCAAAAGTGCGCGTGATTATAGAGCGCGAAACCAAACAAAAGATTGAAGACATTTTTGAAGAATTCAGCGAAGTGCCAATGGCTTCTGCATCTATAGGCCAGGTGCATAAAGCGAAGCTGAAAACGGGCGAAGAAGTAGTGGTAAAAGTGCAACGCCCCGATGTGCAGGAAATTGTAGATAGAGATTTGAGCATCCTGCGCGAAGTGGTACAGCGCAGCGATCGCTACTTGAAAAAACAAGGTGTGCTAAATGCCGAAGAGGTAGTAAATGTGTTTGAACGCACCATGCAAAAAGAGCTCGACTACCTAAATGAAGCCCGCAACATTGAGCGTTTTCGCAATTACTACATCAATAGAAAAGACTTTTATGTGCCAAAGGCATATCGCGAATTCAGCACTTCTAAAATTCTGATTTTGGAGTTTGTGCGCGGTTGCAAAATTACCGATGTGCGCCAGTTGCGCGAATGGGAGGTAAGCCCCGAAAAAATTGTGGAACGCGGCATGGATATTTACCTGTCGCAGATTTTTGAACACGGTTTTTTTCATGGCGACCCGCACCCGGGCAATGTGTTGGTACGCGAAGACGGCACTATAATTCTACTTGATTTTGGAATGGTAGGGCAATTGATGAAAAAAGACAAATATGCCTTTGCCGGAATTTTTATTGCCATGAGCCGCAATGATGCACGCGAAATGGCAAATCAATTTCGCAAACTTGCGGTAGAAGACAACATAACCGATATGCGCCAGTTTGTGTATGACCTCAATGATTTGATTGAAGATTACGCTCATTTGGACGTTAGCGAAAGTAGCATTCAAGATGTAATTACGCGCTTGCAAAAAATCATGTTCACCTACAAAATTACTGTGCCGGGCGGTGTGTTTATCATCTTCCGTGCATTTGCAATTTTAGAAGGCATAGGCAAAAAAATGCACCCAAATTTTAAAACCTATGATTTTATTCGACCTTATGGGCAGCGCTTGATTACCGAGCAATTGAAACCAGAAAATTTAGCCAACGAAGCCCAATCGCGCTTTTCAAATCTTTCTTCTTTTTTAAATAGCATTCCGGTAGAAGTGCGCAGCATTTTGCAGAAAACACAAAAAGGAAAATTGCATTTTGAGGTTGAGTTGCAAGGTTATGGTTACGCGCTAAAAAAATGGGATAGTATTACCAACCGCATTGTTATCACTTACATTATTTGCGCTTTGATTATTGGCTCATCTATTGCGCTTTTAGGCAACTACCCCGAAGAAATGCAATTCGTTTACGGCATCAACAAATGGAGCTTTATTGGCTATTGTATTGCCGGTGGGCTTTTTGCCATTTTGCTTTACACTATTTTACGAAGAAGGATTTATAAGTAATTACTGCCTTCTTTTGTATTTACACAGTATCGTATCTCCGCTTTCTTGGTATCCATATTGTAGTGTCGTTTCGTCTAAACGGTGTATGTCGGCTATTTGAATAGCAGCCCCCGAAAAAGACACCTTCACTTTAGTTTCATTATCCATCAACTCAAACACGCCAAAAGTAATTTGCAAGTTGTTGGTTGCGGTATTGGTGTAAGAAGATTTCACCGAGCCGTTATCGGCAAAGTAAATGGTGTATCCGGGAAAGTTGGTTAGAAAGGCACTGGTGTTATCGGCACCGTTTTTTGAAAGGCTATCAAGCTGCCATGCGCCAATAATAGGATGCATTGGTTTGTTGGTATTGTTGCAGCCAATTACACAACACAAAATAAAAACCGGAAATAAAAATAGCTTGTTCATTCGTTCCAAATTTACTACCCAAATGTAAAAACAACGAAGCCATTCTAAAGCAAGTTCAGAATGGCTTCTATAAATTTTATTGTGGTGCTTTTTTAGAAGAAATCAAATCTGAAATCTTCCACATCCGCCAACTTCTTTTTCACCTCGGTAGTTTTGCCTGCTTTGCCTTGCGTTTGCATTTTTAAGCTAGTAAGATAGCTTGTGTAATCGCTTGCTTTTGGTGGCTCATTGATTGTACTAACCTGTACAGCATAAACGCCAGTATTGCCTTTTACAGGTGCAATCAATTTATCTTTTGCAGCACCCGTTGCTGCTGCTGCCACGTTTGGTTCAAACAAAGTTCCGTTTAGGCTGGGGTTGCTGAAAGCAGCACCGGAAACCATTACGGCTTCTTTGCTCAATTTAGAGGCAAGCTCATCAATACTTCCGCCTTTAGCTCCGTTTATCTTTTCGGCTAATAGTTCTGCTTTTTTCTCGCGCAGGTAATCAAACTTCACACGGTCTTTCACGGCATCTAGGTCGGGCAAACCTTTTGCGGCAACTCCGGTTAAAATAGCTACCACATATTTCTTATCCACATTCATTATGCTTGACACATCGCCTTTTTGGGCTGTGTAAGCCCAACGCACCAAATCGCGAGCATTGCCCAGGCCAAAAACATTAAAATCGTTCTTGCGCAGGTTATCGGCTGTTTTGGCTTTTAGCTTTTCGGCCGATTTTGTAAACAACGCTTCGGTTTGGTTGTCGCCAGCAAACTTGCTTGCATTGCCATAAATGGTGCGTTCGGTTTCTGGGCTTGGCACAATTGTTTGCGTTAAGTAAGCAACCTGCACGCCTTGTTTGGTTGGTCTATCTTCGGTAACCATAAAAATGATTAACTCGTTTTGGGTAGCTGTTTTATACACCTTTCCTTTTGCGGCTTGGTAAAACAATACATCGTTGTAATACTTTGGTTTTACTTCTCTTTTTACCCAACCAATATCGCCAGCCTTAACTTTAGAATTTTGATCTTCAGAAAAAGTAACTGCAAATGCTTGGAAGTTGCCTTTTAAAGAATCTAACTGTGTAAAAACACTATCAAATTTTTGTCTTTTCTCGTTTGCTTCTTCTTGGGTTTTTACATCGTTAAACGAGAATACAATTTCGCTTACACGTACCGAGTCGCTCAATAGTTTACGATCGGTTATACGTGCTAATTTGTATTTATCGCCATCAATAAATGGACCCACCACAGTGCGTACCGGAGCGTTGAACAAATCTTCAACTATTGGCGAAAATTGCACTTGTTCTCTTTCGCTATAAACCACATTGAAAGGCTCTTCGCTGTAAATTTTTACAAAAAGGGAATCTTCGGTAGTAGAAGTGCCGGCAGTAAATGCTTCTTTCTTCTCTAACAAATAATCTAATGCGGCTTGGGTATCTGCTGCAAATGGCACTACATCAAATGTAACATAGTCTATCTTGCGGCTTTCTTCTTCTTGATTATACTTTTTGCTGTTTGCACTCAAGTATTTTTTAAGGTCGTCATCCGTAAACTTAATGTCTTCGTCTTTTACATCGGCAAAAGGCAACTGCACATATTTAAAATCTACGGTGCGCAATTGATCGTTGTAAGCACTTTGGGCTAACCATGTAGGTACAAACAAACCTTTGCTTACAAGGTTGCTATATTTTAAGCGAGCTTCGTCTTTCTTTATCTCTTTTTCAAAGTTAGTCCACATTCTTCTGCGGGTTCCGGGCTCTGCTCCGGGGTCGTCTTGATCTAACTGTTGAATAAAGAAGCGAACCTGAGCCGCATCAAATTGCCCTGTTTGTTGATTGGTAAAACTTTGCACCACATAAGGGTGTGGATTGCCTCCAATTGTTATTTCGGCAAGTTCCTCGCTGGTAACGTTTAAGCCAAGATCTGCATAAGTTTCATCGGCAATTTTTTCGGCTACCACTTCTTCCCACACTTGGTTGCGCACCATGTTGCGCTGCTCATCATTTACTTGCCCGCCTTGCGCACCCATGCGCTCTTGCAGGTTGCGCACACCATCTTCCACCTTTTTTATAAAGTCTGCATAAAGAATTTTTTCTCCATTCACTTTACCTACTGTGTCTTTTCTGCCACCGCGCAAAATACTTGTGTTGCTATTTAAAGCATCCATCAACAAAAAGCCTATGATGCTTAAACCAATTACGCCCACCAATAACCCCGAGCGTTTACGAATTGAACCTATTGCCGCCATATCTTATAGATATATTATATGTAGTTTTTAAAAAAAATTGGGCGCAAAGAAAGAAAAACCCACGTATAAATAGAGAGTTGGATAAATAAAATAGAAAAAGAAGGAATGCGATTGAAACATTATGCCGCCTCTGGGCGTACAAAGTGCAGAACCTTAATATCATGAAACACTATCTACTCATCCCTATTTTCTGTGCATTTAGCTCGCTGCAATTGGCGGCACAGCACAGCGTTGAGCTATTGGACGACAACGAAATTTTTGTTCCCGGAAAGTATAATGGCGCTTACAATGAAAGTGGCGAAAAACACGGGCAAGGCAAAGCATTTCTCTCTACTGGCGAAAGCTATGATGGCGCGTGGGCAAACGATAAACGCAACGGCTACGGCAAAGCCAAGCTAAAAGACGGCTCTACTTATTCGGGCGACTGGAAAGACAATAAAAGACAAGGGCAAGGCATTTATGCTTTTGCAAATGGCGATAAATACACCGGCTTGTTTGAAAAAAACAAAATGCACGGCACCGGAATCTACTATTACTCTAATGGCGACCGTTTTGAAGGCAATTTTGCCGATGGAATGATTTCGGGCAAAGGCACGTTTTTTTACAAAAGCAACGATAAATACGAAGGCGAATTTTGGGAAGGCAAAAAACACGGTAACGGTAAATACACTTTTGCCAACGGCAATGTTTTTGAAGGTGTTTACGAAAACGACTCGCGCTCTGGCAAAGGCAGCATGACTTTTCCGAGTGGAGATAAATACACGGGCGAGTTTAAAGATGGTCGCAGAACCGGCAAAGGATTGTTTGTTTTTGTAAATGGCGATAAATACGAAGGCGACTTTTTGAACGGCATGATGCACGGCAGCGGCACTTTTAGCTGGGCCGATGGCGACCGCTTTGAAGGCTACTTTGTAAACAACTCGCGCGAAACCGGGAAAATGTATCGCAAATCTACGGAGCGTGCCGAAGGTTTATCGAGCGTAAAATAACAACTACATCAAATCATTATATCAGAGCCGTCCCGCCCACAAAGCGGGACTTTCTGCTTTTACCTCAACTCCGATTTTTCTGCACAAACACTTTCGTTTTACCTCAACCCGCTAAGAGCCGATAAATCTCCGTTTTTGGCAATGAAGTTTGCAACATCTTGCAAAGTGCCAAAGCTACCATAGGCGCTGTTTACTTTACTTGATGGTATTTTAAAATTGGTAGTTATGGCATTTTTAAATGCTGTAATTGTTGTTGGGTTGGTAAGTATAGAACTTAGTTGTGTATTCATGTTTGCATTAGCCATAACCCCTTTCAATGCAGGCACATTACCTAAAAGTTGAATCAAATATGGCCCCAACGAACTCAACAAAGTGGTTGCCGCAGTAGTGGCTGTTGTGGTTAGCTGCGAAGTGGTGCAGCCCGCAATGCTTGAAATTGTAATAGCCGCAGCAAGTGCGGGCACAAATAATTTTCTCATACAAGTAATTGTTTTAGTGATAAAAAAGTGCTGCTCCGATTACTAACAGCCGAAAAAGTTTAGCCGCAAACAAAGCAATTTTTGTTGGTATTGATTTGTGTTCAAGTAAAACTGCATGGCTTAAAAGCTGTTGGCCACGTCAAAAAAAATAATTGTTCAACCAATCAAAAAACAACTTCATTAAGTTCAAAACGATTTGTTTTATTCGTAACACTTTTCAATAAAAATAAAATCTATGATACTGAATTCAACAGAAAATTTTGTGGACCTGCAAGGCTACGTTAAAGATGCATTTCAACAAAAATTTGGTCGCCCAACCAAAGACCTTTTGCCGGGCGGTATGCGCCTTTATAAATTCAACGAATATCCAAGTTTACACGCAAGCGACACCACCAATTTGTCGCCATGGTGGAGTCCTTATGCACCGTACAAACACGATGCCGGCTGGGATTCAAAAGTTAAGATGGCAAAAGCAAATGGCATAAGCGTGCGCGAGTGGGGCAGGCTTACATCGGCAGTAAAAGAAAACTGGAATTCATTAGAGTTTTTGTTGGAGATAACTTTAAAAAATCCGGTGTATGGCTTTTTCGGTGGTTTTGCGCAAATGCTGCGCATAGACCCTGGCACTGCATCAAAAGTACAACAAGGCGAAGGCAGAGCAAAAGGCTCAAAAAACTTGCCGGGCGGTGCTACGCAATTTTTCATCCCCAATTTAAAAGCCGAGCATGTGGCTTCGTGGAGGGTGAGCAAAATTGATGGATAATACTCCGCTCAAATCAGCCTTCAATTCCAGCCACCACCCAGTGCTTTGTAAATGTTTATTTCGGCATTGAGTTGCTTTTTCTTTATTTCTATTAACTCCATTTTCGATTCTAATGTTTCGCGCTGGGTTAGCAGCACTTCCATGTAATCGGCCCGGGCAGATTTAAAGAGGTTGTCGGAAATAGATACCGATTGTGTAAGTATTTCTACTTCGTTAGATTTTGTAGCATAACTGTTGGTATATTTTTCGATTCCCGAAAGCTGGTTGGTTACTTCAATAAATGCTTTTAGAATACTTTGCTCGTATTTATAAACCGCCTGCACCTGTTTGGCTCTTGCGCTTTTGTAAGTAGCTACAAGTGCATTTCTATTTACAAGCGGTGCAAAAATATCGCCAAAAATATTTGCAAGAATAGACTCGGGGCGAAACCACACCATTGGGTTAAATGCCTGAAAACCTACTGCTGCAGATAAACGAATGGAAGGAAAGAATGCCGCTTTTGCTACTTTGATGTCTAATTTTGAAGCTGCCAATTCTTGTTCTGCTTGTCGTATATCGGGGCGATTGACCAATAGTTGACTTGGCACACCACCAGAAATAGAATCGAACACAGTAGTGTAAAATGAAGCGCTGTTTGTTTGTACTGGTTGCGGAAATCTACCTACTAAAAAATTGATGCGATTCTCTGCTTCTACAATCTGTTGTTGAATTTCGTATTGCAGGTTTTGTGTGTTTAGTAATTGGGATTCAAAACGGTTTACGGCCAACTGTGTTACTCTGGCTGCATCTTTTTGTTGTCTTACAATGTTCAATGCGTTTTGTTGTATTGCAATGTTTCTTTGTATTATTTCTAACTGGTTTTGCAGCGATTCTAATTCGTAATACGAGTTGGCTATTTCTGCTACAAGATTAGTAACCATGAAGTTTTTTCCTTCTACACTGGCTAAATAGCGGGCAACGGAGGCGTTTTTTGCATTCCTCAATTTTTTCCAAATATCCAGCTCCCACGAAAACATTGCCCCAAGCATCACATCGCCCAACGGCTCTGGAAATTTCTTTCCGGGTTGAACCTCTAAATGCTCCTCTACCGCTCCATTGCGGGTGTACTTACTTGTTCTTTCCACACCGCCTCCGGCTGTAATGTTTAAAAAAGGCAGATACTCTCCTTTTTTGGCTTTTATTTCGTTGCGCGCCACTTGAATCTCTTGCAAAGTGATGTTTAGTTCCTGATTGTTTTTTAATGCCGAATCAATAAGCGAAATCAAACCGGCATCGGTAAAATAATTGCGCCACTTTATCTTGGCAGTATTGGTGGTATCTGTGTTGTTACCAAAACTGCTTGGCATGTTTCGGTTCTCGGTTTTTAAAGGTTCTTTAAAAAGTTTGCACCCCCCAACAGTAAGCAGCATTGCTGCTGTTATTGAATATAGAATGATTTTATTGTTCATTATTTCTTATTTCCTTTCAAAAAATCGGTTATTAATTTTCTTATGTTTCGTGGAAGTTTGGGTTCTTCTTGATGTTGAACAAAATCTTCGCTAAGCGAGATGGTGTCTTCGTTTCGTATCAACTGCTTGCCTTGAGAAAGGCTGGCAAAAACAAAATAAAGCCCCGGCACAATTACTACACCAAAGATGGTTCCCAGCAACATACCTCCGAGTGCCGATGAACCGATTGTGCGGTTGCCCACTGCTCCGGGGCCGCTTGCTATCACCAACGGAATTAAACCCGCGATAAAGGCAAACGATGTCATTAGAATAGGGCGAAAACGCACTTTTGCACCTTCAATGGTAGCCTCTAAAATAGATGCGCCTTGTTGTTGCTTTTGCATGGCAAACTCTACAATCAAAATGGCATTTTTACCTAGCAAGCCAATGAGCATTATCAAACCCATTTGCGCATAAATATCGTTGGCAAGCCCCATCATTTTCAGCAATAAAAACGAGCCGAAAATTCCTGGTGGAAGCGATAGCAAAACGGCAAATGGAATAACAAAACTTTCGTATTGTGCCGCTAGTACCAAGTAAACAAAAATCAATACCACAACAAAAATTACGAGAGCTTCGTTGCCTCTGTTTGCTTCGTCATACGAAAGCCCCTCCCAAGCTATATCGTAGCCTTGTGGCAATGTTTCTTTTGCTACTTCCTGAATTGCTTTTATAGCATCGCCACTTGTGAAACCTTTTTGCGGCACACCGCGAATAGAAGAAGACATATAAAGATTGAAGCGCGTTATCTCATTAGGCCCCATGGTTTTTTTCATGCTCATAAACGAAGAGTATGGCACCATTTCTTCTTTGTCGTTTTTAATGAAAAGGTTTAAAATGTCGCTGGGCATTCGCCTATACTCGGGCGCACTTTGTGTGTAAACTTTAAAGAAGCTGTTGAAGCGCACAAAGCCTTGTTCGTAAGTACTGCCAATAAGTATGTTGAGGTTCTCCATAGCATCGCCTATTGACACGCCTTTTTGCATTGCGCGCTCGTTGTCCACCACAAGTTCGTATTGCGGATAGTTTGCTGCAAAAAATGTAAACAAGCCTGTAAGCTCTTTGCGCTTTCTTAGTGCTTCCATAAATTGTTTATTCACCTTATCGAATTCTTGATAATCTACCGTAGTGTGCTTATCGAGCATTCTGAGCGAAAAACCATCGGACGAGCCATAGCCGGGCACAGCGGGTGGCTCGAAATATTCTATCACTGCGCCAATGTCTTTGGTTTCTTCTTCCAACTCTTCTATAATGTCTTTAACCGAATTTTTGCGTTGCGACCAATCTTTAAGGTTGATAATACAGGTGCCGGCATTAGAGCCTCTGCCCTCGGTTAAAATTTCATAGCCTGCAAGCGATGCCACCGACTGAACACCTTCTACATGCTCGGCAATTTTTTGCAAAGTGCGCGATACATCATTGGTTCTTTCTAAAGTAGAGCCCGGTGGGGTTTGAATGATGGCATAAATCATTCCTTGATCTTCATTTGGAATAAAACCCGCGGGAAGTTTTTCGTTTACACCAACTATGAGAAAAAGAAAAACCGCTAACATGCCAAATGTTACCACTCTGCGGTTTACAATCAATTTTAATAATGCCGTATATTTTCCGGTGGCTTTGTCGAACTTGCTGTTGAACCAATCTAAAAATTTATTTACCGGAGATTTGCTTTTGGGTTTGCCGTGATTGTTTTTCAATACCATGGCACACAGCACCGGAGCAAGCGTTAAAGCCACAATACCCGAAAGCACAATGGCACTTGCCATGGTTAAAGAAAACTGGCGATAAAAAACACCCACAGGACCGGTCATAAACGACACCGGAATAAACACCGAAGTCATCACCAACGTAATTGCAATAATTGCTCCGCTTATTTCGCCCAATACTTTTTTTACTGCATTAAATGGCGAAAGGTGTTCTTCTTCCATTTTTGCATGCACGGCTTCTACCACTACAATAGAATCATCTACCACAATGCCTATGGCAAGCACCAATGCAAAAAGCGTAACAAGGTTTATAGTTAAACCAAAAAACTGCATGGCAACAAAAGCCCCAATTAACGAAACCGGCACTGCCAATGTTGGAATAAGCGTAGAGCGCAAATCGCCCAAAAACAAAAACACTACCAAGGCCACCAACAAAAACGCTTCGAGCAAAGTGTGCAATACTTTTTCTATCGAAGCATCTACAAACTTCGATACGTCATAGTTGATTTCATAATGCATTCCGGGTGGAAAATCTTTCTTTAGTTCTTCTAACTTTTGCTTGGTTCTTTCTATTACTTTACTTGCATTGCTGCCAAAATTTTGTTTTAATACTATGGAAGCCGATGGATACGCATCTTTGTTAGAATAGATATCAAAAAACTCGCTGCCCAGTTCTATGTCTGCAACATCTTTCAACTTCAGCGATTCGCCATTTGGGTTTGCCCTTACAATAATGTTGCCATACTCTTCGGGCTTGTTGTATCGCCCTTTGTAAATCAATACGTATTCCAACGATTGTGCGGTTTTGCCCGAAGCCTGCCCCAGCCTTCCGGGTCGCCCAATTACACTTTGCTTATTGATGGCTTCCATTACCTCTTCGGTAGAAACGTTGTAAGCTCTTAGCCTATCGGGCTTTAGCCATATACGCATGGCAAACTGTCGGCTTCCCAATATTTGCGCACGCCCCATGCCGCTTATTCTTTGCAGCTCTGGAAGAATGTGTACATTGGAGTAATTGTAAAGAAACTTTTCATCGGCTTTTTTATCGGTGCTAAAAAGGTTTACATACATCAACATACTTGGTTGAATGGGCGAAATAATTACGCCTTCGCGCTGCACCAATGGTGGCAGGTTATTCATTACCTGATCCACTCTTGTTTTTACATTTACTACCGCAGCATTGGGGTCGGTTCCGGGTTCAAAAACTATTTGAATCGTTGCCTCGCCTGCACTTGTGGCATCAGAAATAATATACTGCATTCCTTGCACGCCATTTATGGCTCTTTCGAGCGGTGTAAGCGTGGTGTTTACCAACACATCGGCACTGGCGCCCGGGTAAGCAATAAACACCATTACCCGCGGAGGTGCTATAGATGGAAACTGAGAAATAGGCAATGAAAATATTGCCAGCAATCCCAAAAAAACAATACCGAGCGATATGGCAATTGCCAATACCGGTCGTTGAATAAATTTGCTAAACATCTTGTTACTTTTTAGGATTTAATTTACTCTGCATGCAAGTGGTTCATCTCTTTTATCACCTTATCGAAGGGTGTAAAGCGGGTTTTAATTTTTTCGCCATTTTTTACTTTGCGCAACCCGTCTATCAATATTTGGTCGTTGGTTGTAAGCCCTTCGGCAACCACATAAATGTGTGGAATTTCCTGCCCTACGGTAATCTCTTTCGATTCTACAACTCCTTCTTCATTAACCACAAACACATACTTTTTATCGAGCAATTCAAAGGTTGCTTCTTGTGGAATAAGCAGTGCGTTTTTTATTGTTACGGGCATTAGAATGTTACCTGTTTCTCCATGTCGCAGCAACCTATCGGGATTGGGGAACGTTGCTCTAAAAGCAATGTTTCCGGTTTCGTTATTGAAGTCTGCTTCTATAGTTTCTACAACACCATCATGAGGAAACATTTGTGCATTTGCCATTTTCAATTGCACTCTTTGGTTGCCTCCTTTTTTTGCGCGTAGTGCATAATCGAGATACTCGGCCTCGGGCACATTAAAGTAAATCCACATCTTGCTGTTGTCCGATAGCATAGTGAGCAACTCGCCTTCATCTACCAAGCTGCCATGCCGCCCATAAAACCTATCCATGATGCCATCAAAAGGGGCTTTTATTTGTGTAAAAGACAGGTGCGCTTGCGCAAGTGTAAGCTCTGCCTTTTCTTTATCTAATCGTGCTTTTGAAAGTGCCAGTTCGTTTTTTGAAACAATGTTGCTATCGGCAAGATTCTTTGTGTTTTGATATTCAATTTGTGCAAAGCTTACATTGGCTTTTGCCTTTTCTAACTCTGCTTCATATATCATCGGCATGATTTGAAACATCATTTGCCCTTTTTTTACAAACTGTCCTTCATCTACGTAAATGTCTTGCAGATAACCCCGTTCTTGCGAGCGCATTTCTATATGGCTAATTGCTTTTACTTGACACACATATTCTTTAAAAATTATGGTGTCTTTTTGAATCGGTTTTGTAACTAAAAACTTTGCGTGCTCTGCATTTTCATGTGCTGCATGGTTGCACCCTATACCCAAAACTAATGAGGCTAAGCTCATCAGTACAATGCTGATTTTCATTAAATTGAATTTGATGATTACAAGATTCCTTTCTCCACGTATCAGAATAGGTGGAATAAAAAAAGCCGACCGAAAAGTTTACCTTTTTGCGCTGCCGACCGACAAACAGAAAGTTATGCGATAAAGCCTTTCCAGGAATGATGTAACACAAACAAAGGAATTTGTTGTGGGTTTTCTAAAGCTAAGGCACCATGAGTTACAATCGCGCTTAACTGTTCAAAAAGCAGCAACTCAAATTTCACGCTATGTGTTTCGCGAAATTTTTCAAACTCATCATCGTCTATTGATTCGCTTTTATCCGACATAGGCTCATCACCCGAATCGGTAATAGGCTCCATAGGAACAGAGTGTGTAGAAAACACTTTGCCAAACAATAAATCGAATATGTTGTTGCTTACCTTCGCTGCTGATGTTGTGTTTTTTTCAAACACAATTGGTTTTGCATTTACAAACTGAGAGCCCAAAAACAAAACCAACAAAAGCGCACAAACCAATTTCACCCACACTTTGTGCAAGAGCCTAACCCTCAAATGCGATGCTCTTTTCGACATTTCGGGGGCGAAACTATTTTGATTCGTCTTAGTTATATGCGCTAATAACTTTTTTTAATAGTATCGGTTGTGGTTATCTCCATTTTAAAAAAGATTACCATTCGCGCTGCACGGGTTGCTATATCATTGGCTCGCAAAAATCATCGGGTTTTCATTCATCGCTTCGCAGCGATAAACAGTTTGTTGGCAAAGCTTCTTACCAGATTCTTAAAATCTGTAACACACAAAAGCATTACTCAACATTCCTTTTGATTTTATAAATCTTGTATTATGAAAAAAAATCTACTCTTAGCTCTGCTTAGTATTATCATTCACACCTGCTTTGCAAAAGACACTACTGCCATTAGCAACAAACAGTGGGAAATTCCAAACTTGCAATGGAATATCAGCAAAGACGGCAGCAAGTTTGTGCGCTTTAACGCTACTGCGCAAATATGGACTCGATGGAACCAAAGCAACCCCGGCACCATTGTAGAGAACAATCCGAAGCCTAACACTTACGATATTGGCATTCGCAGGTTGCGCCTACAAGTAACTGCACAACCACTTTCGTGGATGTTGCTATATGTACAATTTGGCATCAACAATTTCAATTCTCTTTCTCCGCGCAAAGCAGGCGACTTTTTTCACGATGCTATTGTAGAGTTTACTCCTGTAAAGCGATATTTTTCTATTGGTGCCGGCCTTACCGGCTGGACGGGTAGCGCACGTTTTGCTTCGCCCGCAGCAGGCTCAATTATGATGTACGATGCTCCATTATATCAACAAAGTACAAACGATATCACCGATCAGTTTTTGCGCAAACTGAGTGTGTATGCAAAAGGAAAAATTCAAAAATTAGACTACCGCATCGTTTTAAGCGACCCACTTTCTATTTCCACTTCTCCGCTTTTTGATACTGCTTATGGCAACATTGCGCACTTCGCTAAAATTACACCCAAGGGCAAATCGCTACAAACAAGCGGATACTTTATGTATCAAATTTTTGATGAAGAAAACAACCTATTGCCCTACACACAAGGAACTTACTTGGGCGCAAAAAAAATATTCAACGTTGGCGTGGGTTTTTTAGCACAGCCCAAGGCAACATGGCATCTGCGCAATACAGATACTTTGTACAACCCAATGTGGCAAATAAGTGCCGATGTTTATACCGATTTGCCACTCAACAAACGTAGAGACGATTGCCTTTCGGCTTATGCTGCATATAGCTATTACTACTTTGGCCCGGGCTTTGTTCGCAATTTAGGCGTAATGAATCCGGCAACAAAATTTGATGCTTCAAAAGCAAGTTTTAATGGTGCCGGAAACGCCTATCCAATTGTAGGAACAGGGCACACCATTTTTGCACAAGCCGGATACAAACTACCAGCACATTTATTCGGCACAAAAGGGTTTTCAATAATGCCCTATACGGGTTTTCAACTAAGCCGATGGAATCGGCTGAATGCCTGGATGGGCGTGGTAGATGCGGGTGTAAATTTTTTATTGGTGGGCAACAAAGCAAAAATCTCTTTGAACTACCAAAACCGCCCTGTGTTCAATAGTGCCTCATTAAAACAATCATCGCGAGCCAACGCGGTAATTGCCCAGTGGCAGATTGCGCTGTAACGCTGTTTCATTTCTTATCAAAAATCTTTTCTCGGCAAAAGCATTGCAGTGTGTTTGCACCGCAAAACACTCCAAACCCAAAATTCTACAACTTACAAAATCTGTTGGCACTTATACAAACAAAGCATTCACATTTGCAGCATATTCGATTACGATGAACCATAAATTTTGTTTGACTGTTAGCTTGCTGCTGGCTTTTACTTTTGCAAATGCGCAGCAAACTTTTACGCTGCAACAGTCTATTGATTATGCTTTGCAAAACGCTCCCAGTTTTCAGAACTACAAAATTGACCGCCAAATAGCTAGCGCTCGCAATTTTGAAAGCATCAAAAAATACCTGCCTAAAGTAAATGGTGTAGCAGAATATCGCAACAATTTAAACCTTGCCGTAAACCAAATTCCTGCCGAGTTTTTTGGCGGGCAGCCGGGCGACTTTCGCGAAATACGTTTTGGCGTAAAACACAACGCTACTGCGGGGTTAGACTTCAATCAATCTATCTTAGATGCCGCAGCAATTGGCGATATTCTTTACACCAAACAAGGCAAAGTGTTAAGCGAATATCAAATACAGCAAGCCACCATAGAGTTAAAAGTAAATGTTACCAAAGCATACTACACCACACAACTCAATACCCAAAAATTAGAAAAAGCAACTAAAGCCGTTGAACGAAACAAAAAAGTGCATGACGACACCAAGGTGAAGCTACAAAACCAAAACGCCACCAAAACCGATGTAAATCGCGCATACCTAAGTTGGCAACAATCTTTGTACCAAGCGCAATTGGCAAATGACGCACTCCGTCAATCTAAACTTTTGTTGATGCAAACCATAGGCATGGCCTTTAACGAAAACTTAGAAATAGCCGAATCGTTGCCACTAAATTTTAATGCCGATACTGTGGTGCAACTTGCCGAAGCCCATACAATTTTTGCATCGCGTATTGAATACAAAGCCGAGCAACAACAAACTCTTTTAAACAAATGGTTGCTGCGCAAAACCAATTTGCAATACGCACCCAATGTTTCCTTTTTTGGATACATTGGCGGGCAAGGCTTTTCAAACAACTCGAATGTTTTTACCGAAAAATGGAATCAAGTTTCATACATCGGGGTGCGGCTCAACATGCCCATTTTTGATGGCCTGCAAAAGGCTACTATCGCACAACAACAAAAACTAAACCTAAAGAAAAACCAAAACAACCTCCGCAACATCGAGCAAACCGTAAACTACCAATTGCAATCAACCGCACTTAGTTTTGCTAATGCCGCCCGAAACGTAAAAGTGCAACAGCAAAACATAGCACTTGCCGAAGAAATTTTACACGATGTAAAAGTGCGTTACCAAAATGCCTTTGCTATTTACCAAGAAGTAATAGATGCCGAAAACATGCTCAAAGATGCCGAAGTGCTTTACTTCACAGCACTTTTCGACTACTTGGTTGCCGAGGTAGATTGGAAAAAAGCAAATGGAAAGATGTAATCAATTTGAAGATTTGAAAATGAGTTGATTTAAAGATGATAGAAGAATAGTATTTCTCCATTTTCAAACTTTCAAATCAATCTATTCCAACCAACCATAAAACTTTATCGCTCGTCTAAGGTTGTTGTTTCAAGTCAATTTATATTTTTACCAAAATTCAAACAACAAATTATTTAAAATGAAAGTAAAATTTTACGCTTTTGCAGCAGTTGCTGTTTTTCTATTTGCCCTCACCACCACTACAAGTGTTTACACAAACTCTACTGTGCCATTCCCCGGCCGCGCTGGCGACCCGCTCAACAATAAAACCTGCGCAGATAGCTCTGCCTGCCACTCCGATGCCAATATTATGGATGGCACCAATGTTATCTCTCTAAAAATTGGTCCCAATGCCGGTGCATTACAAAATGCAACATCATCATTTGTGCCTACTCCGGGCGTTACATACGTTATGTCAATTACGTTAGATAGACAAGGTTCCGACACTTGCGGCTTTCAACTTACAGGGCTTTTTGCGGGCACCAACGCCAAAGCCGATTCTTTTGTAATTACCGATGCCAACAAAACAATTTCGAATCCGCGCAACGGCATCAACTACCTTAGTCACAAAAACGCCTATTTGGCAAGCAACACTGGTAGCTGGATTTTTAAATGGGTTGCTCCGGCAAATATTTCAGGACCAATTCTTTTCTACACCGTGGCTAATATATCAAATGGCAGCGGCAACGAAAATGGCGATAAAATCTACAAACGTGTATTTTCTATCAATGGCAACGGCCTTACCTCTGTTGAAGACGTAAGCCCTTTTACAAACGTTACTTTACACCCAAACCCTGCTACCGAAAACCTTACCATAAACTACAACCTGCTTAGCAATGAATTTGTTTCGGGGCAAATTCTTGATGTGCAAGGTAAAATTGTAAGCACTGTTTTTGGCGAAAAACAAAACATGGGCACGCACACCACAAGCTACAACGTAAGCAACCTTACTGCAGGCAAATACTTCCTCCACATCAAATCTGCCGGAAAATCTACCATTAAACCATTCGTAAAATACTAAATCTCCATAGCACCGAAAAGAGGACGTGTTCCTCTTTTCGGTCTTTTTACAGCACATAAATTCATGTTTAAAAAAGTTCTGTTTCTCACCATAACTGCTACTGTTATTTTAGTAATAGTAGCCTCTTGTTCCAAAGATAAAACCATCATAGCCCCAAACCCCTGCGACACTCCCCAGCCCTACAGCTATTCTACCCACGTAAAACCCATTTTCGATTACCATTGCGCCTCTTTTGCCTGCCACAGCAATATTGCACAAGCCAGCAGCGTAGATTTAAGCGACTACAACAACGCTAAACTACACACCGAACTCGGCAATGTACTTTGTGCAATAAAACACACCTGCACGCCCATGCCCAAAGATGAACCTATGCTACCAGACTCCTTGATTCAAGTAATTGAATGTTGGGCCGCCAAAGGTTTTCAAAATTAAACTTTGCTTATGCGCATATTATTTTGTTTGCTCTTGCTTGCCACCGCAAGCCATGCACAAGAAAAAAACTACGATAACACTTTTGCCACCACCACAGGCATGGTTCACTTCTTTTCTAAAGCACCATTAGAAGATATTGAAGCCACAAGCCAAAAAGCAATCGGAGTGCTTGATACCAAAACAAAAAAAGTGCAAGCCAAAATACCTGTTGCCAGTTTTGAATTTAATCAAAAACTGATGCAAGAGCATTTCAACGAAAATTATTTAGAAACCGATAAATACCCCTACGCCAACTTCGATGGCACAATTGTAGAAGATATTGATTACACCAGCGATGGCGAAAGAGAGGTAACTGTAAAAGGCGACTTAACTGTACACGGCATCAAAAAACCCCGCGATATTAAAATTAAAATCACCGTAATAAACGCTGTGCCCACCAACGTTGCAGCTCAGTTTAACATCCAACTTGTTGATCACAAAATAAAAATTCCAAAAGCCGTTCTTCTCAATATTGCCGAAGTAATAAAAGTAGATTTGAACTTCAATTTAGCCAAATACGAAAAGAAATAATAAGTGCCACAATTCAATCGAATGAAATATATCTTCTCTACTGTAAATACATTACGCCTACCACACTCCACAGCAACACTCTTTTTGCTCGCAATGCTTCTTGCCTTTACCTCTGCTACACATGCCCAAGATTTAATTGACGAACTCGGCAAACAAGAAGAAAAAAAAACACGCGAATACGTTTTTGCCACCTTTAAATCTACCCGCCTCATTCACGGGCAAACTGTAGAAATGACTAAAAAGAATGCGCTCGACTTTCGCATCGCCCACCGCTTTGGCAACATCGCCTCTTCAAACAACGAACATATACACAACATGTTTGGTTTCGACCAAGCTGCCGATATATTGTTCTCTTTAGATTATGGTATTTTAAAAAACCTCAGTGTAGGCGCAGGCCGAGCAAAAGGAAATGGTCCGGTAGGCGAGCTATGGTTTGGAAACATCAAATACCGCCTTCTCGAACAAACAAAAAATTTTAAAACTCCCTTTTCTATTGCTCTACTTGCACAAACGGCCATCAGCAGCAAACGCAAAACCCCCAACTCCATCGAATCTATCACCAGCTTTCCTTTTTGGTATCACCGCCTTACTTACAACCTTCAAGCAATGATTGCCATTAAAGCCACAAGCTGGCTTAGCATACAGCTCACTCCCAGCTTTCTTTGGCGAAATCTCGTAACCCCAAACGATAAAAACGGACTCTTTGTGTTAGGGTTTTCTACACGCGCCAAGGTAACCAAGCGCTCCGCAATAGTTTTCGAATACTTCCAACCCATCACAAAAAACAACGCCACATTCCGCCAATATTTCCCTATGCTGCGCGGCCAAACAAACGCAGGATATTACCCGCCATTAAACATAGGCTACGAAATAGAAACAGGAGGACACGTTTTTCAAATCAACTTAACGAATACTGCGGGCTTGCTCGAAAATGATTTTCTAGCCTACAACCCGCACAACTGGGCGCAAGGTCAATTCCGTTTAGGCTTCACCATCACTCGCAGCTTCCAATTCGGCAAAGACATAAACCCTTGGACCCACCGCTACACCAAAAAGAAATTGCTGCGCGATTTAAAAGCTAAGGCGGAGAAAGAGTAGTTATATTATCTCAAAATATCTTTTCATTTCCCAATCGGTAACTACCTTACTGAATTGCCGCCATTCCCATTCGCGGCTCGCTGCAAAATGCTCTACAAACTCTTTGCCAAATAGCTCCGCAGCTACGGGACTTTCTTTCATAGCCTGTGTGGCATTCCACAAATTGGTAGGCAACGAACCATTGCTTAAATCGCGATACCCATTGCCCACCGTAGCAGCTTGTTTCAGCTTCAGCTTTTTGCGCACGCCATACAAACCCGCAGCAAGGCAAGCCGCCATTGCCAAATATGGATTAGAGTCGCTACCCACCACGCGCGTTTCTAAGCGTGTAGCTTTGCTGCTGCCCGGCAAGGCGCGCAATGCCACCGTGCGATTGTCCACGCTCCACGTCAATGTGGTTGGCGCCCAAGCTCCCTCTACCAGCCGTTTGTACGAATTAATGGTTGGCGCAAGCATCGGCAACATCACAGGCAAGCAATGTAGTTGCCCCGCAATGTAGCTCTTCATGGTTTCGCTCATTTTCAGTTTGTCTTTTTCGTCATAAAAAAGATTTTTCTTCGATGCTTTATCCCACAAACTTTGATGAACATGACCGCTACATCCCGGCAAGTTTTCGTTCCACTTGGCCATAAAACTCGCCATTATACCATGCTTATAAGCAATTTCCTTCACCGATGATTTGAACAAAACAGCCCTATCGGCCGATGGTATCAACAAACCATATTGAATAGCAGCCTCGTAAGTGCCCGGCCCTGTTTCTGTATGCAAGCCTTCTATTGGCACATCAAACTTTCGCAATAGCTCAAATAAATCTGTAAAAAACTCATTCTTTAAACTACTGCGCAATAGCGAATAGCCAAACATTCCGGGTGTAAGTGGTATTGGGTCTTTGTATCCTTTTGCATGAAAACTCTCGGGTGTTTCCGAAAAATTAAACCACTCAAACTCCTGGCTGAAATATGGAGTAAAACCCTCTCTTTCGGCTGTAGCTTTTACTTTGTTCAACAGTTGACGCGGGCAAATCGGATTTGGTTCGTTCTTTGAATTTACAAACTCACCAAGAAAAAACGGCACATCCATCTCCCAAGGTATTTTCCTGAAAGTACTTAAATCTACCCGCACCAATGCGTCTGGATAACCCGTGTGCCAACCCGTAAACTTTGAGTTGTCATACGCCACATCGCCACTATCCCAACCAAACACCACATCGCAAAAACCAAAGCTTCCATCCACTATCGAAAGAAACTTCTCTGTACTCACATACTTGCCTCGCAAAATTCCGTCAATATCAGTAACAGCCAACTTCACTTTTTGCAGCGGATGCTGCTTTACGTAATCAATAATTTGCTTTGTAGTCATTTTATTTGAAATGAATTTGTTTGCAAAAATGCAACGTAAATCAATATCGTTGCCAAACATTTTTTTGAAAGTAATTTTATCACTGCTGCTCAAAGCCAAGTATCTAAAAAACCTTGCCCGCCAGCATAGGCACAAAACGGAAATCATCAAAAATTTCTTCTTCAATTTCGCGAGCAGAATGCTTGGTATATCGCTTCATCTTGGTTACTCCGCCCTCTTCGTGCGGAATCACCATATTGCCACCCACCGTTAATTGCATCAACAACTTCTCAGGAATCTTAGGAGCCGCTGCCGTAATAATTACATGGTCAAACGGAGCAAAAGCGGGTAAACCTTCAAACCCATCGCCAAAAAAACATTTTACACTCGTGTAACCAAGTTCCTGTAGCAAAGGCTTTGTTTTGTCATAAAGCGTCTTTTGCCGCTCAATAGAAAAAACTTTCACCCCCATTGCTGCCAACACGGCCGCCTGATACCCGCTGCCGGTGCCAATTTCCAACACTTTTTCACCGGCAACCACCTCCAGCAACTGCGATTGATAAGCCACAGTATAAGGCATTGAAATTGTTTGCCCGGCAGCTATTGGAAATGCCTTATCCTCATACGCATGGCTATCAAAAATGGTATCGCTACCCAAAAACAAATGTCGCTTCACGCTTCCTATGGCATCCAACACGCGCCCCTCACTTATGCCCTTGCGCTTCAGTTCTTCCACCAATGCCCTGCGCAGTCCCTGATGGCGGTAGGTATCTTTATCTAAAATCATTTACGGCTTAATATTTTATTGTTATTTGCGCAGCAAGTTAGCGGACTTGCGATATACTTTTTCAACACTTGTTTTACCCGATTTTTAGATTGTCTAATATGAAAAGCACCTTGCTTAAAGCCATTTCTTTTGTACTTATTTCTCTATGCTTTTTATCTAAAATAAATGCACAGCAAGCCTCGGCAAAAAAGCCATTGCGCATACTCACCTACAACGTACAGTTTTTACCGGGTTTCGCTATCCACCTTAAACACAAACCCCACGTCCGTGCCCCACACATCGCCCAAGCAATAATCAACGACAGTATTGATATAGTGGTGCTTCAAGAAATATTCGATAAAAAAGCCCGAAAAATTCTTGAACAAAAAATGAAAGCCCACTACCCATACTTTATTGGACCCGGCAAAAGCCAACCCAAAAACTGGAAGAATGGCACCGGTGTTATGATATTCAGCAAGCACGCGTTCACTCCTTTAGAAAAGATAAAATTCAGCAAATGCAGCGGTCTCGATTGCCTTGTAAAAAAAGGCGTAATCGGTATTGAGGTAGATTATCCTACTCAAAAATTCCAGATTTTCGGCACACATTTTCAGGCTTTTTCTGTGGGCGAAATCATGAACATTCAAATAAAAGATTTAGCCAACTTGCTTAAAAAACATGAGCAGAAAAACATACCGCAATTCAGTGCCGGTGATTTTAATATTCTGAAAACAGATACTAATCTTTATCCCTTATTGCTTAAAGAAACAGGCGCAGAAGACGGTGATTTTAGCAGCGAGATAAAATACACTTTCGATTACACCCACAACGATATGAACCACTACCCAAAAGAAGTGGAATTTCTCTACGACTATATTTTATTGAAGAAAAACGGCACCGCACCAAAATCTGTTTCGCGCGAAGTGAAAATTTACCGGCATCAATGGAGCAAAAAAAACAAAGACCTTTCGGACCATTATGCCGTGCTGATGAATATTGAGTTTTAGTTGCTTCTGGAAAAAGCTTCCAAAGTTTAGATTTGTAAATGTTCAATGCTCTCAATGCATCAATTCAGATTTGTTATTTATGCTCTTACGCATTACTACAAAACATTACGAATACCTTTCGAAATCAAGCATATATGCGACAATGCAAAATATCTCACCATTACATATCATCCGCTTTAGCGTGTTACCCTGCTTTATCTATCAGGCTTAGAAAAACTCTATTGCAGATAGGCTTTACTCGTTTATTGAATAACAACTCTCAGCAGCGACTTTTGTGTTGCAGTACTTACTTCAAGCAGGTAAATACCGGCTGCAAGCTCGCTTACATCCAGCGATATTAAATTTTGCTTTTCATACTTAATGTCGCGAGAGTCTTTCACTTGTTGCCCAAGTGCATCAAACAAAAACACCTTCACTTCGCCTACATCTGTCAATGCGATATTCAGTGTTTCGGTAGCAGGAACAGGATATATTACTTTAACTAAATCTTTTTCAATGTCATCAACGCCCACACAAGTGTTCACACTTATCTCTATTGACGCTGCTGTTACACAACCCGACTGATTTTTGCCGGTAACGGAATACACAGACGAGGATGCCGGTGAAGCAATAGGATTGGCGCAATTACTGCAACTTAAACCACTTGAAGGAGTCCATGAATATGAGACATACTTATTGCCCGCATTGAGTTGAATACTTTGCCCTAAACAAATAGATGTATCGTTGCCCAAGCTGATTTGTGTAGCACTATCAACATCAACAACAATGGTATCTGAAAACACGTTTCCGCAATAATCTTCAACACGCACAAAATATTTTCCTTCTCCGAAAACAGAAGTTGAGGAGTCTGTTATGCCGTCATGCCACAAATATGTTTTGTACGAAGGTCCTGCGTTTAATGTTCTTACTCCCGAAAAGCATAAAGTCGTATCCTGCCCAAGGTTTACCGGATTTCCAGCAACATTTGTAACATTCACATTTCTACAATACACCTGCTGAGTAGGCAATCCTTCATCTACCGCCAAGCGCACATAATAGCTTCCGGCTTTGTTGTAGGCAACAGGAGGAGGAAATTTTAGAGTGCTATATGGAATACCACAATCGCCAAAATTCAATTTCACCAAACCATTGTTTGCACCCTGTGTGGCAAAAGTTGTCAGCCCTTGATCTGTTCTTATTAATCGCGACATCCCCGATATGCGTAAAGTGTTTTTTGTAAAAGTATCTAGTACAATTGGCGCAGACGTTGGTGTATTAAATTTTACCAATTGGTGCACTTGCGTGTTTTCATACAGCAACACACCCGATAAGCTTCCATCGCAGTTTTGATACAAAGCAATGTCATCAGGGTAAACTCCATTGTTGTATAAATAAGAGTTGGATAATGTTGGTGTATTAGCCAACGAATTTCCAAAACTGATAATGCGCACACCGCTAAACAACCCTACTCCATAAATATAATGACTGCCATTTATTTTATGATAACTAAAACCCGAACACCCACTAACTGCATGCGAGGATTGAGCCTGAACATTATTGGTAATACTATTACCTAAATAAAGTAGCGTTATTGCGCTAGAATTTCGCGCAGCCACTATTAACCACCAATTATTTGTTTCCCGAACAATTTCAACTTTATGACCCCAGTCAATTCCTCCCGATATCCCTGTCAGCTGTGTTGCCGTTACAATTTTGCTATCTAATGTTCCACCAAAATTTATTCTATATATACCATTGTAAAAAAGTAAGAATCCGTAGTAGCTACCATCATGATATACTACATCAAAACCATGAAGATTGCTTGATGCTCCCAATCCCGATGAGACTACCACTGTGTCAACAACTGGAGTGTTTTTTATAGAATTCCCAAATTTCATTCTGCGTAGTGCAGTTGTATTGGCAGATGAGTAAAGACAGTAAAACACATAGTAATTTCCGTTTTCATCACGAATAAATTTTGCCCCTGCGGGTGCTGAGCCGCCCCCTGTATGAGTATAGCTTTGAGTTGTTAATGAGTCTAAATAATTAGGTTCACAAAACGTCCACAAATAATTGGTGTAGTTACATCCGGTATCGGGCTCATACTTCACCGCCAGGCAAGTGTTTGCATTTTGCGGTGTCCACCCAAAAGATACATTGCATGGCGCACCAACATGAATAAAATAAGTAATGGGCGTTGTGTCGCTACAAAGCAACGAGGATGCCACAAGATAAACAGAATATGAACCTCCTTGATTAAATGTATAATTTAGGGTAAGGCTTGTCCCTTGTAATACCCCGTCAACAAACCATTGATAATTTGTTGCACCGGTACTAAAATTGGTGAAAGTTACCGCCTGCCCTACGGCTGGATTTAAGTTGTTGGCGCTGAACCCTGCTGTAACCCCACAATTTACAGTAATCGTATCAGTAAAATAATCCACGCAGTTAGTGTCTACCCCTGTCGTTTCAAGACGAACGATGTAAGTGCCGGCATTGTTAAAAGTATAAACCGAATTTGCCGTGGTGGCAAACAGTGTTCCATTTACCAACCATTTGTATGAAGCGGCACCGCTCGATTGATTGGTAAAATTCACCGATGCTCCTACGGCTACCGCGGAAGCAGATGATACAAATGAAGCATTAATAGCTGTGGTACATGGAGAAAAGCACGAACTGCAGTTTTGCAGACTCGCACGAATATTTTGCGTATGCCATATCATCCTATCGCGCTGACCTGCCGAAAACATAGTGCGACATGTAGCAGCGGTATAGTCCATAAAGTTTTTGTGTTGGTCGGGCTGATCCGATGTAAATCCCGAAAGCGCATCAGTAGAACAACTGTTCATGGTTGAAGCACAAGCAATATATGCCGTTGAGTTATCTGGTGGTGTGTCACAAACTTTATCGCCATCACTTAAACAATTATTGTTGGTGCATCCTCCCTGAAAAGTATGATACAAACCTAAATAATGTCCAGCTTCATGAATCAATGTGCCTGTGGCGGCTGACGTGCTGCCCATTGTGGATGCTCGCACAACAATTCCATCAAATGCTTTTCCGTGTGCCGAAGGCAAATAAGCATACCCACCAATGTTGCACGATCCTTGACTGCAAATTGTTTTTACTACCCAAATATTTACATAGCAAGTAGGATCCCAGCGACTAAGGTTTTTTACAGTCAAATCCTGTGATAAATCTAGATCGGTTAACGCAGATTGCACTCTATTTATACCCGAAGTGGCTTGTCCTTGCGGATTTTTTTTTGCGAGGCAGAATTGGATTCTTGTGTCCACACCATCCGTTGAGTCATACAAGGCTGTATTTCTGAAAGCTTGATTAAGATAATCTATCGCCCTTAAAGCCTGTACATCACTTATGTTTTCACTTCCTCCGTTGTGAATAATATGCACCACAACTGGTAATACAAAGTCCGACCTTCCTGGGGCTTGTTCAATTCCGCTTTTCGAGGCGTTGTATATCAATTGTTCAATCTGTTGATGCCTTAGCAGATTTCCGGCATTTTGTAAAAAGACTTGGTGAACTTGCTCCGAACCACATTGTTCATTCAACAGTTGTTGTGCATTGGCGGTCAAGAAATTTGTTATCAAAAAAAGTGATAGAAGATTTTTCATAGCGAATTTTTCTCGAAGGTAATTATTTTTCAATAGCATTATAATCACTCATTTTAAAAAGGCGCACTTATAACTGACACAAACAACAAACATTTTTTTGCGTGCTCTCATTATTAGATCGCCCTTTATCAGTAAATCTTTCGCTTAGGGTTTGCGTTGATGAAATAAGTAAAATAAATCACTTTTTCTTCCAAATTTCAGGGTCTCTATGGCCATGAAAAAATGAAACTATGATTATTTGGCTCCCATTAATCCGGTAAATAATTTGATATGGAAATGTATTAACGTTAATGAGGCGTAAGTCTAAATACCTGATTTCAAAATGTGCGTTGCGCCTATGTATGTTAAGTATTTTTCCAACTTCTACATACAATTGTGTTCCTAATCCTTCGCTTTCTTTTTCGTACCATTCTATTGAGTCAAATATTCGTGTTCTGCATCTTCCTCAAAACTAACCTCGAATTTCATCAATCAGTTTTTTTGCCTTTTGCTGAACTTCCTCTGCCGGAACAAATACGCCTTTGCCTTCATCCATTTTTTTAATACGTCTGTCAAGTTCATGTTTTTTTGCATCCGATAAATCAATCTGGTGATTCTTATCTAAGCTATCCCACAACAAACCAATAAGAGCGTGTCTTTCAGATGGGCTAAGTTTAAGTGCTGTTTCTGCAATATTCATAAGACAAATTTTTCTACAAAGATAACCGAACATTTCCTTTCGCAGCAAATCTCTCGCAGAGGATTTGCGTTGATAAAATGAGTGAACAAAACCAAACAGCCCGCGTAGTTTTTAACTGTGCGGGCTGTTTGGTTTTAAAAATGAATTGCTCATTCAGTAATATTTAAACGCCCTGTGCGATTCAAACCAAACCACAACACCGCCACATTTGCTATCAGCAACATCGCACCAGCTTGGTGCAACACACCCCAACCCACAGGAATACTTCCTACACAATTTATCACGGTAAAAATTCCAATTGTCGCTTGCAACAAAACCGTTGCCGGAAGCAATTTTAATGCTGCATTGAAAATTTTATTGCCTTCAATTTTTCGTGCTTTCAAAAAGAAGAAAACAACAATAGCTACTATCAAATATGCAGCGCCCCTATGCGCAAATTGAATAGCCGTGCGCCCCCAATAGTCTGCGACATTATATTTTGTAAAACCGGCTAAAGTTGCCGTTTCAGAAAACAATGCAGCAGGAATTATTTCGCCATTCATATCCGGCCAGGTTGGGTAAGCCAAGCCTGCTTTCATGCCGCTTACAATGCCTCCGAAAAATATTTGCAGCGTTACCAAAACCGAAATTGCAAGCAATATTTTTTGCAATGAATTTGCGCTTTCATTTTTTAATAAAACAAATTTGCTTCCATACAAAACATACACCGTAAGCCAAACCAAATAAGCAAACAAACCCAAAGCCAGCAAAAGATGAATGCTTAAATGAACTGGCGGCACATACATTCCGGTTAAGCCGCTGCGCACCATTATCCAACCGTAAATTCCAATAACTCCACCCCACAAAAACAGCACACCAATTTTTTTGAAAAGATCTTTATCAAACCATTTTTTAATTACAAAAAATGAAAACGGAATAATAAAAACCAAACCCATAAACCGCGCCCAAAAACGATGGAAATATTCCCAGAAATAAATCCACTTAAACTCCTCAACCGTCATATCCTGATTTACCGTTTTAAACTGTGCAATCTGTTGATATAACTCGAATTCTTTTTGCCACTCCGCTTCATTCAATGGCGGCACAACTCCCTTTACAGGTTTCCATTCCGTGATAGATAATCCCGATTCTGTAAGCCGTGTTACCCCGCCCACAATCACTTGAAAAAAAACCATCGCACAACCCAAAAAAAGCCATGTGCCCACCCACTTTCTCACTATATCATTCATGATTATTTCTTTAAAATGCAAAGAATAGAAAAAGACTTTTAGCAAGTGTGAAAAGTGCGATGATTTGTTCAATTCACAACCTATGTTGCAAAACCTTAACAGCAAAATTTTCAATTCAACAAAGCTATTCTTCAAATTAGTGCCTCAACCAAACTTTCTTCAGAAATGTTTCGTGCGCTTATTGCTTTCTCATTTTTTTTTCTGCTGCATTTTTCCGCGGTTGCTCAAAGTTTTCGTGGTGTAGTTATTGAAGATAGCCTTTCAAAAACTCCTATCTATCAAGCAACCATTAAGGTGCGCGAAAACGGAACAGAAGTAGCCAAGCTATCTACCTACTTCGATGGTGCATTTACCTACCCTACTCAAAAGGGAAAAGTTTATGAATTCACCGCTACCGTGCCCGGCACAAAAGACATAACCATAAACGTTATCACCGATAAGCGCGGCAACCCAAGTCCCGCCTCGGCATATTTCTTTATGCGCAAAGACGGGTTACGCCTTGTGGGTCGCGTAAAAGATGTGGTTTCAAACATGCCTATTGATAATGCCACTGTAGTTTTAAAAGATGTGCAAACGCGCGAAGAAACCCGCTTCACCACAAACATTGATGGGCTTTACAACCTAAAACTAAAATACGAAACTAACTATCGTGTAAGCATAGATAAACGCTCGCCAGGCATTATTAATCGCTTCGAAGACACCGTGTTTTTTGTTTCTACCATCGGGTTCAACCTTCCTTTAGATTATGAATTAGACATAGTGCTGCAACGCGCAAAACAACTCACCAACCGAACAGAATATACTTCTCTCCCCGAATCAAAACCTGCAAGCAAACCCATTGTTGAAGTGGTGGCAACGCCTCAAAAAACCGAAGAAAAAATTGCCCCTGCCGAAAACAAACAAACACAAAAAACGAAAAGCGAAACCACCGTTGCAAAAACAGCGTTGACGGTTGATAATACCGCCCAAGAAAAAAAGAAAAAAGAAGAGATAAAAGATGCTCTAAAAGCCGCCAAAGAACTGGAGAAAAAGAAAAAGAAGGAAGAGAAAGCCTTGGCAAAAAATAAACTCAAACAAGAAAAATTTTCCAAAGAAACAACGCTCGAAGCAAAGAAAGCTAACACAACCAAAACCGAACTCAAAACCACAAAAACCAACCCGCCTTCGCAGGTTGAAAACAACACCACTGCACCACCAAAAACAGAACGTGTAGAACAAAAAATTGTAGAAAAATTAGAGCAAAGAATGGTACAACAAACCCGAGAGGTTGAGCCACAAAAATCAGAGTTTGCTGCCATTATTAATTTCGCTAAAAACGCTGCTTACATTACCGATTTTTCAAAAGGAAAACTGTTGCCGCTGCTTCAACAACTAAAAGCAAATTCAAAAACAAAAATTGTATTGAACGCACATGCCGGAAAAGAAGAAACACAACCCGAAAGCCTATGCACCAAAAGGCTAACTATTGTAAAACAACACTTTATTGCCAATGGTATTGCTGCCGATAGAATTTTGGTGAAAAACAACAGCAGCAACTCGCCTTTCAACGATTGCCACATCAGCGGCAACTGTGCCGAACAATTACTAATCCTTAATCGTAGAATTGAATTGAAACTCGTTGAGTAAAGAATTATGACCTTCGTCATAATTTATTTTGATTAGTATATTGAATTGCCATTTTTATTGCGCTAATTTTGCATAAAATAAAAAATTATGAATACACGAATTGCCGCTATTATGACCAAAAATGTTGTTGTAGCAAATCCACAAAACTCTTTATTTCAGGTAATGGAGTTCTTCCACCTTTACAAAATTCAACACATTCCGGTGTGCAAAAACGAAAACGAACTGGTAGGAATTGTCAGCGTTAATGATGTGTTGCACTTCCTTTACAAAATGTTGAAAGAAGGAAAAGCAGTAAACGAAAATGTTTTAAGCCTCAGTTTTACTGCAAGCGATATTATGACCAAAGACCCTGTTTTCATTTCATCATATCACACCATTGAAGATGCATTAAATCTACTTTCTGAAGGTAAATTTCAATCGGTGCCGGTTGTAGATGAAGGAAGAATTGTAGGCATTGTTACCACCAAAGATTTGGTGAAGCGCCTCACTGTTTAAGGGTCTATTTTTTCCCCAATTCCTCTGCTCTGTCTTTTGCGGCTTGTAAACCGTTGGCGATGTTTGCGTTCAATTCTTTTGACTGAAAAACCGCTAATGCTGCTTCGGTTGTGCCTCCTTTTGAAGCAACCTTTGCAATCCATTCTTCGCACGAAGCATCGTTTCTGCTTTGCAAATGCACAGCGCCCATAAATGTTTGGTTCACCATAAGCTCTGCTTCTGCTTTGCTGAAGCCAAACGAAACCGCCTTTTCTATCATGGCATTCATAAAGTAAAACACATAAGCCGGCCCGCTGCCCGAAACTGCCGTGGCTGCATCAATCATTTTTTCATCTTCTACATATATTGTTTTGCCTGTTGTATTCAACAAATTTTGAATAATGAAAATCTCCTTTTTATCGAGCGCATTGCTGGATGTAAAAACGCTCATTCCCATCCCAATTTGGGCAGGCAAATTGGGCATGGCGCGCACAACTTTTTCAAGTCCCAACAGTTCCGAAATGCCGGCAATTGTTACACCCGCCATTATAGAAAGCACAATTTGTTCTTTGTGTAAAAAAGGGCGAATTGTTTTACCCAACTCAACAAAATCTTGTGGCTTTACTGCCAGCAAAATAATGTCGGCATCAGAGATTTTAGTTCCCGGTTCGGTCAATATATTTTCTGTGCGCACACCTTTAAAATCATTCAACTGCGAGGGTTTCGAGTCGAGCAACAGCAAGTTTTCGGCCTGCGTAAAATGCGAACTTAACAAACCGCGCAAGTAAGTTGCGCCCATGTTTCCTACTCCAATAATTAGAATTTTCACTGCTGTTTATGATTTACTTTTTTATCTGCTTTTTTGAAGTAGCAACTGCTCCAAAATCGGCTACAACTTTTTGTTCTGCTTTGTGTACTCTCTGCACTTATTCTTTTGTTCTTTTGCCCTCGGTTGTTGGCTGCTGTTCATTTAATTTCAATTCAAATTCTGCCTCCCAACCGCCTTTCAATTCGGGTAAGTTTTTATACAACAATACTTTTTCGGGCTGCGTTTTTTCGGCAAAATTTCCCGTATCCCATTTGCCATTTTTATTCCTGTCTTCTGTTACTTTAATGTAGTAATTTTCGGCAGCAAGGTTTTTGAAATTGTAAACGCGTGTTCCCGCTCCGGCTACAAAAATTGACTCTACTACCGAATTAGTTTTTGAGGAAATTAATTCTACTATTCTGTTTTCATCATCTACCGAAACAACTTTCAATTTTAAAATTCCATAATCGTCTTGCTTCTTTGTTACGATGCGAAAAACTGCTGTATCATTTTCAGTTCCGAAAATATCAGTGAAATATCCTGCGGGAACTTTAATGGTGTAAGAAGTTTCCTGCTCTTTTACAAAATCTATCTCGCCAAACATTTTACTTTTTTCATCTATCGAAACTTTTGCCGATGTTATCATTTTTGTACTGTCGTTTGTTACCAAAACAGCCCCCGCAGAATCATTTATACCGATGGCAGGGCGGGAAAAGAAAATTTTAAACGAGCCATAAAGCTCTTGCGGAAGCACTATTTCTTGTTTCGCACCTCTTTTGCTCGATACAACTAATTGATAATCAATTGATAATGGTTTTATTCCTGTTGAATATGTTGTATCGAATTTTGGCGGTTGCAATTTCATTCTCACGCTATCTATGAGCGTGTCGTTTACCGAAATTAACAAATTTGCTTGTTTTTTGAATGGATTTGCATACCAATAATGTACGCTATCATTTTTTGTTGACAAATACGCAAATGTTGTTGTGCTATCCAAATCGCCCTTAATTTCAATCGTTTTTATTGGTGCCGCATATACCAATAATATATGCCCGGGAGCTACAAAGGTTTTTTCAAACAATTTTTGCTTCTTCTTTTCTTCTTCAAAAACAAGTAAGTTTTCTACTAAATCAAGTGTATCAAACAGTTCAATTTTTTCGTTCTTAAAACCAATTTTTTCGTTTTGTTGATCATATAAATAATTGATGTTTTGGTCATTCAACACAAAAAGCTGATACGAAGCTGCTTTTATGTATCCAATTTGGTAGCTGCCATCGCTCTCAGTAATAGCAAAATAAGTAGGTTTGTTACGAAGAACACCATCTACCGAATCGCGCGGATGCAACATTACCACAGCCTCATCTACCGGCTCTCCGGTGGCGGCATCAACTACTTTTCCATGTACAATTTGCGAATCAATTATTTCACCAGTAGCAAAAACATAACTAAAATTTCGCAGCGCGTTGCCTTCGTTTAGGTCCTTTAAATCATCAGCAAAATTGATAATGTAGGTAGTAGAGGGTGCTAAAGTTTGTGGCAAAACAACTGTGAGCGTTTTGCCCGATACTTTATATTTTGGGTTTACCAATAAGGGTGGCGACAGTAGAGTTTTTCCAAATCCTGCTTGACCCAAAAATTCGTTGAACGTAAACTTTATCTTGTTTCCTGTAAAATTCGTTGATTTATTGGCTGGTTCCACGCGCTTAAGCTTGGGCGGTTCAGTATCTTTTGCTCCTCCGGTGGGGGCTACTTCGTTGGCGCAAGCTGTAAGAAACAATAGAACTAATGCAGTAATTGCCAATCTGTTTTTATGGATAAGATTTTTCCCTTTTCCATAAAAACTATTCGCTTTCTTCTTTAACTTTTTTACTTGTGTTTTCAAAATCACCTGCCTAATTGAACCAATAAAACCGAAACATCTGCCGGACTAACCCCACTAATTCTACTTGCTTGGCCCAAACTTGTAGGCCTTATCTTTGCCAACTTCAACCTTGCCTCCATAGAAAGCGCTTTGATTTCGTTGTAATCATAGTCGGGATTGAGTTTTACCTCTTCTAATCTATTGATTTTTTCTGCCATTTCGTGCTCTCTTTCTATGTAGCCCGAATACTTAAACTCTGTTTCTGCCGAATCTAAAAACCCTTGATCGAGCTTTGCGCAGACCCTTTCTACCTCTGGCAACACTTTTCTAAGTAAGTTTAAAGTCATTTGTGGACGCGAAAGAATCTTATCAAACTTAGTTTTGTGCTTTAGCTCTGAGGTTCCATTTTCAAGCAAAAAGGCATTTATATCTTCGGGGCTTACAGAATACTCTGCAAAAAACTTAGCCAATTCTTTCATTGCTTGTTTCTTATCGGTCAGCTTTTGGTATCGATTTTCATCGGCCAATCCAAGCTTGTAGCCAAGGTCTGTTAGTCTTAAATCTGCATTGTCTTGACGAAGCAAAATACGATACTCGGCACGTGAGGTAAACATTCTATATGGCTCCTCTGTTCCTTTGTTTATTAAATCGTCTATCAACACCCCAATATACGCTTCCGAGCGTTTTATTATTACTTCGTTTTGTTCCTTTGCTTTTCGGTGCGCGTTTATACCAGCCATTAATCCCTGGCAAGCGGCTTCTTCGTAGCCGGTTGTTCCGTTTATTTGCCCCGCAAAATACAAGCCTTGCACCAGCTTAGTTTCAAGCGTAAGATTAAGTTGTGTTGGTGGAAAATAATCGTATTCAATAGCATAGCCCGGGCGGAACATTTTCATGTTTTCAAAACCCGGAATTTGTTTTAATGCCTTATACTGCACATCCTCGGGCAGGGAGGTTGAAAAACCATTTACATAAATCTCCACAGTGTTCCAGCCCTCGGGCTCTACAAATATTTGGTGACGGTCTTTATCGGCAAAGCGATCGATTTTGTCTTCTACCGATGGGCAATACCTTGGCCCCAAACCTTTTATTCTACCCGAAAACATAGGCGACTTATCGAACCCTGTTCGTAGTATATCATGCACTTTGGTGTTTGTATAGGTTATCCAACAAGGCAGTTGTTGCTTTGGTTTTTCGGTACTTTTATACGAAAAACCCGTTACATCCTCATCTCCATCTTGCCTTTCCATTTTAGAATAATCGAGGCTCCTGCCGTCTATTCTTGGTGGCGTTCCTGTTTTCATTCTTCCGGCTTCAAAGCCAAGCTCTACCAATTGCTCGGTTATGCCAAATGCAGCCTTTTCTCCGGCTCTTCCGCCACCAAAGTTCTTTTCGCCTATATGAATTAAGCCGTTTAAAAAAGTTCCATTGGTAAGCACTACGGTTTTGGCGGCAATATCTAAACCCATAGAGGTTTTTACGCCCGCTATTCTGTTTTCTTTAATTATCAGACCGGAAATCATGTCTTGCCAAAAATCTATATTGGGTGTTTGCTCTAACATTTCTCGCCACAGTCCGGCAAATAGCATTCGATCGTTTTGGGTTCTTGGACTCCACATTGCTGGACCTTTTGAGCGATTCAACATTCTGAATTGCACCATACTTTTGTCAGAAACTATACCCGAATAGCCGCCAAGCGCATCTATTTCGCGCACAATTTGCCCTTTCGCCACACCACCCATTGCGGGGTTACAGCTCATTTGCGCAATGGTTTGCATGTTCATAGTTACAAGCAAAACCTTGGAGCCCATATTGGCGGCAGCAGCGGCAGCCTCGCAGCCTGCGTGCCCAGCACCCACCACAATTACATCATATTCTGGAAACATTTCGGGGCAAAGATAGAAGAGCGCACTTAAGAAGTATAATTTTTTGACCTTGCCTACTAAATCAATATTGATAGCGCATTGTTCCACGTGGAACAATAGTGATTGGGCGCGAAACTATTTTCTTCCTATTGTTGAGCTTTCAAAATAGTTCCACGTGGAACTATTTTGAAACCATCGGTAGTTGACTCCAGTTTGTGGTGTAGTGTGGCGAACAATAAGACATGCGCATTTGCCACTCGGGATTAACTCCGGCAGCGGCAGTAGAAATTTGGTTATTGCCAAATTTTTTCTCTGAGTTGGCTAAAAGGTTTGCCAACTTTTCGGCTTTAGATAACTCCTTTAACACCAAGCTATCTTCTTCAAAAAGCGCGAGTTGCCTAACATGAGTATCTTCAAAAGAAGAAAGAAAAACCCCCGCCTTTGTGTATGCAAACCGAGGAAGGAAAATTTCGCTAAGTAGCGCTAAAGCTTTTGCAATAATCTCGTGGGGGTTGTTGGTTGGGTGATACAAATTGCCATAGTTTGTTTTTGAATAATATCCCAACTCTTTTTTAAAGGGGTCGCTACGAATATACACCCCTACCGACTTGCAAGCCGAGTGTTGCGCTTGCAGCTTTTGGTGAGCCTGCTCGGCATAACTGGCTATTGCTTCCGACAGGTCTGAAAAGTTTGTTATTGCTCTACCAAAGGAGCGCGTGGTGGCAATGTGCTTTTTCTCAGCCGCTCCGGGCGAAATCTCTATTGATTTTAACCCGCGCAGCTCTCTCAGCACCCGCAAACCAACCACGCCACCAAATTGCTTCTGCATAACTTCGTCAGTCATATTTTTGTAGCAATCAAAAGCTGTTGTCATGCCAAAATCTGATTTTAGCTTGAGCGCTTTGCGGTAGCCAATTCCCCAAACATCGCCAAGTGGAGTTTCCTTCAAAATAGCTTCGGTTTGTTCTTGCGAATCTAAAACAAATACACCGCCAGTAGTTTGCTTGCGTTTCTTTGCCACTCGATTTGCTATTTTCGCCAAAACTTTTGTTGGGGCTATTCCAACCGAAACGGGTATGCCGGTTTGTTTCAAAACGGTTTGTTTAATAAGCCTGCCGTATTCTACCAATCCTCCTTTGGGCAAATGTATTTTGTCAAGATTCAAAAATGCCTCATCTATAGAATAAACCTCAATTTGAGGATTGATGTTTTGTAAACAGCGCATAACCCTATCGGACATATCACCATACAATTGATAATTGGATGAAAAGTAGTGAATTCTACTTGTGTCTAAAAAGTGCTTAATGTGATGAAAAACAGCCCCCATTTTCACACCTGCTTCTTTTGCTTCATCTGAGCGCGCAATTACACAGCCGTCATTATTTGAAAGCACTACTATTGGCATCGTTCTCAATTCGGGCCTAAAAAGCCGTTCGCAGGATGCATAAAAATTATTGCAGTCAATTATAGCTATCATTTCTGTTGTCCCATTCTTTAGCTGGCAAATCAAAATTTTCTTACCAAACCCGTAACTATACCAAAAAGTTTAATACTTGATTCATTATTATAACTTTTACTTTTTTGATTTTCTTTTTCTTGTGCAATATTTTTGGCATCAAACAGCAAAAAACTGCCGTCTTTCTCTACCACAGCATATTTTACCTTTTTTGTAGCTTTTTTGCTTCTATCAACTACCAACACATCCCCGTTTTGAAAGTCGGAAGCTGCTTGATACATGTCGCTTTGAAACCGAAAGAAAAAAGTAGAAAGTGGATAATCAATCAAATAATCATCTAACGAAAGCGGTTTAGTTTTATAATCGGCAGCGGGCGAGGGAAAACCACTAATGGTAAGCTTTGCTTCTTCTTCTCTTTGCATAATATTTTCCTTTCTTCGTTGCCGAAAATAACGATTACAAAATGAGCGACAAAATTGCGTTGCACGATAAAACCTTTTCTCTCTTTATTGCCGAAGAAGCCATCTTAGATGCTGTAAAATCTGTTGCCGAAAAGATAAATCTTGAGTATGCCGGCAAGCAACCCTTGTTAATACCGGTGCTGAACGGTTCGTTTTTGTTTGCTGCCGATTTGGCCAAGTATTTAACTATAGATTGCGAGTTTTCGTTTATCAAAGCATCTTCGTACAAAGGCGAGCGCTCTACAGGTGTTATTGATGAGTTGATAGGTTTAAATGAAGAGATTCAAAATAGACATGTAATAATTATTGAAGACATTGTAGATACCGGAAACACACTTGCTCGCTTACTTCCAGAGCTTCAACTTAAATTGCCGGCTTCACTAAAAATTGCTTCATTATTATTTAAACCCTCTGCATTAAAAGCTGATTTAGTGGTTGATTTTTGCGGCATTACTATTCCAAATGATTTTATTGTGGGCTACGGTTTAGATTATAATGGGCTGGGAAGAAATTTGAGAAACATTTATAAAATTGAAATCTAAGACATAAATGCTTTTTCATACTCTTGATTTTGCTATTTTTTTTCCTGTTGTTTTTATTCTGTATTGGTTTGTTTGTGGAAGAAATTTCAAAATTCAAAACACACTACTTTTAATTTCCAGCTATTATTTTTATTCCTGTTGGGATTGGAGGTTTTTGTTTCTTTTAATGTTTTCAACTATTCTCGATTACTACACGGGTTTAAAAATTGAAGAAAACGACAATCCTACAAAAAGGAAGTTTTGGCTCTGGTTGAGTGTGGGGATAAACTTGGGCTTCTTAGGTATCTTCAAGTATTACAACTTTTTCATCACTTCATTTGCTGAATCCATTTCGCTGCTTGGAGTTACTTTTAACCCTTGGACATTAAAAATTATCCTACCGGTTGGTATTTCATTTTACACGTTTCACGGATTGTCGTATGTAATTGACATATACAAAAAAAGAATTGTTGCAGAAAAAAGCTTTGTTGATTATTCTGTTTTTGTAAGTTTCTTTCCACTGTTGGTGGCAGGTCCCATTGAAAGAGCTACACACTTGTTGCCTCAGATAAAAAAAGAAAGAATATTTAGCTACCCAAAAGCTATTGATGGTTTAAGACAAATACTGTGGGGTTTGTTTAAAAAGGTGGTGATTGCGGACCAGTGTGCAATATATGCAAACATGATATTCAACAACACGGAGCAGTATAATGGCCCTGTATTGTTTTTGGGGGCAATTTTTTTCGCATTTCAAATATATGGCGACTTTTCGGGATACTCTGATATTGCTTTAGGAACAGCTCGATTGTTGGGTATAGAACTATTAAAGAATTTTTCTTTCCCTTACTTTTCAAGAGACATTGCAGAATTTTGGAGAAGGTGGCACATTTCTCTTTCAAGCTGGTTTAAAGATTATCTCTACATTCCTTTGGGAGGCAGCAAGGGCGGAAAGTGGATGCGCATAAGAAATACTTTTGCTATTTTCTTGGTAAGTGGTTTTTGGCATGGAGCCAACTGGACTTTTATTGTTTGGGGTTTGCTGCATGCGCTTTACTTTATTCCTCTGTTGCTTTTGGGTAAAAACCGCAACAACATAGAGGTGGTAGCTAATGGCAGAATGTTTCCATCATTAAAAGAGACGGTGCAAATAGGCAGCACTTTTGTGTTAGCAACTTTTGCTTGGATCTTTTTTAGGGCAGAAAGCATTACTCACGCTTTTGTATTTATAAAAAATATGTTCTCGGGCATTTTTACAAAACAAGCGTACATAGATTTATTGAACTTTATTATTTATAAAGCTCAATATCAAGTGTTTATCTTTATAGTGCTGTTCTTTTTTATAGAGTGGATTGGCAGAGAGAAAGAATTTGCTCTCGCAAAGTTTGGTCTTAACTGGAATCCAATACTGCGATGGTCTTTTTATATTGTATTATTCTTTTGGGTGTTGGCGTTGGGTGGCGATAAAAATGAATTTATTTATTTTCAATTTTAGCTTTGAAACTATTTCTGATTAAATTTTTTGGTTTTGGCTTTTGCTTTGCTTTGGCAGTTTTGGTGCTAAACTATTTTGCATGCGAAAAGAATGCTACCAATGCTCTTGATAACACTACATTCTCAAAAAATCTGGTGTTTTTGGGCAATTCTAAATCAGAGTGTACATTCAATGACTCCTTAATTGCCAACTCTTTAAATCTATCTCAATCTGGCGAAGCCCTTTTTTACACCTATCAAAAAACACAATTGTTATTGCGAAAAAAAGGTGCAATAACAACAGTGTTTATTCAAGCATCTCCACATGAACTATCTGAAGGTTGGGATAAAAAAATTTGGAACAAAAAACACTTGTTTGAATTTCTGCCACGTGTAGTCTCTGTTTTGTCATTAGAAGATTTTTTACCAATAGTTAAAAACAACCCATCGGAATTAGCGAAAGTATTTTTTGTTGCCGCCATTATGAAAAATATGCACTGGTGTGGCTTTGGAAATATTATTTGCGGTAGAAACTTTTTAGGAAAATCGATGGCTGGACAGAGATATTAAACCAAAAGAACTTGAAAATACCAAAAAGATAATGTCAGTAAATTTTGCCGAGTATAATATCTTGTATCTCAAAAAAACAATTGCACTTTTAGAACAACGCAACATTGAAGTAATTCTTGTAAGCGCGCCTTTACCAGCTAGATATATTTCGGCTGCGTCCACAAATGCGTTCAACAAAATACGGGAAGAAAGCTTTCCTACAATTCCGTATCTTGACTTTTCGAACTTTCCACTAAACAATACTGATTATGCAGATGCAAGTCATGTAAACTATCGTGGTGCAAAAAAGTTCTCCCTGTTCTTTAATAAGTTGCTTGAAAAAGGGCTTCTTAATAAAAAAGAAATGGAGGCGTTTGTACACGAAGAAATTGCTCAACTAACAGACAGCACAAACCAATAAACCAAATGAGAACTGCTATTGATATATCAAAAAGGTTGCTTCTTCTATTTATTTTGCTGCAACTTGTTTCTTGCACTCACGAATACTCTCCTAAACCAAAAGCGTATCCTCGTGTTGTTTTTCCCGAAAGAAAATACGAGTTGTTTCAACCACAGGGTTGTCCATATCAATTTGATAAGCCCTTGTATTCAGTTGCTATAGAAGACTCTTCATACTTTGAAAGAAATATGAACGGTGCTTGTTGGTACAACATTGAGTTTCCAAATTTCAATGGCACACTAAACCTTACCTACAAGCCATTAAGTAAAGACCAAAAACTGGATCAGCTTGTTGAAGATGCTCACAAACTTTCTTTTAAGCATAGCAAGAAAGCAGACTACATTGACGAAGTAAAAATATTGAACCCAAATGGTGTGCGCGGCTTGTTGTATGAGGTGGGTGGCGATGCAGCATCGAATGTTCAGTTTTATCTTACCGACTCTGTTCATCATTTTGTGCGCGGTGCTTTGTATTTCAACAATACGCCCAATGCCGATAGCATGCGCCCTGTGGTTGATTTTGTGAAGGAGGATTTGCGTTATATGTTGAAGACATTTCAATGGAAGTAAATGGCCATAGCCGGCTTTCTGTTGTTGCTAAGTCTTGTTCATTATTTTACAGTTACGCGACCATATATTTCAACAAAAGCCACAAAAGAGAATTTTTTCATTAACCCCCGAAAAAGACACTCTTGAATTCGCGCAGTTTGCGCAACTTCGCAGCTCATTAAAAAAAGATAAACATCCGTGCGATATGCTACGGCTTTGCTTAACAACTAAAGTCGAATTTCGCATATAAAACAGTTGCCAATCGAAATTTTCAATCATGACAGATTTAACTTCATCATTACAAGAAGCCTCTTTAGAACAAGCAAAACAATTGGGTTTAAGACCTGAAGAATTTGATAAAATAAAAGAGATTTTGGGTCGCACACCAAACTTTACCGAACTAAGCATTTACTCGGTGATGTGGAGCGAGCACTGCTCTTATAAAAACTCTATCACCTACCTCAAAAAGTTGCCCCGCAAAGGCAAGCATTTACTGGTTGAAGCAGGCGAAGAAAATGCCGGGCTGGTGGACGTGGGCGATGGCCTGGCTTGCGCATTCAAAATAGAAAGCCACAATCACCCAAGTGCGTTGGAACCCTATCAAGGCGCAGCTACTGGCGTTGGCGGTATCAACCGCGATATTTTCACCATGGGCGCTCGTCCTATTTGTTCGCTCAACAGCTTGCGTTTTGGCGATTTAAAAAACGACCGCACAAAATATTTGCTGCGCGGTGTGGTAAAAGGTATTGGCGACTACGGCAATGCATTTGGTGTGCCTACCGTTGCTGGCGAAGTGTATTTTGACCCTGTTTACCAAACCAACCCATTGGTAAATGCCATGAGTGTTGGCATTGTAAAAATAGGCGAAACGGTTTCTGCCATTTCTGAAGGTAAAGGCAACCCCGTTTATATTGTTGGAAGCTCTACCGGAAAAGACGGAATTCATGGAGCCGCATTTGCTTCGAAAGATATTACTGCCGATAGCGTAAACGATTTGCCGGCTGTTCAAGTGGGCGATCCCTTTCAAGAAAAATTATTGTTAGAAGCCACTCTTGAAGTTATTAAAACCGGTGCAGTTGTAGGCATGCAAGATATGGGTGCTGCGGGCATTACCTGCTCTACATCAGAAATGAGCGCGAAAGGCAAAGCCGGAATGCGCATTCAATTGGACAAAGTGCCTACCCGCCAAGCAAACATGAAACCTTGGGAAATTCTATTAAGCGAATCGCAAGAGCGCATGTTGATTGTGGTGAAAAAAGGTATGGAAGCGGCTGTGGAAGCCGTTTTTGACAAATGGGATCTACACTGCGCAGTTATAGGCGAAGTTATTGACGGTGATATTTTGGAATACTATATGGGCGAAACTTTGGTAGCAAAAGTACCTGCCGAAAGTTTAGTGCTTGGTGGCGGTGCGCCAATCTACACTCGCGAGTTTTCTGAGCCAGCCTACTTTGCCGAAAATCTAAAATTCAATATTGATACGGTTGCTGAACCAAGCGATTTAAAAGTTGTGGCACAAACACTTGTTCAGTCTTTAAACATCGCAAGCAAAAAATGGGTTTACACGCAATACGATAGCATGGTAGGCGTGGCAAACACATCTACCAACCGCCCAAGCGATGCAGCAGTTGTGCGTGTGCAACAAAATAGCGACAAAGCTTTGGCTGTAACCGTAGATTGCAATGCTCGCTATGTATGGGCAAACCCTTTGGCGGGCGGGCAAATTGCCGTGGCGGAAGCTGCGCGAAACATTGTATGTAGCGGTGGCGACCCAAGTGCTATTACCAATTGCTTGAACTTTGGCAATCCATACAACCCAGAAGTGTATTGGCAGTTTGTGAATGCCTTGCAAGGCATGGGCATTGCCTGCGAGGCTTTGGGCACGCCTGTTACGGGCGGCAACGTAAGTTTCTACAATCAAAGCACCGAGGGTGGCGCGGTGTTCCCCACACCTACCATCGGCATGATTGGTTTGCTCAGCGACTGGCAAAATGCCATGACCTTAAACTTCAAAAATGAAGGCGATGAAATATATTTGTTGGGGGTTTCGCGAAACGACATATCAAGCTCGGAATACTTGGTAAAACACCACGGCATTGAAAGCTCTTCAACACCTTATTTTGAAATAAACGAAGAAGTGCAGTTACAACAATTGGTGAAAAAACTGATTGGCGCAAAAACTATTAACTCGGCACACGATGTAAGCGAAGGTGGTTTGTTTGTTGCTTTATTAGAGTCGGCAATGGTAGATAATTTTGGTTTTTCGGTTGAAAATAAATCGGCTACGCGAAACGATGCCTGGCTTTTTGGCGAAAGCCAAAGCCGTGTGGTGGTGAGCATTACAGCCACCAACAAAAAAGCTTTCTTAGATTTGGTCGGCAATCATCCTCATGAATTTTTAGGCACAGTTGCTGCCACTGAAATTTTTATTAACGGAGAAAATTGGGGAACAAGTGTTGACCTGAAAGCGAAGTATGAGGACGCGCTGGAGGATGTGTTGGTTGGGTGAGGAAATATGCCTCAGAACATCTGATAAGTTCTCTTTAATGAATACCAATAAGCGCAAACCAAATGAAAATGAGTTTGAGTTTTGGTGTATTGCGAATCTATAATGAAAGACCTGGGTTTTGTATTAAAAGTGGATGCCAACCTTGCTGCTTGATAATCTGTTTTCTTCTTTCTTTTGGAATCATTTTACTTAACTTTTATCCATTGTAGCGGAGATTTCCTGCATATTCTTTTATAAGGCCACCCGCTTGATGAACAAGAAATTTTTTCTGTTGCTTATCTGCTAAAAAAATGAGCCGTTGGCGTTTGTATTTCTTGTAGTATTACACATTGTTTGCTGTGCTGTATGACAAGAATTTTTTCTTCCCTTTTAATATTTTGTGTTTGTTGCAGCCTCTTTGCTCAACACAACATAATTCCGCAACCATTTTCGTTTAAAACCAAGCAAGAAGTTTTTGTGTTAGACGAAAATGTTGGCTTTATATCTTCCATCAACAATAGCGAGGCGAGTAGATTTTTGCAGCGCCAAATAAGCATGATTACCGGCTATACGCTGCTTAATAAAACAAGTAATAGAAATATTTGGTTAACGTTATTACCTCAAGATTCTCTACAAAGCAATGAGGCTTATTTTCTTTCGGTAAAAAAAGACAGTATTGTTATCAACGCCTTTACCGAAAAGGGTTTGGCACATGGCATTCAATCGCTATTGATATTATTTGATAAAAACAAAAGTTGCTTTTTGGGTTGCGATATTTTTGACAAACCGCAGTACGCTTATCGGGCAATGCACTTGGATGTGTGTCGTCATTTTTTTGGCAAAGAAGTAGTGAAGCAATACATAGGCTTATTGGCTGCGCTTAAAATGAATACGTTGCACTTGCATTTAACTGACGACCAAGGTTGGCGCGTTGAAATAAAAAAGTACCCACGGCTTACCGAAGTTGGTGCTTGGCGAATAGAAAAAGACGGAAGTCGTTACGGTGGCTATTTTTCGCAAAGCGATTTAAAAGAGTTGGTTGATTTTGCGGCACAAAGACACATAAATATTATTCCTGAAATTGAACTTCCCGGGCACGCTTCTGCGGCAATTGCGGCATATCCTTTTTTGAGCTGTAGCGGTAAAGAAATTGATGTGCCAAACACCTGGGGTATTAAACAAGATATTTTTTGCCCAACAGATTCTACACTCCGGTTTTTAAAAGATGTTTTAGATGAAGTGTGTGACATTTTTCCTTCTCCTTTTATTCACATTGGAGGCGATGAAGTTCCAAAAGCGCAATGGAAAAAAAGTGCATTTGTAAGCGACCTTATGCGTGCCAAAAGTTTTAAAAACTATGATGCCGTTCAACAATATTTTATGAACGAAATTGAAAATCATTTAGCCGCCAAAGGCAGGCGCGCTATTGGTTGGGGCGAAGTGATGAAAAGTGGCGTAAACAAAAATATAATTGTGATGAGCTGGTTAAGCAAAACTGCCGGCAACAAGGCAATTAAAAACGGAAACGCTACAATAATGGCTCCGCGTTTTTATTGTTATTTCGACTACCCACGCAGCAGCAAAGATAAGTTGCAAGCGATTTGGATGACCCCTGTGCCGCTAAAAAAAGTGTATAAGTTTAACCCTGCCGGAAAAAACGTTTCTACCGAAAACAAACATTTGCTTTTGGGTGGCGAAGCTGCCGTTTGGACAGAGTACATCACCAACGAAAAACAATTATTGTATCAAGTGATGCCGCGCCTTGCTGCCATGAGCGAAGCGTTGTGGAGCAACGAAAAAAACTACGATGATTTTTTGCGAAGAATAAACAGCCTGAAGTAATTACACACGTTTAATTTCTGCTCCTAAAGCATTTAATCTTCCATCAATATTTTGATAGCCTCTATCTATTTGATCAATATTGTGAATGGTAGATTTGCCTTCGGCACTCATGGCGGCTATCAATAGCGAAACCCCAGCGCGAATGTCGGGCGATGTCATAGTAATGCCGCGCAACTTATACTCGCGGTTGATGCCTATAACCGATGCGCGATGCGGATCGCAAAGAATAATTTGCGCGCCCATATCAATTAGTTTATCTACAAAAAACAATCGGCTTTCAAACATTTTTTGATGAATCAACACACTGCCTTTTGCTTGTGTGGAAACAACTAAAACAATAGAAAGTAAATCGGGTGTAAACAATGGCCAAGGGCCATCGGCAACCGTTAATACAGAGCCATCTATAAAGCGTTGAATTTCGTAGCGTTCTTGGGCAGGCACAAAAATATCATCTCCTTTTATCTCCATTTCAATTCCCAGTTTTTGAAACACCGGAAGAATATTTCCCAGCATATCAACGCGACAGTTTTTTATAGTTAGCTCGCTCTGAGTCATTGCGGCCATTCCTATAAATGAACCAATCTCTATCATATCGGGCAACATGGCATGAGTTGTTCCATTCATGCATTCTACACCTTCTATACAAAGCAGATTCGAACCTACGCCAGAAATTTTTGCGCCCATACGATTCAACATAGAACACAGCTGTTGTAAATATGGTTCGCAGGCTGCATTGAAAATGGTTGTTTTACCTTTGGCCATTACTGCAGTCATCACAATATTTGCTGTGCCTGTTACCGATGGTTCATCGAGCAAAACATAAGTTCCATTTAGGTTATCGGCCTCTACGCTGTAAAAGCTTTCGTTGCTATCGTAGTTAAATTTTGCTCCTAACTTCTCAAAGCCCAAAAAATGCGTGTCTAATCTTCTTCTGCCTATTTTATCGCCCCCTGGTTTGGGCATGTATGCTTTTTTAAATCGGGTAAGCAGTGGACCCATAATCATAATTGAGCCGCGCAGCGAAGCTCCCTTCTTTTTGTAGGTGTCTGTTTTTAAAAAGTCAAGATTTACCTCATCTGCTTTGAAAGTATAAGTGTCTTCTGTTACTTGATTTACTTTTACTCCTAGGTCTTTCAAAATATCTATCAATGCCAACACATCGCGTATTGCCGGAATGTTGCTGATTGTTACTTCTTCGGCTGTGAGCAACACAGCACAAAGTATTTGTAAGGCCTCGTTTTTTGCACCCTGTGGTGTTATTGATCCTTTAAGTTTTTTTCCTCCTGTTACTTCAAACGAGTTTGGCATTTCTTTTTATTTATTGCTAAAAAAGTGAATGCTTTTGTAAGCTGTTTTGTTTTGTTTTCACAGTGTTTTTTTTGTGTACTATCAGCTGAACTTTTCTTGTTGTTTCTTCATTAAACTTTTGTTGCTTTCTTCACCAAATGCTTTTGCGTTGTTTTCTATTTTTAAATAATCGCAAAATCCTTTCGGGGTTTTTAGTAGTGCTGTATTCTTTGGCCATTATTTTTTTGCACGATTTTTTTGTAAAAATTTCTGTTGTGGTAATGAACAGCTATTCATTGCCGGTGTATAATGTTTTGGTTCGAAATGTGTTTGGCGGTGTGGGTGTGCTGTCTTTTCTTTTGCTGCTTACAAAATGTATTAGAGCTAAAAATGCGCAGCTGCTTTTTTACTTATTTATCTCTACTTTTTTAATTGTCTTGCATGCTCTTTTTTTATTCGAAATGAATATTGAAATAATTCATGCAATAGAATACGCGCTGCTTGCTTTGTTGGTGTATTCGCTTTGTGGAAGGTTTGGTGCTGCTGTTATTTTTTGCATTCCGTTAATGCTGATTGATGAGTGGAGACAGTATCTTGTATTGTATCCTGGCTATACACAATATTTTGAGTTTAATGATATTGTGATGGATGTAATTGGCTGCGGATTTGCTATGCTTTCATTAAAAATTTTGGGTGTTGATATTAAAAGCAAACCAAGGGTTGCATTCTTTTTGCGCGAGGAGTTTCTATTTCTTGTAATACTTTCAATTTCATACTTCCTTTTGTTGCAGACTTGTTTTTTTGCTTACCATATTAGTGTTGCTTGCAACAACACAATTATCTCTTTGAGTTTGTTAGAAAACCCTGATTCGTTTTGGCAGATACATGATTTTACAAAAGCTAAATATCATGTGCTTTCACCAATTTCCGGGTTTGTAGTAGTATTCTGCTTGAGTGTTTTTTTTATGGGATTAGATGGTTATTCTTCTACGGCTAAAACATCGCCATCTAAAATGGTTTGACCCACAGTAACTTTTGCTTTTACTCCAGATGGTAAAATAACTGTAACCTGACTTCCCAACTTTATTAAACCTATTAAATCGCCTTTCTTTTTTTCTTGCCCCGGCTCTACAAAATCTACAATTCTTCTTGCTAACAATCCTGCAATTTGAATCACTTTATATCGCTTTCCCGATTCTGTTTCAAACAACATTTCGTTGTGCTCATTCTCAAATCTTATTCCAAAAGGATTATCGTTTGCTACAGCATTATTAAATTTTCCTTCCACATATTTTTTTGAAATTACTGTTGAATTGTGTAGTGCGCGTTGATAATGCACATTAGTTACATTCATTACTATTGAAACTATTGTTCCTGCTGTATCCACATCTTTTGTCCACACGTCAATAACTCCATATTTTCCTTTCAGCACTTGTATAGTTGAATCGTTCCATGGTGTAACGCTGGCAACTAAACCATTTGCCGGGCTTATGTAAACAGTTTCATTTGGGTTTATTGTTCGTGGCGGACAACGCAAAAACCAAAACCTATAATATGCCGCTAAAAGAACTGCAACAACAGATATAGTAATAAGTGTATATTTTAATCCTTTCATTCTTCTCTTTTTTACTTTAATAAACAATGTAATTTCCTTTTGAATCTACTTCTACTTTTGGTATTCTCTTATTCATTTCAAAATAAGTGTATGCTGGTTGAATAGACTTCCAAAAATCTTTCAAAAAAATATAAGATGTTTCTATGTGTTCTTTTATTTTTTGATCGGTCATTTTAAATGGAAAAATATGAACTGGTATTGTTTTTTGCCCGGCTGCTTTTGCCAACATTGCTACAATGTAAATTTCTTCAATTGGAGCGTCTTCCATTGCCAAACAACCAATGCTTACACACATTCCATGTATGTAAATATCGCCCCCGCGAGGTGCTTTGTTTACTATTTCATCACGCTTGTTTGGATAATTTAAACCTAATGAAAGATGATAACTGCTTGCCGGATTAAACACTTTTACTTCGTAAAATCCTTCTGGAACTTGCTTATCACCTTGCTTCTTTTTTGGTCCTAAAATTCCCGATGAATAGCAAATAGGAAATGTATCGTACAACACATAGTTTGTTCCATTCCATTTCCATATTTCTAAAAGTTTTTCCTCTTTAAAAGCTCGTAGGTAAACTTCATCAAACTTATCGGTTCCCGATTCTTTGCACTGTTTTTCTATGCGTTCGTAGTTTTTCTCCATTGCAGCATCAACTCTGCTAAAAGCTATCTGCCTTTCGAGGAAGTTAGTATCTTTCACCATTATTGAGTTAGCAAGAAACATCATTAAAAAAAGCGACATTAAAAGAATTCTCTGTTTTTGTTTTTGGGGAGTGCAAACATATCCGTTGGTTTAAATCTTAAGCACTTTTTGTGAAACAGAATTTGTTCACAGCTTTAATACTTATTATTAAGTAAATATTTTAATTAAAAGAAAGCTATACATTATTAGCTCGGTGTATTACTTGGTAAGTTTTAGGAAAGGATTATTGACTTTTTGGTTATTCCAATTCTATCAACAATTCATTAACACATATAGATGATAAATAACTACTACTACTAACACAATTAACAACATTGTGAATAGTAGAATAACAAAGAAATGATGAAATAAAGAAGTTCACACAAATGAAATAGGGATGTGGATTATCTAAAAGTTATCACATTTTTAAAGAGCAAAAACTATAGATGTATTTAGAAAGCATTATTCCAAATCTATTTTCAAATAAGAAATACACCATTATCCACATGTTATTCTATACTTCATAAACAGAATAAAAAGCTATTTCAGTTTTTCATTAGAGAGGTGTCTTTCTTTATCGCGCACTGTTTTCTTTTCCATGTTCTTATTAAATGCTTCGGTTAAGTTCACTCCGGTTTGGTTTGCAAGGCAAATCAATACCCAAAGCACATCAGCCAGTTCATCCGAAAGCTCAACTGTTTTATCGCTTTCTTTAAAAGATTGTTCGCCATACTTACGCGCCATAATACGCGCCACTTCGCCTACTTCTTCCATTAAAATGGCAGTATTCGTCAGTTCGTTAAAGTATCTTACACCAACAATTTTTATCCAGTTATCTACTTCTAATTGTGCTTGCTCTATTGTCATACAATGATTGTTTTATTGAAAAGGTGAAAATTCAACTATTTATTTACTTTCAGCCCGTAAAATCAAACAATCTGAATTGATATGGACATTAAAACTGAACTAAAAGAAGGCGTATTGGTTTTTTTCCTCAACGGAAATTTATTGGGCGAACACGCAAATGCACCAGTAATGGAAAAACTGAAAGCAAGCATAGAAGAGGGCAACAAGAAAGTATTGTTTAACCTTAGCGATTTGAAATTTATCAATTCAACCGGGTTGGGAATGCTATTAACTGCACTTTCAAAAACAAGAAATGCAGGCGGAGAAATGACACTAACCAACGTACCCGACCAAATGAACAAATTATTGGTAATGACAAAGCTGAAGGATGTATTCAATGTTCACGAAAGTGAAGTAGCAGGAATTACTTTCCTTCAAAATGCATAATAATTATATTCGCAACTTTTTCAGCGCAGTAATCAAGCATTGCTGCGCTGTTTTCTTTTTCAAAAAACAGTATATTAAATGTACGCAGACATATTATTAGGGCTTCAATGGGGCGATGAAGGCAAAGGAAAAATAGTTGACTATTTAGCCGATAAGTATCAAATAATAGCACGCTTTCAAGGCGGGCCAAATGCAGGACACACCTTGGTTATTGATGGTGTAAAAACGGTGTTACACACAGTGCCAAGCGGCATTTTAAAACCAGGAGTTACAAACGTAATAGGCAATGGTGTGGTAATAGACCCCACAACACTGTTGAAAGAAATAGACCAACTGCAAGCGAAAGGCATAGATGTGCTTAAAAGATTGCTGGTTTCTAAAAAAGCCCACTTGATTTTGCCTACACACAAAATTTTAGATGCGGCATCAGAGTCGGCAAAGGGGCAAGAAAAAATAGGATCTACGCTGCGCGGAATAGGCCCCACTTATATGGATAAAACCGGAAGAAACGGTTTAAGAATAGGCGATATTCTTGAAAAAGATTTTCGCCAACGATACGAAAAAGTGCGCGATAAGCACTTGCATTTGCTTACTCTTTACAACTACGATTTTTCCTTAAAAGAAATAGAAGCACAATGGTTCGAAAGTATAGAGCAAATAAAAAAGCTACAATTTATTGATGCTGAATATTACTTAAATGATGCTCTAGCAGCAGGAAAAAAAATTCTTGCCGAAGGTGCACAAGGAACCATGCTGGATATTGACTTTGGAACATACCCGTATGTTACCTCGTCAAACACCATTACATCGGCAGCATGCAACGGTTTAGGAATACCACCAACTAAAGTGCGCGAAGTTATTGGCATTGCCAAAGCATATTGCACACGGGTGGGCAGTGGTCCTTTTCCAACCGAATTGTTAGATACAGTTGGCGATAACATACGCAATCAAGGAAACGAGTTTGGCTCTACCACAGGCCGCCCGCGCAGATGTGGCTGGTTTGATATACCTGCAATGCGCTACGCATGCATGATTAATGGAGTTACACAAATAGCCATTACCAAAGCAGACGTGTTGAATGATTTTGAAAACATCAGCGTGTGTACCGATTACGAAATTAACGGAACAGTAACTCAACAAATTCCATTCGACCTTTGTGGCTTAAAAACAAACCCCGTTTACAAAAACCTAAGCGGGTGGAACCAATCGCTTGCAGGCTTTAATAATTTTGAAAACCTGCCGAGCGCATTAACTAACTACCTAAAATTTTTAGAAACAGAATTGCGCGTACCCGTATCAATGCTTTCTACGGGTCCTGGCCGCGAAGAACTGTTGGTGAGAGAAGTTGCAGTAGGTGCGTAAAAAGGAAAAGTTTTTATCATTAAAAAAAGCCTTGCAGCATAATTACTGCGAGGCTTTTTTTAGTAGTTACACCACCCATTCTAACATTATAGCATATCAACTTGTAGCGCTAAATCATTTTCTTTTTTCATCTTTGGCGTCCTCGAATGGGTTTAAGATCAACAGCAATACGCCTTACAGCATCCCTAATAGTGCCGCGTATTTACAACGAGCAAAAAAAAGGCGTGCAACTACAGCGCGAAACGCTACACAACCTTATTCAGCAAGCCGAGCAAACAGATTTTGGCAAGCAACATAAATTTAGCACCATAGCCACCTATGGCGATTTTACACGAGCGGTACCCATTCGCGATTACGAAGACATAAAAACATACATCGAGCAAATAGCCGAAGGTAAACACGATGTGCTTTGGAAAGGCAAGCCACAGTATTTTTGCAAAAGCAGTGGTACCACCTCGGGAACAAAATATATTCCACTTACCAAAGAAAGCATTGCCGAACAAATACGCGCTGCCCGCAACTCGCTGTTGTGCTATGTACACGAATCGGGCAGCGCAGATTTCTTTACCCAAAAAATGATTTTTTTACAAGGCAGCCCCGAGCTGGATACACACGGTGTAATACCATCGGGCAGGTTGAGCGGCATAGTATATCACCACGTTCCCAGATGGCTGAACAAAAGCAGAATGCCATCGTACCAAACAAATTGTATTGAAGATTGGGAAGAAAAAGTAAACGCCATTGCACAAGAAACAATGCAAGAGCGCATGAGTTTGATTAGCGGCATACCGCCATGGGTAGTAATGTATTTTGAACGATTGCAAGCAATGAGCGGCAAAGAATTTGTAAAAGATATTTTCCCCGATTTTAGTGTGTTTGTTTACGGAGGTGTAAACTACGAACCCTATAAAAAACGTATAGAACAACTGATAGGAAAAAAAATAGCATCTATAGAAACCTACCCGGCAAGCGAAGGCTTTTTTGCCTATCAAGACACACAAAAAACAAACGCGCTGCTGCTAAACCTCAATGCTGGAATATTTTACGAATTTGTAAAACCCGAAGACCTGGGCAAGCCCGAAGCACAGCGCATCATGCTGCAAGATGTAGAGCTTGGTGTGAATTACGCTTTAGTAATTTCAACCAATGCTGGCCTGTGGGCATATAGTGTTGGCGACACCGTTAAGTTTGTTTCAAAAGAACCCTACCGCATAGTAGTAACAGGTAGAGTAAAACACTTTACATCGGCCTTTGGCGAACACGTAATAGCCGAAGAAGTAGAATATGCATTAAAAGAAGCC
>Ga0209573_1000713_pt1 | contig 62739 bp, 67 predicted proteins | sample TNRBio252014_DNA_FD_185870 | JGI IMG/M metagenome (GOLD analysis project Ga0209573, IMG submission 185870) | Wastewater treatment Type I Accumulibacter community from EBPR Bioreactor in Madison, WI, USA - TNR Reactor_6/25/2014_ DNA (SPAdes)... | ecosystem: Engineered > Bioreactor > EBPR >...
GGACACCCATAGGGTGCATGCTCGCCCGCACCGTCCCCCTCACACCAAGCCCGTAGGGTGCGTGCTCGCACGCACCGCCCCTCTCACCCCCGCCCGAACAGCCCCTTCAACGCCGCCGCCGTGGTCGCCGTGACCCCCGGCCGCACCGCCATCCGCCAAGGCAAGGGGCGGCACAGGTCCATCGCCGCCAACCCCACCCGCGCCGTCAGCGCGCCGTTCACCACCCCCTCGCCAAAGCGGCGCGACAGTTTCGACACCAGCCCGCCCCCGGCCAGCGAGCCGATCACGTCATCGCCCAGCGCCACCGCGCCCGTCGCCAGCAGATGCCCCGCCACCGCCCGCGCCAGCCGCCAGTTGCCAAAACTGCCGGGCCGCCCGCCATAAATCTCGGCAATGCGGCGGATCATCCGCAGGTTCGCCGCCAGCGCCGCCGCCACATCGGCCAAGGGCAGCGGGATCATCGCCGTCGCCAGCGCCACCTGCCGCGCCGCCGCCTGCACCTCGACCAGCGCGCGCGCGTCGAGGCCCCGCAGCAGCAGGGCCTCGGCACTTTCCAGCACCGCCACCGCGTCGAGCGACTCCTCCCCCGCATCCCGCGCGCCATAGAGCGCCGCCACCGAACCCGCCACCGCCCGCGCCTCGGCCAGATCGCCGCTGACCAGCGCCGCCTCGGCCCGGCGGCGCAGCGCATCCAGCCGTCGCAACCGCATCAGGCCAAAGCCCTCGCGCAGCGCCCAAAGCAGCAGCGCACCGACCAGCACCAGCGACAGCACCGTCGCCAGCCAGCCCAGCACCGGGACCGCGGCCACCAGCCGGTTGACATAGTCCCAAGCCGCGAGTCCGAGCATCAAGGACACCAGCGCCCCGCCCGAGGCCAGCACCCAGCCCCCCGGCCCCCAGCCGCCGCCCTCCGCCATGCCCGACACCGCGCGCTGCATCGCCGCACCCTCGGGTGCATCGATCATCGGCGCGGCGCCGACATCGGGCGGCGGCTCGTCACTCAAGTCGATCAGCACAGGGCCCCGGTTGGTCATCACACGCCCCTCATGCCAGCTTGTCACCGATCAGGAATTCCGCCGCCGCATCCAGCCGGATATGCGGCAGGCCCTGCCCCGGCACCCGCTCGATCAGCGGCGGCGCAAAGGACATCACACTGTAATCGCCGCTCAGCCACTGCCCGGCGCCCTCGCGCGCGGGCAACAGCAGGCGCGAGGGGTCTTCCGGCAATTCCCCCGCATGCGCCGCCACCTGCCGCCCGTCCATCAGCCGCCCGCGCACCATCTCGACGGCGCGCCCGCCGTGGCTGCGGCTCTCCTCGACCGTGGTGCGCAGCGCGGCAATCGACAGCGCGGCGGTCTCGGCGCCGGAAAACCGCGCCCTGTCGCGCGCCTCGGCCAGCATCGCCTCGGTCAAGGCGGTCAGGCGCGCATGCTGCGAATGGTGCAGATGATCGGCCTTGGTCGCGGCAAACAGGATCTTTTCCACCCGCCGCCCGCGCAGCATCGAGGCAAAGAACCCGTTGGCACCGGGCCGAAACGCGCTCAACACCTCGGCCATCGCCCGGCGCTGATCCTCCAGCGCGGCCGGGCCCCGGTGCACGGCCTCCAGCACGTCGATCAGCACCACCTGCCGGTCGATGCGGGCGAAATGGGTCTCAAAGAACGGCCGGATCACCTGCGTCTTGTAGGCGTCAAAGCGCCGCTCCATCTCGCGCCGCAGGCTGCCCCGCTTGCCCGCCTCGCCCGGCAGGGGCGCAAAGGTCAACACGGGCGAGCCCGCCAGATCGCCCGGCAACAGGAACCGCCCCGGCGTGCAATCCGACCAGCCCCCCGCCCGCGCCGCCGTCAGCGAGGCGGTAAAGACCCGCGCGAGGTCCTGCGCCACAGCCTCGTCATGGCGCGCCTCGCTCTGCACGGCCGCCAGCGCCGCCAGATACTCCGCCCCGCCGGGCCGCAGCGGCAACCGCTCCAGCACACCGCGCGACCACTCGGCATAGCTCTTGCCCATCAGCCCCAGATCGAGCAGCCATTCGCCGGGATAATCAATGATATCAAGGTGCAGCTTGCGCGGTCCGGTCCAGCCCAGCAGGCCCTGCGGCGCCAGCCGGAACGACAGCCGCAACTCGCTCACCGCCCGCGTGCCCTCGGGCCAGCGCGGTGCCGCGCCCGTCAGCGCCGCCAGATGGCTCTCATAGGCAAAGCGCGGCAAGGTCATGTCGGGCTGCGGCTGCAACCAGACCCCCTTGATCGTCCCCGCCTGCACCGCGCGCAGCCGCGCCATCCGCCCCGGCTCCATCAGGTTGTGCACCAGCGCGGTGATGAACACCGTCTTGCCCGCCCGGCTCAGGCCGGTCACGCCCAGCCGCAGCACGGGCTCGAAAAACGCCTCGGACACCGTGTCACCCACGGCTTCGAGACTCTGGGCAAGGCGTCCGGCAAGGGAGGTGATCACGCGCGGGGCTCCGGTCTTTGCCAGACAATAGGCATTGGCGCAGCGGAAGTTAAGGCCACCCCTTGCCGAACCCGCCCCGCAGGCCATACTGCGGGGCGATGACACAGGTTCTGCTCTCCATCGGCCACGGCTATGCCGGCCGCGCGACCGAGGCCGCCCTCGGCCCCGACTGGCAGGTGCTCGGCACCTCGCGCCGCCCTGGCGCCCGAATTCTCTGGCCCGATCAGGCGGCACAGGCGCTGGCGCAGGCGACGCATCTGATCTCCTGGGTGCCGCCGGGGCCTCAGGGCGACCCGGTGCTGCCCCTGCTTCAGGGCCTGCCCGCGCCCAACCTGCGCTGGATCGGCTATGCCTCGGCCTCCAGCCTTTATGGCGATACCGACGGCGCGTGGATCGACGAATCCGCCCCCGACGCCCCCACCACCGACCGCGGCCGCGCCCGCCAGCGGGCCGAGGCCGACTGGCAGACCTTCGCCACCGGCCACAAGACCCCGCTGGCCCTGCTTCGCATCGCCGGCATCTACGGGCCGGGGCGCTCGGTGCTTGACGGGCTGCGTGCAGGCACCGCGCAACGCATCGTCAAACCCGGACAGGTCTTCAACCGCATCCATGTCCATGACCTTGGCCGCATCGCCGCCGCCTGCGCGCAGACCCGGCTGTCCGGCCCGATCCTGCTCACCGACGCCGAACCCGCCCCGCAGGCCGAGGTCACCGCCCACGGCGCCCGCCTGCTCAACCTGCCGGTCCCGCCGGACACCCCGTTTGATGCCGCCACCCTCTCGCCGATGGCACTCAGCTTCTACGCCGAGAACAAGCGCCTGCGCTCGGTCCGCGTGGGGCCCGAACTGGGGCTGACCCTCACCTACCCCACCTACCGCGAGGGCCTCAAAGCCCTCCTGCCCTAAGCCGCCGCCTGCCGAACCAGACCGCCAAACCGCCGCCGCCCATCTTTGTGCCTCAACTATCCTCAGGGGGGTGAGGCCGCAGGCCGAGGGGGGCAGAATGCCCCCCTGCGCCGCCAAGAACAGGACCACCGATGCCCCGCTACGCCTTTCGCATCGAATACCTCGGCACGCCCTTCAACGGCTGGCAACGGCAGGACGGCCAACCCTCGGTGCAACAGGCGATCGAAGAGGCGCTGGCCCGCATCGAACCCCAAGAGCCCCGCATCGCCGCCGCCGGGCGCACCGATACCGGGGTGCATGCCACCGGGCAGGTCGCGCATGCCGATCTTGTCCGCGACTGGCCGCCAGAGCGGCTGATGGACGCCACCAACCAGCACCTCAAACCGCTGCCCGTCGCGCTGACCGCCTGCGCGCTGGTGCCGGGTGACTTCCACGCCCGCTTCAGCGCCATCGAGCGGCGTTATACCTTCCGCATCGTCGCCCGCCGCGCGCCGGTCGTGCAGGACGCCGGACAGGTCTGGCAGGTGCGCCATCCCCTGAACGCCGATGCCATGCGGCAGGCGGCGGCGCATCTGATCGGCCTGCAGGATTTTTCCACCTTCCGCGCCGCGCTCTGTCAGGCGAAATCGCCGGTCAAGACGCTCGACGAGATCACGATCGAGGACCTGCCCTATCCCGCCGGGCGCGAATTCCGCTTTCACCTGCGCGCGCGCTCGTTCCTGCACAATCAGGTGCGCTCGATCGTCGGCACGCTGGAGCGCGTCGGCGCGGGCGCCTGGCCGCCCGACCGGGTGGCGCAGGCCCTCGCCGCGCGCGACCGCGCGGCCTGCGGGCCGGTCGCTCCGCCCACCGGGCTGACGCTGACCGGGGTGGGTTATCCGCTCTATCCCTTCGCCTGACGGGCCTCAGGCCGCCAGTTGCACCACCACCGCCCCCGCCGCGATCAGCGCCATCAACGCCACCCGCGCCGGGCTCGACCGCTCGCCCAGCATCAGCCAGCCGATCAGCGCCGAAAACACCGTCGAGGTCTCGCGCAGCACCGCCGCCTGACCGACCGGACCCAGCCGCGTCGCCAGCATGATGCCGCCAAAACTCGCCACCGCGACACCGGCGCCCAGGATCCCGCGTCGCAACAGGCTGGCAAGCTCTGCCCGTGGCAAGGCGACCAACCGCCGGGCCGAGACCAGCGGCATGAACACCGCGTCGATGAAAAAGAACCACGCGAGAAAGGTGAAGGGGTCCGCCGCCGCCCGGATGCCCCAGGCGTCATAGGTGGTGTAGAGCGCGACAAAGGCCCCGGTCGCCACCGCAAAGCCCAGCGCGGGCAGCAGGGTCTCGCGGTTCACCGTCACCTGCCGGATGTTGTAGAGCGCGAATCCCCAGATCCCCGCCAGCAGCACCGCCAGCCCCAGCCATTGCAGCGCGTTGAAATGCTCGCCAAACATCAGCCCGGCACCCAGCACGGTGAACAAGGGGCCTGAGCCGCGCACCACCGGATAGACCACGGTATAGGCGCCCCGCGTATAGGTCATCGCCTGCAGGATCTTGTAGCCGACATGGATCAAAAAGGCGCCGCCGAGGATCGGCCAGAGCGCAGGCTCCGGCCATGGCACGACAAAGAGAGCGACCGGCGCGGCCATGACAAACAGGCACAGGTCGATCCCGGCGCGCGACAGCCAAGGGTCATGGCGGCCCTTTTGCAGCGCGCCAAAGATCGCGTGCAGCACGGCGGCGGCCAGGGCGAGGGCCAGCGACAGCCGCAGCCCGGCCTCGGTGCCTTCCAGCGAGATCAGCCAGTCGCTCATGCGGCGGCTCCGGTTGCCGGGCGGGTCTGGGGGGCGCTGCCCCCCGTCGCGTTCCGCGACTCCCCCCGGGATAGTTAAGGCACAAAGATGGGGTCAGTCGGGCTGGGCACCCAGGTCCGAGCCGGTCAGGGCAGCGGCGAAATCGGCGGGGTCGAAGGGCGCGAGGTCGTCGATCTGCTCGCCCACACCGATGGCATGGATCGGCAGGCCAAAGCGGTCGGCCAGCGCCACCAGCACCCCGCCGCGCGCCGTGCCGTCGAGCTTGGTCATGATGAGGCCGGTGACATCGGCCATCTGGCGAAACACCTCGACCTGCGTCAGCGCGTTCTGCCCGGTGGTGGCGTCGAGCACCAGAAGGGTGTTGTGCGGCGCGCTCGGGTCTTTCTTGCGGATCACGCGGACGATCTTGGCCAGTTCCTCCATCAGGTCGGCGCGGTTCTGCAGCCGTCCGGCGGTGTCGATCATCAGAAGGTCGACGCCCTCGGTCTGGGCGCGGGTCAGCGCGTCAAAGGCCAGCGAGGCGGGGTCCGAGCCCTCGGGCGCGGTCATCACCGGCACCCCGGCGCGTTGGCCCCAGACCTGCAGCTGCTCGACCGCGGCGGCGCGAAAGGTATCCCCGGCGGCGATGATGACCGACTTGCCCGCCGCGCGGAACTGCGCCGCCAGCTTGCCGATGGTCGTCGTCTTGCCCGCGCCGTTCACCCCCACCACCAGCACCACCTGCGGGCGCTGGCGGGTCAGCGGCATCGGCCGGGCGACGGGCTCCATGATGCGGGCGATCTCGGCGGCCAGCGCCGATTTGATCTCGGCCGTGGTGACCCGCTTGCCCATCCGCGTCGCCGCGATATTGGCCGTCACCTTGAGCGCGGTATCGACGCCCAGATCGGCCTGCACCAGCAGGTCCTCGAGTTCCTCGACCATCGCATCGTCGAGCACGCGGCGCGGCTCGTCGCGGCCGGTCAGCCGGGCGAGCAGGCCGGGGCGGGCCTCAGGGGTGGGGGTGACGAGCGCATCGAGCCCCGCATCGAGTTTCGCGGACGAGCGGAACAGCCGGTCCTTGAGCTTGCCGAGAAACGACATCCGGGCCTCCGGGATTGGGGCTTTGTTTACCCCTTGCAGCTAGCCTAAGCAGCGCCGGGATGGAAGGGGGCGGTGACCCCTTCTGCCCGCGCCAAGGGATTGCTATGCTTGCCCTCATGCGCCTGTCGGTTTTCGCCTTTGCCACCCTGTTGCCCGCGGCCCTGCTGGTCGCCGGGGCGCTGTGGGGCGGCGCGTGGATCTGGGCGGCGCCGGTGTCGATCGGGCTGGTCTGGCTGGCCATCGACCCGCTGACCGCGCCCAAGGCGCGCGCGGGGGCCGAATTTCCCGGTGCCGACGGGCTTTTGGCGCTGCTGGGCGTGCTGCAACTGACGCATCTGCCGCTGGGCATCTGGGCGCTGACCACGCGGCTGGAGGGCGGCGAATGGCTCGCCGGGCTGGTCGGGTTTGGCCTGTTTTTCGGCCAGATCGGCAACCCCGCCGCGCATGAGCTGATCCACCGCGCCGACCCGAGGCTGCGGCGGCTGGGGGCGGTGGTCTATACCGCGTTCCTCTTTGGCCACCATGTCTCGGCGCATCGGCTGGTGCATCATGCGCAGGTCGCCACGCCGGGCGATCCCAATTCGGCGCGCCGCGGCCAGGGGTTCTGGCGCTTTCTGCCGCGCGCCTGGATCGGCAGTTTCCGCGCGGGCCTTGCCGCCGAACGGGCGCTGGTCGCCCGCGCGCAGGGGCAGCGGCGCAATCCCTATACGCTCTATGTCCTTGGCGCGCTGGCGATGCTGGCGGGGTCGACGCTGTCCTTCGGGGTCTGGGGGGTGATGGCCCATCTGCTGTTGGCCGCCCATGCGCAATCCCAACTGCTGGTGTCGGACTATGTGCAGCACTATGGGCTGCGGCGGCAGAAACTGGCCGATGGCCGGTTCGAACCCGTGGGTCCGCAGCACAGCTGGAACGCGGCGGGCTGGTATTCCGCCGCTATCACGCTGAACGCGCCGCTGCATTCCGACCACCACGCGCATCCGGCCCGGCCCTATCCGCAACTGGAACTGCCCGCCGGGGCGCCGCTGTTGCCCGCGCCCTTGCCCGCGATGGCGGTGCTGGCGCTGGTGCCGCCGCTCTGGCGCCGGGTCATGGACCCGCGGCTGGAGCAAACGCTGCGCGGCGCCTCGGGGGTTCCTCTCGCGGCAACGTGAGGGCGCGGCGCTGGCCCTTTGGCCCGCAGTCTGGCACTGTGGCACCGTCCTGGTCTGGAGGTGTCGATGCGCGTTCTGTCCCTTGCCACGCTGATGTTCAGCCTCGCCCTGCCGCTCGCCGCGCAAGAGGCCGGTCCCACCCCGCTGGATGCTGCCGGGTTTGACGCCTATACCCGCGGCCGCACGTTGAGCTATTCGATGCAGGGCGCGCCCTATGGCATCGAGGAATATCTGCCGAACCGCCGCGTGCGCTGGGCCTTTGTCGGGCAGGAATGCCAGACCGGTGTCTGGTATGAGCGCAACGGCAATATCTGCTTTCTCTACGACAACGACCCCACCGACGAACAATGCTGGCGCTTCACCGAAAGCGAGGGCACGCTGCGCGGGGTGTTCCAGGGACCGGACGGGCCCTCGACCGAACTCTACGAGGTTCAGCAGAGCGACCAGCCGTTGACCTGCGCCGGGCCGGGGGTCGGGGTCTGACTGTCAGACCTTTGGCCAAGGTTGCAAAAGTGACAGCAACGCGGGGTCCAACCGCTGCTAGACCCGCAGAAATGTCGGAAAACTGCCCTCAGCCCCGCACCACGGCCAGCACCGCCAGACAATCGCCCAACTGCACCAGCCCCGGAAAATGCCGCGCGGCCAACAGGCCGTCGCGCTGGGCCCGCACCTCGACCGGCGCCACTCCGGTGCGGTCCACCGGCCAGATCCGCGCCAGCAGATCACCCGCCTGCACCGCCTCGCCCAGATCGACCATGGGTTCGATCAACCCGGCCTCGGGCGCCATGTGGTAACAGGCGTCGTCGGGCATATCGAGCATCACGCTCGGCCCCATCTCGACCGCGCCACCCAAAATCCCCGCCTGCACCAGCACATTGCGCAGCCCCCGGCGCGCGATCCGCGCAGACCGTGCCGTCGCCGTGCCACCGCCGCCCAGTTCGGTGGTCACGAACACCTTGCCCATCGCCTCGACCGCCGAATCATACATCCCCACCGCGTCGATCTCGCGCAGCATCAGGGTATGGGGCGCGTTGAAGGCCTGCACCGCGGCGAGGCAGGCCGCCTGCTGCGCGGCGTCCTCCAGCACATGCGCGCAGGCAAAGGGCAGGAAATCCAGCGTCTTGCCGCCCGAATGGAAATCGACCACCAGATCGGCCATCGGCACCAGAACCCGCTGGAAATAATCGGCAATCTTCTGCGTCACCGTGCCGCGCGGGTCGCCGGGAAAGGCGCGGTTCAGGTTCACCGCATCAATCGGCGAGACCCGGGTGCCCGCGCGAAACGCCGGAAAGTTCATCGCCGGCACGATGATGAGCCGCCCGCGCACCTCGTCGGGCCGCACCTCGGCCGCCAGCGCCTGCAGGGCGATCGGCCCTTCGTATTCATCGCCGTGATTGGCCCCGGTCAGCAGCGCGGTCGGGCCGGGCGCGTCCCCGACCACCACGCACAGCGGGATCATCACCGACCCCCAGGCCGAGTCATTGCGCGAATGCGGCAGGGTCAGGAAACCGTGGCGCTTGCCCGGTTCGGTCAGCGAAACACTCGGGCGAACCGGGCTGGCCGGCAGATCATCGGGCATGGGAACCTCCATGCCGCCATCCTGCCCCGCCGCCCGGCGCCGATCAATCCCGCGCGCGGATGATCCTGGCGAAGGGCTCGAAGATTTCCGAATTGGCCGCGATCACATTGCCCGATTCCAGCACATCCTGCCCGTCGCGGATCGGCCCGGTGAACCCGCCCGCCTCGCGCACCAGCAGCAGCCCGGCCGCCACATCCCAGGGCTTCAGCCCGCGCTCCCAGAACCCGTCATACCGACCGGCCGCGACATAGGCCAGATCGAGCGCCGCCGCCCCCCAGCGCCGCACCCCGGCACAGGCCGGCATCAGCCGCGCCAGATCCTGCAAGGTCGCCGGCAAGGCCGGGCGCCCGCCAAAGGGCACGCCGGTGGCAAAGATGCACTCGATCATCGAGCGCCGCCCCGAAACCCGCAGCCGCGTCTCGTTCATGAAGGCGCCGAGGCCCTTTTCGGCAAAGAACATCTCGTCCTTGGCCGCGTCGAACACCACGGCGGCGACGATCTCGCCCTTGTGCTCCAGCGCGATGGAAATCGCCCAATGCGGCAGACCGTGCAGATAGTTCGTCGTGCCGTCCAGCGGATCGACGATCCAGCGGCGCGTCGGGTCGGTGCCCTCGGTCTCGCCGGTCTCTTCGCCCAGCCAGCCATAATTCGGCCGACCGTCCATCAGTTCTTCCTTCAGGACACGTTCGGCCTCGCGGTCGGCCCGCGTGACAAAGTCGCCGGGGCCCTTCGAGGACACCTGCAGGTTCTCGACCTCGCGAAAATCCTTGACCAGCCCCCGCGCAGCCTTGCGCGCGGCCTTGATCATCAGGTTGAGATTGGCACTTCCCTGCATGCGACCGGCTCCGTGGTGATTGGCCACGGCCATACGGGAAAGCAACCGGGATGAAAAGGGGAGCCGTGCCCCACGGCGCCTCCTGCGGCGCCCCGCTCCCCTTGCTTCCCCCCGCGCCAGCCACTAAAGACGGCGCGATACCACATGAGGAGCCGTCCGATGCCCGCAGCCCCCGCGCAGCCGCGCCCGACCGCCTGCCTCGTGCTTGCCGATGGCACCATCTTCTATGGCCACGGCTTTGGCGCCACCGGCGAGACGGTCGCCGAACTCTGCTTCAACACCGCGATGACCGGCTATCAGGAGATCATGACCGATCCCTCCTATGCCGGGCAGATCGTCACCTTCACCTTCCCGCATATCGGCAACACCGGCGTCACCGCCGAGGATGACGAGGCCACGCAGGCCGTCGCCGCCGGCATGGTGGTGAAATGGGACCCGACCGAACCCTCGAACTGGCGCGCCTCGGGCGATCTGGTGGCTTGGCTGACCCGGCAGGGCCGCATCGGCATCGGCGGGCTGGATACGCGGCGGCTGACGCGGGCGATCCGCCAGCAGGGCGCGCCGCATGTCGCGCTGGCGCATGATCCGTCGGGCAATTTCGATCTTGAACGTCTGCTGGCGATGGCGCGCGGCTGGAAGGGGCTGGTCGGCCTCGATCTGGCCAAGGATGTCACCTGCGCGCAAAGCTATCGCTGGAACGAGATGCGCTGGGCCTGGCCGCAGGGCTATGCGCCGATGACCGCGCCGCTGCACCGCGTGGTCGCCATCGACTACGGCGCGAAACGCAACATCCTGCGCTGCCTCGCCTCGGTCGGCTGCGATGTCACCGTATTGCCCGCCAATGCCACGGCCGAGGACGTTCTGGCGCTGAACCCCGATGGCGTGTTCCTGTCGAACGGCCCCGGCGACCCGGCGGCGACCGGGGCCTATGCCGTGCCGATGATCCGCGGCGTGCTGGATGCCGACCTGCCGCTGTTCGGGATCTGCCTTGGCCATCAGATGCTTGCCCTCGCGCTGGGCGCCCGCACGGTCAAGATGAACCACGGCCACCACGGCGCCAACCACCCGGTCAAGGACATGGACACCGGCAAGGTCGAGATCACCTCGATGAACCACGGTTTCACCGTCGACAGCCAGACCCTGCCAAAGGGCGTGCTGGAAACCCATGTCTCGCTGTTCGACGGCTCGAACTGCGGCATCCGGATGGCCGACCGCCCGGTGTTCTCGGTGCAATACCACCCCGAGGCCAGCCCCGGCCCGCAAGACAGCTTCTATCTGTTCGAGCGCTTCGCCGCCGCGATGGCCGCGCGCAAGGCCGCCTGAGGTCTCTGCGCCCGGCCCGAGTGAACCGGGCAGGGTTTGTTTACCGATCTTAACCGCGCGTTAACCCGCGCCCCGCACTCTGGCCCGGCAAGGCCGTGTGTGGGGGCGTCGGTGTTCGAGGCGGGGCAGAATCGGCAGGACTGGACCGGGGTCGAGGCCCCGGAGCCGCCTGCGCCCGCCCCGCCCGCCCTCCATGCCCTGCCCGGCCCCCCGGCCCGGATTCCGCTGGGCGCCCTGCTGATTCGCAGCGGCGCGATTCGCCCGGCCGACCTGCAGCACGCGCTGGATCTGCAGACCCGCCAGCAGTCGCGGCTGGGCGACATCCTGCGCGTGCACGGTCTGGCCAGCGACGCCGCGGTCAAGACCGCGCTGGCCGAACAATTCGGCACCGTGCTGATCGACACCGCCACCACCCGCCCGGATCCCCGGCTGATCGACCGCATGGGGCCGCGGCGCTGCCTGCGAATCGGCTGCCTGCCGTGGTCGCGCGCCGGGGCCTGCACGCTGGTCGCCTGCGCGCGGCCCGACGCCTTTGAATCGCACCGCGCCGAGATCGAGGCCGCCTTGGGCCCGGTGCTCATGGCGGTGATCGGCGAGGACGAGCTGCAGGCCGCCTTGATGGACTCGCGCCGCTCGACCCTGCGCCTGATGGCGGAAACCTGCGTCAGCGCGGCGGAAAGCTGCCGCGACTGGGACGCGCCGCGCTTCAGCCGTCAGGCCGGGGTGGCGCTGCTGGCGGTGCTGGCGGTCGGCCTCGTCGCGCCGATGCTGGCGTTTCTGGCGCTGTTCGGGCTGGTGACGCTGTTTCTGGTGCTGGGCAACGCGATGAAGATCGCCGCCACCATCGCCCAGTTGCGCGCCCCCCGCGGCCCCCCCGCCGCCAACCCGGTCGAGGTCGTCGCGCTGGCCGACTATCGCAAGCCCGTCGTCTCGATCATGGTTGCGCTCTATCACGAACCCGATATCGCGCCGCGTCTGGTGCGGCGGCTGGGCGCGCTGACCTATCCGCGCGATTTGCTCGACATCATGCTGGTCGTCGAAGAGGACGACCAGATCACCCGCGAGGCGCTGGCCCGCGCCGACCTGCCGCACTGGATGCGGGTGATCCCGGTGCCCGATTCGGCGCTGCGCACCAAACCCCGCGCGCTGAACTATGCGCTCAACTTTGCCCGCGGCGCGGTGGTCGGCGTCTATGACGCCGAAGACGCCCCGGCCGCCGACCAACTGCTGCGCGTGGTCGACCGCTTTGCCGAGGCCGGGCCGGATCTGGCCTGCATTCAAGGCGTGCTCGATTTCTACAACCCGCGCACCAACTGGCTGAGCCGCTGCTTCACCATCGAATACGCCGCGTGGTTCCGGCTGATCCTGCCCGGCCTGGCCCGGCTGAAACTGGTGGTGCCGCTGGGCGGCACGACACTGTTCTTTCGCCGGGCGATTCTGGAGGAGCTCGGCGGCTGGGACGCCCACAACGTCACCGAAGACGCCGATCTGGGCCTCAGACTGGCGCGCCACGGCTATCGCACCGAGCTGATGGACACCGTGACGATGGAAGAGGCCAATTGCCGCGGCTGGCCCTGGATCAAGCAGCGCTCGCGCTGGCTCAAGGGCTATGCGATCACCTATGCCGTGCATATGCGCGACCCGGTGCTGCTGTGGCGGCAACTGGGGGCCTGGCGCTTTGCCGGGGTGCAGGTGCTGTATCTGGGGACGCTGGTGCAGTTTCTGCTGGCGCCGATCCTGTGGAGCTTCTGGTTGATGGCCTTTGGTCTGGGCCACCCGATCACCGAGGCGCTGCCCGGCTGGGCGCTGACCGGGGTGGCGCTGGTGTTTCTGGTCTCCGAGGTGGCGGGGCTGGCGATCAACCTCTCGGCGCTGCGGCTGGCGCGGCACCGGTTCCTGCGGGTCTGGGCCTTGACGCTGCACGCCTATTTCCCGCTGGCCGCCGTGGCGGCGTGGAAGGGCTGCTGGGAATTGCTGGTCAGCCCGTTCTATTGGGACAAGACCACGCATGGGCTGCACGACAAGGGCCAGAGCTGACGTCTGGCCGGGTCAGGGGGGCATTCTGCCCCCCTCGGCCTGCGGCCTCACCCCCCTGAGGATAGTTGAGGCACAAAGATGGGGGCGGTTTTCCGGGGGCTCAGAGCGGTTTTTGCCGCCGCCGGTCGCCCGATTCCAGCTTGAGCCGGGTCTCGAAGGCCTTGGAGATATGATCGCGCAGCGCCTTGTCGGCGGCTTCGCCGTCACCGCGGGCGATGGCATCGACCATCGCCTCATGCTCGTCGAGCGCGGTGCGGCCACGGCCCTCGGCCTCGAGCGAGGTGGTGGCGAGCAGCGCCATCGAGCGGTGCACGAGGTCGAGCTGCTGGATCAGGAAGCGGTTGTGCGAGGCGAGGTGGATCTGTTTGTGAAAGCGCTTGTTGGCGCGGCTGAGGGCGCGCGGGTCGCTGACCAGCGCCTGATCCTGCGCCACCATGTCGCGCAGCACGCGCACCTCCTCGACCGAGGCATGTTTCGCCGCCAGCCGCGCCGCCAGCCCTTCGAGCTGGGCGCGCACGACGTAAAGCTCGGCCAACTGGTTGTGGTCGAGCGAGGCGACCATCAGCGAGCGGCCGTCGCGGGTCAGCAGGGATTGGGTTTCCAGCCGTTGCAGCGCCTCGCGGATCGGGGTGCGCGACACGCCGAACCGCTCGGCCAGTTCCGATTCGACCAGCCGGTCGCCAGGGCGATAGACCCCGTCGTCGATCGCCTGCAGGATCAGGCTATAGGCGTCCGGCAGGCTGGCACGTTGATCGGTCATCGAAATCCTCCGCAGGGGGCGCAGACTAGTGCGGGCGCCGCGCTCTGAAAAGAGCCGATTCGCCGCAGGCCCCTTGCAGCGCACCGCCGGGTTGGATAGCGCTGGGTCATGCCCGCAGATGCCTTTCGCCACGTCGACGCCTGGGTCTTTGACCTCGACAACACGCTGTATCCCCCCAGCGTGCGGCTGTTCGACCAGATCGACCGCAAGATGACCGCCTATGTCATGCGCGAGACCGGCAGCGATCCGGCCCGCGCCGACCAGTTGCGGCACCAGTACTGGCAGGCCTATGGCACCACGCTGGCCGGGCTGATGGCGCATCACGGCACCGACCCCGAGCCCTATCTGGTCGAGGTGCATGACATCGACTTTTCCGTGCTGGCGCCCGATCCGGCCCTGCGCGCCGCCATCGCCCGGCTGCGCGGGCGGCGCATCGTCTATACCAATGGCTCGGCGCCCTATGCGCAGCGGGTGATCGCGGCGCGCGGGCTCGACGGGCTGTTCGATGCCGTTTACGGCGTCGAGCACGCCGCCTATGTGCCAAAGCCGCAGCCCCAGGCCTTTGCCAAGGTCTTTGCCGCCGACGGGCTGGACCCCAGCCGCGCCGCGATGTTCGAGGATGACCCGCGCAATCTGCAGGTACCGCATGATCTGGGGATGCGCACGGTCCTCGTCGGCCCGCAGCCGCAGCCGCAGGTGCAGCCGCATATCCAGCATCACACCGACGATCTGGCGGCGTTCCTGAACCGTCTGTGACCGATCGCCGCGGCGCGGCAATCTGCACCATCGCCGGGCGGCGCGCAAAAAGGCATATCCGGGGAAAACCATAACCCCGGAGTCACCAATGGCCTATGCCGACGCCTCGATGCTGCCCCGCCACATGAGCGCCCTGCAACTGCTGCGCCGCTCGCTGGCCGACAATCGCGCCAACCTGCCGCTGTATGCGGCGCTGGTGCTCCTCGGCCTCTGGGCCGTCGCCGTCGTCACCTGGGGCCTGCCCGCGCTCTATCTGCCCGCTGTCGTCGCCTCGCCGCTGATGGTTCTGCTGCTGGTGGCGATCAGCCGCGGCTGACGCGGCGCGCTGCCGCCTCGCGCCCGGCGCGGTTATCCGTTAGAACCGGGGCAAAGTCAGGGGGCGGCAATGCGGCAGAGTGTCGATGTTGTGGTATCGGGCGGCGGCGTGGCGGGCCTCGCCGCGGCGGCAGGGTTCGGCGCGGCGGGCTATTCGGTGCTCTGCACCGATCCGGCGCCGCCGATCACCACCGGCGATGCGCCCGGCGCCGACCTGCGCACCACCGCCTTCCTGCAACCCTCGATCCCGGTGCTGACGGCGGCGGGGCTCTGGCAACGGCTGGCGCCCCACGCCATGCCCTTGCAGGTGATGCGCATCGTCGATGCCGGCGGGCCCGAGCCCGTCGCCCGCATCACCCATGACTTCGACGCCGCCGATGTCTCGGCCCAGCCCTTTGGCTGGAACCTGCCGAACTGGCTGCTCCGGCGCGAATTCGTCGCCCGGCTGGCCGAGTTGCCCAACGTCGATTTTCGCCCCGGCGTGGCGACCGCGCGCCTCTTTACCCGCGACAGCGAGGCGCTGGTCACCCTCTCCGACGGCACCCGCGTCTCGGCCCGGCTGGTGATCGGCGCCGATGGCCGCCACTCGCCGGTGCGCCGCGCGCTGGGCATCGGCGTCAGCACCACGCGCTATGGCCAAAAGGCGCTCGCCTTCGCCGTCACCCATCCCGAACCGCACGCCAATGTCTCGACGGAAATCCACCGCTCGGGCGGTCCGTTCACGCTGGTGCCGCTGCCCGATCATCAGGGCCGGCCCTGTTCGGCGGTGGTCTGGATGGACACCGGGCCGCAGATCGAACGCCTGCGCGCCCTGCCCCACGACGCCTTCGAGGCCGAGATGAACACCCGCTCCTGCGGCCTCTTCGGCTGGCTCGACCTCGCCTCGCCTCTGACCGTCTGGCCGATCATCACCCAGATCGCCGAGCGTTTCGACGGCCAGCGCAGCGCCCTGATGGCCGAGGCGGCGCATGTCGTGCCGCCGATCGGCGCGCAGGGCCTGAACATGAGCCTCGCCGACCTCGCCGTCCTGCTCGACCTCGCCCGACCGGAAACACTGGGCGACCCCGCGCCGCTCGCCGCCTATCACCGCCGCCGCTGGCCCGAGGTCCGCCTGCGCCTCGCCGGGGTCGATGCCCTCAACCGCGCCTCGATGCTCGCCCCCCGCCCGCTGCGCGACGCCCGCGCCGGGGCGCTGAACGCCCTCTACTCCCTCGCCCCGGTGCGCCGCAGCCTGATGCACCTGGGCATCGGCATGCGCTGACCGCCTCTCTTTGCTCGGAAAATATCCTCCGGGGGTTTCCAAGGGGGTGGAAAACCCCCTTGGCGGGGGCGTGGGGGCTGGCCCCCGCCGGCGCCAAGGGGGCTCGATGCCCCCGCCGGCGCCGCCCCCCGAAATGCTTATCGTGTGAACATTCCCCCTTCCCTTCGTCCACCGCCCCCGCTAGGCCTTGCCCATGACCCAGATCCAGACCCAAGCCCCCGATGACCGCCGCGCCAAGCGCAACGTGATGGTGCTGGTCGCCGCTCAGGCGATCCTTGGCGCGCAGATGCCGATGATCTTCACCGTCGCCGGCCTTGCCGGCCAATCGCTCGCGCCCGATCCCTGCTGGGCCACCCTGCCGATCTCGGCGGCGGTGCTGGGCTCGATGCTGGCCGCGCAGCCGATGTCGGCCTTCATGCAGCGCTTTGGCCGCGGCCCGGGCTTTGCCTTTGGCGCGATGGCCGGGGCCACCGGGGCCGCCATCGGCGCCCTGGGCCTGCTCTTTGGCTCCTTCACGCTCTTCGTCATCGGCGCGCTCTTTACCGGCATCTACATGTCCGGGCAGGGGTTCTACCGCTTTGCCGCCACCGATTCGGCCTCGGACGCCTTCAAGCCCAAGGCGATCAGCTATGTGATGGCGGGCGGCCTGCTCTCGGCGATCCTCGGGCCGCAACTGGTCAAGGTCACTGCCGAATCGATGGCGGTGCCGTTCCTTGGCACCTATCTGGGCGTCATCGGCCTCAATCTGGTCGGCGTCTGGCTCTTTGCCCTGCTGCGCATCCAGCGCCCGACCCCTGCCGTCAAGGGCGCCGCGCGGGTGGGCCGCAGCCGGGGCGAACTCTTGCGCGAACCCGTCATTGCCGTGGCGATCATCTGCGCCACGGTCAGCTATGCGCTGATGAATCTGGTGATGACCTCGACGCCGCTGGCGGTGGTCGGCTGCGGGTTCGAAACCGGCCACGCCGCCGATATCGTCTCGGCGCATGTGCTGGCGATGTATGCGCCCTCGTTCTTCACCGGCCATCTCATCGCGCGCTTTGGCGTCGAAAGGATCGTGGCGCTGGGCCTTTTGATCCTCGCCGCCTCGGGCGCCGTCGCGATGAGCGGGGTCGAGCTTGAGCAATTCTACATCGCGCTGATCCTCCTCGGCATCGGCTGGAACTTCGGCTTCATCGGCGCCACGACCATGCTGTCGCGGTCGCACAACGCGTCCGAGCGCGGGCGGATTCAGGGCATCAACGACGCCATCGTCTTTGGCGGCGTCACCATGGCCTCGCTCAGTTCGGGGCAGTTGATGAACTGCTCGGGGTCCGATGTGCAGACCGGCTGGCAGTTGGTCAACCTTGCGATGCTGCCCTTCCTCGTGCTGGCCGGTGGCGCGCTGATCTGGCTGGCGATGCGGCCGAAAACCGCCTGAGCCTTGCGCGCGGTGCCGTCACGATTGGCAGGTTGCCCGGAAAAAGATCGTTTCCTCGGGCACTTGCGTCCCACGCTCCAATGCCGCGCCGCGGCGAGAGATTCGCGTTGACGCAGGCTGATTTTCTGCCTAGCGTCCAAACCCATAAGTCGGCCAGTCCGACAGGGAGAAAAAAAGTCGGAAGGGGTCCAGCTTGCGGGCCCCTTTCGCTTTTTCGTGTGGGGCCGTGGCTGCGGCGGTTTTGCGCCTGACTTGGGCGGCGGATCGTGCTAGGGCCGGGTGAATTCGTTCACCACAGGGTGCCGCCATGAACCTCTCTGCTTTCCGCCTCGCCGGGTTTGCCTTTGCCGCTTGCCTCGGGGCGTCCCCGTTGATCGCCCAGACCACCGAGGCCCCCGCTGCGGCCGCCACCGAGGCCGCCACCGAGGCCGCGCAGCCCGCCCCGCCCTATGTCGCTGCCGAGTTCGGCACCTGGCAGGTCGTCTGCACGCCGCTGGGCGAGGGTGTGCCGGAATCCTGCGAGATGTATCAACTGCTGCGCGACGCCGAGGCCTCGCCACTGGCCGAGATCAGCATCGCCGCACTGCCGCTGGGTGCCGAATTTGCCGCCGGCGCGACGGTCACCACCCCGCTGGAAACCTTCCTGCCGACCGGCATGGGGTTCCACATCGGCGAGGCCGAGGAGATGCGCATCGAGCAATTCCGCGTCTGCACCGTGATCGGCTGTGTCGTGCGCATGGGGCTGTCGGCTGACGAGGTCGAGGCGATGAAATCCGGAACCTCGGCCTGGATCACCATCGCGCCCTTTGTCGCCGTCGATCAGCCGGTGGTGATCGAGATTTCGCTCTCGGGCTTTACCGCGGCCTATGCCGACATCCAGACCCGGTTGTCGCTGGCCGCCGCCGCCGCCCGCGCCGGGCAATAAGCGCGGGTTTGCTCCGGTCCGGGGGGCCGTCCGGCCCCTCGAAATCCGGGTGCAAATTCTGAAGGCTTTGTTAACAGCGGCTGCAAGCCCTTGAAATCCTTGGGCTTGCAAAATGTCCCATGCATGGGACATCGTGGGACATCCCGGCTCAGCCCCGGATCAGCGCCAGACAGGCGTTCATCCCGCCAAACGCAAAGGCATTCGACAGCGCAGCCTCCACCCTGACCCGCCGCGCCTCGTTCGGCACCACATCCAGCGGGCAGTCCGGGTCGGCCTCTTGCCAGCCCATCGTCGGCGCGATCACTCCCTCGCCGCCCAGCGCCAGCAGGCAGGCCAGCAGTTCCACCGCCCCCGCCGCGCCCAGCAGATGCCCATGCATCGCCTTGGTCGACGAGACCGGCGGCGCCGCCGCGCCGAACACCCGCCGGATCGCCGCCGCCTCGGACCGGTCATTCGCCGCCGTCGCCGTGCCGTGCGCGTTGATATAGCCGACCGCGTCGACCGGCAGCCCGGCATCGGCCAGCGCCCCCCACATCGCCCGCGCCGCACCGTCCGGGTCCGGCATGACGATATCCGCCGCATCCGACGTCATCGCAAAGCCCGCCACCTCGGCCAGGATCGGCGCCCCCCGCCGCAGGGCACGCTCGCGCTCCTCAAAGACAAACACCGCCGCCCCCTCGCCCTGCACCATCCCGTTGCGGCTGGCACAGAACGGCCGGCACCCGTCGGGCGACAGCACGCGCAGCCCCTCCCACGCCTTGATCCCACCAAAGCACAGCGTCGCCTCGGACCCGCCGGTCAGCATCACGTCGCAGGCCCCCGCCCGCACCATCTGAAACGCCAGCCCCATCGCATGATTGGACGAGGCACAGGCGGTCGCGACCGTGAAGGACGGCCCGCGCAGCCCGTGTCGCATCGCCAGATGCGCCGCCGCCGCGTTGTGCATCAGCCGGGGAATGGTAAAGGGGTGGACCCGGTTCTTGCCCTCGGCATGCACCGCGCGATAGCTGTCATCGATGGTGGTATACCCGCCGCCGCCGGTGCCCATCACCACCCCGGCGCGCAGCGAGTCGCCCTCGGTCAGGCTGAGCCCGGATTGCGCCACCGCCTGCCGCCCGGAGTCGACGGCGAATTGCACGGCGCGGTCAAAAAGCACCAGCTCCTGCCGCGCAAACCGCGTCTCGGGCTGCCAACCCTTCACCTGCGCGCCAATGCGGATGCTCAAGCGATCAATGTCGGCAAAGTCCATCGGGCCGATCGCAACCCGCCCCGCGGCCATCGCCGCAAACGTCCCCGACAGGTCGGCGGCGAGGGGATTGACGGTGCCCGCCCCGGTGATGACAACGCGGCGGGTCATCGCGTCTAGCCCCGACTGGCGCGCACCAGGGCCTCGACCCCGGCGCAGACCGAGCCGACGGTGCCCAGATCAAACCCGCCAAAGCCCGGCTGATTGGCATTGAAGGGCACGGCGACGTCGAATTCCTCTTCGATGGCAAAGAGGATTTCCGCCAGGCCCAGACTGTCGATGCCGAGGCTGTCGAGCGTGGTGTCCGGGCTCAGCAGGTCAGGACTGCGCAGCGCCTGCGCCGCCAGAATGCCAACCACCCGCCCGTGAAGATCACCCGTCGTGTCCAAGAAGTGTCCGTCCATCCCGTCACCTTGCTGTCAGACCGATTCGTTGCGACCCTTGTCCAGCAAAGTCTTGACAGTTTTCTGAAGCTCGGCGAGTTGCGCCAGCACTTTCGGCAACCGGCGCTGCGCCTTGTAGATTTCGAGGTTCTGGTCCATCCGCACCGCCGGATAGCCCATCATCACCCGGCCGTCCGGCACATTCGACAGCACAACCGTCGCGCCGCCCAGCACCACATCCTGCCCGATCAGCAGGTTGTCCGCCACGCCCGACTGCCCGCCCAAGACCGAGCGGTCCCCGATGCGCGTTGATCCGGCCACTCCAGACTGCGCGCACAGCAGACAATCCTCGCCGATGACCACATTGTGCCCGACTTGCACCAGACTGTCGATCTTGGTGCCGCGGCCGATGAGGGTGTCGCGCACCGTGCCGCGGTCGATGCTGGAATTCGAGCCGACCTCGACATCATCGCCGATCGTGACCGCCCCCAGCGAATGGATGCGCAGCCAAGGTTGGGCCTCGGTCTCGCCGGGGTTGCCCAGCGTGGCGCGGGCCTCTTCGACGCGCGAGGTCTTTTCGGTGACGAACGAGAACCCGTCGCCGCCGATCACGCAGCCCGGCTGGCCGATGAAACGGTCGCCGATCACCACCCGCGCGCCAATGCGCACCCCGGCGAGGATCAGCGCCTCGTCGCCGATGCGGGCCATCGCGCCGATCGACACCAGTTCGGCGATCCGCGCGCCGGCGCCAATACGCACCCCCGCGCCGATCACGCACAGCGGGCCGATGCTGGCATCGGGGCCAATCACCGCGCTCGGGTCGATCACCGCTGTCGGATGGATGCCCTGCCCCAGCATCGGACCGGGGTCGAACACCCGCGACAACCCGGCCATCGCCAGACGCGGACGCGGCACAAGGATCGCGGCTTTCAGCCCCAGCGCCTGCCAGTCGGCACCGGGCCAGAGCACAGCCACAACCGCGCGCCCCTGTGCCAAGGCCTCGGCGTAGCGCGGGCTCATTGCCAGCGCCAGATCCTCGGGCCCGGCCGAGGCCGGTTCGGCCGCCGCACGCACACACAGCGAGTCATCCCCGACCAAGTCGGCGCCAAGGGCAGCGGCGATATCGGTAACGCGGTGCAGCATGGCAGGTCTCCGGACGGGCACCCCAGCGGGCGCCTGTCCGGTGTAGCGCGCTCAGGCGCCCACTTCCACCCCGGCGCGGACCAGCGCGTCATAAAGCTGGGCATCGCGGCCATAGATGTCGTTGCGATAGTTCATCCGGCCATCGACCGAGGTATAGGCCGTGCGATAGACCAGATGCACCGGGATCTGCGTGCGCAGTGGCACGCGGGTCTGTTGGCCGGTCCGCAGGATCGAATGGTAATAGGCCACCGGATCGACCTCTTGCACCGCCAGCAACGCATAGGCAAAGCCGCGCGGATCGGCCAGACGCACGCAGCCATGCGAATAGGCGCGCACCGAATGGCTGAACAGCGAGCGCGACGGCGTGTCGTGCAGATAGATCGCATAGGGGTTGGGGAACAGGAATTTCACCTCGCCCAGCGGGTTGCCCGGCCCGGGCGCCTGACGCACCTCGAAGGGCAGCGTGGTCGGCGAATAGGCCGCCACATCGACGTATTCGCGCGGGACGACCTGACCACGGTTGTCGATCAACTGCAGATGCCCGGCACCGCCAGTGGACAGCGCGCCCCACATCTCGGCCACGATCGAGCGCGGCAGGGTCCAGTCCGGGTTGATCTCCATGTATTCCATGGTGTCCGAGAACTCGGGCGTTTGCGTCGCCCTCGCGCCGACCACCGAACGGGTTTCAAAGGTGACCTCGTCGAAATCGACGATGCGCACGACAAAATCGACAAGGTTCACCCAGACATGGCGGTCGCCGCGCGGGATGTTCAGCCAGCGCTCGCGCTCCATCGCCACGGTGACCGCGCGCAGGCGCTCGGCGGGCTCGACATTGAGGGCGCGGATCGTCGCCTGACCGGCAACGCCGTCGGCCTCGATGCCATGTGCCGTCTGGAACTCCTGCACGGCGCGCTGCATCAGCCCGTCATAGCGCCCGGTGGCGACGCGGGGCATATAGCCCATGGCGATCAGCCGGTTGCGCAGTTGCACCACCGCCGGCCCGGTATCGCCGGGCGCCAGAGATCCGGCCTGCACCTGCGGGCCCCAGCCCTCGCCGCTGGCCGCCGCTTCGAGCTGTTGGCGGGCGCTGTAGAGCCGGGCGTATTCGGGCGATTCCGGCGCCAGATTGCGGATGAAGCTGACGGGTTCGGCCCCGGCGAAATCGCTCATGAGCACCGCGGGATCCGGGCGCGGCAGCACGCGCACGATATCGGGGATGATCGTCGAGGGTTCCAGAACCCCCGAATGGATGTCGCGCGCATATTGCAGGAAGGTCAGCGAGGCGCGGGCCTCGACCATTGCGCGGTCACGCTCGGTCTCGACAGAGTTGAACGCGGCCAGCAGCCCGACAAGGTCATAGCGCGCGGCGGGCAAGCCATGTTCGGGCGCCCGGCTCAGCGCCGACACCAGCGCGGTGCGGCGGGCGGCATGGTCGGCCCCGGTCCAGAGCGGCGCATAACCACTCTCGCGGTAAAAGGCGGAGAGGGCGCGGTTCTCGGCGACCCCTTCGGCAAGGGCCTGACGGAAGATCGGGAATTGCTGCGCCTCGGCAGCGACCGGCGCCAGCACGGCCAGCCCTGCAGGCACCGCTGCCAACCCCAGCAGCGACGCGACCAGAGCCGCCCGCATGTTCCCTGTCTTGCCATTGATTCTGCGCATGTCGAAACCTCCAACCCCAGACCCCATCTGCACCTTGGTCGCGCGCGCGGGGAGAACCGTTCAAATCCTTGTGCAGATTCGCAGAGTCGAGGTCGATTCACAATCACGCGACGGTGAGGGGGCCGAGTCGCGCGGGGCCAAGCTGTCGCGCGATGAAACAGAGCGCGAACACCGGTTTGCGGTGGTGCGGCCGGCGCGAAAACAACCTGAAGAACGCACTACAAGCCGCTGAAAACATGAACAAACAGGGGGCGTTAATCCTCTGTCAGCAGATTCCCGCCTATTGTGGGGTGTTACGTTCCCATCGACCGAATCCCTGCTTGGGCCTCGGCGCGCCTTGTGGCATAGAAGCACCAGAAGATAAAAATCTTCAGGTTCTTGCCCTTCGCGCCCTCCAGGCTCGGCGGCACCGCCAGAAAGGCAGAACCATGAAGCAAGGCCTCAACGGCTTTTACGACGTTTTGGGATGGGACAGAAACGAATGACGATTCTTGCTGAAAGCGGACTCAGCCGCCGTGGCCTGCTCGGCATCTTTGCCGCGACGGTCGTGACAGCAGCCCCCACCATGTCGCGCGCCTTTGCCTTCAACCGCGGCGCTGGCGACATTCGCCGCCTGCACATGCACAACGCCCGCTCGGGCGAGACGCTCGACACCGTCTACTGGATCGAGGGCGACTATATCCCCGAAGTGCTGACCGAGGTGGATCGCTTCTTCCGCGACATGCGCTCGAATACGACGCACCGCATCGACACCCGCACGCTGGATATCCTCGCCGCCGCCCACAACCTGCTGGATGTCAGCGAACCCTACCTGCTGCTGTCGGGCTATCGCTCGCCCGAGACCAACGCCCAACTCCGTGCCCGCTCGCGCGGTGTGGCCCGCAACTCGCGCCACATGGTCGGTCAGGCCGCCGATGTGCGTCTGGGCAACCGCAGCGTCAGTCAGGTCAGCCGCGCCGCCATCGCCTGCGCGGCCGGTGGTGTCGGGCGCTATTCGCGCTCGAACTTCACCCATATGGATTGCGGCCCGGTCCGCAGCTGGGGCGCCTGAGCCCGCCAACTTTGGTGTCATTGCCCACCCCGCAGCCCCCGGTTGCGGGGTTTGTGCTTGCCCAGAGCCCCTTGATCCGCGCGGCCGCATGTCCATATGCTGCGCAAACCCAGAACCCCTTGTGAGTCATGAACACCCTAGACACCGCTTTCTGGCTGACTTCGGCCGCCATCCTCTTCCTGCTGGTGCTTTCGGCGTTCTTTTCGGGCAGTGAAACCGCCCTGACGGCGTCGTCCCGGGCGAAACTGCGCGCGCAGGCCGACAAGGGCTCACGCGGGGCCGAAACCGCGCTGGAAATCACCGAGGACAACGAAAAGCTGCTGGGCGCCCTGCTCTTGGGCAACAACTTCGTCAACATCATGTCGGCCGCGCTGGCAACGGCGCTGTTCACCCGGCTGTTCGGCGATTCCGGCGTGGCCTATGCGACATTGGTGATGACGGCGACAGTGCTGATTTTTGCCGAGGTGCTGCCCAAGACCTTTGCAATCACCAAGCCGGAATCGACCGCCTCACGCGTGGCGCCGGTGGTGCGGTTGATCGTGCTGATCTTTGCCCCGGTCGTCGCCGTGGTGCGCGTGCTGGTGCGCGGCATCCTGACGCTGTTCGGCGTGCGCACCAACCCCGATGGCGCCGTGCTGTCCTATCATGAGGAAATCGCCGGCACCCTGGCGTTGGGCCATCAGGACGGCACCGTCGACAAGGCCGACCGCGACCGCCTGCTGGGCGCGCTGGACCTGTCGAATCGCACGGTCGAAGAGGTGATGCTGCACCGCTCGCGGCTGGAGACGGTGAACATCGACGCCCCGCCCGGCGAGATCATCGCGCAGAGCGTCAACTCGCCGCATTCGCGCCTGCCCGCCTGGCAGGGCGAGCCCGAGAACATCGTCGGCGTGATCCATGTGCGCGACCTGATGCGCGAGGTGCACCGCGTGGTCACCGAGGCAAACGGCGATTTCAGCGCGGTCGCCCGGCTGGACATCCGGTCGGTGGCGCGCGAGCCCTATTTCGTGCCCGACACCACGCCGCTGGACGAGCAGATGCGCCAGTTCATCCAGCAGCGTCGGCATTTCGGGCTGGTGATCGACGAATATGGTGCGCTGCTGGGGCTGATCACGCTCGAGGACATTCTCGAGGAGATCGTCGGCGAGATCGTCGACGAGCACGACATCCCCACCGCGGACCCGATCACCCGGCTGGACAATGGCGCCATCGAGATCGACGGCGGCATGACGATCCGCGACCTGAACCGCGCGATGGACTGGGCGCTGCCCGATGACGAGGCCAATACGGTTGCCGGTCTGGTGATCCACGAAGCGCAGCAGATCCCCGATCAGGGGCAGGTGTTCCAGTTCCACGGCTTTCGCTTTGCCGTGGTCGAGAGGGTGGAAAACCGCCTGACCCGGCTGAAGATCCGCAAGATGTGAGGCGGCGCTCACCTTTGGGTTGACCGGGTTGGCCCTGCGTGCCAGTTTTGCCGCAGGTTTCTCAGTCAATAAGGTTTGCCATGCGCCTGCTTTTTGCCCTCTCAACCGCCGCCGCCCTGTTTTTCTCGCCGGTTCAAGCCCTTGACTGCTCGGACGGCACCTATATGGCCGATGCTCAGGTGGTGCCGCCTGCCTCGTTGGGCCGGGTTCTGCGGGCGACCCAGTTCGCTTGGGACGGCGGCAACCGGCTGAGCCATGTGTGCAATCTGACCTCCGGCACAGGCGAATTCGTCGCCTTCTGGCGGGTGTATTCGCGCGAGGTGAATCAGGAATTCAGCGGGATCTGCATCATGCTGACCGGCACCTCGGGGCAGGACATGTATTCCTGTGCCACCGGCGCCGCGGTCGAACGCGCCCGAAACAGCAGTGTGGGCGCGCGGGCGTTCCGGCTGCATTTCGACCGTTGGCAGCCCGGTCTGCGCGCCAATATCACGCAATAGACGGTGTGCGGCCGGGTGGGGTGAAACCCCACCCTACACGGGCTCGATGTCCCCTTCGGCGCGCTGGGCGTGAAAACCGGCGACAAAGCTGTCCAGCCGCGTGCCCGAGATGGCGTCGCGCAGACCCTGCATCAGCTCCTGATAATAATGCAGGTTGTGCCACGTCAGCAGCATCGAGCCGATGATCTCGTCGGCCTTGACGACATGGTGCAGATAGGCGCGCGAATACTGGCGGCAGGCCGGGCAGGTGCAGTCCTGATCCAGCGGGCGCGGGTCGTCCTTGTGTCGGGCGTTCTTCAGGTTGACTGCGCCGCGCCGCGTCCAGGCCTGCCCCGTGCGCCCTGAGCGGGACGGCAGCACGCAATCCATCATGTCGATGCCGCGCTGCACGGCGCCGACGATGTCGTCGGGCTTGCCCACGCCCATCAGATAGCGCGGCTTGTCCGCAGGCAGCATCCCCGGCGCGTAGTCGAGCACGCCGAACATCGCCTCCTGCCCCTCGCCCACCGCCAGCCCGCCGACGGCGTAGCCGTCAAAACCGATCTGCGTCAGCGCCTTGGCCGATTCCTCGCGCAGGTCTTGCGTCACCCCGCCCTGCTGGATGCCAAAGAGCGCGTGCCCCGGCCGGTCGCCAAAGGCCTCTCGCGAGCGCATCGCCCAGCGCATCGACAGCCGCATCGAGCGCGCAACCGTCGCGTCATCGGCGGGCAGCGCGGGACATTCGTCGAAACACATGACGATATCCGAGCCCAGCAGGCGCTGGATGTCCATGCTGCGCTCGGGCGTCAGCAGATGCTTGGAGCCGTCGATATGCGACGAGAACCGCACCCCCTCCTCGGTCAACTTGCGCAGGCCCGACAGCGACATCACCTGAAACCCGCCCGAATCGGTCAGGATCGGGCGCTCCCAGTTCATGAAGCGGTGCAGGCCGCCCAGACGGGCGACCCGTTCGGCCGTGGGCCGCAGCATCAGGTGATAGGTATTGCCCAACAGGATATCGGCCCCGGTCGCGCGCACGCTGTCGGGCATCATCGCCTTGACCGTGCCCGCCGTGCCCACCGGCATGAAGGCCGGGGTGCGGATCTCGCCGCGCGGGGTGTGGATCAGGCCGGTGCGGGCGGCACCGTCGGTGGCATGCAGGGAAAAGGCGAAGCGCTGGGTCATGCCCCCCCTTATCGCGTCGCGCGGGTGCTTGCCAGTGCGGCGCGCGCACGGCAAGGTGGTGCGATGACCAGTGACCTGTTGACCCAGCACCGCGCTGAGGGTGTTCTGACCCTGTCCCTCGGCAATGGCCGCGCGCATCCGCTGTCGCGCGCGATGATCGCCGCCCTGCACGGCGCCCTGCGTGCGGCGACCGATGACCCTGAGACGCGCGTGATTGTGGTCCACGGCCCCGGCAGCATCTTTTGCGCCGGGCATGACCTGAAGGAAATCGCCGCCCATCGCACCGATGCCGATCAGGGGCTGGCCTATCTGACGGATCTGTTCGAGGCCTGCTCGGCCCTGATGCAGGACATCGCCCTGTCCCCGCGCCCGACCATCGCCATGGTCGAGGGCATCGCCACCGCCGCCGGGCTGCAACTGGTGGCGGCCTGCGATCTGGCCTTTGCCAGCGAAACCGCGCGGGTCTGCCTGCCCGGTGTGCGCAATGGTGGGTTTTGCACGACGCCCGCCGTCGCCGTGTCGCGCAGTCTGGGGCGCAAGCATCTGATGGAGTTGTTGCTGTCGGGCGAGGATCGAGGCGCGGTCTGGGCGCTGAACGCGGGGCTGTTCAACGCCGTGCTGGCGCCGGACCAGTTGGTTGCGCATGTGCAGGGTTTTGCCCGCACCCTGGCCACGCGCAACCCCGGCCCGATCGGCGCCGGCAAACAGGCCATCGCCGCGCATCTGCAATCGCCGCTGGACATCGCCTATGCGCAGGCGACGCGGGTGATGATCGACAGTTTCATGGACGAGGGCCGCCGTGCCGCCGAGGCCCGGCAGCCTTTTGCAAAGGGCTGAGCCCCCCTTTACCTGCGGGTGCAGAAGCCTATATCTTCTGTCAGGAAAACGACCCAGCGGAAGATCATGGACGCCTCGCATCACACCACGCCGCCCGAGGGCACGCCCCTGATCGCCCCGTCGACGGTCGATCACCCGCTGTATGACAGTGTGGTCGAGGCCTGCCGCACCATTTTTGATCCGGAAATTCCGGTCAATATCTATGACCTCGGGCTGATCTATACGATCTCCATCGACGCCGAAAATCAGGTCGCCATCACCATGACCCTGACGGCGCCGGGGTGCCCGGTGGCCGGTGAAATGCCGGGCTGGGTGTCGGATGCGGTCAATTCGGTCGCCGGGGTCAAGGAGGTCGATGTCTCGATGACCTTCGATCCGCAATGGGGCATGGAGATGATGTCCGACGAGGCCCGCCTCGAACTGGGGTTCATGTGACCTTCATGTTTGGCATTCCCGGCAAATCCCCCGTCACGCTGACCCCCGCTGCCGAGCGCCATATCGCGCGGCTGATGGTCAAGGGCGGCACCCTTGGCCTGCGCATTGGCGTCAAGAAGGGCGGCTGTGCGGGGATGGAATATACGATGGACTTCGCCACCGAGGTCGCCCCGCATGAAGAGGTGGTGACCCAAGGCGAGGCGCGGATCATCATTGCGCCGATGGCGCAGATGTTCCTGTTCGGCACCGAGATCGACTATGAGGTCGGGCTGCTGGAATCGGGCTTCAAGTTCCGCAATCCGAATGTGTCCGAGGCCTGCGGCTGCGGCGAAAGCGTCAAGTTCGACGATGTCGAGACGCTGAAGGCAAGGATGGATTCGGCCCGCGCGGCCGAGTGATTGATGTGAGTCGACATTAATAGAAACCGGCCAGTAGCCTGATCAGTGCAGCTTGAACAAATAATGCCGATAGTCCCAGCCTCGCTTATTCAGGCGAGTGCGTATGGCGTCTATCTTGCCTTCCGCAGCCTTCTTTTTCGACAACATATCAAGGTACCAAATTAAAGAACCTATGAAAAAGAATAATCCGAGCCCTCGAGAGGTTGCTCCGAGGAACTCCTGACCAAAGAAAACCGCAACGCCAACTGCCATCCCGAGCCACGGCAACATTTTATATTCAGCAAAATATTTTAAAGTAGGCTGTTGTCGATTTATCTCGCCCACTAGCTCAATAACATCGGCTGGCGGCCTAAGATCAGTTTTCGGGTCTGTCACCGGGTGGAGCCAAAACAAAAAAGTGAGGTTTCTCCGTATAGTGTGATCACTTTTTCGACAAATTCCAATAGAAATCTACGGATTTCCCCGATACCCCCTACCCCAACACCCGCCCGATGATCCCCTCGGCCACCCCACTCGCCTCGGCCAGCCGTTCGACCAGCGCCTCGACGCTGTCCATTCCGGTCTCGCGCAGCAAGAACCGCCGTGCGCCCTCGCCCAGTTCGGCCGGGTCGGTCACCCGGTCGCCCAACTGGCGCAGGCAGCACTGCACCCGCCAGAGCAGCCGATAGGCCGACAGCAGCGCGGTTTCCTCGTCGCCCGTCAGCCGCCCGGCCCGGCGCCCGGCGCTGATCTGCGCCTCGACCCGCCGCACACCCGAGCCCGCCTGCAGCGCCATCATCTGCGCCAGCAGTTCGATATCCTGCAACCGCCCGGCGCCGTCCTTGGCGTCGAGCGCGCCCTGCCCCGGCTTGGCGGCACGCAGGCGGGCGCGCATCTCGGCCACATCCTGCGCGACCTTTTCACCGGTCGCCTTTTCGGCCAGCAGTGTCACGCGGCAGTCCTCGACCTCGGCGCCGAGCTCGGACACCCCTGCCACCACGCGGGCGCGGGTCAGCGCCAGATGCTCCCAGGTCCAGGCCTCGTCGCGCTGATAGGTGCGAAAGGCCTCGATCGCGGTCGCCACCGGCCCCTGCCGCCCAGAGGGGCGCAGCCGCATGTCCACCTCGTAAAGCCGCCCCTGCGCCATCGGCGCCGACAGCGCCGTCACCAGCGCCTGCGTCAGCCGCGCATAATAGGGCCGCGATGCCAGCGGGCGCGGGCCAGTCGAGGACTCCTGCCCCGCCGGGTCATAGATGACGATCAGGTCGAGGTCCGAGGCCGCATTGAGCCGCCCGGCGCCCAGACTGCCCATGCCCAGCACCACCGCGCCGCGCCCCGGCGCCGGGCCATGCTTGCGCGCGAAATCGGCGGCAACATGCGGCCAGACCCCGGCCACCACGGCATCAGCCAGTTGCGCGAATTGCGTCGCCGCCTCGAACGCGTCGACCAGCCCGCGCAGATGGTGCACACCGACGCGGAAATGCCATTCCTTCAACCAGATACGCGCGCCATCGAGTCGCCGTTCGTAATCGCCCAGCGCGTCGAGCCGCGCCGCCAGATCGGCCTTCAGCGCCGCCGCACCCGGCCATGGGGCAAAGAACCCACCACCGATCACCGCGTCGAACACGCCCGCGTTGCGCGCCAGATACTGCCCCAGCACCGGCGCGGTGGTCAGGATGTCGACCAGCAACTCGATCAGTGTCGGGTTGGCCTCGAAGAGCGAGAACAGTTGCACCCCGGCGGGCAATCCGGCCAGAAACTTGTCAAAGCCCAGCACTGCGGCATCCGGCTGCGGCACCGCCAAGAGCCGGGTCAGCAATTCGGGCTGCAACCGGGTGAAAATCTCTTGCGCGCGGGCCGAGCGCAGGGCCGGATAGGCCCGCCAGCCACTGACAACCCCTTGTTGTTGCTCGCTGAGCTCGGGGGCCTCGGCACGCGTCGCCTCGCCGGGTTGAAAGAAATCCTCGGTCAGCGCGCCCACTGCCAGCAGCCGCTCACGCAACCGGGCGCAAAACCGCGCGGTGTCACCCTCGCCCTGAAAGCGCGCCAGCCGGTCCCAGCCCTCGGGCGTCTGCGGCAGGATCTGGGTCTGCGCGTCGTTCACCATCTGCAAGCGGTGCTCGATCTCGCGGTGCTCGCGGTAGTGCAGCGTCAGCGCCTCGGCGACGCCCTCGGGCACCCAGCCCTTGCCCGCCAGCGCCGCCAGCCCGCCGACCGTGTCGCGCTGGCGCAGGCCGGGGTCGCGCCCGCCGGCGATCAACTGGCGGGTCTGGGTGAAGAACTCGATCTCGCGAATGCCGCCCTGCCCCAGTTTCAGGTTGTGCCCTTCTATCGACAGCGCGCCGCCCAGCCGCTTGTGCTCGCGGATGCGGCGGATCATGTCATGCGCGTCGCGGATGGCGGCAAAATCCAGATGCCGCCGCCAGACAAAGGGGCGCAGCGTCGCGATAAATCGCTCACCCGCCGCCAGATCGCCCGCGCAGGGCCGCGCCTTGATCCAGGCGGCACGCTCCCAGGTGCGACCGAGGCTTTCGTAATAGCGCTCGGCCGCCTCCATCGAGATGCAGACCGGCGTGACACTGGCATCCGGGCGCAGCCGCAGATCGGTGCGAAAGACATAGCCCTCGCCGGTGCGGTCATTGAGCATCGCCGCCGCCTTGCGGGTGGCGCGGATAAAGGCGGCCCGCGCCTCGCCCGCATCGGCGCCGTCGAACCGCTCCTGATCGAACAGGCAGATCAGGTCAATGTCCGAGGAATAGTTCAACTCGAACGCGCCCATCTTGCCCATGGCAAAGGCGACCATCCCGGCGCCCGCCTCCTCGTCGCCGGGCACCGCGCCGGGGATCTTGCCGCGGCGGATTTCCTCGGCCAGATGGCAGGCCAGCGCCCGCTGCACCCCCAGATCGGCCAGCCGGGTCAGGGCGCCGGTCACTTCGTCCAGCCGCCAGACCCCGCCCAGATCGGCCAGCGCCGCCAACAGGGCCACCCGCCGCTTGGCACGGCGCAGCACCGAGCCGGTCTCGGCCACGCCCATCGGCCCCAGCGTCAGCACCCCCTCCAGTGCCGTCTCTGGCGCCCCCGCCAGCGCTTCGCGCAGCCAGGTTTCCTCGGCCTCCATCAAGGACTTCAGGAATGGACTGCAGCCCGCCGCGCCAGCCAGAAGCCCACGCAGTTCGGGCGCCAGATCGGCATAGCGCTGCGTGGCATCGGCCCCGGCCTCGGCATCATGGGCAAGCGGTGAGCGGGTGAGTCGGCGGGCAAATTCCATCATGCGCCAATTGTCACTGCCCCTGCGCCAAGGTCAACGCGCCGCCCCCTCATCTTGGCGCAAAACCTCACCTTGCGATGCTCAGGCCAGCGCCAGCCCTTCGCCGTCATCCTGCCGCCGCACACCGCGCGCCCCGGCCTCGGCCAGCACGACAAGGCCGCGGATCTCCTCGCCGCGGTCGTGGCGCAGCACGGCCTCGGTCATGCGCACGGTGCCGAACCCCGCCGCTGCCAGCACCTCGGACAGATAGTCGCGCGAATGGGCAAAACGGCGGCTTTCGCGCAGCGCCAGTGGCACCGACTCGCCCGCTTCGACGGTAAAGGCCAGCATGCCCCCCGGCGCCATCGAACCCGCGCACCAGCCCAGAATGCGTTCCAGCGCGCCCAGATAGGCAAAGACATCCACGGCGAGGATCAGGTCAAAGCGCTCTTCGCCGACCTCCATCGCGCTCAGATCGCGCTTGTCCAGCCGGTCATAGAGCGCCTTGGCCTCGGCCTGCGCCAGCATCGCGGCCGAGATGTCGCAGCCCGCCAGCCAGTCGCAGTGCGCGCGAAACGCCTCGCCCGACAGCCCGGTGCCGCAGCCTAGATCCATCGCGCGGGCAAAGTGGCGGCCCTCCAGCGCCTCGGCCAGCAGGGCCGGCGCGCGATAGCCCAGCTTTTCCACCAGCGATTCGTCGAATTTGTCGGCGTATTGGTCAAACAGCGCCTCGACAAAGGCCGAAGGCATTGATTCGGCCACTGGCACGGCGCGGGCAAGGTCGCGCTTGAGCCCGGCGCCCAGCATATCGGCGGGGTCGGCGGCCAGCGCTCGCTCCCATGCCGCGATGGCGGCGGCGCTGTCGCCTGCGGCCTGATGCCATTCGCCCAAGCGGAACCAACCGGCCGCCCAACCCGGCGCCATGCCCAGCGCGTCGCCCAGAATCTCGATGGCCGCTGCCAGTTCGCCCGTCGCGGCGAACCCTTCGGCAAAGGCATAACGGCGATCCACGATCAGATCGCCCGACGAAGCCACCCACGACGCCATGCCCGCGCCAACTCCGCTGATCCCGCGCCCCCACCGGGCGCGACCCGGCGCCGATTTGCGCCCAAGGCACGGCAGGGTCAAGGGGGTGCCGCGTGCCTGCCCCCTTGCCTTTGCGCCCCGGCGTGACACAGTGGGCCCAAAGCGGGAGGGACTGTCATGCGCAAGGTTTTCAGACGTCTGGGATGGGGCCTTCTGGTAGTGCTGGTGGTGCTGGCTGCCGCGGCGTTCTGGAAGCGCGAAGAGATCACCCGGCTGATGGCGGTCAACAGCCTCTTTGCCGAGGAAAAGATCGTCGGCAACTTCTCGGCAATGAACAGCATGTTCCTGACCCGCGCGATGGACGGCGGCACGCCGTCGGTGCTGCCCGACGGCCCCGCCGCGCCGATGCCCGAAGGCTTTGCCGCCTGGCAAGAAGCCCGGCGTGTCACGGCAACCGTGGTGCTGCACCGGGGCGCCGTGGTGCATGAGGACTATCTGCTGGGCACCGGGCGCGACGATCTGCGGGTGTCATGGTCGGTGGCGAAATCTGCGCTGTCGATGCTTTTGGGCACGCTGGTGGCCGATGGAACGATCCCCGACATCAACGCGCCCGTCACGCAATACGCCCCTGCCCTGCGCGGGTCGGCCTATGACGGCGCCAGCATCCGCAACGTGCTGAACATGGCCTCGGGCGTCGCCTTCAACGAGGACTATCTGGATTTCTGGTCGGATATCAACCGCATGGGCCGGGTCCTGGCGATGGGGGGCTCGATGGACGGGTTCTCGGCCGGGCAGACGGCACGGCGCGGCGCGCCGGGGGCGGACTGGCTCTATGTGTCGATCGACACCCATGTCATCGCCATGGTGATCCGCGGCGCCACGCAGCGCAGCATTTCCGAACTGATGGAGGAACGCCTGTGGCGCCCGCTGGGGCTGGACCAGGACCCCTATTACGTCACTGATGGCGACGGGGTCGAGTTCGTGCTGGGCGGTCTGAACCTGACGACGCGCGATTATGCCCGGCTGGGTCTGCTGGTCGAACAGGACGGTGTCTGGCAGGGCCGCCAGATCGTGCCCGCCGACTGGCTGGCCGAATCCACCGCGCCCAGCGCACCGGGCGGCGAGGGGTATGGCTATCAATGGTGGATCCCGCCGCAGGCCGAACCCGGCGAGGTCTATGCCCGCGGCGTCTATGGCCAGTTCATCTGGATCGACCGCGCCCGTGATGTGGTGATCGCCGTCAACAGTGCCGACCGCCAGTTCCGCCAGCCCGGCGTGATGGACAGCAACATTGCCATGTTCCGCGCCATCGCGCGGGCCCTGCCGCAATCCGAACCTGAACCCGCAACCCAGACAGAGCCAACAACACAGCCATGAGCGACGCCCCCATCATTGCCCAGAAAGCCCCCTTTCCGATCGAGGTCGAGGCTGGAAAATCCTATTTCTGGTGCGCCTGCGGCCGCAGCGCCAACCAGCCCTTTTGCGACGGTTCGCACAAGGGCACCGGGCTGAGCCCGGTCAAATACACCGCCGAGGAGACCAAGCGCGCCTTTTTCTGTGGCTGCAAGCACTCGGCAAAGGCCCCCCTGTGCGACGGAGCGCACAAGGCGCTGTGATCGCATCGGCGGGTGAGGTGTGCTAGACTGGCGCCAATCTGACCGGAGGCCTGCTGATGACTGCCAGACCGTTGCTCGTCGTCCTGTGTCTGCTTGCCACGCTGGTGCCCGGTTTGGCGCTGGCGCAGGCCTGCCCGAAGATGCCGACGCAAATTTCATGCCCCGCCGGGCAGGAATGGGACGCGGCCTCGATGCTGTGCCTGACGCCCAGTGTCTGACACCGGCATGGACCCCTCGATCAACGTGCTGGGCGGGCGGCTGGAAAATTGCTCGACCGCCCCCCTGACCGGGTTCTTTCGCAACGGATGTTGCGACACCTCGGCGGCAGATCGCGGCTTGCACACGGTCTGCGTGGTGATGACGGCCGAATTCCTTGCGCTGTCGAAATACCTCGGCAATGACCTGTCCACCCCGCGCCCCGAGTTTGGCTTTGCCGGGCTCAAGCCGGGCGACCAGTGGTGCCTGTGCGCCGCGCGCTTTGTGCAGGCGCATGACGAGGGGGCAGCGCCGCGCGTCCGGCTGGCGGCGACCCACCGGCGCACACTCGATCTGATCCCGCTCGAGGTGCTGCGGCTTTATGCGCTCGACGCCTCAGGGGTGTGACGTTGCGCCGCTTGCCTTGGCGGCCCTGCGGTTGCATCTGTGAGCGATGATCGAGCCCCGCATCCCCGTGACCGCCGAACAGATCGACACCGTCGTCGCCGATTTTTATGCCTTTGTCCGCCAGCATCCCGGCCTTGGCCCGGTCTTTGCCCGCCATGTCGGCGACTGGCCGACGCATGAGGCAAAGATCGCCCGGTTCTGGCGCAACGCGATCCTGTATGAGCGCGGCTATGACGGCAATCCGATGCAGGCGCATATCGAGGCGGGCGATGTGCGACCGGGGATGTTCGAGCCTTGGCTGGGTCTGTTCGACATGGTGCTGCGCCGCAACCTGCCGCCCGAGGCCGCCGCAGCCTGGTCAGCGCTGGCGCACCGCATCGGGCGCAGCCTGCGCGCCGGATTGGTGCAGCCCTCGACCGGCGGCCCGCCGAACCTGCGCTAGGCCGTTTGGCGGCGCGCCTCGGACAGGGGCGCGGCGACGGTGCCGGTCAGATCATCCAGCAAGACCCCCAGCAACTGCGGGCGCCCGGTGACGCCGGCCTTGCGATAGATGGCGTTGGTCTGTGCCTTGACCGTGCCCTCGGAGGTGCCGCGCAGGCTGGCGATTTCGGCGGTGCTCATGCCCTTGATGGCAAAAAGCGCCACGTCGCGCTCGGCCGGGGTCAGCGCCCAAGCCGAAAAGCGTTCGTCGAGCAGGTCCTGAAACGCGCCTTGAGCCCGGCGCAGGCGCGTCTGCGCATCCGAGGCCGCCCGGCGCGCCCGCATCAGGGCCAGCGCCCCCAGCACAAGGCCCAGCACCAGACCCAGCGCCGCGCCGATCTCCAGCAACTCGCGGGTCTGCCACGAGATCGGTGTCGCGCGTAGCCCCAGGACCGAGGCAACGATGTCGGACACGAAAAACACCGTGCAGACCGCCTGAACGATCAGCACCCCGACAACCACAACACGACCCGTCATGCCGGGGCCCCCGGACGGTGGTCAGTCATCGCCATCGTCCCCGCCGCCATTGTCGCCGCCGTGGCCACTGCTGTCATTGTCATCGCCGCCGTGGTCGTCGCCCTCGCCGTCATCGCCGTCGTGGCCATGGCCGCGGTTGTCGTCGTCGTCCTCAGTGTCGTCGTTTTCGTCAGGGTCCCGACTGTCGTCCCCCGAATAGATGTCGCGCAGCACTTCGCCGGTCCCCGGATGAACGACGATTTCCCGCGCGCCGCCCGGCCCCGAGGCGACGATGCGGGTGCGGCCCAACAGGGTGCGGCTGATGGTGATCTGGGTAAAGCCCTCGCGCTGAAGGTCGCGCAGGATGCGATCGACCCGGTCGCTGGCCCAGGCGGGCGCGGCGAGCAGCAGGCTGGCCAAGATGCTGGCAAGAAGGAATCGTCGCTGCACAGGTCTCTCCAATCCGGAGGGGATGCGCCGAGGTCAGCGCATCCCCGACAATGGCCGCGCGCAAACGGCGATGCAAGTCATCGCCGCCCGCGAGACCGGCTGTCAGTCGTGGTCCGGCCCGTGGTCGCCATGGTCATCGCCGGGGCCGTCGTCGCTGCCGTGGCCGCCGTGGTCATCGCCGGGGCCGTCGTCGTCATGGTCATCGCCACCATGGCCGCCGTGGTCGTCGTCACTGCCGTGGCTGCCGCCGCTGTGGTGGCTATCGTTGTCATCGTCGCTGCTGTCATCGTCGCTGCTGTCATCGTCGCTGCCGTCATCGTCGCTGCCGCTGCCGCGCACTGCGTTGCGGTCGCGTTCGCGGATCTCGAGTCCAGTGCGGAACTGGTCGCGCAGGCTGGCCGGGCCGGATTCACGGCTGATGATCGCGCCGGTCGCCCGGTCATAGACCACCTCGACCTGCGTCGCGCCGTTGATGGCCTCGACCTTGACGTCGCCCGGGCCGACCGTGATCTCGACACGGGAATACCCCTGTTGGAAATAGTCGTTCGCCAGCGCCTGCGGGTCGATCTGTGCATGGGCCGCCGTGGCGCCCAGAAACAGCGCCACGCTCAGCATCAGGGTCTTACGGGTCATGTGGTTTCTCCTCGTTTCCGCCTCAGGGCCCCTCCCGTCGGCTGGTGGAAACGAGAAAAGGCGCCGCAGCCGTGCGACGCCATTCCCCGAAAGGTAGAGACCAGCCGCCGTAACCCGCTGGCTGAAGGGCATAAACCGCAGTTTATTCCGCTGTCAGACCTTCATGTCAAAGCCAAGATGCTTGGCCACGGTGAAGATGTCCTTGTCGCCGCGCCCGCAGAGATTCATCACGATGATATGGTCGGACGGCAGGGTTGGCGCGATCTTCATCACATGGGCCAGCGCGTGACTGGGTTCCAGCGCCGGGATGATCCCTTCCAGATGGCAACACAACTGGAACGCCTCCAGCGCCTCGGCATCAGTGATGCTGACATATTCGGCGCGGCCGATGTCATGCAGCCACGCGTGTTCAGGCCCGATACCGGGGTAATCGAGGCCCGCCGAAATCGAATGGCCTTCCAGGATCTGCCCGTCGGCATCCTGCAGCAGATAGGTGCGATTGCCGTGCAGCACGCCGGGGCGCCCGCCGGTCAGGCTGGCGCAATGCTGCATGCGGTCGTCAACGCCCTTGCCGCCCGCCTCAACCCCGATGATTCGCACCGAAGGATCGTCAAGGAACGGATAGAACAGCCCCATGGCGTTCGACCCGCCACCGATTGCGGCGACCAAAGTGTCGGGCAGACGGCCCTCGCCCTCTTGCTCGGCGAGTTGCCAGCGGACTTCCTTGCCGATGATCGACTGGAAATCGCGCACCATCGCCGGATAGGGATGCGGGCCAGCCACCGTGCCGATGCAATAGAAGGTGTCGCGCACATTGGTCACCCAGTCGCGCAGCGCGTCGTTCATCGCATCCTTCAGCGTGCCACGGCCAGAGGTGACGGGCACCACCTCGGCCCCCAGCAGCCGCATGCGGAACACGTTGGGCGCCTGACGTTCGACGTCGGTCGCGCCCATGTAGACCACACATTTCAGGCCGAACTTGGCGCAGACCGTCGCGGTGGCCACGCCATGCTGCCCGGCGCCGGTCTCGGCGATGATCCGCGTCTTGCCCATGCGGCGGGCGAGGATGATCTGGCCCAGCACGTTGTTGATCTTGTGCGCGCCGGTGTGGTTCAACTCGTCACGCTTGAGATAGATCTTGGCGCCACCGAGATGTTCGGTCAGTCGGGGCGCGAAATACAAGGGGCTGGGCCGGCCGACATAGTGCTTCCACAGATCGTCCATCTCGGCCCAGAAACTCGGGTCGGTCTTGGCAAATTCATAGCGCGACTCGAGGTCGAGGATCAGCGGCATCAGCGTTTCAGAGACAAAGCGGCCGCCGAAAATGCCAAATCGCCCCTGCTCGTCGGGGCCGGTCATGAAGGAATTGATGAGGTCGTCAGGCATGGGGCGCTCCAGCGGGGTTTGCCCTGTGGTAGTGCGCTACGCTCGCTTAGGCAAGCGTGCGGGCAGTGCGGGGGGGCCGCATTCAGCGGGTCGCCGGCAGCGCCCCCGACGGATCAGCAACGGGTTGCAGGCGTCCACGAATTGCTGGCCGTTTTCGACCGCCGGAAACCCGCGCTGTTCACGGTCCGGCAGAAAACCCGCGCCTGCTCGCGCGAAAGGCCATGATGCAACCAGCGCTCCGGGGCAAGGCGCTCATGTCGAGCAGCTGGGCACCGGCAGGTTGGCGAACCCTTGTCAGCAGATCAGCCGGTCCAGCGCCGCAGTGCAGGTCAAGGGGTCGATGCCCGGTGCCTGCAGCCGCACCGCGGCCCAGAGCCAACGGTTGGTGTATTGCATCGACACCGCCCCTTCGAGCACCCTCGCGCATTGGCTGGGCGAGATCTGGCAAGCCGCCAGCAGGGCGGCGGCGGCGCTGTTGTCGCTGGGCAGGATCGAACCGTCCTCGATCTGCGCTGCCAGCCGGTCGCGAAACAATGCGCGCACCTCGTCGGCACTGGGCCTTGTGGCCAGCCCTGCCCCCAGCGCCCCGGCGACCAGCAGCGCAAGTCCCTTGCTCAGAATGCCCATTTCATCCCCTTCAGGCCCCCGCCGCCGCGCAAAAGGCGGCGATCTTGGCCGGATCCTTGACCCCCGGCGCGCTTTCGACGCCCGAGGACACATCGACCTGCCGCGCGCCGGTCAGCGCGATGGCATCGGCGACGTTGCCTGCGTCCAGCCCCCCCGCCAGCATCCACGGCACCGGCCAGCGCCGCCCGGCGATCAGTCGCCAATCAAAGCTGAGGCCATTGCCGCCCGGCAGCACGGCGTCACGCGGCGGCTTGGCATCGACCAGCAGCATGTCGGCGACCCGGCCATAGGTGGACAGCGCGGGCAAATCCTCGGCCCCGGCGACACCCACCGCCTTGATGATCGGCAACCCGTGGCGGGCGCGCAAATCGACCAGCCGCTTGGGGCTTTCATGCCCATGCAGTTGCAGCATGTCGAGCGGCGCCTCGGCCAGCACGGCGTCGATCAGCGCATCCGCGGCATCGACAAAGAGGCCAATGCGCGCCAGCCCCGGCGGCGCGGCGAGGGTCAGGGCACGGGCCTGCGCCGGGCTCAAGGCGCGCGGCGATTTGGCGAAGAACACGAAACCGGCATAGGCCGCCCGCGCGGCCACCACGGCGTCCAGATCCTGCGGCCGGGTCAGGCCGCAGATCTTGACCTGCACGGCCATTGCTCAAACGTCCTTGTCGTCGAGGATCGCCAGCACCTGATCGCGTGGCCCCTGCGCGCTGGGCGGCACCGCTGGCGCCTGACCGCTGCGCACCCGGTCCAGCTCGCGCCGCGCTCGCGCGCCTTCGGCACGCTGCGCCCGTTCGCGCAACCATTCCCAGATCAGCCCCAGCAACAGCCCCACGCCCACCGCGCCGCCGACCAGCACGAACAGCGGCAGCGTCACCGCATAGCCAAAGCCGACAAAGGCGGTGATGGTATCCGGCCACAGCGCCAGCGTCACCGGCGCGCGGTTGGCCAGCGCGATGGTGACGCAGAGCACCAGCACCACGGCCAGCAGGGCATAACGAAGGACTTTCATCGGATCAGGTCAGGGCTCCAGCCCGTTCAACCGGTCGCGCAACAGCTTGCCGGTCTTGAAGAACGGGACGCATTTCTCGTCAACCTCGACCGAGTCGCCGGTCCGCGGGTTGCGGCCCACTCTGGCATCGCGGGTCTTGACCGAGAATGCGCCAAAACCGCGCAACTCGACCCGTTCGCCGCGGGCGAGAGCCTCGGTGATCTCTTCGAAGAAGGTGTTGACGATGCGCTCGACGTCGCGTTGGTACAGATGCGGATTGGCATCGGCAAGCTTCTGGATCAGTTCCGATCGGATCATCGCCTCCCCCCCAGGTGGCTGATTTGTGGGACTTTGCGTTTTCTGACGAACGCGATTGCTGCCCCCGACTATAGGCAATTCGAACCGTCGCACAATGAAAACCGCACGAATCCCGTCCGTTGCAGGGATTCGGGTGCATCGGGGCGCGCAAATCGACGAAATTCGGGGGTCAGGCCCAGCGAATCGGCCACGGAAAAATGACAAAGGGCCCCCGAGGGGGCCCTTGCCTTTGACACGGCTTGCGCCAGATCAGGAACGGTCGCGCAGGGCAGCGCCGAGGATGTCGCCCAGGCTGGCACCGGCATCCGACGAGCCATACTGCTCGACGGCTTCCTTTTCTTCGGCGATCTCGCGGGCCTTGATCGACAGACCCAGCTTGCGGGTCTTGCTGTCGACCGAGGTGACGCGCACATCGACCTTGTCGCCAACGCCGAAACGCTCAGGGCGCTGGTCGGCACGGTCGCGGGCCAGATCCGAACGGCGGATGAAAGCCTTCATGCCGTTGTAATCGACCTCGATGCCGCCTTCTTCGATGGCCGTGACGGCGACGGTGATGATGCCGCCGCGCTTGACGCCATCAACCGCGTCCGAGAACGTGTCGGTGCCCATCGCCTTGACCGAGAGCGAGATACGCTCGCGCTCGACGTCGACTTCCAGAACCGAGGCGTGGACGGTGTCGCCCTTGCGATAGGACTGGATGGCTTCTTCGCCGCGCTGGTCCCACGACAGGTCCGAGAGGTGCACCATGCCGTCGATATCGCCGTCGAGGCCGACGAACAGACCGAATTCGGTGATGTTCTTGACTTCGCCTTCGATGTTCGAGCCGGCGGGATGCTGTTCGGCGAACACTTCCCACGGGTTGCGCTGGGTCTGTTTCAGGCCGAGCGACACACGACGCTTGCCCGAGTCGATTTCCAGCACCATGACCTCAACCTCTTGCGAGGTGGAGACGATCTTGCCGGGGTGGACGTTCTTCTTGGTCCAGGACATTTCCGAAACGTGGACCAGACCCTCGACGCCCGGCTGCAGTTCGACGAACGCGCCGTAATCGGTGATGTTGGTCACGCGGCCCTTGTGGACCGAACCCAGCGGGTAATCACCCTCGACCGAATCCCACGGATCGGCCTGCAGCTGCTTGATGCCGAGGCTGATGCGGTGGGTTTCCTTGTTGATCTTGATGACCTGAACCTTGAGGCTCTGGCCGATCGACAGGACTTCGCTCGGGTGGTTGATGCGACGCCAGGCCATGTCGGTGACATGGAGCAGGCCGTCAACACCGCCGAGGTCAACGAAGGCACCGTATTCGGTGATGTTCTTGACCACACCATCCAGCACCTGACCTTCGGCCAGTTTGCCGATGACTTCGGCGCGCTGCTCGGCGCGGCTTTCTTCCAGGATCGCGCGGCGCGACACGACGATGTTGCCGCGGCGGCGGTCCATTTTCAGGATCTGGAACGGCTGCTTCAGCCCCATCAGCGGGCCGGCATCGCGCACGGGGCGCACATCGACCTGCGAACCCGGCAGGAACGCCACGGCGCCGCCCAGATCCACGGTGAAGCCACCCTTGACGCGGCCGAAGATCGCGCCATCGACGCGGGTTTCGGTCTCGTAGGCCTTTTCCAGACGGTCCCAGGCTGCCTCGCGGCGGGCCTTTTCGCGGCTGACCACGGCTTCGCCGCGCGAGTTTTCCACGCGCTCGAAGTAAACCTCGACCTCGTCGCCGACGGCGACTTCAGCGGTCTCGCCGGGGTTGGCAAATTCTTTGATGTCGACGCGGCCTTCCATTTTCGAGCCGATGTCGATGATGGCCTGGCCCGCCTCGATGGCGATGACCTTGCCCTTGACGACGCTCCCCTCCTGGGGGGTGTCGATCTCGAAGCTCTCGTTCAGGAGGGCTTCGAATTCAGCCATAGAATTCTTCATGTATCTTCAGTCCTTCGGGTGTGTTTCACTGGCCAGACGGTTGGCTCCGCCGGTCTTTCGCTGCCCTTTGATAAACGCCGCCACGGTGCCCGCAGCGGACACACCCAGCAACCCTTGCCTCAGGATGGTGGCGCTATAGACCCATATCACCCTGCTGGCAAGCGCAGGGGCCTTGTTTTCCTGACCCTTGCATCACCTTTGGGCGCATCCTGGCCGGCGGAACGCCGCCTTCGCGGCCCCGGCCATCCCGACAAGCGCCTCGGGTTGGATTTCAGGAAGGGAACCATGTCGAGGGGGGCAAGCGATAAAGGCTGCAGAGTGTCATACCTCTAGGAAGCTTTTCGCAGGGAAAGGTTGACGGAGCGCCCTCACCAAGACTACGCCCTACGGCGCATAAAGAGAAAAGACACCGCCTTCAAAAAGATACCAAGCTGATCTGCGGGCGTCGTTCGTGACAAATGGATAAAGCACCTGACGATGCAGGGGGTTGCCATTCCCCTCGCAGGTCACTCTGTGAACGAAGATCGCGGCGGTCGAAAGACGCATCCCTTCTTCCTCCGCCTTGAACAGCGCAAATTCTAGATTGGCAAAAAAGTCATCAGGTTCATATGTTGTGTAGGTGGATGACATGCCTGCGAAGTCGCAGTTGAAAAAAACGCCTTCGGCTGATCCACGATTGAAGGTCTGTGTGCGACCAATTACGTCCGCCGTGCTGACAAACCAAGGTTCACCAGAATAGCCGACGACGGACCAGGTAGTGTCAATGAAATCAGCCTTTGCCACTGATGCAAACGCTATGACCGTCGGAACTAAGAGGGCACAGCATGCTGCTGCATTCACTTCAGTATTTGAAAATCGATGTGCCATTTGCTGCCTCCGTTTTCATTGCCATGCAGGCTTATGGACCGCCATTCCCCAAGCGGCCCGCCGTCTGACGTCAAGATCGCCTGCATCTGCTCGCTGGACAAGCATTTCCTTGTTCTTGCCGGGGCGATTATCGCACAGCGCCGCTGACGCAAGACCCAATAGACCGAGTGCGCTATCCAACTCGCGCTTCACCAGAAAGCCTCTGTCGGAACTGAATTGCGTCCCGCGAAATTCCAGCTGCACGCGCGGGTCGAAATCCACCCAATCTGCCCGCTGGCAGCAGAAGAATAGCGAGTGGAGTTATTGACCCTCAATTTCAAGGTGACAAGGGCTGAACCTGTCCCCGTCAGCTTCCCGTCGCCGTTCCTGTCGAACACCGCCTCCAAGGCCTCCAGATCGCTGGTCGCGGTGCCCGCCCGATCAGCCCCGGTCTCGTGACCCTCACGCCACCGCCCACACCCTCCTGCAGCGCCCCCGCCATACTCCTGCGCTCCACACACTCACCCACACCCATGCCCTGCCCCTCCGGCGCTAACCGGCCTCGCCACCAGGACGATTCTAGCCCCATGTAGGGTGCGTGCTTGCACGCACCGCCCCTTCAACAATACCTCTCCGGCCCCACCCATTGCGCCCCGTCATAGCGGTCGCCATGCGCCCAGCCGACCGGCAGCGCCGCCTCGATACGGGCCACATCCTCACCCGTCAGCACCAACCGGGCCCCGGCCAGACACTCGCGCAGATGGGCGACGCTGCGGGTGCCGGGGATCGGCAGCACATGCGGCCCACGCGACATGAGCCAGGCGCAGGCCAGCCCCGCCGACGGCACCCCCATCTCGGCGGCCAGCGCACGAAAGCGGTCGGTGATCGCCAGATTGGCCTCATGGTTCCCCGGCGCGAACCGCGGGTTCGAGGCCAGAAAGGCGATGCCCCGCCCGCGCTCGGGCGTGATCGGGTGATCGGTCAGCAAGGACCGCCCGACCGGCGAGAACGCCACCAGCGCGGTGCCCAACTCGGCGCAGGCCTGCACCAAGCCCAATTCCGGCGCACGGGTTTGCAAGGAATATTCCGACTGCACCGCATCGATATGCACCACCGCCGCCGCCCGCCGCAGGGTCGCTGGCGCGATCTCGGAAAAGCCGATGGCGCGGGCCTTGCCCTTGGCCTGCAGCCTGGCCAGCGTCTCGGCCACCTCCTCGACCGGGCGACCCTCCTCGCGGCGATGGACATAAAAGAGGTCCACACCGTCAACGCCCAGCCGCCGCAGGCTGGCGTCCAGCTCGGCCTCCAGATGCGCGGCGGAATTGTCCAGCCGCCGTGTGCCGTCCGCAGCCTTGGTGATCGCGGCCTTGGTGGCGATGACAAACTCACCGCGCGCGCCCGGATTGCGCGCCAGATAGCTGCCGATCCAGGCCTCGGACCGGCCATTGCCATACACATTGGCAGTGTCGAGATGTGTCACCCCATCCTCACGCATCGCGTCCAGAATGGCATGCGAGGCGGCCTCGTCGGTCGGACCGTAGAAATCCGAAAACGACATCGCGCCATAGCCGATGGCTGAAACCTCCGGGCCCGTCGCCCCCAACCTGCGCCGCTGCATCCGCTGCCTCCCTGCCAAGCCGCGCCCTGCATGCGGTCTTGTGCCGACGGGGTCAAGTCCGCGCCGCGCCCCAGCGGCGCCCCCCTCTCCCATCCCCCGACCGATGCGACCCGCAAATGGGCCGCTCTTGACGTCCGGCGCGGGCGGTCCGGGATTGTCCCACGCGCGGGACATTTTAGAGCCCGTTTTACTTCAATGGGTTACAAAATCTGTTAAGGTTTTGGCAACACTTGTCCCACGGTCGCCCGATCTTCACGCCCCCCCCATCTTTGCTCTTCAAATATCCTCAGGGGGGTGAATTTGCGCAGCAAAGAGGGGGGCGCGAGCGCCCCCCTTTTCACCGATACACCCCGGCACGCCCGCTCAGAGCTGCGCCATGACCTCGTCCGAGGCTTCGAAATTCGCCGTGACGGTCTGCACGTCGTCATCGTCTTCCAGCACCTCGATCAGCTTCATCAGCCGCTGCATGCCTTCAAGGTCCATGTCGGTCGAGGTCTGCGGCTTCCAGACCAGCTTGGTCGATTCGGATTCGCCCAGCGCCGATTCCAGCGCGGCGGAAACCTCGCCGATATCCTCGAAGGCGCACCAGATCACATGGCCGTCCTCGGTGGTTTCGACATCCGCCGCGCCGGCGTCCAGCGCCGCCATCATCACGGTGTCGGCGTCGCCCGCCTTTGGGCCATAGACGATCTGCCCCATGCGGTCGAACATGAAGCCGACCGAGCCGGTCTCGCCCAGATTGCCGCCGTATTTGGCAAAGGTCGAGCGCACGTTCGACGCCGTCCGGTTGCGGTTGTCGGTCATCGCCTCGACGATCACCGCCACGCCGCCGGGGCCATAGCCCTCATAACGGATTTCCTCATAGACCTCGGCATCGCCGCCGATCGCCTTCTTGATCGCCCGGTCGATGTTGTCCTTGGGCATCGACTGCGATTTGGCTTCCTTGATCGCCAGTCGCAGGCGGGGGTTCTTGTCGGGGTCAGGGTCGCCCATCTTGGCGGCGACGGTGATTTCCTTCGAGAATTTCGAGAACATCTTCGAGCGCACGGCGTCTTGCCGGCCCTTGCGATGCTGGATGTTGGCCCATTTGGAATGGCCTGCCATGATCGTCTCCGAATGCTTGATCGCGCAGGCTATAGTCCAGTCAGGCGCTGGCTGTCCAGTCCGGCCCGAACGCTGTCCTGACCGCGCATGAAAAAACGCCCCGGCGGTGACCGGGGCGTTTCAAAGGCTGCACGGCGATCAGGCCGCGCGGGCGACCAGCACTTCGCCGACGCGCTTGGCGGCGCCGGCCTCGTCGATGCCGGAGACGGCCGCGACTTCGCGCGTCAGGCGTTCGAGCGCGGCCTCATAGAGTTGACGCTCGGAATAGCTCTGCTCGCGCTGGTCGTCGGCGCGGTGCAGGTCGCGCACCACTTCGGCAATCGCCAGGAGGTCGCCCGAGTTGATCTTTTGCTCATATTCCTGCGCGCGGCGCGACCACATGGCGCGCTTCACCCGGGCCTTGCCCTTGAGGGTGGCCAGCGCCTTGGACACGATATCGGGCGAGGACAGTGAGCGCATGCCCACCGCCGTCGCCTTGTCGGTCGGCACACGCAGGGTCATCTTGTCCTTTTCGAACGAGATGACGAAAAGCTCGAGCTGCATCCCGGCGATTTCACGCTCCTCGATCGAGACGATCTTGCCCACGCCATGCGCGGGGTAGACAACGAACTCGTTGGGGCGGAATTCGGCCTTGCGGGTTTTGCTCATTCTGGCGCTTCCTCACGTTGGCCCGGCATTTGGCGACAAAGAGCCGACGGGAAACTGCGTTTCCCGCTGGGTGATCTCATCAGCGCCAAAAAAAACATCGCACAGGCGAGCAGCACTGCGGATGCCGGGCAGGTCATTGTTGTATCAAGTGTGTAACACGAAAACCGCCCGAATCAAAGCGCGGAATCCGCAATGCTGCCCTGCGGCATCGCAGGGGCGGCGGTTGACGCTGCGTCAGCGCGAGGGTTACGAGCCTTCGCCGGGGTTTTCCGAGAAATACTTGTCCAGCTTGCCGGTCTCGCCGTCGCGCTTGGCGGCCTCGGGCAGCGGGTCACGGCGCACCGTGATGACCGGCCAGAGCTCGGCGTATTTGCGGTTCAACGTGACCCAGCTTTCCAGCCCCGGCTCGGTATCAGGGCGAATCGCGTCGGCGGGGCATTCGGGCTCGCAGACGCCGCAGTCGATGCATTCGTCCGGGTGGATCGCCAGAAAGTTCTCGCCCTCATAGAAGCAGTCCACCGGACAGACTTCGACGCAGTCGGTGTATTTGCAGGCGATGCAGTTGTCGGTCACGACATAGGTCATGGCGGGTCTCGCGGTTTCAACGAGGGGGGACTTAACCCCGTTGGGGGCATCATTCAAGCGGCGAAGGGCCAGATGCGTCAAAGCGTGCCGCATCAAAGGTGCGCCGGGCCTTGCCGCTGGGGCGGCCGCCGGGCTCACGCTGGGGCGCGGCGGGGTCGGCGGGCGGCGCGGCGGGGGTCAGATCGTCATAGAGCGCCTGCGCCTCGGGGGCCGGGCCACGGCGCAGGCCGGGGGCCTTGACCCGCACCACCCGCACCTCGCGCGCCTGCACAAAGGTCAGCACATCGCCCGGCCGCAGGGATTGCGAGGGTTTGGCGACTGGCTGGCCGTTCAGGCGCATCGCGCCGCCACAGGCCGCAGCGGCGAGGCTGCGCGACTTGAAGAACCGCGCGTGCCAGAGCCATTTGTCCAGCCGGATCGGCCCCTCGCCCAAGGGGGGCAGGGGGCCGGGTCCGGCAGGGTCGCTCACGTCTTGTCGCGCAGCGCCATCAGCGCGGCGGCAAAGGGGTTGTCCGGGTCGATGCGATCACGCTTGGGCTCGGGCCCGGAGGTGAAGCTGCGCGGACCCTGCGGCTTGGCGTGGCGATCATCGCGGCGGTCGTCGCGGCGGCCGTCACCCTTGGGGCCCTTGGGCCGGTCGTGGCGGTCGCCCTGCGGCTTGGTGTGCTCGCCCTGCGGCTTGCCGTCGCGCGGCGGGCGGGCGCCCTGCGCGCTGCGGTCGGGACGCGGACCACGGTCAGCATGCCCTTCGGGACGTGGGCCACGGTCGGCCTGACCTTCGGGACGCGGCGGACGTGGGCCGCGGTCAACCTGACCCTCGGGGCGCGGCGGACGCGGGCCACGGTCGACCTGACCCTCGGGGCGCGGCGGACGCGGGGCACGGTCGGCCTGACCTTCGGGACGTGGGCCACGGTCGGCCTGCGGGGCGCGGTCGCGGCGGGGGCCACCCTCGCGGCGGGGCTGATCGGGGCGGGGTGCGCGGGCGCGGGGCGCCCAGCGGAAGGTATAGAAAACCTCGGTTTCCTCAGGGGGTGCGACGGGCGCGGCAGATTCGGCCTCGGCCCCTTCGGCGGGCTCGTCGACGACGATATGCGCGGCCTCGGCCTCGGCGAGGGCGCGGGCGGCGATATCCTCGGCGCTGGCCTCCATCGTCGCGGCGGCGGCGGGCTTGGCCTTGGCGCGTTCGCCCCGCTCGGCGCCATAGCCCAGACCGCCCATCAGATCGACGAACTGCTCCAGCGTCATGCCGGTGATCGACAGCATGTCGGGCGTCGCCTCGAACCCGGCGCGCGCGTCACGGGTGCGCAGGATGTCGGCCAGCCGTTCGAGCATGTCGATGCGGATCGCACGCACCCCGGCGGGGCGATAGCCCGACAGCGTGTAATGCTGCATCGGCACTTCGGCGATGTTGGGGATCGTCACCAGACCGGGCGGCGGGCTTTCGGGAAAGGTATCGAGCCCCTGCGCCAGCGACCACAGCACCAGCCGCAGACGGGTCGGCGCCGGTTTCAGCAAGAGCGGCAGGAAGATGGTGAACTGGCCAAAGCGCACGCCATGCTTGCGCAGTGCCCCGCGCGAGTCCTGATCGAGCGCCTTGACCTCGTCCGCCACGCCGTCGCGCGGCAGCACGCCCAGCGCCTCGACGAGGCGGAAGGCAAAGCCGCGGGCCATGCCGGTCAGGGTCTCGTCGCGCTGAAGGTTGGCCAGCGGTTCGAACAGCGCGGCGACCTTGCGGTCGATGAAATGCTGCAGGCGGCGGCGGACCTTTTCGGCCACATCGGCGCCGGCCTCGTCATCGACAAAGGCCGCGACCTGCGGGCGCAGCGGGTCGGAGCCGGCGACCAGCTTGCCGACCGCCTCCTTGCCCCACATCAGGCCGCCCTGTTCGGTAAAGTCCATCTCGGTATCGGGCGCGTTATAGAAGCGGTCCGCGCGCAGATGGAACGCCGGGGCCAAAGCCGCCACTGCGGCCTGCCGCAAGGTGCGGGCCTCGTCACTCGTCGCGGTCTTGTCCTGACGGAAACGGAATCCCTCGAGGCGGCCGATGAATTCCCCCTCGACCGTCACTTCACCCTTGTCATTCACCTCGGCCACAAGGCTCTCCTTTTGGTTCAACCGGCGCAGCAGAACGCTGGTGCGCCGATCAACAAATGCTGCGGTCAGTTGCGCGTGCAGCGCATCCGACAGCCGGTCTTCTACAGCGCGCGTCTCGCCGCGCCAATGGGTTTCGTCATCGACCCATCCGGCACGCTGCGCGACATAAGTCCATGTGCGCACAAAGGCCAGCCTGCGCGACAGCGTGTCGATGTCGCCCTGCGTGCGGTCGATGCGGGCGATGTTGGTGGCCAGCCAGTCGGTGGGGATTTTCCCGCCGTTGTGCAAAAAGCCAAAGAGGCGTTCCAGCAGGCCGGTGTGCTCGGTCGAGGAGATGCCGCGAAAGTCGGGGATGCGGCAGACGTCCCACAAGAGCCGCACATCGCGGGCATCGCGCAGCTTTGCCGCCACCTCGGGCGTGGCGACGAGGGTCTTGAGCGCGACCAGATCGTCGGAATCGCGCACCCGGGTCAGCCATTCGTCGCGCGTCGGGGTTTCCAGACTGGAGATCAGCCGCGCCGCGGTGCCGAATTCCAGCCGCGCGTTGCGCCATTGCAACTTGCGCACCGGCAGGAACTGGTGGTTTTCGATGGCCTCGATCACCTCAGGCAGCAGGGGGCGGGCCTCGCCGGTGACGCCGAACGACCCCTCGGCGGTGTGCCGCCCGGCGCGCCCGGCGATCTGCGCCAGTTCGTCGGGGTTCAGGGGCCGCATCCGCCGCCCGTCGAATTTCGCCGTGCCGGCAAAGGCGACATGCTTGATGTCGAGGTTCAGCCCCATGCCGATGGCATCGGTCGCCACCAGATAGTCGACATCGCCATTCTGATAGAGCGCCACCTGCGCGTTGCGGGTGCGGGGCGACAGCGCCCCCATGACAATCGCGCAGCCGCCCTTGGTGCGGCGGATCAGTTCGGCGATGGCATAGACATTTTCAACACTGAAAGCGACGATGGCCGAGCGCGCGGGCATGCGGGCGATCTTTTTCGAACCTGCCCAGGTCAGCGTGCTCAACCGCTCGCGCCGGATGAACTGCACGCCGGGCACCAGTTCGGCAATCGCCGGGCGCATGGTGTCCGAGCCCAGAAACAGCGTTTCCACCAGTCCGCGCGCGTGCAAGAGGCGTTCGGTAAAGACATGGCCGCGGTCCGGGTCGGCGCAGAGCTGGATCTCGTCGATGGCGATGAAATCGACGCCGATCTCCAGCGGCATCGCCTCGGTCGTGCAGACCCAATACTGCGTGCGTTCGGGAACGATGCGCTCTTCGCCGGTCACCAGCGCCACCACCGAGGGGCCGCGCTGCGCGACAATGCGGTCATAGACCTCGCGCGCCAGCAGCCGCAGCGGCAGTCCGATGACCCCGGTGCGATGGCTGAGCATCCGCTCGATGGCGAAATGCGTCTTGCCGGTGTTCGTCGGTCCGAGAACCGCCGTGACGCGCCCCTGCCTGCTCATTGACTGTCCCTGTCGCGCCCTTGGCCTTGACCTAAAGCGCCTGCCCCTCGGAGGCAAGCCGCAGCCGCGCGATCGCCTCGATCACGCTGGCCTGATGCGGATGGATCGCCTGCGCGGCCTGATAGGCGCGCAGGGCGTCCTCAGGGCGGTCGAGCTGTTCGAGAATCATGCCCAGCCCCGCCAGCGCGCCGAAATGCACCGGGTTCAGCCGCAGCACCTGCTCGATGTCGGACAGCGACTGCCCCAGCCGGTTGGCGAGGAAATAGGCGGTCGCCCGGCCGTTCCAGGCCTCGGCAAAGTCGGGCGCGTGGTCGAGAACGGCGCTGAAATGGTCGATGGCGGCCTCGGCATCGCCGGTCTGCAGCGCCGCCTGCCCGCGCTGGAACAGGTAATCCACGCTGGCCGAGCCCGAGCGCGACCATTCGCGCAGGATCTGCCGCTCGGCGCGCATCCAGTCGTTGCCCTCGGGCTGCGCGAGGTCGCGCATCAGCCCCTCCATGTCGGCGACCTGCGCCAGCACTGGAGTTGACGTAAACGTCAAGGTTGCCGCCACGACAAGATTGAGGATGCTGCGCGCCTGCTTCATAGTGGCCACAATAGCGCGGTCCCGGCGAAATGCGAGGGGGCAGCCCACCGCGCGGCCAACCCTTTGCTTCACGATCAGGATACAGCACATGAGCAAGATCATCGAAAAGGCCGTCGAGGCACTGGCCGCCAAGGTTTCGGGCGGTTTTGACGGCTCGGCCAAGTTCGTCATCGAGGGCGAGGGCGCGGTCGTGCTCGACGCCGCGGGCGTGCGGGCGGGCGACGACGAGACCTCGGTCACGCTGACCGCCTCGGCCGAGACCTTTGAAGGCATGATGAACGGCGACGTCAACCCGACGATGGCCTTCATGACCGGCAAGCTGAAGATCGACGGCTCGATGGGCCAGGCGATGAAACTCGCCTCGATCCTTGGCTGAGGCCGCGCCCCTCGGCGACGGCGGCGCGCCTGCGGGCGGGCGGGCACTGTGGCTGCGCGCCAGCGATGGCGTGCGGCTGCGGCTGGCGGTCTGGCCGGGGCCAAACCCGGTGCTGATCCTGCCGGGGCGCACCGAATACATCGAGAAATACGGGCTGGTGGTGACCGATCTGGCCGCCGCCGGACGCGGCGCGCTGGTGGTGGACTGGCGCGGTCAGGGGCTGGCCGACCGGGCACTGGCCGATCCGCTGAAGGGCCATGTCGGCAGCTTTGCCGAGTATCAGCACGACCTCGACGCCGTGCTGGCGGCGGCGGCAGAGCTGGCGCCGGGGCCGCTGATGTGGCTGGCGCATTCGATGGGCGGATGCATCGCGCTGCGCGGACTGATGCGCGGGCTGCGACCCGGTGCGGTGGCGTTCTCGGCGCCGATGCTGGGTCTGGCGCAGCCAAAGGCGCTGACCACGGCGCTGGGCCTGCTGGCCGGGCTGGCGCGACCGCTTGGCGCCGATACCGGCTATGCGCCGACCACGGGACCGGACTATGGCCTGCCGTCGATGGCCTTCGAGGGTAACCTGCTGACCACCGATCCCGCGCAATTCGCCCGGATGAAGGCGCAGATCACCGAAGACCCACGCCTGTCGCTGGGCGGCCCGACGCTGCGCTGGATGGGCGAGTCGCTGCGCGAGATGGCGGCGCTGGCGGCGCTGCCCTCGCCCGCCGTGCCCGCGCTGTTCGGGCTGGGCGGGGATGAAGGGATCGTCGCGGCCGGGGCCATCCGCGACCGGGTGGCGCGCTGGCCGGGGGCGGAACTGGCCGAATACCCCGGCGCACGGCATGAACTGACGATGGAGCGCCCTGACGTGCGCGGCGACGTCCTGAGACGGGCGCTCGCGCTGTTCGAGCGTCACGCGGGTTGACAGCGGTAAAGGGGGGCGCTCGCGCCCCCCTCGGCCTGCGGCCTCACCCCCCTGAGGATAGTTGAAGCACAAAGATGGGCGTTAAACCTGTGTTAACCGCGCATCTTTGCTCCCTAAATATCCCGGGGTGAATTGGCCGCAGGCCAAGAGGGGCAGCGCCCCTGCCTGCCTGTCAGCCGTCGCTGGCGGGGGCGGTTTCGGGCGCGGGCGTCGGATCGGGTTCGACCAGGACGCCCTGCTCCCAGCGCCCGGACACCACCTGCCCCGCAGTATACCGCAGCGTGCCCTGCCCGACGCGCTGGCCGTCGCGGAACGCGCCTTCATAGACGTCGCCCCCGGCGTAGGTGGCGATGCCCTGGCCTTCGATCCGGCCGCCGCGCCAGTCGCCGGTATAGGTGAAGCCGTCGGCCATCGTGATCGTGCCCTGACCCTCGCGCTCGCCGCCGACAAAGCTGCCTTCATAGCGGGTGCCGTCAGGGTAGGTCATCGCCCCCTGCCCTTCGCGCAGGCCATTGACCATGGCGCCGACATAGACCCGCCCATCGGGGAAGGTCATGCGCCCCTCGCCATGCGGTTGACCGGCGCGGAACTGGCCTTCGTGCACGATGCCATCGGTGAAGGTGGCGCGGCCCTGACCCTCGATGCGGCCCTCGGACCAATGGCCGGTATAGCCCGAGCCATTGGCATAGGTGATCGCCCCTTGGCCATCGGGAACGCCGTCGCGGAACTGCCCCTCATAGCGCGCGCCGTCCGGGGCGACCATCACGCCCTGCCCGTCGATGCGGTCGGCCACCCAGTCGCCGGTATAGACATGGCCATCCGCCGCGGTCAGCCGACCCCGGCCCTGACGCAGGTCGTCGACGAAGTCACCTTCATAGATCGCGCCATTGGCCAGCAGCAGACGACCGGCGCCTTGCAGCATGCCGCGGGCAAAGGTGCCCTCGCGGCGGTCGCCATTGGCGAACATCAGCACGCCTGCGCCGTTGAACATGTCGCCGGACCATTCGCCGTCATAGACCGTGCCATCGGCGTTCGTCAGGCGGCCCTCGCCGTGGCGCTCGTCGGCCAGCATGCCGCCGACATAGACCGAGCCATCCGGATAGGTGATGCGGCCCTGGCCTTCGCCCAGGCCATGCCGCCATTCCCCTTCATAGCGGTGGCCGCCGGGGCGCTCCATCGTGCCCTGACCATGCGGCTGGCTGTCGTCGAAGGTGCCGGTATAGACCGCGCCGGTGACATAGCGCCGCACGCCCTGCCCCATGATGCGCCCGGCGTCCCAGTTGCCCTCGTAGCTGGCGCCATCGGCAAAGACCATGCGGCCCTGACCATGCGGGCGGCCCTCTTCGAAGGCGCCCTCATAGACCGAGCCGTTGGGATAGCGCGCCGAGCCCTGCCCGGTGATCTGGCCCTGCACCCAGTCGCCGGTGTATTCGAACCCGTTGGGCAGCCGGTAGGTGCCGGTGCCGTGCTGCAGCCCGTCGAGGAAGGTGCCCTCATAGACGGCGCCATCGGCGTATTGGCGGGTGATGACCTCGCCGGGGTCTTGCGCCGCGGCGGGCAGCGCGAGGCAGGCCAGCAGGCCGGCGGCGATCAGGCGGGTGGTCAGCGGCGTCATGCGGCGGAAATCCCTGTGTTTACGCGGCAAACCTACGGGACAGGGGCGGGGTCTGGCAAGGGGGAGGGGGGCATGCGGCGACCGGGCCTGCGGTCGCAACCTTTCGCCCCGGCTCGATTCACGGTGCCGACCAGCGGCGCGCAGGCCCTCAGACCGGAGCGTGGGTCGGCAGGCAGCGGCCAGACCCTTACCCCGCGTGCACCGTCGGCGCCTCGAGTGCGCCAAAGCCATAGTGCCGCAGCCAGCGCAGGTCGCTTTCGAAGAAGGCGCGCAGGTCGGGGATGCCGTATTTCAGCATTGCCATGCGGTCGATGCCCATGCCAAAGGCAAAGCCCTGCCATTGGTCGGGGTCGATGCCCCCGGCGCGCAGCACCTTGGGGTGCATCATGCCGGAGCCCAGCACTTCCAGCCAGCCGTCGCCCTCGCCGACGCGCAACTGGCCACCGGCCCACGAGCACTGGATATCCACCTCGGCCGAGGGCTCGGTGAAGGGGAAATGCGAGGCGCGGAAGCGGGTTTTGACCTTGGTGCCGAAATAGGCGGTGAAGAATTCCTCGAGCACCCATTTCAGGTTGGCCATCGAGATGTCCTTGTCGATGGCCATGCCCTCGATCTGGTGGAACATCGGCGCGTGGGTCTGGTCCATGTCCATGCGATAGACGCGGCCCGGCGCGATCACCCGGATCGGCGCGCCCTGCGTCTGCATGGCGCGGATCTGCACCGGGCTGGTATGGGTGCGCAGCACATGCGGCGGGCGGGCGTCGCCCTCTGCGCGGTGCATGAAGAAAGTGTCATGTTCCTGCCGCGCCGGGTGTTCCGGCGCGATGTTGAGCGCGTCGAAGTTATACCAGTCGGTTTCGATCTGCGGGCCCTCGGCGACGGCGAAACCCATGTCGGCAAAGATCGCCGTGCATTCCTCCATCACATGACTGACGGGATGGATGGTGCCGCGCGGCCGGTGGCGGGCGGGCAGCGTCACGTCCAGCCATTCGGCGCGCAGCCGTTCGTCCAGCGCCGCATCTTCGAGCGCCGCCTTGCGCGCCTTCAGCCCGGCGTCGATCTCGTCGCGCAGGCGGTTCAGCGCCGGGGCGATCTGCTGGCGGTCCTCGGGCGACATCTGGCCCAGTTCGCGCATCTTCAGGCTGATCTCGCCCTTTTTCCCCAGCGCGGCCAGCCGCACCTCTTCCAGCGCGGCCGGGTCGGTGGCGGCGAGGATACGGGCCAGATAAGAGCTGCGCAGATTGTCCATGAGGGGCCTCCGGGGTTTGCGCGCCCCTGCTAGCCCCGGCGGGGCGCGAATGCAAGACAGCGGGGCTTGCCGTCCCCCTGTGCAGCGGGCATCAAGGCGCGGGCGGGAGGGCCGATATGCCACAGATGCAACGCGCGAACCCCTGGGCAGTGCTGCTGGGCCTGTCGCTGGGGGTGCTGGTGACCAACGGCTTTGGCCGGTTTGCGTACGGCCTGATCCTGCCCGCGATGCGCGCCGATCTGGGCTGGAGTTACGCGCAGGCGGGCTGGCTGAACACGGCGAATGCGGCGGGCTATGTGCTGGGCGCGGTGGGCACGATGCTGGCGCTGGGGCGGGTGGCGCCGGGGCGGCTGTTCGCCATCGGGTTGATCGGCACGGTGGCGGCGATCCTGGCGACCGGGGCGGTTCCGGCGCTGTGGTGGCAGAGCCTCTGGCGCTTTGCCACCGGCGTTGCCGGGGCGCTGTCGTTTTCCACGGCGGGCACGCTGGCGGCGCGGCTGTTCCCCGACAACCCCAAGCACAACGCCTTGGGCATCGCGATCCTGTTCGGCTCGGGCGGCGGGGCGGCGATCGTGCTGGCGGGCGCGACGCTGCCGCCAATGCTGGCGGTGCAAGGCGATGCGGCCTGGCCCTGGGCCTGGGTGATCGTCGGGGGCTTGAGCGCGCTGTGCCTGCCGATGGGCCTCTGGGCGGCGCGGGCCTCGCATGCCCCGGCCCCGGCGCGGGCCGGTGCCCAGCCGCTGCCGCTGCGCCGGATGGCGCCGGAACTGGCGGGATACGCGGGCTTTGGCCTCGGTTATATCGTCTATCTCACCTTTCTGTCGGCCTGGATGAAGGAGCAATCCGCCTCGCCCCTGCAGGTCGCGTTGGTCTGGGTGCTGGTCGGCAGCTGCATCACGCTGTCGCCGATGCTGTGGCGCGGGGTCTTTGCCCGCCACGCCAGCGGCCGACCGCTGGCGATGGTGTTGAGCGGCATCGCGCTGGGATCGGCCTTGCCGGTGCTCTGGCCGGGGCTGGCCGGGCTGGTCGCCTCGGCGCTGGTCTTTGGCGCCTGCGTGTTTCAGGCCCCGGCCTCGGTCACCAATTTCTGCCGCCAGAACCTGCCGCCCGACAGTTGGGGCCGCGCCATTGGCCTGTTCACCGTGGTCTTCGCCGTGGCGCAGACCATCGGCCCCTGGGCCGCGGGGCTGCTGGGCGACCTGTCCGGATCGATCGGCACCAGCCTGCTGGTGGCGTCGGGCGTGCTGCTGGCGGGGGCGGCGGTGGCGTTGACGCAGCGGCGGCTCTGAGTGCTCACGCCTTTGTCATCACCCGCACTGCAATGAAACCGCCCTGCCGCGCGTATCGTCAGCAACGGCAAACGAGGGCGGCATGGACATCATTCTGGGATATCTGGCGGGGGCGCTGACGCTCATCAACCCCTGCGTGCTGCCGGTGCTGCCGATCGTGCTGGCCTCGGCCACCTCGGGCGACCGGCGCGGCCCGCTGTTCCTGATGGCCGGACTCTCGGCCAGCTTCGTGACGCTGGGGCTGCTGCTCGCGCGGATCGGCCCGGCGCTGGGCGTGACACCCGAGGGGGTCTCGGCGGCCGCCGCGCTGACGATGGTCGGCTTTGGCCTCATCCTGCTGGTCCCCGCGCTGAACAGCCGCTTTGCCAGCGCCACCGCCGGGCTGGCCTCGGGCGCGGATGGCCGCATCAGCCGCCTCGACCTGACCTCGCCGCGCGGCCTCGTGCTGGGCGGTGCGCTGCTGGGCGCCGTCTGGTCGCCTTGCATCGGCCCGACGCTGGGCGGCGCCATCGCGCTGGCGGCCGCTGGCAGCGGTCTGGCGCAGGCCAGTGCGATCATGCTGGCCTTCGCCGCCGGGGTCAGCACCGTCATGCTGGCGCTGGCCTACGGCGCGCGCAGCACGCTGATGCGGCGCCAGCAAGCACTGCGCGCCCTGGCCGAGCGCAGCAAGCCCATTCTCGGCGTGACCTTCCTGCTGGTCGGCGCCGCCCTCTGGTTCAACCTGCACCACATCCTCGAAGGCTGGGCGCTGCAAACCCTGCCCGACTGGTTCAACGACCTTTCCATCCTCATCTGACGGAGTGTCCCATGCTCAGACGCGATTTCCTGCTGCTCACCGCCGCGGTCTCCCTGGCGCCGCTGGCCGCGCGCGCCCAGTTCATCCCCTATGCCCCCGGCGTGGCCGAAGAGGCCATGGCCCGCGGCGAACGCATCATCCTCGACTTTTACGCCACCTGGTGCAGCACCTGCGCGCGCCAGCAACGGGTGATGGACGCGCTGCGGGCCGCGAACCCGGCCTATGACCGCGACCTGACGCTGATCCATGTCGATTGGGACAGCTATGGCAATGGCGATCTGGTGCGCCGCTTTGCTGTGCCGCGCCGCTCGACGATCATCGCGCTCAAGGGCGAGCGTGAGTTGGGCCGCACCGTCGCCGGCACCGCCGAGGCCGAGATCCGCGCCCTCTTTGATGCCGCGCTGACCGCCTGACCCGATCTTTGTGCCTCAACTATCCCGGGGGGAGTCGGCGGCACGCCGACCGGGGGGCTGGCCCCCCGTCCCCGGCCCCGGCGAGGCGACACCGCAACAAAAAGGGCCGCCCGGTTTCCCGGACGGCCCTTCAATCCTTCTGGCATCCCCCCTCAGGCGGGCTGGCCAGCCTGCGCGCGGGCGACGATCTGGCCAAAGGCCTCGGGCTCGTGCACGGCCAGATCGGCCAGAACCTTGCGGTCAACCTCGATACCGGCGACAGCCAGCAGGTTGATGAAGCGCGAATAGGTCAGCGCGGGGTCGATCAGACGCACGGCGGCGTTGATGCGCTGGATCCACAGGGCGCGGAAGTTCCTCTTGCGAACCTTGCGGTCGCGGGTCGCATACTGGTTGGCCTTGTCGACCGATTCCGTGGCGACACGGAAGCTGCGCGAGCGCATGCCATAGTGGCCGGCGGCGGCCTTGACGACCTTGCGGTGGCGGGCGTGGGTAACAACGCCGGATTTGACGCGGGACATGTGTCTCTCTCCTCAGCGATCGTAGGGCATGTAGGACTTGACGAGCTTCGCGTCCTGATCGCTCAGCACCATGGTGCCGCGCGCGTCGCGAATGAACTTCTTGGTCCGTTTGATCATGCCATGACGCTTGCCGGCAGCCGCCGCAACCACATGGCCATTGGCCGTGACCTTGAACCGCTTTTTGGCGGCCGATTTGGTCTTCATCTTGGGCATTTCCGTCTCCTGTCTTCTCGAGAGGTCAAATCGCGCGACTCGGCATGCCACACCGGCCGGCCACGCGGGGCTCAGAGGGGGGTCCATTACCCTGCCCGTCCGGCAATGACAAGGGGCACGACGTGGGGTCATCTTTGGCCCCGCCCCCTTGCCCGGTGCCCCTCGCGCAGGCAGGGTCGGCGCAGGCAAGGAAAGGCGCGGCATGAGCACCCCGATCTGGAAAACCCCCATCACACTGGAGAGTCTGAACCGCTTGGGTCAGGGCACCGCCAATGCGCATATGGGCATCGAAGTGACCGAGATCGGCGCCGATTTCCTGCGCGGCCGCATGCCGGTGGACGGGCGCACCAAGCAGCCTGCGGGCATCCTGCACGGCGGCGCCTCGGTGCTGCTGGCGGAAACCCTGGCCTCGTGGGCGGGCAGTCTGGTGATCGACGCGACGAAACAGGGGGTGGTGGGGCAGGAAATCAACGCCAACCACCTGCGGCCCGCGAGTTCGGGCTGGGTGACCGGCACGGCGCGCCCGGTCCACATCGGGCGGCGCAGTCAGGTCTGGGAGATCCGCATCGAGGGCGACGATGGCAAGCTGACCTGCATCTCGCGCATGACGCTGGCGGTGATCGACCGTCCGGCGGCGCTGGCCTGACAGGAGGCGGCGCGATTGCCCGCCTGCGCGCCGTCAGCGCCGCCAATACCGCGCGAGGGTTTCCATCGCCACCTGCGGCAGGGTCTGCCAGTCATAGCCCCCCGCCGGATGCGTGACCCAGGCCCAGCCCGACAGCCCCAGCCCGATCACCAGCAGGATCAGGGCCGCCCAAGGCGCGCGGCGGTCGGCCCAGGCCGAGACCAGCGCCACGAAGGCCAGCGGCAGGAACACCAGTCCGATGAGGAACAACAGATCGCGGTCCATGCAGGCCTCCGGCAGTCAGGCGCCGATTATTCAGCCTCGGCGCGGTAAATCAAGCGCTCGTCGCAGGGCGCGACGCGCAGGATGTTCGTCGTGCCGGGCACGTTGAAGGGCACACCGGCCGTCACCACGATCTGATCCGCCGCCGTGCCGATGCCCAGTTCGCGCACCGCCCGCGCCGCGCTGACCACGGCCGTCTTGAAGCGGTCGACCGGCCCGGTGGCGACGCAGGTCACGCCCCAGACAAGGCACAGCCGCCGCAGCGTATGCACCGAGGGGCTGAGCGCGATGATCGGCACCTGCGGACGTTCGCGCGCGACCTTGATCGGCGTCGTGCCCGATTCGGTAAAGCAGCAGATCGCCTTGATGTCGGTCGATTCCGCGATTTCGCGCGCGGCGGCGACGATGCCATCGGCAACCGAGGTGCGCGGATAGGTGCGAAAGGCGGCGATGACCTGACGATAGGTCTCGTCATGCTCGACCGAGATGGCGACGTTGTGCATGGTGCGCACGGCCTCGACCGGGTAGTTGCCCGCCGCCGATTCCGCCGACAGCATGACCGCATCGGCGCCTTCGTAGATCGCCGTCGCCACGTCCGACACCTCGGCCCGGGTCGGCATCGGGCTTTCGATCATCGATTCCAGCATCTGCGTCGCCACGATCACCGGCTTGGCCAGCGCCCGCGCCCGGCGCACCAGCCGTTTCTGGATCGGCGGCACCGAATGCACCGGCAGTTCCACGCCCAGATCGCCGCGCGCGATCATCACGCCGTCCGAGACGGCGGCGATGGCGTCAAAGGCCTTGACCGCCGCCGGTTTCTCGATCTTGGCCATGATTGCGGCGCGGCCATGCGCCAGATCGCGCGCCTCGGTCACGTCCTCAGGGCGCTGAACGAAGGACAGCGCCAGCCAGTCGACCCCCAGATCGCAGGCGAATTCCAGATCGGCGCGGTCCTTGTCGCTGAGGGCGCGCAGCGGCAGCACCACATCGGGCACGTTGACACCCTTGCGGTTCGAAATCACCCCGCCGACGATGATGGTGCAATCGGCGAAATCGGCGCCGCATTTGTCGACCATGGCGGCGATCTTGCCGTCGTTGACCAGCAGCCGCGCGCCGGGTTCGAGCGCCGCGAAAATCTCGGGATGCGGCAGGGTCACGCGGTGGACATCGCCATCGGCCGGGTCGAGGTCAAAGCGAAAGCGCTGCCCCTCCTCGAGTTCGACAGCGCCGGTGGCAAACCGCCCGACGCGCAGCTTTGGCCCCTGCAGGTCGGCCAGCAGGGCGATCGGGCGGCCGGTGTCGCGTTCGACCTGACGCACCAGCGCGTGGCGGGCGGCGATTTCGGCATGGGTGCCGTGGCTCATGTTCAGGCGAAAGACGTCGGCCCCGGCCTCGAACAGCGCGCGGATCGTCGCGAGGTCGGACGAGGCCGGCCCCAGCGTGGCGACGATCTTGACGTTACGATTGCGGCGCATGACGCATCCTTTGCATGAACTTCGGGTTTCGCCCCCCGTATCGCGCAATTCCGACGCTACGGCAACACTCCGGCAGCGTAAAATGCTATCGCTAACAACTTGTGACCGGCCAGGGGGCTGATTCCACCGACGGGGCATGGCAGCGCGGCGGCATCCGGCACAATTCGCACCCCCCGCGCCGATTGTTTCGTGTGCCGTGACAGTGGCCTGCGGTTTGCGACCTAAAGACGAATTTGTGTTGACCCCGACACGCAATCTGCCGACCCTGCCGGGAATTAACGTTGTTTTCGAGGGGCTCATGGGTTTTCTGGCGTTTCTCCTTGGCCTTGCGGTCATGCTCGGCCGCGGCGGCGGTGACATGGTGGAGGTCGGCACCGCGGGTGACGATTCGCTCGACGGCGGGGCCGGAGACGATAGCCTCAATGGCCGGATGGGCGACGACCTGCTGCGCGGCTTTGCCGGGGATGACACGCTGAACGGCGGGCCGGGCAATGACACCTTGCTGGGTCACCGCGGCGATGACCGGCTCAGCGGCGAGCGGGGCGACGATCTTTTGCGCGGTGGCGAGGGCAACGACACGCTGCTGGGCGAAGGCGGGCGCGATTCGCTGTTTGGCGGCGACGGCGACGACTGGCTCGACGGTGGCGCATGGGATGATGCCCTGACCGGCGGGCGGGGCGACGACACGCTGCAGGGCGGCGTCGGCAATGACGATTTGCGAGGCGATGGCGGCGACGACTTGATGGACGGCGGTACGGGCAACGATGTGCTACGCGGCGGCTCGGGTGCGGATGTGCTGCTGGGCGCTGGCGGCCGCGACACGTTGTCAGGTGGCACTGGCGACGACAGTCTTGACGGCGGTGCGGGCGACGATCTGGTCTATGGCGGTGATGGCGGGGACTCGCTTTATGGCGGCGACGGGCGGGATACCCTCTATGGCGGCAACGGCGACGATTATGCCAGTGGCGGCGACGGCGACGATGAACTTTTTGGCGAGGACGGCGATGACACGCTGGCGGGTGGCGCGGGGCATGATGCGCTCTATGGCGGCAATGGCAACGATACGCTGGACGGCACGACGAACGATTTACCAACCGGCACCGAACCCGGCGATGCGGATGGGCTGGACGGCGGGGCGGGTGACGATCTGATCGTCGCCAATGATGGCGATGCGGTGCTGACAGGGTCGGGCAATGACCGGGTGGTGATCGATTGGGACAGCACCGACGTCGTGGTGTTCCTCAATGACTTCGACCCGGCGAGCGACCGGCTCGAGGTGCAAGCCACCGCGCTGGCGCCGGGCGACACGCTGGTCATCAGCGTCGGCGCGCTGCCCAATTCGATCACCGTCACCATCAACGGCGACCCCAGCCGCGAAGTCGCGCTGTTCAACGACATCAACGCCGACCAGCTGGAAGCGGTGCGCGCAGCGGTGACGCTGACCAGAGTCGCGGCCTGACAACGGCC
>Ga0209573_1000714_pt1 | contig 62447 bp, 52 predicted proteins | sample TNRBio252014_DNA_FD_185870 | JGI IMG/M metagenome (GOLD analysis project Ga0209573, IMG submission 185870) | Wastewater treatment Type I Accumulibacter community from EBPR Bioreactor in Madison, WI, USA - TNR Reactor_6/25/2014_ DNA (SPAdes)... | ecosystem: Engineered > Bioreactor > EBPR >...
GCCGCTCTACCTGGGCTTCTTTCAGTTCGTGCATAACGCACGGATTCGCGGTAAGGGATTACTCAGACCCCTTTTGGAACTGCTGGTCGCATAATGTAGCGAGCTGACTGGAATCCATATTGAGCCATTTAATTAAGGTGCTCGCACAACGTCTGGTCATGATTAGGGATGAGCATGGGGATCTCCTCGGGCGGTATCAGTAGATCATGCGGTATTATGGGCCTGCATCACTTTGAATCACGCCCACTCGACTTTGATCATCGGGCGGCCCGAACCTGTGCGGAACTCACGCGCCGGGCCACGATGGCTGGCACACCGCTGTCGCTGGCGGATGGCTTGATCGCCGCTATTGCCCATGCGCATGGCTTTGCGGTGGCCACCCGCGATACGGTGCCCTTTCGGGCTGCCGGGGTGGCGGTGATTGACCCCTGGGAATATCGCGGATCAGCTTGACCTTAATGCTCCGGAGGCTGGCGATCCCTGGCCGCGCGCCCGGTAGGCCTGTTGTTGGCAGGCGCGGGAACAATAGAGTTGGGTACGGCGCTGCGCAGTGAGAGACTGACCGCAGACCCGGCACCTCAAGGCAAGGGGTGGCGTTTCAGCGGCGAGCCTCGGACGTCGTTCTTGGCGGATGCGAGTCTGGCAATCCGCTCACCGCTTCATCCGGCCATCGTGCGCAATGAAGGTGCGCCCGCACCCACAGGGAACGATGCGGTACTTCGTCACTTTCTGGGTGTGCCGGGTGCGGCCCTAGGCATCGACGGAAAGGCGGGGGGCGTAGAGTCGCCCGCCGTGGCCGACGATCAGGGTTTGCCCGTGGTGTTCGATGCGGCTGCCGATGAACGAAGGCATCTCCGGTCCTGGGGTGTGATGTTGACTGGATCCTTAAAAATGGATTCTATCACGATTTGGTCTGTTATCAGGAGTGAATGGCGGTCACGCATTGCATAATAAATAATATGATTACGTGTTACGTTTTGTTTTTTTAATTATATAAATGATGATATAAAAACCAAACTCCCCTCCCCCTCAATAGCCTCCAGTGGTCGGTCGGGCATCCGCGAAGTGTTGCCCGACCGCGAGAAGCCTTGCGGGTATTTTTGGCGATTGAATTGGTGACAGGCTTTCAGCAGCGTGGTCTTACCGGACTCGTTTCTTCCGGCAAAGGTCGTCACTTGCTCAAGAGAAATCCAACCGCTGTCGTTAATGTTGCGAAAATTCTGCACACGAAACCGAAGCGCCTTCATCATTAATGCGCTCTTTGCTGTCTAGCGTTTTGTCAATGCAAGCGCTTATGTCGTATTCATCAAACACCGCTTCGGCAACTGCATAAGGCGGACCCTGGTACCCACTCGGGTCTTCGGGGTGCTCAAGCGCAATGGCTATCACCGTGCGCGTGCCCACATCGATGCAACGCCACCGCTGCCTTCCACATTCAAATCAAGTCCGATTTCAAAATCCGTGTATTGCCTCCCGTCACTCCAGCGGTTCTGTGCTCATGCTCGTCATGGCCTCTGATCGGCGCTCGGCGCAGGGTTGCCCCGCCCTGAAGGATCCAGTTTCTGGGGCGCAAGGCGGTAGCCCATCGCGTGCATAATCGCATTCACCCGCGCAAATTCCGGGTTGCCCTCTTCGGAAAGGGCTTTTTGCAGGCCCTTCCGGCTCATGCCCGCCGCTTCGGCAATCCGGCTCACGCCTTTAACACGGCTGACCCTCCGCAAGGAGGATAACAGGGCCGCTGTATCTCCCGACTGGGCGTATTCATCGAAGAGAATCGCTAGGTAGTCGTCCACTTCTTCCGGGTGGTCCCGAAGATACCCCTCTTCAAGATCGCCGAAGGTTCTATAGTTCCTCATGGTCTAAGTACTCCTTCCAATAGATTTTCGCCTGCTCGATGTCCCGGCTCTGACTCGATTTGTCGCCGCCACATAAGAGCATGACAACCGTACCGCCCTGCTCCCCGAAATAGACCCGGTATCCGGGGCCGAAAAACAGCCGTAACTCGCTTACCCCGTCCCCCACAGGCGCGCAATCCCCCCAATTACCCGGCGCCAGTCGGGACAGCCGCGCCAGAATGCGCTGGCGTCCCGCCACATCCCGAAGCCCATAGAGCCCGTCCTTAAACGGTTCTTTTCCGGTCTCATCGGCATAGATGAGAACCTGCCTGGGCCTTGTTTCTTGCGACACGCCCCTGATTTCCGAAGTGATGGTATTAGATGCGTACCATAGTACGGGTAGGGCAACGATTCCTTCATTTTGGGGCCATAGGGTCACTCCCGGCTAAGAAAATGCGTACCAGGAAACTCAACTTGCCTGACAAAGTAGGTACTTAGATTTCCTAGATGCGTTTTATGGGATGGCAACAAGCGTTAGAACAGCACTGATCGGGCTTGTCGGGAACATGAAGGGTCCGTACCAGAAAAACATTCGTTTTTTTGAACTTGCATGAGAGCCACAGTCTTGTGGCCCCAAAATGAAGAAATCGTTGCCATACCCCTAGTACGCAATCAATTTGAAAGCAAGTCGCCTATCCTGCACCGACCTCATCATGGCGGGGGTGGAGCTCGATTCGGGCGGATGGTATTTTCTCGGACTTAGATGCTGTATAAAAAAATAAGGCATTGATTTATATCATTCTATTTTGTTGTGACTTCCCAGAAAGGCGCCAAAAAAGCCAAAAATATTTGGGCTCAATCGACAAGTTATTGCTATATAATAAAAATATTATTATTCAATAATTTATATGCTATCCAGCTCCATGATTCATGAGAACTTGTGACTCACGAGATTATCTAGGTCGCGCCATCGATCAAGCCAGATGGCGGTGGCACGGCCAGCGACCCAGTGATCCATCGCTCCGATCTTCGCCCAGCCGTCATGGCTGCCGCGCGTCCTCCAACTCCACATCCTCAACTACAAAGCTTGATCGAGGGTAATCGAAACATTCTTGTAGGCGGGGGTGTGCGATTGCGGATCGACATCGCGACCGACCAGCACGTTCGCCTCGGGATAGTACATCAGCGCATTGCCGGCCTTGATCGATTGGAAAGGAATGACCCGGATACCGGACAACGACCCGGTCGAACTGCGCACGGTGATTCGCTGATTCGCCGTCAGTCCATGCGCCCGTATATCCTCCGGGTGCAGGAGAATCACATCACGCCCGACGACACCCCGGTACAGGTCTTGCTCTTCATACACCACGGTGTTGAATTGACCCTCGCTGCGAACGGTCATCAGGCGGAATGCGCCGTTCCCACCGCCGAGAGAAGGCAGCGCGTGGACGTGTAGTCGCGCCCGCCCATCGGCGGTAGCGAAGCGCGGCGTGTGAAAAAGACGCCCCTGCACATGAAATTCCTCTCGCGTCGCGTCGAGTGTGGCCATTTTCTCGAAACCGGGGATGACCGCCGCGATCGCTTCCCGGATTCGCCCCGTGTCCGCCATGGCTTGCCCGTCGAGAGGCTGCTTGGCATCGCCCAGAACATCCGTCGCGAGCGTCGCGATCACCTGGACTTCGCTGCGTGGACCGGCGGGCCGGGCCGGGCCGCCGTCGCTTAGGCGAATGTAATTGAACATCGATTCCTGAGTGGTCGGTTGCGGCTCCTCATCGCGGGCGAGGACCGGGAGAATCAGCGTCTCTCGGGCCAGTCCGTGAACATGGCCGGTGTTGAGCTTGGTGCTGAGGTGGACGAGCAGGTCGAGCCGAGCCAAGGCGTCGCGGGTAAATGCGGAATCGGGGGAGGCGCCGTAGAGATTGCCGCCGAGACAAAGCGCCACGCGCATCCGCCTATCCTGGGCCGCTTCCAGACACGCCAGGGTGTCGAGTCCCGGCGCCGTCGGCAAGGAGACGCCGAAGTGGGATTCCAGTCGCTCGATGATCGCCTCCTTGAGTTTGGGCGTGACGCCGATCGATCCCATTCCCTGGACGTTGGAATGACCGCGGATCGGGAGCAGGCCGGCGTGAGGGCGACCCACCATGCCCCGCATCAGCGCCAGATTGGCGATGGCCTGCACGTTCTCGACGCCGTGTCGATGATGGGTGATGCCCATGGTCCAGGCGAAGACCACATTCCGGCCATGGGCATAAATTTGAGCGGCACGCTGTATTTGTTCTTGCGTCACTCCACTACGCGAGCAGAGTTCTGGCCAGGAGAACTGGCGTAGCTGGGTGCGCAACTCGGACCACCCGTTGCAATGCTCGTTCAGGAACGCCTCGTCGCTGGCGCCGATTTCGTCGATATGTTTGGCGATGCCGGTCAAGAGCGCCAGATCGCCACCGATATCGGGCTGTAAGTACAGGCTGGCGATTTCGGTCCCGAACAGCAGGCTTCGCCACTCACTGGGTGTTTTTGCACGACGCCCCGAAAAGGTGTATTTCAAAACTTGAGGGTCGACGCGCAAATAAACCAAGATATTGAATTATAGATTTATTTAAGGATAAATCCTCTCTTATAAATCATACTGCAAAGAATTAAACTAGAACCCTTGTAAGTGTTCAGCTTTCAAAAACGGACCTTTTCGCAAGATTTTTCATATCACATATAAAACAAACACTTAATGCTTTCATAAACCACTTTCAAAACCTATAGGAATGGCAAGAGGTTTTTGCAACTTTGTTGGAATGCACCTTTCCGATGCGTTGTGCAAAAACACCCTAAATCGCCTCCTTATATTAGTGAAAGTATCGCTAAAGCAGCAAATCGAGGGAATCCAGGTGCTGCACAAAAACCCAGTAACGCACCATCTATATTCCTGCGTTCCTTTGTAGTAGGGTGTTCATACGTTTGCCATAAAAAATAACAATCGCAGTCCAGAACACGCCATGCCAACCGCCAAAACGGACATCCTCACCGCCTTGATCGATCCGGCACTCAGTAAGACGTGCGCATCGCTGCTGCTTCGTTATTGTTTGCCATAATTGGTAGCATAAATTTTCCTGTGACAGTCAGTAGCAGCCACAATCTGTTGCGGTAAAGGCAGGCGAAAACTACCATAATTAGTTACAAGTAACTGCTATAACACGAAAATTTCCAAAAAAAATTGGCTCAATATGGATTCCAGGCTGTTGAAGATGGCTCGCCCTGCGAAGGGACAGGAACTACACTGAAGGGGTTTTAAACTGCCGCGCTCCAGGTCTCCCGCCGATGATCAACCTTCAGAATCTATTGGATGATGTCCGGTGTTACGAAACGGTCCGCCAACTGCGCTGGCCCGATGGGGTTCGCTGCCCCCATTGTGGGGCGGCGAACGTGACGAAGCAGGGTCACGACACGACCCAACCGGCGCGACAGAAATATCGGTGTGCCGGGTGCCATCGCTCTTTTGACGATCTAACCGGGACGGTGTTGGCCGGCCACCACCAGCCGTTACGAATTTGGATATTATGTTTATATTTTATGGGGTTGAACTTGTCTAATGCCCAGATCGCCCAAGCGTTGGCGTTGAATCCGGACGACGTGCAGCGGATGACCGAGCCACTGCGCCAAGGTATCGTCGCCCGCCAACCCGAACCCACCTTGGCGGGGGAAGTGGAATGCGACGAGGTCTATGTGGTGGCCGGGCATAAAGGGCATCCGGACGCGGTTAAAAAAAAGGCCGCCGCGGGCGGCGTCGCCGGCTGAAGGGGGCACGGGGTCGAGGCACCCTGGAGCAGGAAAAGCCGCCGATTCTCGGCATGATTGAGCGCGGCGGCGCGGTGGTCGTCCGGATGTTGGATAATGTCCAGCAAGCGACCATCCAACCGCTCCTTCAGACCTTCATCGCCCCGGGAACCCGGGTGTATACCGATGAATATGCAATCTATAACCCATTGAAGGATTGGGGCTTTGATCATCATACGGTGTGTCACAGCCGGGGCGAATACGCCCGCGACGACGATGGCGATGGCTTCCATGAGATTCATGTCAATACCGCTGAGGGTTTCTGGTCCCTGTTGCGTTCCTGGTTGCGACCCCATCGAGGAATTTCGCAAGAAAAGCTGCCGCTCTACCTGGGCTTCTTTCAGTTCGTGCATAACGTCCGCATTCGGGGCAAAGGCTTGCTCAGACCTCTCTTGGAACTGCTGGTTGCCTAACAACGCCAACTGACTGGAATCCATATTGAGCCGAAAAATTATAGGAAGGCAAACATGTTTGTTTATGTCAATGACGGTTGGGGGATCGGAAAAGTCGTAGAACATACAGATCGACATGTAGTAGTGCGCTTTTTTAAAAGCATCGCACAGCAAACCCAGCGTACTTACACTGTTGACCAACTCAAGCGGGTTCCCGCCATGCCGCAAACCCGTGTTTATTTTCAACACCATGACCACTGGTGCGTTGGTCGTATCAAGGAGCGAGACGACAATGAATACACTATTCGCCTTCCCAACCGCGAAACGGTTTATCTCAGCTTAAGTGATTTTGAAGTTCGCTGTTTACAACCATTTGATGATCCTACTGAAATACTTGCTATCGGCGGTGCTGAATCTCAATATCTTCATGATCGCCGTCGTGCGTTCATTGATGCCTTGATCCGCTTACGCGCGGCATCGCGGGGTATGACTGGCGCGACCTCTGCGGCTATAGAGTTAGCAGATTACCAATTGCAGGTTGCTCACCGCGTTCTATCCGATCCAGTCCAGCGTTATTTACTGGCTGATGAAGTCGGCATGGGTAAAACTATTGAAGCAGGTATCATAATTCATCAATGCCTATTGGATGATGCAGACGCTACGGTACTGGTTTTGACCCCCGCGCATCTGGTCGGACAGTGGCAAGAGGAGTTGAATACGCGCTTTCGAACCGACGCCTTCTCTGACCGGATGACTATTTTGCCTTATTCCGGCTTATCAATGAAGATTGAGAAGCACCCCCCTACCCTAATGGTAATTGACGAGGCTCATCGCGCCCTTGCGTCAAGCTATGCCGAGATCAATCCAGTGTTGCGGGCATTGATTCGCAGATTAGGTCAAACCGTGGAACGATTGCTGCTGCTCTCAGCAACGCCAGGCGTAGGACGCGAAACCGAGTTGTTGGCGCTACTGCAAGTACTTGATCCAGTGGTGTACAGACAGGAAACGCCAGAAGCCTTTCGTCGTAAGGTGGAACAACGCGATAAATATGGGTTGTTCCTGCGTGGCTTACGCGCCGAGGCCAATGATTTCTTGCTCAAGCAACGGGCACGCGAAGCCATAACCCTGTTTGCCGGTGATGAAACCGTTACGGCACTGGCTAATGAGTTGACGACGGGATTGACTGCTAGCGATCGGTTGACGATTCAACGATGTGTAGGTGATCTGCGCATCCACATTGCTGAAACCTATCGGTTGCATCACCGCTTGATTCGCACTCGTCGCACTGACACCGAAGGTTGGGAATTTCGACCACGCGGTCCCCAGCCATCGAATGGCGGAATTGATCTATCGCATCTGCGTGTGGAAGTAGATGAGGATGATCGCTTGCCCGATTTGCTGCAAATGCTTGAACAGTGGCATCACGATGCCTTGTACGCAGTGCAACAAGGTGCTGATGAAACTATCGCGATCACTCGTTACCTTCAATTATTCGAGGCGTTGGCGCAAGGTGTGGAGTCCTTGGCGCGACTGGCAACAGCATTGGCGATCGAAACCCCACTTTTCAGCCACGAACCAGACTTGTTATCGAGTATGGCTGAGATTGGAACCCAAGAACCGGGTTTTGCGCGTGAGAAATTAGTTGTTGAAATTGTTCGACGGCTATACAAAGCCATTGGTGAGAACTCGAAACCGAAAATCGTGTTGTTTGCTTCTGATCATGTTGTAGCAATGTCGCTTGCCACAGCCTTGATTGAGGTTTTTGGCCAGAACGTGGTGCAAGGGTTGCCCGGATTAGTTATGCCAGCAACCAACGATATTAGTGCTGCGCAGCGCTTTGGTAATGATCCCGTTGCTTGGCTCTATATATGTGACTCTACAGGTGAGGAAGGACAGAATCTGCAATTTGCTGATGCGATTATCCACTATGATGTGCCGTTTTCTGCTGATCGAATGGAGCAACGGATTGGCCGGTTGGATCGCTTTGGTCGACGCAAAAACTTTATTCGTCATCGTGTCCTTATTCCCGCAGATGATGACAGCAGCCCTTGGCAAGCATGGCTGGATTTGCTGACTGACTGTTTTCAGGTTTTCAATGCATCGCTGGCCGATATCCAGTTTTTCTTAGGTGACTTTCAGCAACAATTGGCTATGACGCTATTTCGTGAAGGGACGGCTGGATTGCGGCGGGCACACGCCCAGTTGAACGAATCGATTATTGCTGAACGTCAACGACTCGATAATCAATACGCTTTGGATCGGGTGATGGCTTCCGAAGATTCTGCAATCGGATTACGTGCCTCCATCGAGGATGCTGAACTTGACTTTGAACAGGGAGCGGATCGCCTGTCAGCGATTGGACCTTGGTTGATTGATGCTTTGCAATTTCAACAAGTCCATGAACCAGGACGTGATAGCTGCTTCCGATTGCACTGGGGACGCGAAACGCTAATGCCAATATTTCCTTGGCATCAACGTCTGACGACTAATGGGTTGGATCAGCCACTCACCCTCCGCCGCGCCAGTGCCGTTCGTTACCCTGATGTAGGGTTATTTCGCCCAGGCCATCGGTTATTCAGCGCCTTCGAACACTTTACGGCGTGGGACGACCGGGGTACTACATTCGCTACCTGGCGGATTGATCCCAACCTTGAACCTGACATGATTGGGCCTTACTGGGTAGGATTTCGGGTTTGCTGGTTACTGGAAGCACAACCTACAGTTTTGATGGATGGCAATCTCTCCCCTAAGGTTGCCCATGCTTTGCAACGCCAAGCCGATGATCTATTACCTCCGCGATTATTGACCCTGTATGTCGATACTGCCTTACAAGCTGTGACTCGACCGGAACTGTTAACTGCTTTGGAACGGCCCTACAATCATTCTGCAGGTGGCCGAGACATTAATCTCGGCAGTCGGCCACATTTTTTGAACGCGATTATCGATCCGGGCTATCTGGAAACATTATGTCGGCAAGTGCGCGAACATTCGCGCGAGATTTTACTCGCCTTACCGCAAGTCGCTGAAGATCTGGCCAAAGCCCAGCAACGAACTCAAGAGCATGTTGCTCGGCGACGAAGACGGATTGAACGGCGACTGGCTTTTTTAGCACAGGAAAGCGCGGGATGTCGCGATGAATCATTGGAACAACAACTGGAGTATGACCAGTGGATTTTGAATGCTATCCAGCAGCCCAGTATACGAGTTGACGCCATCGGCCTCTTTGTTTTGGCAGTCGATGATCCCGAAGTCATATTAGGGATTAAAGAGTGAGTGAATCTTCATTGCTCGATGGCTTTGCCGGATTACAAGCCATTTTTGACCAAAAAACTGCTGCATCGGCGATAGTTTTTACTGAGCCGGTATTTGAGCGGTTGCGCATGGCATTAGCAAATCCGGGTAGTCGCTCGTTGCTTGATTTGGCTGTACTAATCCGTCATACGCTGGGCTATGAAAACGGGCGTCGCCAAAGTGAAGACGATGCTACCTTGCGAGTTCCCATTAGCCATAGTTGGCCTAACGAGATACATTGGCGTCAAGTAGGCATGAACGCACAACGACAACTTGATAGTTGGCATGTGCGTTTCAGCGGTTGGCGACCGAATTGGTTGCCTGATAGTGAACAACAGGCTGTAGATTGGGCCACGGTAACAGCGAAGCCACGCCCTCCTACTGTCCTTAATCGCCATTTGACCGATGGCTTTCTGAGCCAAGTAGGGGTGGAAGTCTACCGTAGTCCGGGGCAATGCCGCGCCGCACGAACTGTGCTAACTGCTCCTCCTGGCGCAACGATTCTGGCAACGCTGCCTACCGGCGAAGGCAAGAGCTTGCTATTTCAATTGATTGATCGTGTTGGTTTTTCAGAAAATCAGGGATCAGGCGTCACGCTGGTCATCGTTCCAACAGTGACCTTGGCTATCGACCATGAGCAATCGGCCCGAAAGTTGCCAATACGAGAGGATCGCCTACTGGAGCAACCGTTGGCCTATGTGGGTGACGATACTCGCAAACTCCAAATTCGTGAGGCAATCCGCGCGGGCCAACAAGGTTTGTGTTTTGCCGCACCGGAAGCGGCCTGTGGATCCTTACGATACGCTTTGTTAGATGCTGCCAGTGCGGGCTACTTGCGTGCATTGGTAGTGGATGAGGCTCACTTGGTTGATGGTTGGGGCACTGATTTCCGAACGGAATTTCAGTTGCTAGGTGGTCTGTGGGCCGAGTTGAATGACCGCAGTCCAGTCACTCACCGTCCCCGAACATTGCTGCTATCCGCTACCTTAACACCGATGGCGGTACAGACACTACGGCAGTTTTTCGCCGATGCCCGAACCCCGTTTACTACTGTGGGAACGCTCCGCCTGCGTCCGGAGATTGAATTCTGGGTGGCGCCTTTCACGGATGTCGCAACTCGTCAGCAACGCTGTTTGGAGGCTATAGCGCATGTGCCTCGTCCGGCTATTCTTTACACTACTATGGTGGCGGATGCGGTTGACTGGAACTGTCGATTGCGAGAGTGCGGTTACCATTCTCTGCGAGTTGTGACGGGTAAAACCAGCACTGAAGAGCGCGAACAAATTCTGACCGCTTGGCGCAGTGGTGCCGTGGATTTAGTAGTGGCTACCGCTGCTTTTGGCATGGGTGTGGACTATGCCCCTGTGCGCACAGTAATTCATGCCTGCATTCCCGAAACGTTGGATCGTTTTTATCAGGAAGTCGGACGCAGTGGCCGCGATGGATGCGCCAGTCTCTCGCTACTTCTGCCAGCCTATGACGATCTTGCCGTTGCCAGATCACTCAACCAGAAAACCATTATTTCTGTCCAGCGAGGATTAACCCGTTGGCGTTCATTGTTTGATCACTCCAAGTTAGGCCGCGACTTGCACGAATGCATCGTCAATCTGGACACGCCACCGAGCCTGACGCCGGAAGACATTAATATGTTGAGTATTCGCAACATGGATTGGAACGCCCGCACACTGGCTCTGATGGCGCGGGCAGGCTTGATCCAGCTCATGGGTACCGCATCTCCCGGTGAGGTCACTGCTGATCACACGCTCGAAAACCCAATGGGGATGTTCCAACGGATACGCCTGCTGAACGACGGCCACTATGAATTGGAGCGCTGGCAACACACTATCGAACCCTTGCGGCAAGCGATTTACCACCACAATCGGTTCAGTTTCCAGCATTTGTTGAGCGTCCTTCGCGGCCGAACCTGCATGGCGCAAGCCACTGTCGATCTCTACTCACTGAAGGTATCGGATCGTGACTTTCATGCAGCAGGGGTATGTGCCGGTTGTTGGTGGTGTCGGGCGCATCCGCAAGAACGTACCGCTACTGAAATTGCCCGGCCATTGCCTTTACCACAGTGGCAAAATGTAGGATTGCGTCCACCCGCTACTGGTTTGTTCGACAGTCGGAACGTGGCGCTGGTCTTTTATCAGCCGAATGAATTGACTGGACGGAAATCACAACGTCGTTTATATGAAGCTATTGAACAATTGATTAACTTAGGGTTGCTGCGTTTGATCGGAATTGGTGGCGGGTTTGTCTTGATCTCATGCGAGCAACGAGAACAACTGGCTTGTCGCAGGATATTTATGACTGAGTTTGAAGATACGCTCCAGTTGCCAACGATGAACATTGATATGCCACGCGGTCCTGAATTGTTGATTGTTGGTGAGCAGAGCCTACTGCAACCGACCACGTTGGCACAACGTCCAATAGGCCAAGAACGGTTAATGCTAGTGCCGGAAAATCAACCAGACCCTTTTATGCCACAGCGTCGCTTACTCGATGTTTATGCTATTCCTGGTTTTACTCTGGATAATTTTATTAGCAAGGTTTTATCATGAGTGTAATTTCAAACTTGCCTGTAATACCGAATCGTCTGTATCTACTTTTAAAACAAATTGCTAGTTATCGCAGTGGAATAGAACGTGGAAGTTTGGAAGAAATGATGAATCCACCATCGCTTATGAAAGGTAAAAAAACTAATATCTTCTCAGAGGTGCTTAATGAAGCAATGCGACTTGGGCTGATTATCGAAATAACAAATGAAACGGAAGAAAAAAAATTGAAATTGGCTTCAGATGTCCAAAAATTAGATGAAATAGATTTTATTAGATTGATGGAGCAAAGATTACTTCAAGATTCTTCTAATACATTATGGAATCGTGGCCGTTTTCCAGAAGCTTTAACTTGGTTTCTAATACAGGATCCGCTAAAACCATTTATGTGGGATAAAAATGTCCGATCCATCGTGGAAAACGATATAAGTGATGAATCAGAATCTTTTGAGCTAACAAACAAAGCTCGTTTTCAGAATTTGATCTATTGGGCACGATTTCTTGGGTATGCTGTCAAATTGGGATTTACCGCTACTGAAATTAGTGATGATACCGATATAGATGAAGATGAATCACAAACTGCCGATCAAGATGCTGTTAAAGCAACTGCCTATGTATTGCCCGATCCAACGACTGCGATTGCCAGATACCTGCCCGCTATCTTTAATGATAAAACACAATTAAGCGTAAGTGAACTCATCCAGGCATGGGCTTCTTTTCTACCAGTTTTAGAAGGTGGATCTATTCGTGAATCGCTAGAGCAACAAGTTCGACCAGAATTAGCACGTCAGGATCGGACTTTTTCTAAGGCTACTAGTCTAGCGTTGCGACGACTTGCACAACGAAAAATTATTCAACTAAAAACCCTTTCAGATGCGGATATGCATTTACTTGATTATGGGCGTGAGACTACTCGCGTTAGCCATATTGTTTATCTAGGAGAGCAGTCAGTATGAATTTTCAGAGTTATTTATGCTGGAAACCAGAAAAAGTTTACGAGGTTATCAATCCTGATGCCGAGGCTGTTGCAGAGGAGATTTTTCTCGCTGTACATACTGATTATCCTTTACTTTTTTCTGAAAGTGCGGATCAATCAATTACGCCAATGTCTATTAGTGCACATGATTTTTTGCATCAGTATTTTTTGAATAAAAATTATGGTGATTATGTACAAACAATGGTATTGGGAGAGTCTGGATCGGGCAAGTCACATTTTATTCAGTGGATGCGTTTAAATATTCCTCAACAAGATGATACTTATGTGTTCGCCATTTCCAAGTCACGCACTAGCTTACGCACAATTGTAGAAGGCATTGTTAACTTACTTCCCCCGGAATTGGCTGACCCTTATCGCCAACAACTTAAAAATTCAGATCCAATAGCATTGAATGAGCGAGGAAAAATTGATGAATTGTTGAACTCGATTGCATTAGTCATTAGTCAGGACAATCCCATAAAAAATGAAGAAACTGATGGTCTTGAAGAACACCTAATTAATAATCTCCCCTATCTCTTCCGTGATCCGTATTTGCGAAAATCTTATTTTTCAGCTAATCATTCTCTTATTGCTGATCTAGTCAGTCACATTTTTAGTAATCAATCAACTAATCTTAGAGCAGAGAATCGTCGAGAATTTAGTGCTGAGGATATCTCTCTGGGTGGTCGTGATTATGCAAATGCAGCATCTCCTACTCAAGATTTACTGAACCTTATTAGTGATGGTCCAGGTAATTTACCGTTTGATCTAGCCCTTGAAATTATTAACCGCAATTTGGATAAAGCACTGACAAGGACACTTAGTTTAACACCGCAACAATTAATCAATATGATGACGGATCTACGCAAGTATCTTTACACACAAGGTAAGCGTCTGATCCTACTGGTTGAAGATCTTGCACTACTGCAAGGAATTGATAATTCTTTATTGCAAGCTTTGACAATCCCTTGTCGGCAAGGTGATGAACAGCTTTGTGAACTTCGTTGGGCCGCAGCGGTTACTACAGGTTATTACGAAAAATTGGAGGACACGGTACGCACTCGTCTAACATTTCGGATTGAAATGGATCGTCGATCTGAGTTCATTGGTCGAGAGGGACTAGCAAAATTTTCTGCTCGTTATCTGAATGCAGTACGTATCGGTCCAGAAAGATTAAAGATATGGCATCAAAAATTGCAGTTTGGTGAAAAATTAATCCCTCCAAATGCATGTTCGGAATGCCAATATCAAACTATCTGTCATCAGGGTTTTGGTGTTTTTGAAGGATATAGCCTATACCCTTTTAATGTCGAAGCCCTATGGAATATGGCTCGGGGTACTGATAAAAAAATGATAGAGCGGTTTTTGCCTCGTACTTTTTTGACCGGAGTTTTGCGCCAAACATTACATGTCCAAGCAGATTTATTAGCCACCGGTCAGTTTCCACCAGAAAAAATATTTTTTAGCCAAAATAAATTAGATATTGTTCAAACTAAGTTAAATTTAATCGATAAGCAAAAATTGGAAACTCTCGATCCGACTAATTACTGGCGAAGACTTACTTTATTGGAACTCTGGCATGGCAAAGGACAGATTATTAACTTAAATCCTATTATTCATGAAGCATTTGATCTGCCTATTTTGAATAACCTTTCTACTTCGGAACCAGATGCAGAACCGGAGTCAGTTAATGAATCAGCACCAACAATTCAATTAACTCAAAAATTTCAGCCAATTATGCCTGAATTAAATCAACTGGATCGTTGGGTACAAGGGCATGATATGCAGGAAGCTTTAGCTAGTAAACTGCGTGAAGCTCTCTTTGACACATTATATGATTACATAGATTGGGATAGCTTAAATATTGATCGTTCTTCGATTGCTGGAAAAACTGGTGCAAAGGCTTTCGTACCACTTACCTTTCGCTTCCGAAATCAACTAACTATTCCTAGTAATCGATCTATTTCTATCTTATTGCCTAAAGGAGATCAAATAAGCGATTTCACAAAAACAGCTATCGCACTAGGAGGGTTATTACAGTTTCGTAGTCTTGGACATTGGAATTTCCCTGATGGTGATATTGCACTTACAAATTATCTTGAATGCTTGCAAGAGTGGGGAGAAGATATAAAACAACAGATAATAGCTTTATCGAAGGTTACAAGTGAATGGGATCCAGGCAGGGCTATTGTAGAATTATTAGCAATCGCTAGGGCTTTGACTAATGTTAAGATAGAAATATCAATTAACTCTATTATATCTCCAGATCCATTACTAATCCCTAAAATGAGGAGCAATGATCTGAATACAATCATAGTTCTTCTTTCAAAAAACCAAAAAGCTTTACAAAAATTAATGCAAGCTATTTATTCTGGTAAGAAAGGAGGGCAAAAGGGACGTTTTATTTATTCACAGACTATTTTAAAAACGATTGAAAGTCTGCGAAAGAATAAATGGTGTTTGCAGCAATCACCACCACCCGATTTAGTTAGTCCTTATAAATTAGTTGCTGATGTGTATAGCCGTCTCAAGAGCAACATTGATAAAGCGATTGAAAATGAAGTTCGTGAAAGGAAAATATGGCACTCTGGGATCATTACCCATATCTCACTTGATGAATCTTCTAAAGAATTTATTACATCTATCGCCCGAGTTCGCAGCACCATGAGCAAGGTAGCTATTTCAGGTTGGGACATCAATGATTTTGAAAGCCTAGTGGATAAATTCCGTAAAGCACGCCCAGAGCAACTTCTTAAAAATAATATTTTCAATGAAAAAATTGAAGGCAATGAGGTGTTGCCAAAATTGGCTTCCACTCAAAAAGACCAAATGGAGACAGTTGATCTTTTTATTAGTAAAGTCCAAAATATTTTAAGAATTGGGGAGAATGGGTTAGCAAATAGACAAAATGAATACAGTGCAACGATAAAGCCTTTAAACGATATACAGGTACGGATCGAAACCGCTTTTCTAAATCTGCAAACTCTCTTTGAGGAACTTCAATGACATTGTTGCAACGCTCTAACCAGTTAGCGGAAAATTTAGAGCAACTTGAAAATAAAAAACAGTTGGCAAAGGAAGTGCAAACCTTCAGTTCACGGGCAATTGAATTAGAACAAGCGGTTCAGAAATTTAATGATTTAGTACGCCTAGTAAAAATATTTCGTAACCACGTTATTCCCTATTCTTTCAATATTAATTTAGTTGATCTATGCCAAGCATTGCAAACAATTTCTAGCTGTTACCAGAATGACCCTAGCACGATTAATCCTAATGCAGAATCATCTAAAAAATTTTGGAAACCGTTAAAAGATTATCCTGCTCAAATTCACCAAAGCTTAGAACTAGCTTGGCAGAATTATACTAGAAAAATCCTACCTAGCCTCGATAAAGAGTTACTGGATATTTTTGAAAAGTTACCGTCTACCCAAGCACAAGTTAAAACTATTCGCCAACTTCAACAACAAGCTTATGACTTAGCTATATCGCTTCCCAGTAGTGAGCAGGATGTTGATAAAATCAAACAATTAGTCGCGAAGATCCAGATTGCATGGCAAGACTTGGAAACTACTGAGATTCCTGCGTCAGTGCTAGGATTCCTGAAAGCGGCTTGCAGTGGTGGGGCAGCATTGCATCTTTTTACCGAGGATGTACGGCAATGGTTAATAGCGCATCAACTAAACCATGCTTTCTCTATTTCACTCGCTTCACTTTCTTACCGGTAATTCTCGATGTCCCAAGCGATTCTCGATCAATTGTTGTTTCATATCGAGGAGATCGAGGTCCGCTCTCTAGTATGGGGTTATGTAGATGGCTCATTGTCCAGTCATGATATTAGTCAATTAGCGCAGGATATCGCCCCTGACGAAAACCCTGAAGACCTGATTGAAGACTTAATCGACCGACGCCTGCTGTTTGAAGTAAGAGATGATGGATTGCGTTCGCGCTTCGCTGAAGGTATCCGCTTACTGGCGCGACTACGGCAATTGTTTCCTCGTCGTGAATGGGATACAGCGCCTCGCCTGGTATCTGACTTTCGGGTAGATCACCGGCGACGACGCTACCCGAGGCGGGATATTGATTCAGCAGTCGTTCTACAACAATTCCAAAATGAGCAATTGCTGAATCCTTTACAGCAGCAGTTATGGCAAGCTCTGACGGAGATGACCAGCACGAAGCCACTCAAGCTCGCCCGATTTCAAGTTGACGCTGTGCGTCGGATATTTAACGGTGGCAACGATAGTGGATGCATTGTGACTGCCGGCACGGGTAGCGGTAAAACACTCTGTTTTTACCTGCCAGCCCTGCTGGAGTTGAGCAACTTGGTCCGTGCCGACGAATACTGGACCAAGGCACTGGCGATCTATCCCCGAACTGAACTACTCAAAGATCAATTTTCTGAGGCTTACCGCTTGGCGCGTCGCCTCGATACATCCTTGCAACAAGCCAAGCGTCGCCCCTTGCAGTTGGGCGCGTTGTTTGGAGCTACACCAAACCAAGCCAACGAACAGGCGTTGCAGAATGCCGGTTGGCTCCGACGTGGAAAACACTACATTTGCCCCTTCTTGCCCTGCCCACGTTGTGATGGCGATTTGCTATGGCGACAAGAAGATCTGGCGGTTAAGCGTGAGCAATTATGTTGTGAACGCACCGGTTGTGGCGGCAAGGTATCGACTGACCAAATCCGGTTGACCCGCACCAGTCTTCTGCAAAATCCTCCCGATTTACTGTTTACCACCACCGAAATGTTGAATCGGCGGTTGGCTGATACCCAGTGGCGCAAGGTGCTCGGTGCGGGTCAACCGGCCAGCCATCGACCGCGATTGTTGTTACTGGATGAGGTTCATACCTATAGCGGCATGAGTGGCGCTCAAGTGGCGCTGGTCCTGCGTCGGTGGCGATATGCGGTAGGTGGTCCGGTACGCTGGATAGGCTTGTCGGCAACCTTGCTTGAAGCCGAAAAATTTTTTGCCACACTGACGGGATTACGAGGGCGGGTCTTGGAGATTACGCCATCAGTGAATGAATTTGAAGAAAAAGGCGCTGAATATCAAGTTCTTTTACGTGGTGATCCTGTAGCTCAGGCCAGTTTATTATCGACTTCAATCCAAGCCGCGATGCTGCTTGGACGTCTTTTGGATCCATCAAACCAAGGTCGCTCCGAAGGGCGGTATGGCAATCGGTTATTCGTCTTTACTGACGATTTGGATGTCACCAATCGTCTATTTGATAATCTCCGTGATGCAGAGGCTTACGATATTTTTGGCCGTCCAGATGGACGTCGCCAGCCCCTTGCTGCATTACGTCAGGCTGGTCATCAGGAGAATCGTCTTCGTGACCAAGATGGACAACGCTGGGCAATTTGCGAGAGGATTGCCCGGCCTCTTATTGAACGCTTGCGTGTTGGCCGCACCACTTCAAAAGATGTTGGCGTCACTGCTGGCAGCGATGTGATTGTCGCTACAGCCGCCCTGGAAGTCGGCTATAACGATCCCGGTGTCGGCGCAGTGATGCAGCACAAAGCACCGCGCAACTTTGCCGCCTACTTGCAACGTAAGGGGCGTGCTGGCCGCCACCGGCAGATGCGGCCGTGGATGGTGACAGTTCTGTCCGATTATGGCCGTGATCGCTTGGCTTATCAGGGCTACGAGCAACTATTTGATCCGGTCATTCCGCCGCAGTCGTTACCGACCGGCAATCTTTACTTACTCAAAACCCAAGCCGTTTTCGCGTTACTCGATTGGCTGACAGTCCGACTACCAAGCCATGCACGAGTATGGCTATGGGATTTGCTGAGTTCCCCCCAAAAGTCGGAGAACAGTTACCAAGGAAATTTGATTAAACATATTCTGCAGGACTTAGCCAGTCTGATGCGTGATGATCAGAAGGTTTTGAGTGACTTCCGTCAGCATTTGCAGGGTGCGCTGGCTATTTCGCCAGATACAGTCAATGCCCTGTTATGGGAGCCACCGCGCTCAATATTATTAGAAGTGGTTCCTACTCTGACCCGGCGCCTGTATCGTCGATGGCAGTTGGCGTTTCCCCATAAGGACGGGCTAAAACTGGATTTTCATACACGCTGGCATCCTTTACCCGATTTTGTGCCTGCGGCACTATTTGGGGAACTCGGCCTACCGGATGTGCAGATTATCCTGCCGCCTGCAACTCGCAATGATGAGGAAACTCAAGAGGGATTACCCTTGGTGCAAGCACTCAATCAATTGGTGCCTGGTCGAGTAACCCGTCGATTTGCTCATCAGCGTGGGGGGCTGAATCACTGGTTACCTGTCGATTGGACTCAACCTGAACAGTGCATTGCTATTAGCCAACTCGCCGAACAGCACGAGTATGTCGGTGACTTTGGTCCACAAGCCGTGCCTGCTTTTCGACCTTGGCAAGTCCGGTTGCAGACCATCAGACAATCGGAGGTATCGCCGACTTCGAATGCTCGTTGGAACTGGAATAGTGAGTTCATCATTCGTGGTGAGGGTTTGGAATTACCGCCGCCTTCCAGCACGGTCTGGGCCGAATTGCTACAGGGCTTGGATTGTTATCAACACACCTTTAATGCCGCTGTTAGTGTCCGCCGTTATGCCGCCAGTGGCGAGGCGAATATCCGCCGACTGGAACCGGATGGATTCACCGAATACGAGGTAGGGTTGACGCTTGTGACTGACACGGGGTCGCCCGCAGCAATAGGTTTTGAACAAGAAGTCGATGGCTTGGCGCTGACGTATGTACTGCCCGCAATTGACGAACTGGCGACGATATCGATGCCGCCTGATCTGCTGGCGGTCTCTCGCGCTGCGTTTTTCCGCTACCGCCTGCTCACTGATGACATATTAGGGGCAAACGCTAATCCGTTCCTAGTCGATTGGCTCTATCAGATTTACCTTTCGGCGTTAGTTGCTGAGGCTGTTCAAGCCAACGTGCCACTGTCAGATGCCCAGATCCAGTTGCACCAGAGCAATCCTGCCGGGCGCTTCGCCGAGGTGATGACGGCGATTTTCAACTTCCAGGGTTTGGACGATGATAGCGAAATGGATGAAGAAGTACGTCCAACCCGTGAAGGACGCTTGCAACAACGGTTGCGGCAGTTGCTGGCCGATCCAGGAATTCTTTCTCGACTGAATGAGTTAACGGCTGCACTATGGGCGTCGGATCCCCAAGCTTGGGGGCAGTGGTTACGACAACGATTACATGAAACCTTGGCGCAAGCCTGGCTGGATGCTTGTTTACGTTGCGCGCCCCGTGAGGCTGCTACGGATAATCTGCTGGTGGATCCTCTACCGTCGGGTTCGGAAGGTACCGGATGTATCTGGATTACCGAAACCACACCCGGCGGCGCCGGGGTGATTCAGGCGTTGGCGCGCGTGTACGCCGAAGAACCCCGGCGATTGTTTCAAGCGACCGAAGCCGCATTGGCCCCTGGCGATCAGGAATTGGCAGGGGTTGCTTTACGCCGGTTCCTGACCCTGGTTTGCGATGATCCTGAAGTTGAACAGGCTACAGGCCGCTTACGGGCAGCACAATCGCATAGTCAACGAGAGCAAGCCCGGCACCCCCTGTTTGATTTACTCCAGCAGAAACATGGGCTAGCCGTCGGCCACGCTTTCAGTATCGCCCTTCATGCCCGCTTGCTGCGACCGGGTATGGATAGTACAGCCTATCGGTTGCTGCACGAGTTGTTCCAATGGTGGGATCAGCTGCAAACCCGCTTGGGCGTTTTGGTAGAGTCGCGCGTGTTTTGCTATCTGGCGATCCAGCATTCCACATTTGGGCCACGAGTCCGGGCATTACTGAATCACAGTGGCGCACGACCTTTGTCTGATACGGTTCAGGCATTGGCGGGCCTCCTTTGGCCACCATCCGGAGAGATTCGCCAATTGAGGTTACAATCCCTACATCCGTTCCGGTCCAGCTTTACCACGGACCCACATCTGGTGCGGATACTGCTACTGCATGATCGTACCCCGGAAGTCCTGCTTGAGGACAGTGATTGGCTGGCTGCCTTACATCGAGCATTGATTGAAAATGGTAGCTGTCGGTTGCGTTGTCGACCCGAATCATTGGCCGTGCTGCGGAGGACGTTGATTGAACTGTTGGCGCGGCCTATTGCGGTAGGGCATTTGCACCTTTTCCCAGTGGTAGAACGATTTGAGCGGGAACCGGATGCGCTGATTATGGTGCTCAGCTTGCGGGAACTGTTATGAACGAGTCGTATAGCCGTGACCTGACCGCGCCAGGCCAGCAACGGGCGATACGTGATCTGTTGCAAAGCCTGTTTGTAGCTGAATTACTCCAGCCCAGTCGGCCCCTGTGGCTGTTATCGGCCTGGATTAGCGATATTGAGGTGTTGGACAACAGCGCTTATCAGTTTGCCGCACTCTGTCCTGATTGGCCAGCCAACCGGATTCCGCTGTCGAGCGTACTGCGGACCTTGGTCGCACGCGGCGGTGAAGTGATCGTGATCCTACGGGATGTAACGCATAACCAGCCATTCGCACAGAAATTGAGAGATATCGCCGCTGCTTATCCTGACCGTCTGCGCTGGCGATTAGCCCCTGACCTGCACGAGAAGGGAATCGTTGGTGATGATTTTATGATTCATGGCTCGATGAATCTTACCCATAGTGGCATCACGATGAATGATGAGCATGTGGTGTATCGAACTGAGACGGCTATGGTGGCCGAAAAACGTTTGACACTAGCTAATAAATGGTTACTTTCTTATTGATTAATTGAGGGTTAATGAGTTATGGAAAAGACATTCAAAGTAAAGAATAATGCTCCTAGTTTTTGGGCAGGTTTCTCAAAACAGACAATAGATTTTCAACATGCATTGGCTGAGCTTATTGATAACGCTATTTCTGCAACCTTACCAAAAAAAGTTGGTGATGGTAAAGAAACAGCAGTTATCGAGGTAACTATTAAAGAAAATAATGATAATTCAATAATAGTGCAAGTTGCTGATGCTGGAACTGGGGTAAGCTTAAATCACTTATCAACTGACGAAAATAATATTTTTAATATTGGTTATGAACCACCTAATCGTGGCTATATGAATGAGCACGGGTTTGGGCTAAAAAATGCTCTTGCTTTAATGACTAGTGGATTTCAGAAAAGTTTTTATTTTCTTAGTAGGCCTCATGGAACAGATATAATTCATCGAATTGATGGACCAATCAAAGACGAGATGGAACTGAAAAATTCAGATCAAGAAACATGGAATGAAGATCTTGATGTACTTAAGGATGTACAGTCTGGAGTTAAAGTTAATGTACAAGTAAAAAGGGAATACTTTAATTCTCTTTATATAAGAGGACAGAATTTTGATACTCTGGCAACTCGTCTCGGTGAGCATTTGGGTGTTATGTATGCTCATTATATTGATAGTGGCCATGAGGTTTATTTTTGTTACAAACCTAAAGATTCTATATCTTGGATCAAACACAAAATTCCTTCGATTAGAACTCCATTTTTGAAAAATTCGCAAATTAATACAGAAGAAAATAACTTAATCATTGAAGTTAATGGTAAAAGTTATTTAGCTAGTTATACTCATGGGAGACTTGACAGTTCTCTAGTAAAAGAATCGTCCAAAGGATGGCCTTACCCTTTAAAAATACATTTTCAAGGTTCCAATGCACGTTGTGGAGTAACAATCGTTGTTAGAAATCGTGTTTTAAAAACTGGTGTTTTTCGTGATATATGGCCAACTAAAACAGGTGATGTAAGCTTCAATAACTTCATTGCGGAACTGAAACTTGGATCGGATTTTCAAACAACTAACAACAAACATGATCTTGATCCGCATAGTGAAGTTTGGCAATCTCTTTTGAATAAGTTGCAGGAAGATTTCGAGCCTGAAAAAACGACAAAGAAAACATCTGAAGAAGGGTTAAGAAAAAAATTAATAGAAACTTACTCCACAGTTTTCAATCTGATAGGGTCAAAAAAACCCAAGCATGAGCCTGTGTGGGGCGATGGAGCACAAATAGACATTTTCTTTGAAAAAGACAATAAAGCTTATTTAATTGAAACGAAAGTTGAAAAAGCCAAAGTGATTGATGTTTATCAACTAGAAATGTATTGGGATGGTTTAGTTGAAAAAGGAAAGCATCCAGAAGAAGCAATACTTGTAGCAGAAGACTTCCCTCCAAATGTTAGTGATGCTGTTGAAAAAATAAAAAACAAAAAAGATTCCAAAGGAAAAAATTATAATATTGTGTTAAAGAAAATTAAATCTTTTGGATAAATATATGAAAATCTTATTTCTAGATTTTCAAAAAGCATGGTCTGAAAAACCAGAAAATTTGAATTATATTTTTAGAGAAGTAAGTGATACATTAATCTTATTAAAAAAAGATAATCTATCATCGTTAAAATTTTATGCTCTTGCGCCTACTCCCCAACTCTGGCGTCAATTAAGACCATTGCTACTGGCCTTTGCTGGTCCGACACTGACCGATTTTATCGGATTGCCCGCTCAATTAGATATTAACGATCCGGTAGAAGCCTGGCTGGCGGCGCAAAATGCCGTCGTAGCCCGGTTGCGCACACGTCCGGATACCCAGACAATCACTATCCGTGCTTTACAAAGGCTTGTGGCTCTGTTGAGCCATTCTGAAATCCCCGAACGCGAGCACTCCCTGCCTACTGGCTTATTGTTAAAACGCTTCCGTGAAGCGTTACTCGGTTCTGATCTAAACACTGCGACTGCAATACTGGACCAGTTAGCAATCGAAACGCGATTAGACGCACTTAACTTATTGTTTCTTAGAGTTCGCCTCTATGAAGCACGCGCTGACTGGGCGGGGTTGCGCACACAAGACTGGTTTAATCAACTTTGTCGAACCCGCCGACCACCCGCAGTCAGTAGCGCACTACTGACTGCACTTTATCACACGGAACTGACCGGCCAGATCAACAACCCTGACGCTTGTTTGGAGCATTTCCGCCAACAAGTACGGCCTACCATCGGCGATTTACTCAACCAACCGCCCCCTAATCCAACGCCTGCGATATGGAAGGTCTTTGCACTGGAAGCTGCCAGCGCTAAGTCAACCAAACAAGCCTGGTTTTCTGATCTGATTGCTGTTGCTGCTACCGATGCTGATCTGGCCGACTGGCTAAATCGACTGGGACTCGATACCCAAGCCAAACCTACCGACACAGTATCAATTCCGACTGCCGAAGTGCCACCATCTACGCCTCTGACACGATTGCAGATGCTGGCGACGTTACCCGCTACTCTGGACAAAGCACGCGAAGCCTTGCTGCTAACTCCCCAAGTTAACAGTTTGGAAGGTTTTACCTTGGCTCGCCAATGTGTAAAAAATCTTCCCATTGAAGAACATCAACGACTGTTGGAGCCACTCTGGTTACGTGAATTATGGCGGTTAACTCTCGAAGCTTGTGGTGAACAACCGGTTCAAAACTGGCTGGACTGGTTACAAGCTATTCAGAGTGTTGCCTTTGATCAGGCACTAACGGTTGCTGAACGGGGAGTTGAAGAGTGGTCAATTGATCAGCAGTTGGCTGATCCAAGGCCAGTATCAGAGATAGCCAAAGCACTCGATGGGGTGAGCGGTAGCTTGGCTGAGGCACGCTTGCAAGAAGCAGTGCCATTATTGGTAGACTGGTTGCGTCAAGCACAGAGTTATCCCTGTTGGCGGCACTTGCCATTGTATCGTGCATTATTGCTCCGAATTGCGCTCAACACCGGGCGAAGTACACACGATCTTGTTGCTGCGAGCCATTTGATCGAAGCGCAATTAGCGGTAGGGTTAGACGAACCCGGCTATCGCGAACTGCTTGAAGCCCTGAACTTGCTGGCTGACGCAGCTAGTGGCCGACGCGGTGTGGATTGGTTGCTTGATATGTTGGAATTGACCTTGCAACATCCAACTGCTGATCCCAGTGGGCGTGAAGGTCTGTGGCATACCGCGCTGGGTAAATTGCGACCCTTACTCTCAAACCTGACGCCAGTACAGATAGCTTTGTTGTACGAACTGGCGCAATCACTTGGAATTGAAGCCGTCGGGCCAGAAGTTTCTATACCGCTACCACCGTTGCCAACCACGCCATCGGCCTTTGTTGCACTCAATGGGTTACGGCTGGCCATTTACACCCTGACTGAACGCGCCGGGAAACAGGCAGTGGATATTTTGGCAAAGTGGGCGCCTGGGTTACGAGTAGAACTTAACCATGATCATGTCGGCACTCCTGCACTCAAAAATCTAGCTGAGCAAGCCGATATTTTTGTGATGGTAACGCAATCAGCTAAACATGCGGCTACAACCTTTATCCAACAGCATCGCCGCAATCGCCGCACACTATTGTTTCCTGCGGGTCGTGGTGCATCCAGTATTCTGGGGAAGATTCAGGAATATGCCGAGGCTGTATCTGACGGTAGGATTGCAGTTTGACGCCGTTTCCGACGAATAACACCAACCAAGTAGTTGCTTAATGCACGGTAATGCTTTGGCACAAACTGAATCGAATTCCATTTCATCGCTTCCCCATCAAAAGCCCAAGTACCACTCGTCCAAGCAGTTCTCCCTTCCAACAAGCGTAAACCAGGAATAAAGTCCTCGACTTGAAACGCTTGATCAGTTGCATATAAGTATTCCATCACGTAACTCATCCCGACAATACCCGCACTATGCACGAGTCGAGAGGTACGAGGGTTATGCCCAAACCAAGCTTCAGGAAGCACTTGTTGCACCGCCCGGAAAAAGTTACTGACCAACAGAAAACAGCGCTCGAACCCTTCATTCTCATTGAGAATACCTCGCATAGCGCCATTTTCCAGGGAAGTCATAATGATCTTTTGAATGACGGTATCCTGCAAAAATCCAGTTGGATTAGTATGCTGCTTAATTTGGCCATGTAATGATGAATCTTCATCATAATTTAAGCGCTCAACCAGGGATGCGGCTAAAGATCGCGACGATAACCGTGCCGGAAGCCCTTCAACTGCGGGCAATAACTCATAAATCAGTGTCTTAGGTAAAGCCCGTGTGTTATTGATCAAAATAAACTGTTTACGCAACTCCTCTGCACCTTGGCAAATCAGTACTGATACCAGAACATCAAAAGGCTTATCCGGTAAATCCGAAAGCGCAGTTAACCGTTGTTGACCATCCACTACAAAACCTAAAGGTGTATCAGCCAATGGAATGTGAACACGAGCTAAACCTTCGCCGAATGGTTCAATTTTTACACCCACTTCCGTCGTGAAAGCGACGACTACTGAATTGGGAAGAATCGCATCATCATTAGTCAAATACTGGCGAATTTCACGGATATGATTAGCCACCTGTGGTCTCTGGAAACCACGCAGACTACCATCTTCGTTACGGCCAATGCGGTCAATAGCTGCAAAACGCAGTACATCGCTGGCGCGCGCGCAAAAGGCTAAAACTGTATGCTGTACACCTTGGTGAGGTAGCAAAGCAGTATAAACAAGTGATTCAGGCATATTGGTGACTACACTGATTCTGCAGATGGTTATAGAAAACTTCCAAATTGTGGATACCACGCCGCTTGTTGCGGTTACTAGCGCGGAAGATAATGACTTCGATTGAAATTTTTCGACAGATCGGGCAATCGCAACGTCGCCATGGACGATCTTCCAAGGTCTTACGATAAACTAGACTGAGTTGATCTAGCTTTCGTTGCTCAGCAGTACTCACTTGGTGATCAGCACACATCAAAGGACGGGAGTAGTCCATAATAGCTTCTAGCGTTTCATCCAGTTCAGCCTGTTCAAGATCATAAGCACGAATCTTATCCAGCGCTTTTTGTTCCATATTCAACAAATTCTCTTGATTATAGAGTCCTTTCTTAGCGGCATTTTTCAATGTATTATTTTCCAAAGCTTGTGGAATACGGATTGCAGTGTAGTAATTAATTTCACCGTTAGTAGTCGGCAGATAATAATTACGTCGATTATCCTTAAATGCTCTTAATAAAGGGGAAGTAGTATCAACGCTTGCTAAAAGAGGATAATTGATAAATTCATTGAGTTGATCAGCCTTGGCAAATCCCAAAATGTGCAAACGCACGTCAGGATAGGATTCTAATGCCTTATGGACCGCCTTGACCGCAATATGAATTGCTTCGGTGCGAAGAGGAACCATGCCGCCCAAAGCCAGATAACGATAACCCATCTTGACTAATTCTTGTGCTGCACGGGCCATTGATACAGGCGACCAACCTTGGATTACGCCTACTGGCGTAAATCGCACTTGCAAGCGCCTACATTCTGCCAAAAACCGTTCAGCAAGATTCAAAGTCAACTGATAACGACGATAGCGCTCATCGTTTCCAGGAGACACTGCATCGATCCCATCCCAAAAACCTTTGGCCTCCGGAAAAAAGTCAAAAATAATGTGATCGACGGAAAAACCATGGGTAAAGCCACTTTCTTCATAAAATTCGGCTGTTTCTTCGGGTGAATAGGGGGGTTCTTCCTGATTGACGTAGGAAAAGGCCCCACAATCACCAAACAATAACCGTTCATCGAGTTCTGGACCGGTGAAACGCAAAAATTGCCGCGCGCCCACCAAGCGAAAACGCATGGCTTGTGATTCGCTATATTTACCCGTCAATCGGTGATCACCGACGATAGCGCGTGATACCAAGATGCCATCATACGGTGCGTGGCCAAGAATCTCATGTGGATACTGATCACCCCAGTAGGGTTCACGGCCTGGCGTGTGCTGATCCTTTTCAAAATCGTAGCCCGGATCGACAAAGTCCAGACTATCCGCATAAATAAATTTCATAGGTTCCTTGCTCAACTGATGTTTTCCAGTTCCAAAGCTAATGTACCAGACTTTCTGCTGTTAGCTATTTTCTGCTGTTGCTTAACTTGCTTGAACAATCGAGCTAAACGCCCTTGTTCACAAGCGACCCCCTCTTCATCACGCAATGCTCTCAGCATTCGCGCAGCACTGCCGCCAGCGGAATTCCAGCGCCGCATAATCAGGGCCAGAATGGCCTGATCGTCCAGTGATTGCCGGCGGAGAACCACAGCAGGCCGCATACCCATCAAGGCATCAGCAACCCACATTCGATGTTGTTCAGGGGGGGCGATTGGATCACGAACTGCAATTTGCTCAATGAAATGCCGTGCGACTCTCTGTGGAAAGTCCGCCCGAGTGCCAGAATTAGGGCTATCAGGACCGTCAAATCGTGAATCATACCCCATCCATAGGGGTTGTAGCGCAGGCGGCAACCCCTGATCGGATACCAGACCGACCAAACGCACCCGGTTACGCACCAATGGTGGCAGGTTAGCCAAATCAGCCGTGACCAATTCGGCATAGGCCGAAGACAGGGTGATAACCACTGTAGCGTTCGAATGAACTTGCACCAGTTCTGACAAGGACCGTACCGGCTGATGTAATTGGTTAAGTTGTCGCCACCATCGGGCTGGACAAAACGATGATAAGATGCGAGTTTGGATGCTGTTGAGGCTGGCTGACGAAAGCGTCAGATCATAAGGCGGGATCGCTTCATCGGCGGAGATCAAGCCTAAACCGGCGGAGATGATCCAGAGTGGTTGTAGCGTGGCGCGAGCGGTCGCTAATGCTTCGCTAAAGCCTCGCCCGCAGTATGTCTCGCTGGCCGGTTGGCGATCCATGCAGGACAATACCCGATGCTGCCATTCAGCAAATGCTTGCTCCTGAGAACCCAATGGCAGGTTGCGCGTTTGGAGGAGGGGACCCGCCAAACGTTTCTTGCGATTCGTGCATAACGTGATCAGTACCAACATTGAGGGTAACTCCATTTGCTTATGCATGTGCGACCGGCAGGATAAGAATAGGCATAAGATCCTCCCTTGGATTAGCGTTGTCATCTGAGCAACGATGCAACCGGGTTCTAAATCACGAACGGGTTACCTCGACTGTTGCCCGCATCAAAGTAGTTTGCACAGGATATTGATGGGATTTTGTTAAATAAATATTAGTTATTTGTCTAAAAAAAATCAATAACGAAACTAAAAATAAATTATTTTACTATGAATACACCATTATCCAACTTTACCCGCAATCTACGCTACCAACTCTGGCGCCGAGGCGTCGCTCGGGAACAGTGGGCGCTTCAATTGACTGAATGGTTGGATTGTGGCGAACGGCGGGCTTGGCAACTGCTGCGTGGTGATCAGCCCCGTCAAGAGGAGTTACGACACCTGGCCGAGCGGATGAAAATGAAGGAAGAAACCCTTCAATCCGACGAGTTAGTCGAACAGGTCCAGGTTTTAACAGAGAATCTACGCTGCCTACTGGATGCCCCCAAACGTGGAGGTAAGAAAGTATTAGCAGAGGAACTGGGAGTCCAGCAGGCCAGCATTTCCCGCTGGCTGCGGGGCGGGCGACCCGAACCGCGTCATCAGGCCGCGATAAAAAAGTATTTTGGATTACCGGCCAATGTAGATTTGGAGATCGACCCTCTATTTCTGGAACTGTCGCCGGTCGGCAGTTACGCGCAACGGGCGTGGCTGCGCCAGCATGCGGACGAACTGGATGAAGAAACCTTGCGGGTATTGTTCCCGGCTCTGGAAAGATTGTTGCGCTAACCCTGCCTGCCGCCCGCGCCCCGCTCAGGGAATCCCCAGCCACTTGTGGGTTTGCAGGCTCAAGCGCCACGGCGGATGAGTCAGGCAATAGGCGATGGCGGCCTGCGTGTGTGCCTCCCGTTCGGGTCCGTCCAGCGGTTGCAGAAAGAAATAGCGAAACGCCCAATCCACGAACCGTTCCGGTTGCGCCTCGGGTTCGGCCTGCGGATAGACCAGCTTCAGCTCATCGCCCTGCGTCAACCGCAGCGGCGCGTTCGCCTTGGGGCTGACGCAGATCCAGTCGAGTCCCGGCGGGGCCGGCAAGGTGCCGTTGGTCTCCACCGCGACTTCGAAGCCCCGAGCGTGCAGGGCGGCGATCAGCGCCGGGTCCAGTTGCAGCAACGGTTCGCCGCCGGTGCAGACCACGTAGGGCGCGGCGCGCGGCAGGTCAGTGACCGGCCACTGCCGCGCCACGGCTTCGGCCAGCGCCTCGGCCGTGGCGAACTTGCCACCACCCGGTCCATCGGTTCCTACGAAATCGGTGTCGCAGAACCGGCAGACCGCCGCCGTCCGGTCGGCCTCCCGGCCGCTCCACAGGTTGCAGCCGGCGAAACGACAGAACACCGCCGGGCGGCCGCTTTGGGTGCCTTCACCCTGCAGGGTGTAAAACAGTTCCTTGACCGAATAGACCATGCTTACCCCGGCAACGCCGGCCCCTCGTCGCCCCAGCACAGCATCGCCCCACAACCTGGGGTGTGCTCCAGGTCGATCCGGTCCAGCGACGGCAGCTCCTCGGTCAGATGGGCCTTGATCCAACGCAACAGGTGGGCCAGATCCGCATCCTCCAGCCCGGCCTGCTGATCCAGCCGGTGGTGATCGAGTGTTCGATAGAGCGGTGCGAACCGGGCTTTGACTTCACCATAATCCACCGTCCAGCCCAACACGTCATCCAGGGGGGCGGTCAGATGTAAACGAATGCGGTAACTGTGGCCGTGCAGCCGGCGGCGGGCATCGCCGACGGGTGCCTGGCGCAAGCGCACGGCGCTCTCGAAGGTCTGCTCCTTCCAGATGCGGTAATGCCGCCCGTCGTAGTGGCAGCCGGCGCTGGCCGTCTCGTACACGGTGACCCAGGACAGGAGCGGGAGTTCGGGCTGTAGCCGTTGCCAGAGCCAGGCAGCCAGCCGTTCGCTGGTGGGGTTGTCCAGGCCGGGCAGGTCGTTGAGGCAGGCGTGATGCAGCATGGCATGCAGCGGCTGCCAGAGTTCGCCCAGCCGGTCGAAGTCCACGCCCCGATCCCGACCGTGCAGGTCCTGGTCGGCGTGCAGGATCACCTCGAAGCCGTGACCATGCATCCGCCCGCAAGGATGACCGGCCGGGACGTGGGGGAGTTGGTGGGCCGCCTCGAAGCGGAACCGCCGCCAGACGTGGGCGTGCTCTTCCCTGTCGAGATCGACGCCCTGGTCGCGGGTGCTCTGGATGCCGACCCGCTCGATGCCCGGCGCCTCCAGTCGCATGCGGAGCCAGCGAGCCAGGTTTTCGTCAGTCGGCGCCGGTAGATGATCGTTCAACAAGGCATAATCCAGGGGCGCCACCGCTTCCTGCAATCGCTCGGTCAACTCGTCCGTTTCGGCGCCGGGAAACGACGCCCAGTCTGGAGGCAGTTGAGTCCGGACGCGCGCCAGGAAGCCATGCCCATGCAGACGACAGGCGCGATGACCGTCGGGCAGGATATCGACCCGGCGGGCGGCTTCGAAGGGGGCGGACGCCACCCCATACAGGCGTTCATTCATGGTGGCATCTTGCGAAATCGCTCCACCAGGGGATCCGGAATGCCCGCTTCGGCGAAGCCCCTGGCTCGCAGCACACAGGCTGGACATTCGCCGCAGGGCGGTTGCTGGCCGCGGTAGCAGGTGTGGGTATCAGCCAGCGCCGGCAGGGCACCGAGTTCGCCCGCCAGGCGGACGGTGTCGGCCTTGGACTGGAACATCAGGGGAGTGTGCAGGGTGAAATCGGAGTCCATCCCCAACCGGAGGGTCTGTTCCAGCGCCTGGAGGGTCGCTTGCCGGCAGTCGGGATAACCGCTGTAGTCGGTTTGCGCCACCCCGGTGACCAAGTGATGAATACCCTGGGGGTAGGCCAGCGCCGCCGCAAAGGTCAGGAAAATCAGATTGCGGCCCGGCACAAAGGTATTCGGCAGGCCGGTTTGCGCATCCACGCCGTCGCGAACGGCGATGTTCCCGTCGGTCAGCGCATTGCCGCCCAGCGCGGCGAAGGTGTTGATCGGTAGCACGGTGTGCGGCACTTCAGCGCGTGCGGCCACCTGTGCGGCGCAGGCCAGTTCAATGCGGTGGCGCTGGCCATAGTCGAAGGTGACCGCCGCAACGTGACCCGCGCCAAACCGATGCAGCGCCCAGTACAGGCAAGTGGTGGAATCCTGCCCGCCGGACAAGATGACAAGAGCGGCCATCATGAATGGTTTTCCCCGGTAAGTCGAACGCGACCGACCCCAAAATTTTGGAATTAGAGGTCATCATAATCGATTGATATAAAGACACTTTCAAAAAGTCGTGTGAGACTTTTATGTTGTTTGTTTAATTCTACACATTTTGAAGCATTTATGCTTTTTGGTTATCGGATTTTAATGCGATTACCCTGCCTCACGCGGTCATAGACATTTTTCTCCCCGGATAAGGAAATTAGCCATCGTATTGAATCTACAAGAGGATGATCAATTCTGGTTTAGTCTTATTCTGTGACATGATGGTATAAATAACAGCGTTCTGCAAACGCTCCATCGCAAAGTCGCTGTTCCCATGTCCTGTGCTTTAGCGAACGCTCGCAGCTCCGCAGGCGCAGCGGGCGTCTCCTGATGGGCCAGGGCGTGCAAGATCGTCCGCGCCGCCTGACGCCATTCGCTCTCCAGGCGCGCAGCCGCCGCCCGATCGCTCCGTACTATCAACAACAGGGGTTCCTCCATGGCCGCGGCCGCCACGGTATCATCAAGACATCGTGATGACCTTTTCCGGTCGCCCGGCTATTCCGCATCACCCGGCGCTAAGGGCGTCGCCGACACCGCCACCACCATCACGCTCAGGTCGCTGAGTCGAGCCAGATAGACATAACCCACCTCCGGCACCGACACTACTTCCAGCAATGAACCGGTCGCGACACCGGGAAGGATCGCCGTCGTCGGCCGGGGCGTCAGGCCCAAGCTCACCCACGATTGCAGCGGCGTCACGAAGCCCAGGCGCACGGCCTGGACAAATTGCTGGTAGGGAGTCAGGGGGTTATTTTGCTGAACCTCCTGGATCAATTGTTGCTGAAGGTCGCCGAGAATGGTGTTGAACACCTGGCACGCCGCGCCGAACAGGTCATCGCTATCGAAGGAACCGAGCGCATGGATGAACTGCTGGATCTCCTCCAGCGTTTGGGTGGGATCGAAACCCAGCACATCGCGAAGATCGAAGGTCATCAGGCTAATTGTGCAGGCCCCGCCGTAGCCATCGCGTTGCGGATTTTTGACCGCAATGAGGGGATCGGTGTCCGGATAATCCATCTGGCGGTTGACGATGCCACGGGTGGCCTGACTCCCCGCCACCGCCGCTTCCTTGAGCAGGACATCAAGATTGGGATCGCAGGCCTCGGTCGCCGCGTGATAGGCATAACCGCCGTTGATCGGGTCATAAAGCGCCGGATTGGTGAAGATCGCTTCACCGGTCGCCGGGTCGTAGTGCAGTTGTTGGCCCGATTCAATGGCGTCCAGGGTCGCCTGATTGACGCAGAGCGTGGCATCAATGCGTAGCGGGGTTTCCGGCGGACATTCGGGAATCGGATCGGGGGAAACCCCGATGGCCGGTTCATCGGCGCGCCCGGATCCATCCTCTGAAGGGGGCGCGGCGTCACCTTCCGCGATCGAGTTGGCCGAATCGGCCGGCGCAGTGGCCGGCCTCTCAGCGGACCTCGGAGCCACCGGGGCGCGCGGCGCCCTCTCGGGGAATGTCGATACCGGCCCCCCGCCCACGCCACTGCCGAGGGGGGGCGCGGCTCCGATGGGGAGCATCCACCCGATGCCGCAGCCGATGACCACGCTGGCCCGGATGCCGGTCAATAATCGACGCTTCATGGAGACCATACGCCAATGAGCTGATGCAAAAGGGTCATGAAGAAAGGAGTACTGAAATATTATTGCTTATTTATAAATATAAAACAATTTATTTGACTGGAAATTCAGGAGACCGCGCCTGGAGCGGTCGGGTTTTCCCGTGAGATCAGGGTTGACGTCGGGATCGGGTGCGGTTCGATGTCGGCAGCGATGCCGGTTCGGTCGCCGTGTCGTCCATCGGCGACTCTGGCGACTCCGGGGATTTTTCGCGCCAGGAATTTTGTTCCCAAAGATCAATCCCGCGTTGCTGCGCTTCCAGGTCGACGCGCTCCAGCCATTGGCGTAATCCCACGGCGCCGTGCGCGCGCAGCACCGCATCGAAGACCAGCATCAACCGGCGGGTTTTCTGGCGGGTATTGCCGCGCGGCGCGCCGGGGGCCAGCCAGCGAAAGCCACTGGTGCCTTCGCGGCCCAGCAACAAACTGAAGGCTTTCTTGGCGGACAGCCGCCGCCGTCCGGGTAGCTCCAGGTGGTCCGCCAGCGCTTGAAAGGTGGCGTAGACGTCCTCGACCTCGGGATACACGGGCAAGTAACTCTGGGCGGGGAAGGTCAGAATCGACCACACCAGCAAGGCCAGGGTGGGGTCATCCAGGGGTTGGTCCGGGCGTTCTACGGTCAGTTCGCGCCAACGGGGCGGGGAAATGCCTAAGGCGGCAGTGAGTTCGGTCAGGTCCAGACCCAGCCACTGCTGCAAGAGCAGCAGATCCCGGCCCAGAATAGGGCGGTCACCGAGATCAAGGACCGGGGTCGAGGGACGTTTTGGAGTGGAATCGGCATTCACAGGGGGGAGAGGAATCCATGCGTTCAGGAGATCAGGAGTGAGCGATCCTCGGGTCGAGGGACGCCCGGCAGGTCTTCCTATTTTGCGTTAAAATGAGTAATAAACAATCCTGCGGATGCCAACCCGATGGGTAACAAACCTCAATCCCGCGCGCTGACCGGCCTGTTCCTGGGTCACAATGATCCATTGCCCCCCGAACTGCCGCTGCCCCACGCTCCGGTCGGGAACCCGTCCGTGGTCCTGCCGGTCGGCGGTCTGAACGTGCTGTTTGGGCGCGCTGCGCCGCGCGTGGTCAGCCTGGCCTTGCGCCGGGCGCTGCAACAGGGCGTGCAACCGTTCATGATCGGGTTGGACGTGGCGTTGCCGCGCGCGCCCCAGGGACCGGTGGATCGAGCGGATTTGACCACCGTTTCCACGCTGTTTCTGGATAAAACCCGGATGACCGTGGCGCTGGCGGTTACGATTGAGGATCGGATCGCGGCTTATTTAGCGGCTGAGGGGCGTGCGCCGGGCGCACGGCGCGCGGCGATCATGTTTGACTTGGTGGGCGCTCATCCGCATCTGCTCGCCCGGTTGCTGGCGGAACCGGAGTTTGCCCATGTGCAAGCCCTGGGCTATACCGTACCCGGCGCGGAGGGGGGGCCGACCTGTGGTCTGCTGTATGTGCGGGATCTGACCCTGATCACCCGCATTGATGTCCAGCAACTCGGGACGCATCCGGTGACGTTCCGCCTGCCGACGCCGGATGAACTGGCGAGGCCGGCCACGGGCTACAATCCCTTCGCCGTCTGAGCAGCCAACCCGGATGAGGCGCTCGATCGCGCCGTGCGCCTTCGCCGGCGGTTCAGGCAAAATTCTAGGGAACGCGACGGGCGATGGGTTTGCTCACCCGGCTCAGCAGGCGCTTTAAGGACTGCAGGATCAACCGCTGATAACGCCGATGATGGCGCGGGGTCCGGCTGTGGTAGTTGCCAATGCCCGTGGCTAAATCCGGCGCCGCGCGCAGTTCCCGCGCCAGGATCGCCACCCCGACATGGAGGTTGTAGCAGCCATGGTCGCGCAATTCCCCGGCATTCAATCCGGCCCATTGGACCCAGCGGGTGTTGACCTGCATGGGGCCGAGATCGTGACTGCCGTCGCGGTTGGGCTGGGCCAAGCCGGGACGGCCCCCTTCGGTGTGGAGAATCGCCAGGATCAAGGCTTCCGGTAGTTGATAGGTGGACGCCGCCTGCTGGACACATTCGACGGTGACCGGTGAGGTGGGGCCGGGAGGCGGTAGCTCAGGAAACGGCATGTTCGATGTCCTTTCTCATCCCCTCCTGTGCGTGGCGCGCAACGCAGGATAAGGATGGCATGGATTGACTCATTGACGGATTGACTCACTGACTCATGGTTGCATTCACTCACTGATTTAATGACTCACTAACTCATGATTTCATTCACTCACTGACTCACCAACTGATCGACTCATTCACTCATTGACTCACTGAATGACGAATGGATCCTGTTATTTGTTTCGCTGTCGATGCCGATTCCATCGGGACGAAGGATTCCGCAGTCGGTTCTTGTTGCCTGTCCAGCGTCAGGGCATCGAAGGCGCGCAGGACAGCCGTAAAATGGAACGCAATGCCCTCGTAGCCCAGTCGCCGTTCCTGGTAGTGCTGAGCGATAGCGTCTGCCCCAAGGGCATCGCCCCGGTTGAGAGCGGCCTGATATTCCTGGATCAGGGCCACCGACTCCCGATGCACGCGCGCCAGGGTCGCCGCATACAGTCGCCCGCCGACCTGGAGATAATGCAGCAGAGCGATCCGATCGTTGGAGGCCTCCAACGCCAGTCGCTGCCGCAACCGGTCGGTGCGTTCGGTGGCGGTGTGGGTCAACACGCCGCGCGCATCGGCCAGGACGGTGGCGAGATCGCGGTTAAAGTCGTGATCCAGGGCGGCTGTGGCAATGTGCGCCAAAGCCCGCGCGTAACCCCAATGCACGTCCAGAGCATCGCTGGCGAAAACCCCATCCGGCCGTTCTTCGGGGGGCCACCGCACCTCCGCCGGTCCCGGTGACGCGAGCAGGGCTGCCACCGTTTCGGGCGGGCGCTGATCGACCCAGTCCGGATTCCGCTCGATTAACGTGGCCAGCAACCGATGCACCTCGTACTGGTGATAACCCGACAGCGGCGCGGCCAGGGGATCACGGCCTGCATTGCGCAGGAGGCGCATCGCGAGGTACCCCGCGCTTTCGGTCAACCACGGGCGCGCGCGCGCCAGATAGTCTTCCACCGCCTGCGGTTGCCGCAGGGCGGCGCTGACCAGCAGGCTCATGAGCTTGCTGTGGGCCAGCGTGTGTTTGAGGCGCTCGCGCGTGGCGTGGCGCTCAGCGTGTTGCGCCTCCTCAACGGCCCCGGAAAGGGGCGCCGGTTCCGAGGCCCTGGTTGAGGAAGTCGTGGCCGGTTGCGCAGCCATCACTTGGCGCAATGCGCCTAAACCGGCGGTCGGCGCGGCGCGCCCGGTCGCGGGGGCCGCGCCTTGGGTCAGGTAGGCACCCAGCTGGGTGGGGGGGATCGCGGTGCTGCGCACGGTCTTCATGTGATCCGATAATTCGTAAGTGTCCCCATCATTGGGATGAATGGCGCTCGGGTCATCGTGACGCCCTCGATGACGAAAACTCGTCAACCGGCTCAGCGAATGAAGCGTCCATCCGCCAGAACGACCACGCGGCGTTCCGCATCCACCTGCTGCACGGTCCCCAAAGCGTTCAACCGTTCGCCGGCGGCCACGCTCACGGTTCGTCCCGTGGGTCCCTTGAGCCAGGCGCGGTCCCCAGCGAACGCGGTTGCTCGCCACCCTTTAACCGGACGCCCCATCGGTGCGGGCGGCGCCGGGGAGAGGCCCGTGCGCGCCCACATCGCCCGTAAATCGCGCACTTCAGCCCGCAGGACCGCCAATTGTTCTGCGACCTGCGCCACATCGGCGTGGAGTTGCCCCTGACGGGCGTTGAACGCCGCGAGTTGCGCGGTCACCGTCCCTCCCCATTGACGTCCAACCCCACCCACCTGTTCGGTGGCTACGACCAGTGCATCCAGACGGCGGTTCAAGGCGTCCAGGCGGGTCAGGGTTTCCGTGTCCAGGTCGGTGAGAAAACTGTCCGGCGCGCCATCGCGCAAGGTAAAGCGCGGTTTCGGGGTGGTGACCGCCGGCGGTCGATCCCGCACCGAACCCGGTCCCGGTCCCGGTCGCGAGTCCGCTGGCGCTGGCGCTGGGGCGAGCGGGGCCGGCGCAGCGGTGGGCAGTTGGGTCATGCTCAGGGGCGGCGGCGTCGGCTGGAACACCGCCAGCAGATCGAAGCCCAGTACGTGTCCGATCTGGACGGTGGCGAACAGCGCCAACCCCAAACTGCCCAGGATCAACCCCGCGAGGAATCTGCGGTTCGGGCGGGGTGGAGGCAGCGATCCCTCCTCGGTCACCGGTGGTTCCGCGCCGGCGTTCAGATCAGGCAACGGCGTTCTCATGGATTCGACTCCGATCGTGAAAGGGTCGGCGCCGGAACCGATGCCGGCTGACCGGCTTCGATTGGCGCCTCGAACGACCGCAGGGCGGGCGCACCGGTCGGCGGGGCCGCCGATACCACTAACACCCCGATCGCGGTTCCGGCATCGACCCGGATGGTGTTGGGCCGGTTGAACTGCGGTCCGACCGCCTCCCCCAGTCGCGCGCCCACCGTACCCAACGCTTCGCGCGCAATCTGCTCATGATCGATGCCGTCGCTGGGTACTGAAATCACATTGCCGAGCGGCCCTACGGTGACGATCCGGTGACGATTGGCGACTGCTTGACCGTAACCTTCGAGGAAACTGGCGGCAATCAACGCGCCCCAGCGGGCCGCGTAGTGATGATCGACATCGGTCGCTAACGCAGTGCGTCCGGTGGCGGGATCGACCGCATAGGCGTCCAGGGTGGCGGTCGCCCCGGTCGGCAGGGTCAGCGATCGAAACCGCACCAACACCCGTTCCGGCCGGCTGCCCACGGGAGCCGGCAGTTGTTCGAGACTCCCTAACAGAATGGCGTCGCGGAACCGCTCCCCGACCACCCGCGCCCGCACCGGACCGGGTTCATCACTGTGAATCGCGGTTTGCAATACGGCATGGAGTAAATCGCCGGGCCGCAATCCACCCCGGGCGTCAGGCCGCGCCGAGCGTTCCCCCGCCATGGCGGACTCCGGTGCGGGCGCGGCGCGCGGCGCTTTCGGCTCAATCAAAGCCACCAGACGGGTGGGCGGCGGGGTAAAGCGGCGATCGCGATAGGCAATGAGTTCCTTCATCTGCGTTTCCATCGCCCGCAGCAGCGCTTCGTCCCGAGGCGGCGGCGCCGGTGGGGCGGGGGGCGTTGCCGGTCGGCGATCCGGGCGTGCGGCAGGAGGAGCCGGTGCGGTTGTCACCGGCGGGGTTGCCGCCGGTGGAGCCACCGACTCCAGCGTACCCGGCGAGGGCATGGCGCTGCCGCCGCTGGGTCGGGCGCGCGTAGCGCGATCGTCGTTGGCCAATGCCTGTAAACGGGCGTACTCGGGAGTTTGGGGGCCACCCGGCGCTGATTCCACCGCCGCAGCGCGCGGCGCCTGGGCCACGCTGGGAATCGGAATGCCGGGTGACCCATTCAGCCACAGATACAGACCGAGTCCAGCCAGCCCCAGTCCGATCAGCAGCCCGGTTTGCGGGGATCCACGCCAAGGCAACATGCGGTTGATCTCCGGCAGGCGTGGCGCTAGGGATGCAGACGGATCTCGACCATCTGGCCGCGATGACTGGCCAGCAGGACGGGAACCGTGCGCAGTTTGTAGGCGTGCAGGCCACTGGGGCTGCTGGCCCGATCTTCATAAGCCGGGCTGTAGATTTCGGCCAGCGTGCGCAGGTACGTGTAATCGCCGACCCGCCAGGCGCGCGCATCCGGCTCAACCCCGGCCAGGTTCACGGGTTGCGCATCCGGTTGGGGCGGCAGCCCGTTGAGAACGTCAATCAGCGTCCGATCGACCGGGGCGGGCGCGGGCGGCGCGTACTCGGGCGCGGCGCGGGGACCCGCCAGCCGCAGCTTGAACTCTTTGCGGACATCGACCTGGGTCTGCCCCAACACCACCGTCAATACAATCGGCGTCTCCAAGCCTTGGAGCGCCACCAGCACGTTCCCGGCCCCGTAGCGGGCGGTCGGCTGGATCACCAGCACGGTCGGCAAATCTTCCGGATGGCCGGATACGGCATGCGCCGCCACCACAAACAGATTCGCGTTGAACCCCTGATAGGCGGTCATCGGCCAGGCTCGACCGGTGCGGTCGGTAAACACCACGCTGGCGCCGTAGCCCGGCGCCGCGCGGATCACCGGTGGCGTGCGGGTGGTCAGGTCAAGCGGTTCTGCCTCCATGATGGTTTCGGGAAGGGGGCGCGCCGGCTCCGAGGCTAACCGCTCATGCGTCTCCAGGGACTGGATCACCGTCTGGATCTGCTGCGGATTCATGGGCATCAATAAATCCAGGACCCGCTCGTGCGCCTGCGCCCGTTGTCGCTCCCGCTCTGCCCGCGCGCCTGGCGCGGCTTCGGCGGCGAGCGGCAGTTCTGCCGCGCTGCGAGGAATCGGCGGCAACCCCCCTGGCGCTTCCGGGGGAACCGCCGGCGGATCCGCCGCAACCGGAGCGGCCGGCGCCGCTTCAACAGTCGCCGGGACCGGAGAAGGCAGCGGGGGAGACGCCTCAGGCGCAGCACCCACCGGCCAACTGAGGCATCCTCCCAGCAGGGCGACCCCGCGCCACCCGAACCTTTTCTGATGACGGTGCATTACTTCCCCCGCGTAATTAATTGATGAAGCGCCAGGCCGCGCGGCACCTCGTGGGTGGGCATCCGCACTACCAGCACCTCGGCCACCACGTCTTGCGGCGCGCTCATGCTCGAAGCGCCCTGGTAGGACAAACCAAGTTTCATCTCAATTTTCCAGGCGTAACGATCAGCCAGCACCCCCTGATTGACGACCACCGGCGGGGCGGTCGGCGCGACCTGGCTCACCAGGCGGCGCTGAATGATCGCCTCCAGCGTACCCGCCGCCTCCAGCGCCTGAAGATGATTTTTGAAGCCTTCATCGCTAAAGTTCGGGCGCATTGCGGTCAGTTGCTTGCGGTAGTGCACATAGTCCAGGGTATAAGCCTGCGTCACGGCTTCGGTCACCCAGGCCAGCAAGGTTTCCTGGGCCACGTAAGGTTCACTGATGGGCACCAGGGGGATCAACCGACCATCCGCCGTGGTCGCGAAATACTCGGGTTGCGGCGGATGCAGCGCCTGCCAGCCGTGCGCCGCCGCGCTGAGCGCCAATGCGCCGGCCAGCGCCAGATTCAGCCACTGCGACCACTGCAGTCGCCATTCCAGGCGGTCCAACAGGTTATGCACCTGAGCGACGCCGCTCAGACGGTTTCCCAGGGGCGCTGGGGACGCCTTGGAGGTTTGCATCGGTGATCCGCGCTCTCAATCCGGATAAATATTGTTTTATAATTATTATAAAGCATAATAATGTCAAGATCACGCTTTGCGGAGGATGTCCCGATGCCGGCCCCGCCCAAAAACGCTTCCCCTCATCTGACGGTGGACCGCGCCGCCGCGCTCGCGCAACTGGCCGGCCTGCCACAGATCGCGCATCTGCCGCTGGAGGCGCGAAACCAATGGCTTAACCATCAGATCGACCGCCTGCAACAGGAAGCCACGGGTTCATCCGAGCACGGCAGTTCCTTATCATTGACCCGGCACATCCAGCGGCTGTCCGGATTCGGCGCCAGCGAAATCGGCGTCCTGGTCGGCGAACGACGGGGCGAGTACAGTCCCTTTACCACCGCCCGCGAGATTTGCGCCGCCAAGCTGCTGCGCGCCCTCCCTGCGCCACCGACCGGGCCGATGCAGCGCGGTCTGGCGCTGGAGCCGCATGCTCGGCGGCTGTTCCTGCATCAGAGCGGCGCCCGCCCTCTGGCCGATTTGCGCCAGGCGGTAGTGACGCATCGCTCGCACCGCCACCCGTGGCTGCTGGCCACCCCGGACGATTTAATCACGCTCAACGGCAAAACCCTGGTGGTGGATTACAAGTCGCCCGCCGATCCACCCACCGCCGTCTCGTTGGAGCACGCTTGCCAATTGCACCAGGCCGCGCTGATCGCCGAGGATCAGGGTCTGCGGATCGACGGACTGGTGCTGGTGGCGCTGAACCTGCGCGAATGGACGGTGAATTCCTTTCTGGTCGATCGCGACCCCCAGCTGGATGCCGAAATCCTGGCGGCGGGTCACCACTATTGGCGCGACTATGTGCTGCACGGCGAACTGCCGCCCTGGCCACAGCGGGACGCCGCCGGTCGAGCGCTGGCCCTGGCGGACCTCCCCGCCGCCGCCAAAACCACGCTGGAACAGGGTGCGCTGGAATATCTGCGGCTGGATCTGCTGGCCAAACAGGCCAAGGCGTTGGCGACCCGCGCCCGCGATCAGCTGGCCCGGCGGGCGGCTGAGTACGGCGTGCCGGACCACATCGCCATCGCGCCGGTCCAGGTGAATCGCACGGTGACCTGGGATGCGGACGCCATCGCCGCGCGACTGCCCACCCCCGCGCCGCCCGAACTGACCCAGCCCCAATGGGATGCCGAGATCCTCGCCCGCCAAGTGCGTGAGCTGGGCGGTGATCCAGCGCCCGCCCTGCTGGACCGCGCGCTCAATCTTGACCAGGCGGCCCAGTGGCTGATCGCCCACCACCGGATTCCCGCCGAGTCCTTGCAGCGCGTCGAGTATGCCGTGACCTTGTCGCGCCGCAAGCCCGATCAGGCGCTGACCGAACCGGTCAAGGACGCGGCGCGGACCACCGCTCACGCCTTTGCCGCACCCAGCGCCTGATCATTGCCGACCGCCTCACGGCCTTTGCCCTTTTTGGAGGAACCGATCATGACGGATCTGAACATCCTGCGCAAACAGAGTCACCAGACGACCGGCGGCGCGTTGCCGCCGCCCCGCACGAGCGGGCGCACCTGCGAGATTGTGGCCACCCTGGAAAGCATCGTTGAACGGCAGGACGGCGCGCTCACGCTGCGCGCCACCGCCCTGTTCGAGGGTCCTCACACACACGCCGGACACAGCGACCTCTATCGTGTCCGACCGGATCGGATCAATGCCTGCGTCGATAATCTACATAAGGGCGCGGGCAGTCAGCCGGGGTCCGTACTGGTGTTCGGCGGCGCCTGGCGCAATCCCGCCGACGGCGTGGTGAGCGTGGGCTGGATCAATACCGCCATCTCCGCGCAAAAAGCGCAGGCGCAGATGAACGGTCATGCCGATCGGTCGGTGGTCGAGCTGTATGCGCAGATGCCGGTGCTGGAATTTCCTAATACCGATCGTCAACCCGGCGAACCGCGCTGGATTCGCTGGGGGCTGGCGTGTGATAGCGCGGCGCTGGCGGTTGACGCCGGCGGCGGCTGGCAGACCCTGACGTTCGATCGCCCCTGGCTGGTGGAAAAGCTGCGGCAGGCCTGGGAACAGCGCGCGCAACCGGATCTAAAAATCAATCTCTGGCTGCCCACCCTGCGGATCGACCAGGCGGTCGCCGTCACCGATGCGGAGGCGGTGATCCAGGAAACAGCGCGGTTCCTGCGGGAGAACCCTTACCGCCAGGTGCTGGCCCGGGTCAGCGACGGCGTGGAGGTGGCGACCCGTTTCCTGCCCTATCGCCCACCCGATGCCCATGAACCGGAGACCTGGGCGCGCAGCGTGTTCGCCCCAACGCCGGGCTTCGATGCGGAGGGTCGCCCTGTCTTCGATCCAGCGACCGGCGAACAGGTGCAGGTGGATCGCTATAGCCTGATGGCGGGGGTCAGTAACGCCATTCTGTTGGCGTATGCCGCGCGGCGCGAGGTCACCGTGGAGTTGTTGCCGCGCGAGAATCTGCTGCTGGCGACCAAGAATGCGCCGGGTATGGCCCATCAGGTCAAACAGGTGCTGAACGCCACCTCCAACGCCGAGCTGTATGCGATCCGGTTCGCGTTCGGCGACGATCGCGACGCCGTCTCGCGGGTGGCTGTGGTCCTCCAGCAACAACCGGATTATCGACTCGCGGTCGCCGGGCCGTTCCGCCTGGACGCTGGACCCGCCTACACCCCGGCCAGCGTCCCCAGCACTCATATTACCCCATCGGTTCACCTGGCCATCCCCACCGCCGCATCCTCCACAGCGACGCCCTCCGATCATTCCGCGTCATCCGATCGGGAGGCGTTGATCGAGGCGCCCGCGCCCGACGCGGCCTTCGACGTCGACGCCTTGATCGAGCAGGCCCGTCGTGAGGCGGACACTGCCCGCCCGGCGGAAGCCCCTGCTCAAACCCCTGCCGTGGATGACACCGAGGCTTCGAGCGCCGCGCCGCCCGCCCCCACCCGGCGAAAAACCCGTAAAGCGCCGACCCCCACGCCGACCCCGTCGATGCCGGCCTTTCCTCGACCCCAATTGTGAAGCGCCGATTCCATCGGAGGACTCGCGATGGCAACGACCACGCCGTGGCTCGATTTATCCGCTTACGGACTCCGTCTGCACGTGATTGCTGCGCCTGACGGCCGCGCGGTGTTATACATGGCCGGTTCGACGGACGCGCACCGCCGCGCCTTGATCGCACTCGGTTTTCAGCGCACCCCCAACGGCTATATGATCAAGCCGGATGGCAAACTGACCGCAGCGGCCGCGTTGGCGCAGTTTCCCGCCGCCCGCCTCCAGAACTGGCCGCTGGCCGACGTGGTGCGCCAGGTGAGCCGGAACGCCCCGGCCCGTCCAGAGTCCTCGCCATCCACCCCCCCGGTCGAAACGCCCACCGCCACGGACCGGTGGCGGATCACCCCGCCCCAGGACCTGCTCGACGCCTTAGCGCCCCTGGTCCAACGCGCCGCACACGGTGAACGGTTAGATTCAACCGACCTGCAGCCGTTCGCCGCCCATCTCGAAGCGCCCGGGAACCCGGAAGGGTTGACGCCAGGCGTGCTCCATCAGCTCCAGGAGACCCTGGAAGTGGCCGCCGTGCGGGCGATCATGCCCACGCTGCAGGCGGTACAGGCCGCCCTGCGCACGGGCCAACCCCTTCCCGAGGCCGCATTTTCAGCGGCCGTCGCCCTGACCGAGAATCTGCCCCGTCAGCGCTATCGCAGTGAACGCACGGTGCAACTGGCCCAGTATTCGACCCCACTGCCGCTGGCGCTCGCCGCTCAAGCCCTGCTCGGCCCGGTCGGAGCCGGGCGGACGGTGCTGGAACCCACCGCCGGGCATGGCGCACTGGTGTGCGGGTTGCCCGCCGACGCCGCCATTACCGCCATTGAGTATGATCCCGCCCGGGTGGAACGCCTGCGCCAGGCGCTGCCCATGATCCAGGTCGTGTCGGGCGATGCCCTCCAGGTGCTGGACGCCCATGAACCGCATTATGACTATGTGATCGCCAATCCTCCCTTCGGCCGTTTGCCGCCGACCCTGGATCAGTCGCGCACCACAGTCACTGTGGCCGGAACCGCGTTTACGACGCAACGGCTGGATCATGCGCTGCTTTTGCACAGTCTGCGTCAGCGTCATCCCGAGGGTCGCGCAGTGTTCATCCTGGCGGCGGAACATCCGCGCGACCATGCCCTGGAACGACCCGAAGGCGGCAGCCGCTATCTGTTCAACTTCCTGGCCGATCACTTTCAGGTCGAAGCCGTCATCGGCCTGCAGGGCGATCTGTACCGCGTCCACGGCGCGCATTATCCGGTCCGTTTGGTCGTCATCGGCGCGCACGGTTCGGGATTCGCGCCCGTGCCGGAGACCGTACCGGTCATCGCCACTTGGGAGGCGCTGTGGCGAACTACCCAGGAACTGTGCGCGCGCCTCGGCCCCAGTCAACGGGAACGGCGCGCTCCCATCACCGCACCGGGCGAGCCGATACCCCCTGCGGCGACCGCCAGTCGCCCACCCGAAGGGCGCGCGTCCGCTCCGCTGGACGTTAACCCGACCGAACGGGACGTCAACCCCACTGAAGATGAGGCGGTCGTTTATCAAGTGCGCTATACCGCGCGCAGCCGGGTGGGCGAACCGATCACCATGATTCCCGCCAATATGGCGCTGGCCAGCCGCCGCGCTCTGGATCGGGTGGAACAGCGGAGCGCGCAATCCGTTGATGCGTTTGTCGCCCAAGCGCTCGGACGCTCAATGACCGACTTGGCGGCGGCATTCTCGCCGGAACAGGTCGATGCGCTGGCGCTGGCGCTCTACGCCCTCGACCAGGGCCGGGGCTTCATCGAGGCCGATGAAACCGGCATTGGCAAGGGCCGGGTGCTGGCCGGGCTGACGCAATGGGCCTGGCGACAGCAGCGACCGGTGCTCTTTCTCACCGAAAAAGCCAACCTGTTTTCCGATTTCTATCGCGACCTGGCGCACACCGGGGGCGCGCTCCACGCCCGACCGGTCATCCTGAACGAGGGGGTGGCGATCAAGGACACCGAGCGCGGCCATACCCTGTTGCGGCCTACGCTGGCCGGCGAACTCCGGCGCTGGATCGAAGCGGGCGTCTTGCCGCCGGCCTGTAACCTGGTGCTGGCCACCTATTCGCAAATCAACCGGCCGTGGTCGCAGTGCGCCAAGGCGCGTTGGCTGCTCGCCATCGCCGAGCGGGAATCGCCGCTGGTGATCGCCGACGAGTCGCACAACGCCGCAGGGCGTTCGAACACCTTCGAAAATGTGCGCGCCCTGATCACCGCAGCCTCAGGGGTGGTATTTTCCAGCGCCACCTACGCCAAACGCCCGGATAATTTCGAGCTGTATGCCCCGGTGTTGCCAACGCCCTACCGCGGCGACCCCCTGACCGAACTGCTCCAGGCGGGCGGCGCGCCGTTGCAGGAAGTGTTCTCCCAAATGCTGGCCGAGGATGGCGTATTGATTCGCCGTGAGCATGATCTGAGCCAGATTATGTTTCACACCGCGCCGGACCCGCGCCGGGAAGCCCGCAACCGCGAACTTGCGGATCGGCTGGCCGGCTTGCTCGAACAGATGGCCTATCTGGGCGGGGATATCCAGGCGATGATCACCGAGGAAAACCAGCGATGGGCCGAGGCGCTGGACGACGCCGACGAACGCCGGGGCGCGCGAGCCGGGTTGCAGGCGATGCATTTCGGCTCGCGGCTGTATCAGCTCAACCGGCTGTTTCTGCTGGCGCTCAAGGTCGATCACGCCGTGGAGTTTGGGTTGGAGGCGCTCCAGGCCGGACGCAAACCGGTGTTTGTGCTGGAGCACACGCTGGAAACCCTGCTGCGCGAAGTGATCACTAACCGGTTCGATGAGCAGATCGACACCCCGCTGGACAACGAATCGCCCGAACCCCCCGCCATAACCATGACCCGCCCGGCCTCAGCGACGCTGCCGCTGGAGGACGGTCCGCCAGAACACGATCCCGCGCGCCTCCCCGGGTCAACGCACTATCCGGTTCTCCATTTCCGCGATGCGCTGCACCGGATGCTGGACCGGATGATGATCCTGACCCGCCGGGATCGCTATGGCGGCGCCACCCAGGAACCGATCCAATCGCCCGAACTGTGGGAACTGCATGCGCACATCCACCGACAGATCGTCCGGTTTCCCGATCTGGAACTGTCGCCGCTGGATCGAATCCGCCAGGCGCTGGAACAGCACGGCTACCGGTGCGGCGAGTTGTCGGGACGGTCGTTTGGGCTGCACTTCACCACAGACGCGGATGGCGCGCCGCGCATGGTGGTGCAACCGCGTCCCGCCGAGGATCGCAGCGATCTGATTTTTCGCTTCAACACCGATCAGTATCACGCATTACTGCTCACCCGCTCCGGAGCGACCGGTTTGAGTCTCCACGCCCGCAATGACGTACCCGGCTGGAGTCCCGCGCCCCGGTCGCTGTTCGAGCTGCAAATTCCGCAAAACGTGGCCGAGCGCATCCAGTTCTGGGGTCGGGTCAACCGCCGGGGCCAGTGCGCGCCGCCGACCGTGGTGACCCCGACCACCGGCTTGCCCGGTGAGGTGCGGCTGATCGCCATGCAAAACGCCAAACTGCGGCAATTGTCGGCCAACACCACCAGCAGTCAGGACAATGCGGCGCTGGCGCGCGCCATTCCCGACTTGCTCAACGTCATCGGCAACCGGATCGCCCGCGATTGGGCCGCTCAGAATCCGGTCGAGGCGCGGCGGCTAGACGCCACGGTCTCCAAGGAACGGGATGGGCTGCCGCTGTGGTATGTGAACCGGGTGATGAGCCGGATCCTGTTGTTTGCGGTGGACCAGCAGGAGCGGTTGCTGGACCAGTGGAGCGGCAACTACGCCGCCCTCCTGGAACACTATCACAGTCAGGGCCTCCATCCGTTCCGAACCGCCGAGGCCGACTGGCGGGCGACCGTGGTCCACCAGCAGCGGTTTGAAGGCGGCGTTACCGCGAACGGCGACAGTGTGTTCCTGGCGCCGATTGACTACACCACGGTCCAGTATGAGGAACGCTTGAATCCCCTGAGTGGTGAGCGGGTGCAGCGTCTGCTCGATCAAGGGGCGCGCCGCTATGATGCCGCCGCGACGGGGGCGGAATTTGCCGCCGTGCAGGCGCAGCGGCTCCACCAGGCGATGCAACCGCACGGCCGGTTCGCCGGCGTGGCCACCCTGGAGGAGGGCCTGGCCGCGCCGGACGAGAATCCGGTCAAGACGGTGCATCGGGCGCTGCAGGTGATTGCCGATTTTCTCAATCAGGTGAAAATTGGCGCCACGCTGGACTGGTATGAAGCACGATCGCCGACGGAGAACACGCCCGTGAATGGGGCCGACGCGGAGAACACGGTGTTGCGGCGCGGGCAGGTGGTTGACATTGATCCACCCCTGGAAAAAGGCGCGCATCTGGCCGGACAGTATCTGGTGCGGCTGGCCCTCCCCGGCGAACCGCGCCTGGTGACCCGCTCCATTTATAGTCTGCATCAGGCGGACTATGCCGTTAGCGCCACCCCGCTCCGCCGGGAGGACTTCGATCGCGCCGAGCGGGGGACCGTGCAACGCCGCCGCAACCTGCTCACCGGTAATCTGTACGCGGCGCTGCAACTCGCCACGCGCGAGAATCTGGGACGGCCGCAACTGTTCACCGATGTCGAGGGCCAGCGCCAGCGCGGCGTGCTGCTGCATGCGGACTACACGCTGACCGAACTGCGCGACCAACCGGTCCTGCTGCGCGGTCCGGCGGTGCTGGCGGCCTGCGTGGCGCACGCGCTCCAGGAACGTCCGCTGCCCCTGACCGTGCTGATCGCCCAGACCGAGGACGGCGGCCATCCTCTGCATTTTGATCGGCGGCGGGATTTCGTGCTGGACATCCAGGCGGAGGAGGTGCGGCTCACCGTTCCCGGCGCCCATGCGCGCAACGCCGTGCTGCTCGATGCCAAGGCCTGGCTGACGTTGCCCCTGACGGGCGCGCCGCTGGCCGGCGATCGAACAACGCTGACGATGCGCATTGAACCCGTCGATCGCACTGCGGTACTCACCGTGTTGGGTGAGACGTTTGCCTGGTACGCGCCCGCGCAGTACCGGGACTGGTATAACCGGCATCAGGAATCGCCGACGCCCCCGGAACCGGAACGGCGGGTCGCCCGCCAGGAACCGGCGAGTGGCGTGGGGCCGCCCCGGCCCTGATCCGAAAGCGGACCTTCGATGCTAACCCCACTCAGGAGCAAACCCCATGACCCCGTTACGTATCGGCCCTGAATTTGACCAGTGGGTCGGCCAGACCCTCCCTTCGACGGCTTTTTATGCGGCGCTGACCCTTGATCCACCCCTGGCGCCCGGCGAGGAGATCACTTGGCTGGGGATGGACCCCCAAACCGGCCACGGCCTGAACGCCCTGCTGGCCTGCTACCACCCGGACGAGGGCGAGTCCTGCGACGTATCATTGGCCGTGTATGAAAAGGTGTTGATCCGCGACGCCGCCGGTCATGATCGCGGGACGGCCCGCCACCCGCAGGTGCTGCTGGAACTGGTGCGCGAGGCTGAATCGCCCGACCAACTGCGGGTGATCGCCGCCGACGCCTCGGCGTCGGATCAGGAACGACCACTGGTCGATGTGCTGCGGGAACTGCGCGCAGTGTTGGACACCTGGCCCAGTGAGCGAGCCAACCGGCTGGCGTCTCGTACTTCGGATGGGGCGCGGTAACCAGGGCCGAATCCGATACAGCGGCGGCTGCCATAACGGTCTTGTTGTATGGATCGACTCACAGACTCATAAACTCATAGACTCACAGACTCACAGACTCACAGACTCACAGACTCACAGACTCATAGGCTTGCTCCGCCTCTTCCAGAGCATGAGCATGGTCTAACGTCATGGATCACCCAAAAACCTGAAGGATTGATTTCTCGATCTGTTACAATAATTCGTGATTAGTTTTTATTTGACGAAAATATGGAACATCTTTCCCAGACCGCGCGTGAATACACGCACACCGACCGCCTCCTGAATCTGGCCCGCCAGAAGGGGCTATTGCGCTCCAGCGACCTGGATGCGCTGGGCGTTCCCCGTATGTATCTCGTCCGCCTCACGGCCAGCAACCAGCTGGAAAAGGTGGGCCGTGGCCTCTATCGGCTCCCGGAAAGCACGCTCTTCGAGCATGACAGCCTGGCCCTCGTCGCGACCCGGGTACCGCAGGCCGTTTTCTGTCTGCTGACCGCTTTGCAGTTCCATGAACTGACAACCCAACTCCCTCGTCAGCTCTGGATTGCCATGCCCCGAGGCAGTCACCTTCCCCGAATCGACTACCCGCCAGTCAAAATGGTTCAGTACACGGGCGCAGCTTACGCGCAAGGCATTGAGGAGCACGAGCGCGATCAAGTGATGCTCCGCGTCTACAGTGTGGCCAAGACGGTGGCGGATTGCTTCAAACACCGGAACAAGATCGGACTCGATGTGGCGCTGGAAGCGCTTAAGGAAGCCCGCGAGCGGAAAAAGGCCAGCGCCGATGAACTGTGGCGCTATGCGAAAATCTGCCGCGTCGCCAACGTGATGCGCCCTTACCTTGAGGCGCTGGCATGAAGAAGGATTTGGCGGCGTCCGTTCGGGCGCGCCTGCTGGCCATCGCCCAATCCCAAGGCGTCGACTTCAATCAAATTCTGGTGCGCTTCGCCCTGGAGCGATTTCTCTACCGGCTGGGCCAGTCCGGCTACGGGGATCGCTTCCTGCTCAAGGGCGCCCTGCTCTTTACGCTCTGGTACGATATGCCCCATCGGTCGACGCGGGATGCCGATCTGCTGGGCTTTGGTCCCAGCGATCTTGAATCGATCACTCAGACCTTCCAGGACATTGCCCGCATCGCGGTCGCCGATGGCATCCGCTTCAATGCCACAACGATCCGTGTCGAAGAAATCCGCAAGGAAGCAGGATACCCGGGCGTTCGGGTGTTGATCGCCGCCGAAGTGGCCAAGGCGCGATGTAAAACCCAAATCGACATCGGTTTCGGCGATGCGGTTACGCCAGGTCCGGTCGAAGCGATTTACCCGGTACTGATCGAGGATCTGCCGGCCCCTCATGTGCGAACTTACCCGATCTACACCGTCATCGCTGAAAAGCTCCACGCCATCGCCTTGCTGGGGATGACCAACAGTCGTCTAAAGGATTATCTGGATCTCTGGGTGTTGCTGGATCGGGAAACGCTGGACATGGATACCCTGGGTACCGCGATTGCCGCAACCTTTGCCCGACGGGGAATGCCGGTACCCGCCCCGCTGCCCCTCGGTTTGACTGATGAGTTTGCCACGGATCCATCGCGCCAAACGCTATGGCGAGCGTTCCTCAAGAAGAACGATTTGGCCGAGATATCGCTCATCGCCGTGGTGACGACGCTGCGATCCCGTTTAGAACCGGCACTGAACCGGGCGGTGCAACCGGCGCTCGACTGAAACAAGCAAGCGTCTGATCGATGCGCTGAGGGTCCTGAATGGATCCGTATTGATCCTCCAACCGATATCATGTCGCGCTGCGGACAGAAGCCAATGCACGCCTCACCCCCTGCGCAATCGACTGCCCGGCACGGCCCGAATCCGGCCACCGGTTAAGGCTCGAATCAGGAGACACTGCCCCGTTCGGTAGGCCGACTGCGCGTCAAAGCCCAGATAGCGGGCGACCGTCAGCCCGGCAATGGTAGCCACTGCCAAGGTCAAGGTCGACCCACTGATATGAACCAGCCAGAGCACGATCGGTAAGGCCGCGTGGGCCTCGATCACCCAAAGCATGGGCGGCAGGGCGGTATTGCGCCACGGCGCTTCCGCTACGGCGTATTCATCCGGGGCCACCGTCGCCTCCGGGTTCCGCAGCATCGGGCCACTCGGACGACGTGCGGGGTATCGAAACGGTTTGGGTTCCCAGCCCCCGGAATAACCGGTACTCGCGCTCGTCAATCCGCCCAGCTCCCCATAGCGCGTCCAGGTCGGCGGTCAACGGGCGACCGCGTTCCCGCACCCAGCGCCGCGTCGCGGCCATCACCTGGGCGGGGGGTTGCGCCAGCAGCGCATCTTTGATCTCCGGGGTAAACCGCAGGTATTCGCGCACCGCCGCCCGGCGGCCATCGGTTGTTAGCGCCAGACGCTGCGTGACGATGATTTGCAAGGCTTCGAGCAGGTCCGCGAGCCGACCGTCCCGTCCCTCGGCGGGAAAGACCGACACCAGCCGACGCAGCGTGTCCGGCACGCTGTTGGTATGGGTGGTGGTGTAAACCAGATGACCGGTCATGGCCGCATCCACCACGGCGGTCATGGTCTCCGCATCCCGGGCCTCGCCCACTAAAATCACCATCGGCTTGCGGCGCAGGCTGTTGCGCACCCCGGCGGAAAAACTGGGCAGATGCACCCCGATTTCGTGTTGGGCGATGGAGGCATGCACGCGGGGGACAAAATCGTAGACGTATTCGATGGGCGCTTCGTAGGTCAGAATTTTCCGGTGGAGGTGGGGGTCTTCCAGCAGGTGCCGGATGATGGCCGCCAACAACGTGGTTTTGCCCGATCCGGTCGGACCGGTGATCAACACCAGGCCCTGCTCGAACACCAGACTGGCGCGCAGGTCGGGCGGCAGATCCAAGCGATCCAGCGCGGGGGGCGTGGTGGCGATGGTGCGCACCGTGATCTCGACGCCGCGTTCCCGTCCGGCGCGCACCGCTGTCATGTTGACGCGGTAGCGCGCCAGATCGGTGCGTCCGCGCGAAATTTCATACGAGCAGTCAATGTCCTGACCGCCGGCGAGCTGACTGGGGGCGTTATCGCCATAGATCACTTGGGTCAGGTGATAAACCTCGGCCAGGGTCAGCCGGCGCTGGGTCACCGGAAACAGCCGGCCATCGCGCTCAACGATGATGGGCTGATGCGCTTGCAAGGTCACATCCGAGATGCCTTGATCAGTCGCCCAGAGTAACAATCGATGTAAATCCGCCACGGCGTACCAGAGCGGTTCCGGTCCATCGGTGAGGTGGGGAAACTCGTCGTTCATCCTGACGCGCCGCTGCCTTTAGCGTTGGCCCCAGCCGGTGGGCGATCGCGAGGATACCGCGCGGTTTGACGGGGCGACCGACGCCTCAACGTCGACAGAACGATCGGCGACGACCGTAATTTTCAGATTCGCCGGCGCACGGGACGGCGCGTAGGGATGACGGGGATAGGGCTTCCAGCGCGAGTGATCGCGCACAAACCGGGGATTGACCTCAATCCGTAAAATCTGGTCGTTAATGGCCAGCGTCGCCGCATCGCCGGTAATGCCGAGGAATTCCCGACTCAGTTGGGGCGCCGTCACCATATCCTTGGCCAGCAATTCGCGGTACAGCGCCATTCCCTTGAGATCGCGCTCCAGCCGGTTCAGCTGCACCTCGAAACCCCGATTGGCCTGCTGAACGCCAGCCTGCCAGCCCCGCGCCACATAGTCTTCCCACAACGCGACCTCCGCCGCAACCTCACGATCCGGCAACAGGCTTTCATCGGGCGGCTCAGGACGAACCACCGGGAGATAGAGATAGGTTCGCCAGTCAGGAGGGGTCAGCGCCCAGCGCGCCGGACTGACCAGCACGTACAGTGCATCGACCAGGCGCAACTGGCGGTGGCCAGGCTCCAGTTTGACGACATCCAAACCGTATTGCACCACCGGCGGTAAGACATTCCCGTGCAGCATCAGGGGCGCGAACAGAAACACCGGATCCAATTGTCGCGCCTTGCGATCCAGTAACTGGTTAATCTCCCGGGTTCGGGTATAGAGGCCGGCGCGCGCGCCATACCGCAAAGCGGTTTCCTTGAGCGCCTCGGCGCGCAGTTCATTGATGACGGGTTGGCCGCCCCGGCGGGAATGGCTACGCCCGCGCTGCAAGTCATCCAATGTCAGCTCGCCCCGATCATCGGTGCGCCACTCGGACCCGGGCGCAACGTCTTGTTCTGCCCTCGGCAGCGTGAGCGGGGCAGGGGGCGCCAGCGCGCCGGTCTGCGCCCCACTACTTACCGGCCACCCGGATGCCAGCATCGCCAGCATCGCCAGCTCGTAAAGGAACCTGCTTAACGCGCGTTTTCCCGTCGCCATCGCCTTACCCCTGCCGATCCCGGCGGGTTGTCCGTGACGGTAGCGACCGTCGATAGCGGATTTCCACCAGCTGCTGCTCAGGAATCACGACCACGTCACAATAGGCGCTGGTTTGATAGCCAATATCCGCCAGAATTTCACCGATGGCGCGGTTCTCGGCAACGAGGGTGACCGGGACCAGGGTCGTCGCTCGCCCGTAGGTTTGCATCTGATAGCCTGCGGTGCGCGCCAACTGGTCAACCAACGGTTTCAAATCACCCTGATATTCAACATTCACCCGCACGCGGAGTTCCAGGGGCAGGATCGCGGGCGTCAACGCCTGGACATGGATCTGACGCGCACGCTGTTCGATGGTCGCCAACTGAGCCAGTGATTCAGCGACACGGGCGGCGGCGGCGGCCAACCGGATTTCCGGTTCACTCAGCGGGGCCACCGGCGGCGGCGCCGGCGCGCAGCCGGTCAGAATGAATACGCTCAACAGTGTTCGGAACCCGCTCTTGTTGAAGCGATGGCTCGCTGCGGACCCGGCATTCTCGATTCTCATCCGGCCTCCTCCACCTCTTGATTGGGATCGACTTTTGCTATGGCGCCCGCCAACTCGGCCACAATCTGGTCAATCAACTGATCACGGTCCCGCGTGGGATGGTCCCGGTGCTCCAGTCGCCGCTCCAGGTCGGATCGGGCGCTCCCCGAGGGATAGCAACGCGCCAAAGCCTGCAAGGCGGCTGAAGCGCCGAAGCGCTGGTAGAGTCGACGGCGAATCACTCGATCCTCCGCCGTCGTCGATAACGCCCACATTTCGATGGGGCCATTGGTCAGATACAGCAGCTGACACACCAGCCCGCGCTTGGTCTTCATGGCGCAAAGAAACGGCGCGCCGTCCGGCGTCGGACCATGACCATGCACGCGCAGCAGGTCCATCGCCGATGCGGGCAGAGAAAATTTTTCCCGCACGCCCGCCGCTGTCTCGTCGTTTCCATACTCCATGACATAGACCGATGAGGCCAACTCGATCATCTCGTCGCTGAAATCGGTGAGAATCTGGCTGGCCAAGGCTACCTGCACATTGTTTTTGCGCCCCTCGCGCTGGTCGCGCACCAATTGCGCATTGACGGCGGCAATCGGGCCACAGCGGTGTTTTTCATCCACGCAAAACTTCTTCGGATACGCCAGATGCTCTTCAAAGCGTCGAGCATGGTAGGCGCGATAGCGCAACGGGGCCGCACGCGCTAAATGGTCATCCAGGAATAAATCCCGGCCCAGAAGATGTCGGGCCAGCAGATAGGCCACGGCCGTCTGCCGCTGGCCGACGGGCGTCATGTCGCCGCACAACGCCGCGACATCCAGGGCGGCCACCCGCGCGTTGCTCAGATCAAACCGGGTGGGATAGGCCAGGATCGGAAACTCGCGGGTCGCCGCCGACACCACGCGGTTAAACAGTTGAATCGGGGATTCTGCGGTATCGACCAGACGCATGGCGCCGCCGTACAAATCTCGAACCTGGGGTTGTTGAGCGATCGCGATCAAATCGCTGAGGACCGGCACGGCGAAGCGCTGCGCCCGGACCGCTCCCTCGCGATCGCCGACATCGAACAAGGCATCCACGACCTCCCACCAGGTGGGTTCGGCTTCCAAGGTGATCGCATATCGGGTCAACGCCCGGTCGATCTCGACATCCTGTTCCGGCCCATAGCGCTTGGGGTTACCCTCATCCGCGAAATGCGCATAGGCCAGATCCAGCACTAACCCGATCAAGTCGGCAATCCCTTCCGCCGGCTCCCGATCGCCGGGTTTGGTGGCCAATACGCTCAGAAACGACACCAGAAACGCCCGCTCCTGCGGCAACGGCTGCCGCCACCCTAACTGGGTGTCGAGCGGGTTGACCGCCCAGCCAGCGTCGTTGACCAACGCATGAAACTGCGCCTGGTGGCGGCGATGGGCGGGTAATCCTTCACGCAATAAGTCGATCAAGCCTTCGGAGGAAGGGCCGATGTCGATGATGCGGATAAAGGGCAACTGACGGAATCCGGAACTCAACACCAGGCCCAGATTATTGGCGTTCATCGTGGCGGATTTACCACTGCCGGGCCGGGCAAAATACAGTTCATTCCAAGTGCCCTGCTCACTGGAGCCCGGTTGGTAGGGATACAGCTTGCCGTCGCGGGTACGGTAAAGCAGCGCGCCCCGGCGCCACGGCGAGGCGGCCCGAAACAGCGGCAGCGTTACCAGCACTTCCGCCAATGGCGCTGCATAACGGGTCGCGATGTGGAGCGTCGACAGGCCAGGTAAGGTGGATACCCACGCCTTAACCGGGTGGCCACTGTACTCGCGCACCGTACAGGCTCCCCAGGCTTGGACATAGGACGCCAATTGCGCAGTCCGCGCCCGCAATATTTCGGTATGAGTGCGACCGTGACCGGCAGGCTGGGCGGTATTCACCCAACTGGTCAGCGCCATTTGCGCGCGCACACCCACGCCGCCTTCGTTGAGAAACTTGCGCATCGCGCTGACCGATTGGTTGATCAACTTATTCTGGTGACCGGCAAAATACAGCAAGCTACTGATCGATCGCTTGGCCAACAACCAGGACTCCGCGCCGCCCATCAAGCGAATCAGCCAGCGCCACGGCAGACGTTCGCCGCGCACCCGATCAAAGAGCCGTTCGAAGCGCTGGGCCTCCGTTAACTGGGGCAGGTCGACGTAGAGCGGTTGGTACAGTCGGTCGCCGACCTGCACCGTCCGGTAATCCACAATCTGGAGGTCGCGGGGAATCAGCTGGGATCCCAGGGCGGGTAACCAACAGGCGCCCGGATCGTAAGCGCCGTTCGGATGTTCACAGGCCAAGGGAAAGTCGCCTGGCAGCAGAGGACGCCAATCATCCGGGGTCCAATCCGGATCGATCCGCCCACGCAATTCACGACAGGCCCGATTCACCGGCAGGAGTTCGAGATCGAACCCAAAAGCTGTCATCTCAGTCACCATCGTGTTTACGAAGGAACGATGCGTATCAATCAAGTAGAGATTGACTGCATCGCTGTATTGATTATCGCGGGTCAACCCGCTCGGCCGAAGTCCTGCTGGTCGCCGGAGGCGGCGTGCGCGCCGTTCCTGGTGGCGCACCGTGCGCGGTAATCCGGTCGGTGCGGTCCAAAGCGCCAGATACACCACCTCCGCCGCCGCATAACGGGGCAGATGACGCCGCCGTTCAGCAAAAATGGCATCAAGATTCAGGCCCTGCCGGTCAGCCGTGTGGATGCTGGGTTCCAGCATCCAGTCAATCTCATGGGCAGTCGCTGCTGGATCGGAATGAAAGCAGACATCCAGGGTATGATAATGGCCGCTCAGTACCGATCCCCACAGCGTGACCAGTTGCCCGGTCAGCTGCGTCAGCTCTGCCGCGCCAACAACCCGACGATGACCTTGCACCAGCAACAGACTCATCAATCCACCATCCTTACTGACGAAACTGGTCTCATCCTCGACCGTGGTGAGACTGGTATAGCGCTCCACATCCAGTCCGATCCATTCGGCAAACAGGGCTGCAAGCTCGGTGCGCAAACTAGGCATGACGACAGAATCTCCGGTCAACGCCATCGCCGCGCGCCGCCCAAAAAAACACGCCCCAGCGCCAAGGGTCAATACTCATCAAGGCTTGGGTTTGCGGACTCACGGCCTTCATCATCAACGGCTCGTCATCGCCCAATCGGCGGTGTCCCGTCCCGCCAGCAACCGATGAAAAAATACCCCCAGCGGGGGATGCCGGGGGTTGGGCAAGTAACGCAGACCGGCCAGCGCCGGAAGGACAGACGCCCGCTCGGCAGCTGATAAGGCCAGTAGCGTATCCCTCAGTAAGGATCGGTGTTGGGTCCAGGGAAGATAACGTTGAGTACTCCAAGCGCGCGCGTACAGGCTGTCCAACAGTTCGCCACGCCAATGGATGCCAGGACTGAATGCACGGTCTGCTTGTTGGGCGCGCAAAATGTCCAAAGTCAGGGTGGTGTACAACAGATTCAGTTCGCCCTGGACGAATTCAGGCAGCCACGCCATAACCAGCGCACTGGTCGGCGTCGCCGGGTCGCGACCCAACCGGCAAACCGGACACAACGCTGTACCAGAAACCGGCTCTACTACCAGGAGGGTCGTGCGACCCACGCCGAGACCGCAACCGCCGCAAGTCTCTGCCGATGTCGCTGTAAATTCCACTGACTCGCTGGATTCAGCAAGCCAGTGGATAACCAACGAAGGTTGCCTGCTACCCCACATCAACCGCCACCGATGGACGTGGTGCCCTGAATTTGATTCTTGGTAGCGCCAGACTGGTAGACGGTGTCCCCTGCCGTCTGGAAGGTCTCGGGCAGAAACAACAGCCCGGCCGCCACCAGCCCCATAACGACCGCGTGCGATAGCGGATGCTGTTGGGGATTATCGCGATTGGCCTTGAGCTTCATGAACGCACCTCCCCCCGCTGCCATTCCGCCCAGGTAAAACAACACAGAGATCGCCTTACCGATATTTTCACCTTGCGTCGCTAAATGGGCGCCAATATCGCCAGCCGTATCGGCCAACACCAGTCCACTGCCGGTCAACCACAGGCCAACGATGACCGCGATTGAGGTAACGCCCGCGATGATCTGAACTCCGGACGGCCACCGTTCCCCTTTCGTCATCTTCATCATCATTCGAGATCCTCCACGTCTTCACAGCAATTAATCAATGATGTATTGCAACAACGCCTGCAATCCAAAGGTCTCCGCCGCCATCTTGAGGGTGGCAATACTGTTCATGGCCAGAATACCGCCCACGATGTGGGTCACTCCTTTCGTCCCCAGCCCGGGTTCGTAACTCCCGCGGGCGTGTGCGCGGTTCAGCAGCATAAATCCCCACAGGAAGGCCCACAGTCCGACGATCTGGACAAATCCCAGCACCGTCTTCACTACAATTTGGCCACTCGCCGACAGCGCCGAACCCGAGGTGTAGCTCAGAATCGTGGATTCGCCGAACACCGTGGCCTGGCCACTGGCGATGGCCGTGGGCAGATACAGAAATACTGCGCACGTCAGCAACCGCATGACGATACCGCCGGCGGTCGCATCGGGTTCGTAGCGCTGGCGACGCCATAGTTTGAGCAACGCCGATCCGCCGGCCCACATCCCGAGCAGGTAAGCCGTCACCGTGAGCACCTGGATCAGGCCCGGATAGTTTTGGCTGAACGCCTCCAGAATCGAGACACCCGTTGGCATTAATTATTGCTCTATAAATTATAAAAAACATTATTTATTGATCATTACTGTAGACGGCTGCGGTCCATTTTGCAAACTGCCTGTTAATTACAGGCAGGCGAAAGTTCCTGCGGCAACCGCTGAACGAACCGACTCTCTAACTTTCGCCACACTTCCTGGTACGCGACTAAACGTGCGACCTCCCGGTCACCGGCTGACCCGAAAGCATAGCGCACCGCACGAGCGGCATACCTCGGCCAATCACGTTCTTCACTTCGATCCCGAAGGCTCGGCGGGCCGTGAGTCAAAGCCAAGGTAATTTCATTACAGGAATGACCCGTTATCCGCATCCGCACCGCAATCATGGCGTCTACCCGGGATGGGTCGAGTGAGCGGTGTGATTGGCCTCGAATGTCATGGAAATGTCGGCGGTAAATTTCGATAGCGGATACGCCGGAGACAACGATAAGTTGCTGATCGCGACGCGGAGCCACCCATTCAACATCACGCCCATCTTGCCGCCAATCGGCGACGTCAGGAAAACGGGGATATCCTTGGCGCAGCGCCGCCCGTTCCTGGCGTTGCCGATTTCGCAAGTCCACCCGGTCTTGCGCGTGCAGGGTCGCGATTGCACGGCGCAAGGCGTTTAATTGCAGGCCGCGCCCTTTCCATGAACCGCGCAGCCAGTGGCCACGCGCCTGACGCTGCCGGTCACACAAAGCCTGTCGCTCAGCTTGATGACGCTGCCGGAGCGTTGCCAGGGCCTGTTTTCTGGCCCGTTGATATTCCCGATGTTCAACGTGATACGTGGTTCTATCGATCCAGTCCCTCGGCATCGATTCGGGGAATTCTTCAGATGATGGCGGAGCCGATACCGGCGGACGATACGCGCCCAGCCGTTGACGCAAGGCGCTGAAGCAACACTCGCGCCCGACGCGAGAAGCCTTGACCGCAACAGGGCCGATCCACAGCACCGCCCCCCGCCCTTTCGGTTCCAGCCACAGGCCCTGCGCCGCCAGTTGCTGGTGCAGGTCGGTCCAGTCGGTCGCCTTCTGCAGGATCGGCGCGCCTACTTCAAGGGCGATGCGCTGCGCCGATTTTTCGCCCGTGCGCGCCTCCAGTTCATAAGCTTTGGTTCCTAACCCTGGTTCGCGTGGGCAGGACACGCGAACCACCTCGCCATTGAGTGATACTCGATAACGACCTTTCAGCTCGCGCTCCCAACCTTGTACCTGTTCAATGCGGGCAATGGCGCGATGGGCGGCCTCCAGATCAAAACCCCGGTTCGGTTTGATCACCTTCAACGTGCCCGGATGAACACGATTGACCACGAGATGAAGATGGCAATGATCGGTATCGGCATGGAGCGCATAAAGCGCCTGATGATCAGGCATTCCAAGTTCGCCGAGAAACAAACTCACAGCCTCCTCCACTTGCGTTACGGTAGGTTGCTCGTCTTCCCGCCAGCTCAACACCCAGTGCTGGATGGGGTCTCTACTGGCGACAGCGTCCTGGGCCAGCGCAATCATCTCAGCCTTTTGACCGGCGCGGGTCGTACACAAACAATGGCGCGCGCCCGTGTAAACACATTTCTCCTCACCTTTCTGGTTTTCGGGAGCATCGATGTAGTCGATCAGGGCAGTCACCCGTTTCGTCTTGCCGGGCGCCGCCGATCGATCGGCTTTAATCTTTTTGACGATCATGACGCAAGCATTCGATGGCCGCCGCCACAGTGGACAACACTTCTGCCGTCTGCTGGCGTTGCGCCCCATCACCTTCTTCCTGCAGGCGCTTGAGTAATTCGCCGATCCGACGCAGTTCACGCACCATCACTTGATCGGCCTGAGCGATGACCGGCCGACCCAATGACCGGCGACGGACCAACGCTGACACAGACAGACTGGCCTGTGCGGCGTCTTCCTGCAACCGAGCTTTCTCGGCAAGCGTTATTCGTACCCCGATATGCTCGGTTAGCGGTTGAGTTTCCTTCCAGATCTGGAGCACACAAGCCTCCTGTGGACTTGCAACAAAGGTAGAGTCGATTTCACAAAATCAGCCCCATGCGGGAGGACTGCCGGAAAATCCAAAAATTCTTTCGCTGAATCAACTTCCAGCGAGCAATACAACCCCGATCAGCAAAACTCTCTTTGTTCAACAAGGGCCATCCTGCCCGCTTTTACTGGACACCCGCTGGGTGAAATTTCTGACGTCCTCACAGGACAATCAGCAACCCATATTCCTTGGGGAAGCGAATAATCATTGAGTCGCCAGAATCATAAATATTGTTTTTTATTTATTATAAATCTATTTTAATGGCGAAAATCATCTCTGGATAGATTTTCACCGTATTAATCGAGGTCCCCCTTGACGATCTCAAAACAGCATCGAAACCGTTCACTGCCATCGACCGATCGTGACTGCCAGGTGATCCATGGGAAAACAGAGACGAGAATACACTCTGGAACAAATCGACCGCATCGCTGAGAAACTGGACCGGTTGCCAAAAGTGGAGAAAGCCCAATTTGGGCAGCGGGATGCGATTGAACGGCTATCCAAATCGATTCTGAATGTGCTCAAGCGTGGTTATTCAATGGACGATGTTGCTCATCACTTGCGCGAGGAAGGTCTGGATCTGACGGCCTCGACACTGAAAACCTATCTGCATCGCCGGACGGCCAAATCCGTCAAGGCCAAAAATGACCCCACACCGACCTCCTCGTCGGAACCGAAAGCTCACGAACCTCCTTCTTCGATGAAAACAGCATTGCCGGTAAGCCGAGGGACGTTCATCCCACGCGAGGATTCAGATGAAATTTAGGCGCTTGAAATTGACGCACTGCGTTAATCCGTGAAAGGCGCCATGAATTCCTGTTGAGGACCACTGTAATGACCAAACCGATTTACCTGGTAGGCGGCAGCAAGGGCGGGGTAGGGAAAAGCATGGTGACGATGGCGTTGATCGACTACCTGCAACAGCGCGATAAAAACCTCCTCCTGGTGGAGACCGACACCACCAACCCGGATGTTTGGATGTGCTACCGGGATGAGGTCGAAACCGCCACCCTGGATCTGGACGAGGTGGATGGCTGGATTACCCTGATCAATCGCTGTGAAAGCCAGCCCGATTAGGGGTAGAACGAGCAGTCGTGTCACCAGCCGCCATTTCGATCAGAGCAACGCCAGCCGGGTGTTCATGTCGAGGTCGAACCGCCCATACGGGTTGACGTGCTCCCATATCAGGGGGGTCAGGGCAGC
>Ga0209573_1000715_pt1 | contig 62242 bp, 47 predicted proteins | sample TNRBio252014_DNA_FD_185870 | JGI IMG/M metagenome (GOLD analysis project Ga0209573, IMG submission 185870) | Wastewater treatment Type I Accumulibacter community from EBPR Bioreactor in Madison, WI, USA - TNR Reactor_6/25/2014_ DNA (SPAdes)... | ecosystem: Engineered > Bioreactor > EBPR >...
CAGATGATCGACCAACCCGGACTGAGCTATGGTCTGTTTCATCTGGCCGTCAAGCCCAACAAACTCTACGGCATCGTCACCACCGGGATCACCGTCCAAGGACTGAATCTGGATGTCGGCCACATGCGTTACCTTCGCTGGAGCAAGACGAACGACAAAACCGCTTGGATCGCCTACAACCGGATGCGCGGTCAACAGGCCAGTGCGCTCGAACACGCCACCCCGGAAGCCTTCTGGATCGGCCGCACCCAATGCCGCTACACCGATGAAACCGGCCAACTCCAAAACCCCAGCCTCCCCGACTGTCCCCAAGCCGTCAGTGCGGTCAAAGCGATTGCCATCGCCTGTTGCTACAAGCGGATACGGTGGTGGAATGGGATAACGTAAGCACCAAGAAAACACAGACCGAAACCGATTCGGTACATGATCTGCAAATCGCGCGGATCAAGGAACTACGGGGGGATGTGTACCGACTGGCGATCACCGAGTGGAGATTAAGACGCGGCGGAATTGAAGCAACGAGAATCTGCGGGCATCCGGCGCGGTGCTCCGTAAGTGAAGCTGATCTAATCAAAGAGGGTGGCGGTAAAAATGAGGTCGGGTGCGCAACCGCTTGAGGGAATCACCGAGAAACGGGATCGGTTAAAGAGGGATCATCAGACAAGAAACAGATTGATGCGTTATAATCAAAGCATCACTGCATCTTGCTGGCGAGACTCACTATGCGCACGACATTGGATATCGATGAAGAAGTTTTGATGGCAGCCAAGGAACTAGCCTATCGTCGGCGTGTCCCCATCGGGCGGATCGTTTCCGGACTGTTGCGCCAGGCGTTAACCGGCCAGGGGATGGCCGCTCCCGCTGGAGGTATCGAACGCGATGATCCGGCTTCGGCCCTGGGATTTCAGCCGTTTCCGGCAAAGGGATTAGTGACCAATGTGCAGGTCAACGCGCTGCGTGAGGAAGAGGGTCTTTAATGCGGGCGTTATTGGATGTGAATGTGTTGATTGCCCTGCTGGATGCTGGGCATCTTCACCATCACTTAGCGCTCCATTGGCTAACGGCCCATGCCGATCAGGGCTGGGCCTCGTGCCCTATCACCCAGAATGGGTGTATTCGAATTTTCTCCCATCCTGCCTATCCTAACTCTGTACCCGCCGCGCATGTCGCCGTACGCCTATCACAAGCGACCAGTCATCCGGCGCACGCTTTCTGGCCGGATACGATCAGTTTGCTACAGCCGGATTGCCTGATGTGGGATCAGATTCTGGGTTCCCGACAGGTCACCGATGCATATCTGCTGGCGTTGGCCGTTGTCCAGGGAGGGCGATTTGTAACCTTGGATCGCGGCGTACCGTTGACCGCCGTTCGCGGGGCTAAGTCAGATCATCTACTTATCTTGTCATAAAACCCAATGCCGTTACATGGGCGCAGTCGGCCAAATCCAAAACCCCAGCTTTTCTATTTCATCTTTGCGCTACTTTTCCACCGTCACTCGGATTTTCTGATTGTTGCGCCACTCACCGACCAAGCGCTGGCCATTTTCGTAGAGCACTCCTTGGCCGTCCTTTTGCCCGTCGCGCCATTCCCCTTCATAGCGGTCGCCGTTGCGATAGTAATACGCGCCCTGGCCGTTGGGCTGATCGTTGGCGAAATCGCCAACATACTTGTCGCCGTTGGCATAAACATAGGTACCTTGACCGTGTTTGCGACCCTGCCGCCATTCCCCCTCATACTGATTGCCGCTGCGATAGTAGTAAGCGCCTTGACCCTCTATCTGATTATCGCGCCACTCGCCCACATACTTTTCGCCTTTTTTAGCGTAGACATAGCTGCCCTGGCCGTGCATTTTCGCGTTGCGAAAACTCCCGGAGTATTCGCTGCCATCGGGGTGACGATAGACGCCTTCGCCGCTTTGACAATTGCCGACCAGACAGCCTTGGCTAGGCAAGGCGGCAGAGTTGGGTAGCTTAGGAGAATCGACCTTAGCGACGGTCTCGATTTCTGGGGCGCGCCCACGGCGTTGGGGTGGCGCAGCTTCCGTTTCCGGTTGGGTGCTGACTTCTACTGCCCGCATTTTTGCCGACGGTCGCGCGGAAGGAGCGTCTGGCGCAGCTTCCGCAGGAGCTGTCGAGTTCGTCCGCTTGCGCAATAACGGTACTGTAAGCTTGACGACTTCATCTTCAGCGGTCAGCGTGACCTCTTTACTCCATTCCTCGTAGCCTTCGCGCTGAACCTGGAGATGGTAGGCACCGGTCGGCAGTTCGGTCTCCAGGGGCGCAGCGCCGACGGGCTTGCCATTGATCAGAACTTCGCTGCCTGCTTGATTCGCACGCACCACCAGGCGTACCAGTAAGCTCGGCGTTGCCTGTAACTGCTTGAGCCGGGCCTGCGCGGCGGCGATCAGCTTACGCTGTTTCGGATAGCTGGCAATAAACTGCTCAATTTCGCTGGGGTTGGTGCTATTTTTCACCGCAGCCCACGCCTGTTGCGCTGTTTGCGGGGCAGGTTCAGGCGCTGCGGGCGGTTCACGCAACGCAGAGTCGATAGCAGCGGGTCGAGAAGACGAAGACGGTTTGGGTTGCGTCGCGAGTTGTGAGGGGGATATAAGGCTGATTGCGGGTAACTCTGACTCGGATTCCGCAGTAGATGCCGTACTCTTGGGTGTGATTTCCTGCGTCGCTTGTCGGCTTGCCTGCCGTTGCTGTTCTTCTAATTGCTGCTGCGCTTGCGCCTCGGCGCGCCGCTGTTTTTCAGCCTGAGCGCGCAAGCGTTCTTCGGCGCGCTTCTGTTCTTCAGCCTGAGCGCGCAAGCGTTCTTCGGCGCGCTTCTGTTCTTCCGCCTGAGCACGTAAGCGGGCTTCGCTACGACGTTGTTCCTCGGCTTGGGCGCGCAACCGCTCTTTTTCGGCCTGACGCTGTGCTTCAGCCTCCGCTTCAGCCTGTCGCCGTTCTTTTGCTTCGGCCTCCGCTTCAGCCTGTCGCCGTTCTTTTGCTTCGGCCTCCGCCTGCCGCTGCCGTTCTTTAGCTTCAGCCTCGGCTTGCCGTTTTTCAGCGTCGGCCTCCGCGCGGCGCTGGGTTTCAGCGCGTCGCTGCTGTTCTTGCTCGGCGCGCCGCTCTTGCTCGGTTGGCGCTGCTTCCTCAGCTTGAACGCGCCGCCGCTCTTGCTCAGCCTGTCGTTCGGTTTCAGCCTCGGCGCGGCGTTGTGCTTCGGCGCGGCGTTGTTCCTCCAACTGCGCACGCCGCCGTTCTTGTTCGGTCTTGCGTTGTAATTCTTCGGCTTGGGTGCGTAACCGGGCTTCGGCTTGCCGCTGCTCCTCCATCTGCGCGCGGAGTTGGGCTTCCAATTGTCGCTGCTGTTCGGCCTGGGCACGCAACCGCGCCGCTTCAAGCTTGCGTTGTTCCGTCGCCAGCGTTTGTTGGCGCGCGGTGATTTCCTGATTTTGGCGCTTCGCCTCTTGCGCTTGGATTTCCCGTTTGAGCGCAAGCAGGCCGGTATGAGTGGGCAGCGCCTGCAAGCCTTGCTCAATATGCACCAGACTCATATCCAGCGCACCTTCCTGATAAGCGCGCTGGGCCTGCTCCAGAAATTGCCCGGCTTGCAATTCAGCTTGGAGTTGTTGTTCAGCTCGCGTCTTTTGCTGCTGGGCCGCCTCTAGTTGCCGGTTGATTTCCGCATGTAGCGCTACTAATTCTGGATGCTCAGGGGCTAGCTGAAGACCCTGCTCGACCAGGGTGCGGCCTTCTTCCAGCGCACCCGCCTGTTGGCGCTGGCGGGCCTGGGCCAGCAAGGCGGCGGCCTGTTCCTGCCCAGCGTTGAGGGACGGCGTAGCAGGCGACTTGCCAGCAACGGGAACCGGGGGCAGTGCCGGGGAGTGAGACCAGTACAGATACCCCCCACCCACCAACGCCAGCCCGACCAGGGCCGCTGCCAGGGCCGCCGACCGGTTGCTGCGCCGCACGGGCGCTTCTGCTGGCAGCGCCGGAACGGCCGTAGCCGCAGTGAGGTCAGCGATGTTGAGCGGGGCTGCGGGCAGAGTTTCTGGGTGATCCAGCGCGGTGATAAATTCCTGGCCGGTTTGAAAGCGCTGCTCAGGCTCCTTATGGAGCAGCTTGTTCAGCAGCGGCTGAAAGCGGCTCAGTTCCGGCGGCAATTCCGGCACCGCTGCCGTGACATGCATCATGGCCAGCGCAAAGCTGTCCTCGGCGTTGTACGGAGCGTTGCCAGTCAGCATCTCGTAGAACAGGACGCCGAAGCTGTATAAATCGGCGCGCGCATCCACTGGCTGGCCGCGAATTTGTTCTGGACTCATGTAGCGCGGCGTACCCAGGGACAGACCGGTGCGGGTCATAATGGTGCTGCTGCCCAAGGTTTTGGCGATGCCAAAATCGGTCAATACCGGCTGGTTGTTATCGCGGAACAGGATATTTTGCGGCTTGATGTCACGATGGATGATGCCGCGTTGATGAGCGTAATGCAGGGCGCTGGCCAGGGCGCGGGCGATGTTTAAGGCCTCCGGAAGTGCCAGGCCAGCGCGAATACGTTGTTGCAGGGTATCGCCTGGCAGATATTCCATGGACAGGTAATACGTCCCCTCATGCGAGGCAATATCGTAGACCGTCACGATGTGCGGGTCACTGAGCTGCGCGATAATGCGCCCTTCGCGCAGGAAGCGCTGGGCAAATTCCTCATCGGTGGTGAGAACGGGCTTAATGACCTTTAGCGCGACATGACGATCCAACGATTCCTGCAAGGCCAGATAGACGATGGCCATGCCACCCTGACCGAGTTCGCGCTCAATTTTGTAGCCTGGAATCTGCATGTTCGGTTTCCGTAACCTGATAAGAATGACCATGCTCCGGGGAGGCCGGGCATACCATCATGCTCGAAAGGGTAGCCCAAACTGATCCGGTAGCGGCTATCACGCTATGATAGACCGGCAAAGGCTGATTGATCAGCCCATCGGCAGGGTTTAGCAAACTCCGTGCCGTTCGTTCACCATTAACCATCCACCGCGCGGTAGCCCGCGCCATCTCTGTAGAGGGTGCTTTCCCTGATGTCTGGTAACACCTTTGGTAAGTTGTTCACCGTCACGACCTTTGGCGAGAGTCACGGTCCGGCGCTTGGCGCGATCGTGGATGGCTGTCCGCCCGGTTTGGCCTTGGCCGAAACGGACCTGCAAACCGATTTAGACCGCCGTCGGCCCGGAAAGAGCCGCCATACCACCCAGCGACGCGAGCCGGATCAGGTGCGCATCCTGTCGGGGGTGTTCGAGGGTAAGACCACCGGCACGCCGATCGGGTTGCTGATCGAGAACGTGGACCAGCGCTCCAAGGATTACGGCGACCTTCTGGACCGGTTCCGGCCCGGCCATGCCGATTACACCTACCATCAGAAATACGGCTTGCGGGATTATCGCGGCGGCGGCCGGTCCTCGGCGCGGGAAACCGCGCTGCGGGTAGCGGCGGGGGCCATCGCCAAAAAATACCTGCGCGAGCGCTACGGGGTGCTGATCCGGGGCTATCTGGCCCAGCTTGGCCCGATCCGGCCGCTCAAACTGATCTGGGAGGCGGTGGACCACAACCCGTTTTTTTGCCCAGATCCCGATAAAGTGGCGGAATTGGAGCAGTTCATGGACGCGCTGCGCAAGTCCGGGGATTCCATCGGCGCGCGGGTGACGGTGGTGGCCACCGGGGTGCCGGTCGGCTGGGGCGAGCCGGTGTTTGATCGGCTGGACGCGGACATCGCCCACGCGCTGATGGGCATCAACGCGGTCAAGGGCGTGGAGATCGGGGCCGGTTTCGCCAGCGTGGAACAGCGCGGCACCGAACACCGCGACGAAATGACCCCGGCGGGATTTTCGAGCAACAACGCCGGCGGGGTGTTGGGCGGAATTTCCAGCGGCCAGGACATCGTGGCCAGCATCGCCCTGAAACCGACCTCCAGCATCCGGCTGCCGGGGCGGACCGTCAACCTGCAAGGCGAGCCGGTGACGGTGGTGACCGAAGGCCGGCACGATCCCTGTGTGGGTATCCGCGCCACCCCCATCGCCGAGGCCATGCTGGCCTTGGTGTTGATGGATCATGCCTTGCGCCATCGCGCCCAGAATTTCGGCGTGCGAACGGAGACACCGCTCATTCCCGCTGCTGCGCCATAAGGAATACGTTCTCCAGCAAGCCCCTCTTTCAACGCGACTCGCTTTACGTGAAAGAGGGCTATCTACGGCCTCCGTCCCATCGTGCTGCCCTTACCGCTGTATCTCCGCCTGTCCGGTTTTTATCTGCTCTACTTCGCCAGTCTGGGGGTGTTGTTGCCCTATTGGGGGCCGTATTTAGCGGCGCTGGGTTTCAGTCCGGCGCGGATCGGGGAGCTGATGGCGATTCCGCAGGCCACCAAGCTGGTGGCTCCGTCCCTATGGGGCTGGCTGGCCGACCACACCGGCCGACGTATGCGGGTGATTCGCTGGGCCTGTCTGGTGGCGGCGCTGAGTTTTGCCGGTGTCTACCCGGCGGGGGATTCCTACCTGGGCCTGGCGCTGGCGATGCTGCTGTTCAGCTTTTTCTGGAACGCGGCGTTGCCGCAGTTTGAGGCGGTGACGCTTGCCTATTTGGGGGAGCACGTTCACCGTTACAGCCGGGTGCGACTATGGGGGTCGGTGGGTTTCATCTGCGCGGCGGTCGGCCTGGGGTTTGCGATCCGTGCCTGGGGGATCGGCATCGTGCCGACAGTAATGCTTGGGCTGTTTGTCGCGTTGTGGCTGAACAGCTTGGCGGTGCCGGAGCGCTTGGCTGCGCCTGCTGCGCACCAGGGTCCGCCGCTTGGGCGGGTTTTGCGCCAGCCGACCGTTATGGCCTTCTTCAGCGTCTGTTTTCTCAATCAGGCTGCCCACGGGCCATACTACGGCTTCTTCTCGCTGTATCTGGAGGCGCTGGGGTATTCGCGCGAATTCATTGGCCTGCTCTGGGGTTTAGGCGTGAGTGTGGAAGTGGGCATGTTCCTGATTCTGCCGCGTTGGCTACCCCGCTGCGGGCCGCGTCGGCTGATGTTGGCAGCGCTAGCATTGGCCGCGCTGCGCTGGCTGTTGATCGGTCATTTTGCTGCTGAGCTGCCGATTTTGCTGGTTGCGCAAAGCTTGCACGCCTTCAGTTTCGGGGTGTTTCACGCGGTTTCCATCCATTTGATTCACCAGTTTTTTCCGGGGTCATTACAGGGGCGCGGCCAAGCGTTGTACAGCAGTTTGGGCTTTGGGGTGGGCAACGCGCTGGGTAGTCTCGCCGCCGGTTATCTGTGGGTGGGTCTGGGGCCGGCAGCTATGTTTGATCTGGCGGCGGCGTTTGGCGCGCTGGGGTGGCTGGTGGCGTGGCGGGGGTTGCGGGTGTGAGCGTGAGTTGGTCGAAGCCAAGAGCCACTGTCTAGCGTTACACCAGACTCAGGGCGCTATCCGCACCCAGGCCCCGCACGGGCAGCCGTGGTTAGTGTGCTTTCTACACGCCTTGCAGCGGCAAAAATGCCGTTTCGCCACCCAGCATGACCGCGCTGCCCGACGTGGCCGTCAAAATCTTTGGCCATGCGTGCGAGCAGGGCCGCAGACCATCAGCGATATGATCCACGCCACCGGTGTGAGCCGGAATATACTCAAACATTTTCGGCGCTTGGTTTGGCCAGGCCATCTTGCCCGCCACGGTATGGGCAAGGCAACTTGGTGCGCCTTAAGAGAAGGGGCCATCGGAGCAACCCGAAAGAGCGGAGCAGCGTTGTGCGGATGACTGGGATTGCGGTAGTTTCCCGCCCGTGGCGCCCCGTGAAGGCTTAAGAATTCCAATGAACGAAGGGACCCCATGCCGCTTTTACACTGGTTGACCCGCGAAGAAGATATCCACCGCGCCGCCCGCGCGCCCTACCGCCTTCTCGAAGAAGCGCCGGACTTGTCTCACGGCGACCGCGACACCGGCAACATGCTGGTTCAGGGCGACAATCTGGACGCCCTCAAAGCCCTGCTTCCGTACTATGCCGGTAAGGTGAAGTGCATCTATATCGACCCGCCCTACAACACCCGCAGCGCCTTTGAGCATTACGACGACAATCTGGAACACAGCCAATGGCTGGCGATGATGTACCCGCGCCTTGAGCTTTTGCGCAAATTGCTATCCGAGGACGGGAGTGTCTGGGTATCGATCGACGACAACGAGGGGCATTATCTCAAAGTTGTCATGGATGAGATTTTTGGGCGGGGAAATTTTATAGCGGCCGTGATCTGGCGGAAAAACTACGCGCCAAAATCGAGCGCCCGCCACTTTTCAGACGACCACGATTATCTGTGGGTCTACGGGAAGTCGGCTAATATTTGGTCGCCTAATCCCATGCCACGCTCGGAAAAACAAGATAAGGCGTATAAGAACCTAGATGATGACCCGCGCGGAGCTTGGAGGCCAAATAACCTTGCTGCCCGAAATTATTATAGCAAAGGGACATATTCAATAAGTTGTCCAAGTGGAAGGGTGATACAGGGGCCGCCGTCTGGATCTTATTGGAGAGTATCAGAGGAGAAGTTTCGAGAGTTGGAGAAAGATGGACGTATCTGGTGGGGCAAAAATGGGAATAATGTTCCAGCACCAAAAATCTATTTGAGCGAAGTTAAGCAAGGTATCGTTCCTCAAACATTTTGGTCATATGAAGATGTTGGACACACGCAAGATGCAAAAAAGGAAATTGTCATTCTGTTTGGCAATGATGTTTTTGGAACACCAAAGCCAGAACGCTTAATTCAGCGTGTCCTGCGAATCGCCACCCACCCCGGCGACCTCGTTTTAGATTCCTTCTTGGGTTCCGGCACGACCGCCGCTGTGGCCCACAAAATGGGCCGCCGCTATATCGGCATCGAAATGGGCGAACACGCCGTGACCCATTGCGCCCCGCGCTTGCGCAAAGTCATTGAGGGCGAGCAGGGCGGGATTTCCGAGGCCGTGGGCTGGAAGGGTGGCGGCGGTTTTCGGTTCTATCGTCTGGGCGACCCGGTGTTTGACGAGGCGGGCCACATTTCCCCCGGTATCCGTTTCGCGCCCTTGGCCGCCCATGTCTGGTTTATCGAAACGGGCGTTCCCTTCACCGGAGTGGCGGACTCCCCTTTGCTGGGCACCCATGACGGCACCGCCTATTACCTGCTCTACAACGGCATTCTGGGCGACAAGCGCCCGGACGGCGGGAACGTGCTGACCGCGAAAATCCTTGCCGCCCTGCCACCCTTTGACGGCCCCAAGGTGATTTTCGGGGAAGGGTGCCGGATGAGCACCGGGCGGCTGGACAGCGAGCGGATCAAATTCCGGCAGATTCCCTATGAAATCAAGGCGCGCTAGGAGCGATCAATGGAACTGAAAGACTTTCAGCGCACCGCCCTCCAGATGCTCGAAACCTATCTTGAGCGCGCCCGCCTCACCGCCGACCCCGAACGGGCATTTGCCGAAACCTTGCGGCAACACGAACCGAACCGGAATCCGCCCCCGTACCGGACGATTCCGGGATTGCCCGGCGTGCCCAACGTCTGTTTGCGCCTACCCACCGGTGCCGGGAAGACCCTGCTGGCGGCGCACTCTATAGCCGTGGCCGGACACGCCTATCTGGAGAAAGATTATCCCGTGGTGTTGTGGCTGGTGCCCACCAACACCATCCGCAAGCAGACGGCCGAGGCCCTCAAAAAACCATCCCACCCGTACCGCGCGGCGATTGACGCCGCTTTTGACGGCAAGGTGTCGATTTTCGACATTTCCGAGATTGCCCAAATCCGCCCGCAGGACTTGACCGAGCAGGTTTGCGTCGTGGTTTGCACGATCCAGACCTTGCGGGTCAGCAACACCGAAGGCCGCAAGGCTTATGCGCATTCCGAGAATTTTGAACCGCACTTCACCCACGTTCCGGACAGCGCGCCGGGGCTGGAACGGTTCGAGGAAGGGCCGAACAAGGGCAAGCTTAAATTCTCATTCGTCAACCTGATGGCGGTTCACCGGCCTTTGGTGATCGTGGACGAGGCGCACAAGGCGGGAACCAGCTTGTCATTCGAGATGCTGGCCGCCTTGCGCCCGGCCTGCATCGTGGAATTCACCGCCACGCCGAACGCGGACGCCAGAAACGGGAGCAACGTCCTGTTCCGTGCTTCCGCCGCCGAGGTGAAGGCGGCGCAGATGATCAAACTCCCGATCATCCTGACCGAACATCCCGACTGGCGGGCCGCCGTCCATGACGCCATCGAGACGCGAGCGCAACTGGCCGATACCGCCCAGGACGATGCCCGCTATATCCGCCCCCTCGTGCTGTTTCAGGCGCAGGACAAGGGGCAGGACGTGACCGTCGAGGTCCTGAAAAACCACCTGATCGACAACGAGAACATCGCGCAGGACCGGATTGCCGTCGCCACCGGCGAGCAGCGCGAGCTGGATACCCTCGACCTTTTCGACAAGGCGTGCCCGGTCGAATTCATCATCACCGTGGAGGCCCTCAAGGAGGGTTGGGACTGCTCTTTCGCTTACGTGCTATGTTCCGTGGCGAATGTCGGCAGCGCGACCGACATCGAGCAGTTTCTCGGGCGCGTGCTGCGGATGCCCTACGCCGAGAAGCGGAGCAGCGAGGCGCTGAACCGCGCCTATGCCCATGTGTCCAGTCCCCGGTTCGGCGAAGGGGCGCGCAGCCTCGCGGATACTCTGGTGCAGAAAATGGGGTTCGACCCCGACGAAGCCGCCGCCGCGATGGAAGTCCGGCAGGCCGAAATGCCCGGCTTCGAGTCGCCGGGCGGCCTGTTTGACCGCACCCCGATCTTGCTGGAAACCGTGGAGACCGCCCCCGATTTAAGCGGGCTGGACGCCGAGGTGGCCGCGCGGGTCAAGGTGGAGACGCGCCCGGACGGGACCGTGACCGTGGCCGTGACCGGCGACATTTCCGAGGCGCTCGAACAACGGCTGGCCGCCACCGTCAAGCCGGAGCGCCGGGACGCCTTGCGGGCTTCCGTTCACCGCCACCGCGTCGCCTACCGGAACAGCATCTCTCCCGCCGAGCGCGGCGCGGCGTTCGCCGTGCCCCGCCTGTTCCTGAACGTGCAGGGCGAATTGCAGCTCGCCGAGGAAGAATTGATCCTCGATCTTGGCGGGTGGACGCTCAACGACCGGGCGGCGGCGCTGTCCCCGGCGGAATTTTCCATCCGGGAAACCGCCGAACGCTGGGAAGTCGATCTTTACGGCGAGAAAGTCGGTTACCAGCACCTGGATCAAAACGTCCAGCTCGAAATCGGCCTGCTCAAACTGGACTGGACGGATTTACAGCTTTCCCGTTGGCTGGACCGGCAATGCCGTCAGCCCGACCTCACCCAGCCGGTGTTGCTGGAATTTTGCCGCAAGCTGGTGGCTGATCTCGTGGAGACGCGCCGCCTTGCCCTGAATGAGCTGGTGCGGTTCAAGTACCCGCTCGCCAAGGCCGTACAGCAGAAAATCGCCGCCCACCGGCGGGAGGCTTACGCGGCGGGCTACCAGGATTGCCTGTTCGGGCCGCAAGCCCAGGTCGAGACCGGCTTTGCGGACGGCTTCGCCTTCGACAAGCGCCCTTATCCGGCCGCCTGGTTCTACCGGGGGCCGTACCGCTTCCAGAAACACTTTTTCGGCGGCGTGGGCGAGCTGGAGTCCAAAGGCGAGGAATTCGAGTGCGCCCGGATCATCGACACGCTGCCGCAGGTCAAGCACTGGATACGCAACCTCGCCACCCGCCCGCAAACCTCGTTCTGGTTGCCGACCTCCACCGACCGCTTCTATCCCGACTTCGTGGCCGAGCTACAGGACGGGCGCATTCTGGTGATCGAGTACAAGGGCGAACACTTGGCCGACACGCGGGACACCAAGGAGAAACGGAACATCGGCCAGCTCTGGGCCGAGAAAAGCGGCGGGAAGGGGCTGTTCCTCATGGCCGAGAAACGCGACGCCCAGGGCCGGGACGCGCGGGCGCAGATACTCGCTCTTGCAGACCACTGAACCGCCATTGTGAAAGTTCCAAAAACTCCATAAAACTAAAAATCTTGCCAGGATATTATCAAAACGGATAAATAACGGAGCCTGTTATTCATCTCTTGTTCGCCTTCCTAGTGATTAGGATGCTAAACGTTAATCCGTAAAGACCACCTCTGAAAGCCCGAGCGCTTTAGGCGGCTCTTGACAGGTATTGAATGAACGTTCATTCTCTGAATGCATACTTTAGAATGAACGCTCATTCAGTAACTTTCCATTCGTTCAAGCTTTATGGAACTGCACCACCATGCCAATGCGCGCACCCTCAAAAATTCTGCTGCCGCTACCTTTGTTGCTTGCATTGGCCGTCTCTAACGGTGCCTATGCGCAACAACAGCCTGGCGGGCCGCCGCCCCCGCCCCCTGCGGTTACGGTGGTCAGCCTGAAAGCTGAAACCGTGACCCTGACCCGCGAATTGCCGGGGCGCACTAATCCTTATCGGGTGGCCGAAGTCCGCCCACAAGTGAGCGGGATCATCCAGCGCCAGTTGTTTACCGAAGGCAAGCTGGTCAAAGCCGGACAGCCGCTTTATCAACTGGATGACGAGACCTATCAGGCCGATGTGAACAGCGCCAAGGCCAGTCTGGCGCGCGCTCAAGCCAAGCTGGAAGCAGCGCGACTGACCGCCAAGCGGGCGTCCGAGCTGGTCAAGGCCAACGCGGTGAGCAAGCAGGAGGCTGAAGACGCCACCGCTGCGTTACGGCAGGCGGAAGCCGATGTAAAAGTGGGACAAGCTACTGTCGAGAGCGCCGAAATTATCTTGAAGCGCGCCCGGATTTCCGCCCCCATCGACGGTCGGATCGGCAAATCGGCCGTGACCCAGGGTGCGCTGGTCACCGCCAATCAAACCGCACCGCTGGCGACCATCCAGCAACTCGATCCGATCTATGTCGATCTCACCCAGTCCAGTTCGGAAATCCTGCAAATTCGCAAAGAAGTAGCGGCGGGCAATCTCGCCAGCACCACCAATCTACCGGTCACCATCTTGCTGGAAGACGGGGCCAAGTATGCGCAACAGGGCCGGTTGGCGTTCTCGGAAGTCACGGTCGATCCCTCCACTGGCAGTACGGCGATCCGCGTCATCGTGCCCAATCCCAATGATCTGCTGTTGCCCGGTATGTACGTGCGCGCCGTGGTCAGCACCGGTCGGCGGGATAAGGCGCTGCTGGCACCGCAGCAAGGCGTCACCCGCGATCCGAAAGGCAATGCGTCCGCTCTGATCGTCAATGCCGAAGATAAGGTGGAAGTCCGTCCGGTCAAGGTCAGTCGCGCGCTTGGCGACAAATGGCTGGTCGAGGGCGGTCTGAAAGCCGGGGATCGGCTCATCGTCGAAGGGGTGATGAAGGTCAAGCCGGGGATGCCGGTTCAAGCGACCGAAGCCGGGCCGGCGGCGGCGGCGAACACGCCGCTGATCATGCCGCCCAAGCCCGCTGGGCCACCGCAATAAGGAATCCGGCGCATGGCACATTTTTTCATTGACCGACCGATCTTCGCCTGGGTGATCGCCATTCTGATTATGGTGGCGGGTGGGCTGTCCATCACCCGCCTGGGCATTGAGCGCTATCCCACCATCGCGCCGCCGCAGATTCAGATCAACGCCAATTATCCGGGTGCGTCGGCCACCGTGGTCGAGGATTCGGTGACCCAGATCATCGAGCAGAGCATGAAGGGCTTGGATGGGCTGCTCTATCTGTCCGCCACCAGTCAGGCCAACGGCCAGTCCAGCATCAACCTCAGCTTTCAGAACGGCACCAATCCCGACATCGCCCAGGTGCAGGTGCAAAACAAGCTGCAAGTCGCCATGCCGTTGTTGCCGCAGGAAGTGCAGCGCCAGGGCGTGACCGTGACCAAGGCGTCCACCTCCTTTTTGATGGTGGTCGGCTTCATCTCGCAGGATGGGCACATGTCGCGCGATGACATCTCCGACTACGTGGCGACCAATCTGGTCGATCCCTTGAGCCGGGTCGAAGGCGTGGGCCAGATTCAGGTGTTCGGTTCCAAATATGCCATGCGGATCTGGCTGGACCCGAACAAGCTCGACACTTATCGCCTGACCACCAGCGAGGTCATTGCGGCGATTCAGGCGCAAAATGCTCAGGTTACGGTCGGCCAGCTTGGCGGCACGCCCGCTGTGCCGGGCCAGCAACTCAACGCCACTATCATGGCTAATCAACGGCTGGAAACCCCGGATCAATTCCGCGAGATCGTGGTGCGCAGCACCAGCGATGGTTCGTTGCTGAAACTGGGCGACATTGCGCGGGTGGAGGTTGGCAGCGAAACCTACGAGGTGATTTCCCGCTTCAACGGCAAACCGGCGGCTGGGGTCGGGGTGTCGCTGGCGACTGGGGCCAATGCGCTGACCACGGCGCGGGCGGTGGAGGCGAAGCTCAAGGAGTTTCAACCGAATTTCCCGGCCGGTCTGACCACCGCAGTGCCGTTCGATACCACGCCGTTTGTGCGGGCCTCGATCAAAAGCGTGATCGAGACGCTGGGGGAAGCCGTGCTGCTGGTGTTTCTGGTGATGTATCTGTTTCTCCAGAATTTTCGGGCGACCCTCATTCCGACCATCGCGGTGCCGGTGGTGCTGCTCGGCACTTTCGGCATCCTGTCGGTGCTGGGCTTTTCCATCAACATGCTGACCATGTTTGCGATGGTGCTGGCGATTGGTCTGTTGGTCGATGACGCCATCGTGGTGGTGGAAAACGTCGAACGGCTGATGAGCGAGGAGGGGCTGTCACCGCGGGAAGCGGCGCACAAGTCGATGGATCAGATCACCGGCGCACTGGTCGGCATCGGTCTGGTGTTGTCGGCGGTGTTCGTGCCGATGACCTTTCTCGGCGGGGCCACCGGGGTGATTTACCGCCAGTTCTCCGGCACGATTGTGGCCGCGATGGGCTTGTCGGTGCTGGTCGCTATCGTGCTCACACCGGCGCTGTGCGCGACCATGCTCATACCGCTGCACAAGGGCGAGCATCACGGCGCCCGTGGCTTTTTTGGTTGGTTCAACCGGGCGTTTGACTACAGCGGCTTACTGTATCAGGGCGGGGTGCGCGGGATTCTGGCCCGACCGATTCGCTTCGTGCTGGTGTTTCTGGCGCTGGTGGCGGCGATGATCCTGTTGTTCCTGCGGCTGCCCAGCGCGTTTTTGCCAGCGGAAGATCAGGGCATTCTGTTTGCGCTGATCCAGACCCCGCCGGGCGCGACCCAGCAGCGCACGCTAGCCTCTATCGTCCAGGTAGAAAAGTATTTTCTGGAGCAGGAAACCCAGGCGGTCGAATCGCTATTCGGTATTCAGGGGTTCAGCTTCGCCGGTTCGGGCCAGAATACCGGCCTGGCCTTCGTCAAACTCAAGGACTGGTCGGAACGCACGTCGCCTGCATTGAGTGCGGGTGCGGTGGCCGGTCGGGCGATGGGGGCGCTGATGCAGTTCAAGGATGCCCGCGCCTTCGCCTTTCCGCCGCCGCCGGTGCCGGAGTTAGGCCGCGCCAACGGTTATGCCTTCTTTCTCAAGGATAACATTGGCCTAGGCCATACCGCGTTATTGGGAGCGCGTAATCAATTGCTGGGTGCGGCGGCGCAAAACAAGCTGCTGCTGAACGTGCGCCCCAACGGTATGGAAGACACGCCGCAACTGCGGGTTGATGTCGATATTCAGAAAGCCGCTGCACTGGGTTTATCGATGGCCGACATTAACGCTACGCTGGCCACCGCCTGGGGCGGCAGCTACATCGACGATTATCTCGACCGGGGTCGGGTCAAGCGGGTGTATCTGCAAAGCGATGCGCCGTTTCGTATGACGCCGGAGGATTTCGACCGCTGGTCGGTGCGCAATAACAAAGGCGAAATGACCCCGGTGTCGTCGATTGCTACCTCGCGCTGGAGCTACGGCTCGCCCCGGCTGGAGCGCTATAACGGGGTTTCGGCGATGGAGATCAACGGTGAAGCTAAACCCGGCGTCAGCACCGGCGAGGCGATGGCGGAAGTGGAGCGGTTGGTGGCGCAGTTGCCGCCGGGCATTGGCATTGAATGGACTGGCGTGTCCTATCAGGAACGGGCAGCCGGGGCGCAAGCGCCGTTGCTGTATGCGCTGTCGCTGCTGGTGGTGTTCCTCTGTCTGGCGGCATTGTATGAAAGCTGGTCGATTCCGACGGCGGTGTTGATGGTCGCGCCGCTCGGTGTGTTGGGCGCGGTGCTGGCCACCTGGCTGCGGGGCATGGAGCGCGATGTCTACTTTCAGGTCGCCATGCTGACCACGGTCGGCCTGACTAGTAAAAACGCTATTCTCATCATCGAGTTCGCCAAGGCCAATCTGGAAAGCGGCCTGGATTTGATCACCTCGATCATGAATGCGGTGCGCGACCGGATGCGGCCTATCGTGATGACCTCGCTGGCCTTCGGTTTAGGCGTATTGCCGCTGGCCATTGCGGTCGGGGCGGGTTCCGGCACCCAGCGCGCCATCGGCACCGGCGTACTCGGCGGCATGGCGGTGGGCACCTTGCTGGGGATGTTCTTCACGCCGCTGTTCTTTCTGGTGATTCAGCGGTTGTTTGGCAGACGCAAAAAGCCAGTTGTCGCCACCCCCGCAACACCGGACGGAATGCCTGCCGAAGGAGCGGACGCCCATGCCTAAGCTCAAACAGAAAGCGCTTGCACTGGCCATGACGGTCTTGACTGCTGGCTGTGTCGCCCTCGAACCGCCCGCGCCGCCGCTCCCTGATCCGGCCGTGCCAACGCAATGGCCGGTGTCCGTCGAGGAAACCGGCTTGCCAGCGCGGGCCGCGCCCGACATCGGTTGGCGCGAGTTCTTTCACGATCCCAAACTCCAGACGCTCATCGCCCGTTCGCTCGCCAATAACCGTGATTTGCGGGTAACGATCCTGAACATCGACAAAGCGCGTGCGCAGTATCGCAGCCAGCGCGCTGGCCAGTGGCCCTGGGTCGGTGGCAGCGTGGGGTCGGAGCACATCGGCGGCGAAGTGCCGTCCAGCAACCAATACAGCGCCACGGTCGGCGTCACCGGTTTTGAGCTGGATTTGTTCGGTCGGGCGCGCACTCTGACCGACATCGCCTTGCAACAGTATTTCGCCCAGGAAGCCACCCGCCGCAGCGCGGAGATCGTCCTGGTCGCGGATGTCGCTACCCTCTACCTGACGCTGGCTATCGACCAGGAGTTGTCCCGCCTCAGTCAGGCCAAGCTGAAAAACTATCAGGAATCGGCGAGCCTGATTGAAAAGCGTTTCAGCCTGGGCGCGGTATCCGGGCTGGATGTCGAGCAAATCCATACCCAGGTCGAATCGGCGCGGGTCGATGTGGCGCGCTATGACGGGCAAATCCTGCGGGATATCAATGCGCTGATCCTGCTGGTTGGCGCCCCGGTCGAACCGGCGGTATTGCCGGAGCAACCGGATGAGCCGATAGCCGGATTTGTCGCGCCGCCGCCCGGCTTGCCCTCGGAAACTCTGTTGCGCCGTCCCGATATTGCAGCGGCGGAGTATCGGCTGCGCGCCGCCAACGCCAACATCCGCATCGCGCGCGCGGCGTTCTTCCCATCGATCACACTCACCGGCAGCGCGGGATTGGCCAGCACCGAGTTGTCCGAGCTGCTCGGCGGCAATTCCCTGATGTGGAGCTTCATCCCCAAGCTAACCGTACCGATCTTTCAGGCTGGGCGGCTGGAGGCGAATTTGGATAGCGCCGTGGCTGATCGGGACATCGCGCTGGCCCAGTATGAAAAAGCGATTCAAACCGGCTTCCGGGAAGTGGCGGATGCGCTGGCGGCGGCCAGCGCCTTAGTTCGGCAGTATGACGCCCAGTCCGCCTTGGTCGATGCGGCCGCCCGCGCTGAAAACTTATCGCGGCTGCGCTATCAGGCGGGTCGTGACAGCTACCTCGGCTTGCTCGATGCGCAACGGACGCTCTATGCCGCACAGCAGGCGCTGTTGGCCACCTACTTATCGGCCCAGATCAACCGCGTCACTTTGTATAAGGTGCTAGGTGGCGGCTGGAAGGAACGCGGCCCATGAGCGCCACTGTGCGGAAATCCAGGGCGGAAGCTCACACTGAAGCGCAGCGCGACCGGATTTTATGCGCCGCCCGTCAGTGCTTCATCGACAGCGGCTTCCATGCCGCCAGCATGGCCAGCATCGCCGAAACGGCGGGGATCAGCGCGGGTTTGATTTATCGCTACTTCGAGAACAAAAACGCCATCATCCTCGCCATCATTGCTCACCACCTGGCTGAAATTCAGGCGGATATTCGCAAATTGCAAGCGGCCTCGGCAGTGGTGGAAAACCACATCGTGGGACGGTTTCAAAGCTGGCAGCGCCAGGAATGCCTGACGCTTAATCCGGGACTACTCCTGGAAATCGTCGCGCTGGCTAGCCGCGACCCGCAAGTGGCCGAGGCGCTGTGCGCCGCCGATCAACGCATTCGCGTAGAACTCAGCGCCTGGTTGCTGCGGGCCTGGCGGAATGCCGGTTGCGAACTTGCCGAAAGCGAAGCGTTGGAGCGGGTATTTGTCTTGCAATGCTTCATTGAGGGGCTGGTGATTCGCTCTATCAAGCAGCCGGAATCCGATCTCGCTTTGTTGCAACAAAGCCTGCGCCCATTGCTCGCCTGGCTGCTCCCTGGCGACCTGGAGCCACCCGCTGCGGAGGCCGACGCCCCCTGACCGCCCGCGCGCTTAAATTTTGCCCGCCTGTTGCGCGATGAAGGCGGTTTTAGCCGACAGTTCCAGCGAACAGGTCCATTTGTAAGCCAAATTAAGGCTGCTGGCGCAGGCATAGACGCCATGACCCCGCACCACCGCGATGGGAAAACCGGCCAGAATGTCGGCGACCATGCCGGGTGAGCGGATGCTGTACTGGTCGTAGGGGATGGTGAGCACCGGCACGCGACTGAAATACAGTTGCCCCTCGAAATCGGCGGGGAAAAACTCCTCATTATCCATGGTCATCGCCACGGAGTAAGGGCCGTGACTGTGGAGTAGCGCGCAAGCTTCAGGATTAGCCTGATAAACGGCCAGATGAAGGCGGGCGTCCATGGAGGCGCTCTTGCCGATCACGCCATCCAGGCGACATTCCACCAGATCACCGCAACTGAGCAGGTCAGCGCAGCAGCCGGTAGGCGTGATCCAGAACGAATCGCCATCCCGCACTGAGGCGTTACCGCTGTGAGAGTCGTTAAGGCCGTATTGGCGCAGCCAAAGGTAATGCCTGACTAGATCGTCTTTAATATTCATAACTCCAATTGTACCTTGAAAGCCGTAAGCGTCAGAGGGCGGAACCGACCGCCAGAGGAACTCGCTCCACGCCGGTTTGGAGCCTGCCATCGGGATATAGCTCAAACCAGCGATAACCGGGCGGCAGCGTATCCACTTCTGGCTCTGGGGCGTCTGGCTTGAACTGCACACTGGTAGCCGGCGCGCCGAACAGTTGCACATGACGCCAGCAGCCCTGGAATTCCCCGTGAATGTGGCCAAACACCAGCGCCCGCACCTGGGAGTAGCGCGCTAGCACCGCCAACAGCGCCGCGCTGTTGGCGACTGCCATGGTGTCTAGCCAGCCGGTGCCGACTGGCAGAGGCTGGTGGTGCAGGCACACCACGGTGGGTCGCTCGGCGGCGCTGGCCAGCACCGAATCTAGCAACACCAGTTCACGGGTGGCCAAATGGCCGACCGGAGCGCCGGGAAAGCTAGAGTCCAGCAGCACCAGTTGCCAGCGGCCAGCGGCTAAATAACGCACCCGTTGCACCCGGCCACGGCGCAGCGCGGCCTCCATGGCAGCGGGGAAGTCGTGGTTGCCGGGCAGGCAGTAAACCGGCGCGCCCAACGTTTCCAAGTGCTGTGCAATGCGCGGATAGGCTTGTGGTTCATCACCGGTCAGGTCGCCGGTGACGACCACAAAATCAGGTGCGGGATCGCGGTTGCGGATGTGGGCCAGTACCGCGTTCAGACCCGCGTCCACGTCCACACCCCACAGCAGACTACCGGATTCGGTTTTTAAGTGCAGATCGGTGATCTGCACAAAGCGCACCGGTTCATTCGCGTTTGGCATTGGGTCAGGCTCGTGGTGGCGGAGAATGGCAAGCTTACAGGGTTTTGATAAACACTTTGGAGCGCCGTTGCCAGTTATACAAGGCTTGCTTGCTGACTGGCAGATCGGCGACCTCGGCGACTTCAAAACCGCGCTCCCGAAACCAGTGGGCGGTGCGGGTAGTGAGCACAAACAGCCGTTGCAAGCCTTGTTCGCGTGCCTGGCGCTCGATAAAGCGCAGCAGCCGATCGGCCCGGCCGTGATTGCGATACTGCGGATGCACCGCGACACAGGCCAGTTCGCCTAGCCGTTCTTCAGGAAAGGGATACAATGCCCCACAGCCGATGATGGCTCCATCACGCTCCAGCACCGAGAAGCGGTCGATCTCCATTTCCAGCCGCTCCCGCGACCGCCGCACCAGGGTGCCATCGTCTTCCAAGGGTTGGATCAATTCCAGCAGGCCACCGACATCTTCAATGGTGGCCGGGCGCTGGCCTTCGTAAATGTCGGCGGCGATCATCGCGCCAACACCATCACGGGTGAACAATTCCTGGAGCAGCACCCCATCCAGCCGCCGATCCAACAGATGCACTCGGCGCACGCCAGCTTGACAGGCGCGCAACGCCAGCCGCAACTGGCGCATGGTTTTATCTTTGAGCGTGGTAGTTCGGGCGTTGAGTAGCTGCTCGACATCACTGGGGCTGAGTTCATGAATAGCCGCGCCGTTGGTGTCGCGCAATTCCAGGTTATCCCTAAGAATCAGAAGTTTATCAGCCTGCAAGGCGCAGGCGGCAGCGATAGCGACATCTTCGGCGCTGACATTGAAGATTTCGCCGGTCGGTGAATAACCCAGTGGTGAGAGCAGCACGATGGCATCCTGATCCAGCCATAGCCGGATGGCGCGGTCGTCAATCCGGCGCACTTCGCCGGTAAAGCCGTAATCCACGCCATGCCGCACCCCCAGCGGACGAGCGGTGACCAGGTTACCCGACACTACGCGCAGCCGTGCGCCGTGCAGCGGCGAGTTGGCCAGCCCCATGGACAGCCGCGCCTCAATGCGGATGCGCGCCCGCCCGATGGCTTGCTTGACGTAGCACAGATCCTCCGCCTCGGTCAGGCGCAAGCCGTTGACATAGCGCCACTCGCGGCCTGCTTCGCGCAAGCGTTGCTCGATCTGCGGCCGAGCGCCGTGGGCCAGCACCAGGCGGATGCCCAGGCTATGGATGAGCGCGAGATCATCCATCAAGCTGGTGAAGGTATCAGCTTCCACGGCAGGGCCGCCGAATTGCACCACAAAGGTTTGGCCCCGATGGGCGTTGATATAGGGCGCGGTATGGCGGAACCCATTCACAAAAGACGCGGAATTCATCACAGTGCTAAGTGGCTCCAGAAGGAGGCGGAAAGGTTTCGGAAAAGAGCAGCGACTGTAAGGCAACGGGTGGCATAGTCTAATACCATACGTCGCTAAAGCCCGCACCGTTGTCCCCGGACCTGAGCTGCGGGCTGGCCAGTCGTCCACTCCTTAATCCTTAGCCGAGGCTTTGCCATGTACGTTGTTTGCGTTCGTGACCATGTCATGCTTGCCCATAGTTTTCGGGGCGAGACCTTCGGCCCGGCTCAGCGCCTGCATGGCGCGACCTATGTGGTTGATGTAGAACTGCGGCGCGCCGATCTGGATGCGGACGGCGTGGTGGTGGACATCGGCCGGGCCAGCGAGTGCCTGCGCGCCGTGCTCAGTGAGCTGAATTACCGCAATCTGGATCTGCTGCCGGAGTTCGCTGGCCGCAATACCACGACGGAATTTCTGGCGCGGGAGCTGTTTGATCGTCTTGCGGCGCGGATTGAAGAGGGACAAATGGGACCGAATGCCGCTGGACTCGATTCGATGCGGGTCATCTTGCATGAATCGCACATCGCCTGGGCTTCTTACGAAGGCTCGTTGGCGTGAAGGCAGCGCATTTTCTGATTCCGGGCGACTTGGCGACCCGCACAGGCGGTTATCTTTACGACCGGCACATGATCGCCGGACTGACGGCGCTGGGTTGGCAGATTGCTGTTCATGGTCTGGACGCCAGTTTTCCGTTGCCGACTGCGGCAGCGCTGGCCGGCGCGGAGGCTGTGTGCGCCGCACTGCCGGAGCAGGCGTTGACGGTGGTGGATGGGTTGGCGCTGGGAGCGCTACCCACAGTCGTTGCTCGGCATCAGCAGCGGTTGCGCCTGGTGGGTTTGGTGCATCATCCGCTGGCCTTGGAAACCGGCCTGGATCCGGTTACGCGCCAGCGCTTGGCGGCCAGCGAGCGCGCGGCGCTGGCCCAGGTGCGCGGAGTGATCGTCACCAGCCCCGCTACAGCGCGTGCTTTAGCCGACTACGGTGTAGCGCCGGAACGCTGTGCTGTGGTGCCGCCCGGTACAGCTCCGGCTGCTCTGGCGCAGGGATCAGGTGGTAGCGAATGGCGCTTGCTGTGTGTAGCGTCGCTGACTCCGCGTAAGGGTCACGCCGTCCTGTTTCGGGCCTTGGCCCGGTTACCCGCCACTTTGCGCTGGCAGTTGCGCTGTGTTGGCAGCCCAGATCTGGATCCGGTCATTGCCGCCGCGCTGCGGTGGCTGGCTGAGGAGCTGGGATTGGCGGACCGCATTACCTTCACCGGCCAACTGGCGGCCACGGCGCTGGCGGCCGAGTACCATCGCGCCGATCTCTTCGTGTTGCCCTCGCATTATGAAGGTTACGGCATGGCCTTGGCCGAGGCTCTGGCGCGTGGATTGCCGGTGGTCAGCACCACCGCTGGCGCTATTCCCGACACCGTGCCGACGGCGGCGGGTCTGTTGACGCCGCCCGGCGATGTGGCGGCCTTGGCCGAAGTGTTGCAGCGGATCATGAGCGATGCGCGGCTGCGCGATCGGCTCGCGGCTGGCGCGCGCGCGGCGCGGCGGGATTTGCCGGATTGGCCGACGGCCTGCGCCCGTTTCGCGGCGGCGCTCGACGCCATTGCGCTATGAGCGACTTTAGCGCGCAATGGCTGGCGCTGCGGGAAGCGGCAGACGCAGCCGCCCGCCATCCTCAGTTGACGGCGGCCGCGCGCGCCTGGCGGCAGCGGCAGGGCGCTGTGTTATCCGCCATGGATTTAGCCAGCGGCACCGGAGCTAATGTGCGCTTTCTAGCCCCACGGTTGGGTGGCGAACAGCGCTGGCTGTTAGTGGAGCGCGATCCGGCTTTGCTGGTGTGTAGCGTGGAGCTGCTGGCGGGCGTGAAGGGAACCTTGGATTGGCGGCGCTTGGATCTGGTCAGCGATTGGGAACGCCTGGAGTGGCGGGGGGTGGCCCTGGTCACCGCATCTGCGTTGCTGGATTTGGTGTCGGCGGCATGGCTGGAGCGGCTAGCTGAGCAATGTCGGGACGTGAGGGCGGCGGTGTTGATCGTGCTGAGCTACGATGGAAGCGTGGTCTGGCAGCCCCGGTTAGCGGAAGATGCGTTGGTGTGTGCGCGGGTGAATCGGCATCAACGTGGCGACAAAGGGTTTGGCCCGGCGCTAGGCCCTAATGCCGCGCCGTTGTTAGCGGCCTTGCTGCGGCGTTTGGGCTATACGGTGAAGATAGGCCCCAGCCCCTGGCGCTTGCAGCCGCAACAGCGTGCGTTGCAGACCGCTCTGTTGCAAGGTTGGCTTGAAGCAGCGCAGCAGATTGCACCGACAAAATCGTTAGCGATGTTGGATTGGCGGGCGCAGCGGCAGGACTGGATTGAGCGGGGAGAGTCGCGCATCCAGGTTGGCCATTGGGATATATTCGCGTGGCTGGATCAGTAGCCCGGATTTGATCTTACGGTGATTGCTGGCTCGCCATGGGTAAAAGCTGGAGGAGAATGTGATGAGCATAGCCACGCCATCTGGGCTGGATCGCGCTGAGCGTCAGCGCTTTGTGCGCATAAGCTGGACGATTTACGCCATTCTAGCGGCGGCTTACATGCTGGTGTTTTTTCACCGCATCGCTCCGGCGGTGGTTTCTGCGGACCTGATGCGCGCTTTTGGCGCGACCGGGGCTGCGCTCGGCTCACTGGCGGCGGTGTATTACTACATCTACACCGCAATGCAGATTCCAGCAGGAATCCTGGCCGATACTTTGGGCGCACGGATTTCGGTGACGCTGGGCAATTTGGTCTCCGGGCTTGGCTCGATCCTGTTTGGTCTGGCCGACACCCTGTGGGAGGCGTCGCTGGGGCGGGCCTTGGTCGGGTTGGGGGTGTCGGTGGTTTTTGTCGGGCTGATGAAAAGCAACACCCTGTGGTTTCGGGATCGGGATTACGGCTTTATCAGCGGTCTGACCCTGATGCTGGGCAATGTCGGCGCGATTCTGGCGGCTGGCCCGCTGGCCGGAATGCTGACGCTCTGGTCTTGGCGCACCGTGTTTGTCGCCTTTGGCGTGATTGCTTTACTGCTGGCGGTGCTGTCGTGGCTTGGGGTGCGCAACCAGCCGCAGGATATAGGTTTCCCTTCCGTGCGCGAGATGGAAGGCAAAGCGCCGCACGCGCCACGGCAGCAACACTGGTGGCATGATCTGCTGGGGGTGTTGGCGACACGCCGCACCTGGCCGGGCTTTTGGATCAATTTGGGAATGCCGGGCAGCATGTTGGCCTTTCTCGGTCTGTGGGCTATTCCCTTTCTGCGCGATGTACACGGCTTGGGACGATCCCCGGCTGCGCTTTACACCAGTATTGCCCTAGCGGGGTTTGCGGTGGGCGCGTTGTCATCCGGCTGGTTTTCTGACCGGCTGGGTCGCCGCAAGCCATTGTTAGTGGCCGGAACGCTGCTGTATGGCCTGGCCTGGCTGGGAGTGGCTTATACGCCATGGACGCCGGGCGTGGTTGGCATGGCCTGGTTTACTTTAATGGGTTTCAGTTGTGGGTCGTTCGTGTTGACCTATGCGGGAGCGAAGGAGGTGGTGGCTCCGGCGTTGTCGGGCATGGCGATTGCGTTGGTGAACACCGGTATTTTTCTGGGTGCCGCGATTCTCCAACCTTTGTTTGGCTGGGTCATGGATTTAGGCTGGAACGGGATGATGGTGGATGGGGTGCGGGTGTACGGCAGCGCCGATTACCGGGCGGGCTTTGCGCTGATGCTGAGCTGCGTGGCCCTCGCCATCGTGATGTCGGCGTTCTTTCACGAAACCCACTGCCGCAATATCGCGGCTGGAGAGTGAGGCTGGCTCATGGTCACTGGCGCTTTCTCTCTCCAGCACTGTTTAGGAAAACACCTGTATGCTTCACGCCTTGCGCAAACCGGATGTCCTGCTGACCACGTTGGCCGCCGCCGGTATTCTGATGGTGACGATGGGCGTGCGCCAGTCGCTGGGCTTGTTCGTCAGTCCATTGATGCTATCGACTGGGCTGGGGATCGGCACCATCAGCTTAGCCCTGGCTATCGGCCAATTCGCTTGGGGAGCGATTCAACCAGTGGCCGGCGGTCTGGCCGACCGTTATGGCCCGCGCCCGGTGTTGATTGGCGGCTTGGTGGTCATGGCGCTGGGGAGCGCGATCACTCCTTTCATGAGTTCAGGATTTGGGTTAGTGGTCTCGCTGGGGCTTCTGTCGGCCATGGGGTCGGGGGCCGGCAGTTTCTCCGTGCTGATTGGGGCAGCGGCGCGACGCTTGCCCGCAGTGGCGCATGGCTCAGCAGCGGGCGTGATTAACGCCGGTGGCTCGTTTGGCCAGTTCGTCTTCGCGCCGATCCTGCAAAAATTGATTCAGACCATCGGCTGGATGGGCACGATGTGGACGATGGCCTTGTTGACGCTGGCGGCGTTGCCGTTGGTCGGCACCTTGACCCAACAGGCAGAGAGGCCTATTAAAACTGGCGGCCCGGCGACCGGGGTGCTGAAGGCCATCGGCGATTCCTTGCAGGATCGCAGCTATCTGCTCCTTCATGCCGGCTTTTTCACCTGTGGATTCCACATTGCTTTTCTGGTGACGCATCTGCCGGGTGAGGTGCATCTGTGTGGTTTACCGCCTACCGTGGCCAGTTGGTCGCTCGCCATTATCGGTTTGGCCAATATCTTCGGTAGTCTGTACGCCGGGTCGTGCGTGGCCAAATATCGTAGCAAATACATTCTGGCGATCATGTACGGGTCGCGCGCGCTATTGATCGCCTGGTATTTGCTGATGCCCAAGACACAACTCACGTACTATCTGTTTGCGGCCGGTTTGGGATTCACCTGGCTGGCGACGGTGCCGCCAACCGCCGCCATCGTCAGCAAGCTATTCGGCGTTCGTTATCTGGCAACCCTGTTTGGGATGACGCTACTTTCCCACCAGTTAGGTGGTTTCTTTGGCGCTTATTTGGGCGGCTTGGCGATCAGTCAGTTCGGCAGTTTTGCCTGGATGTGGTACGCCGATATGACACTGGCGGCCCTCGCGGCGCTGGTCAATCTGCCGATTCGGGAAGCGCCAGTGATGAGAACTGCGGCAGCGACCAGATAGGGCCGAAGAGGGTGGCTGGAGCGCGCGGATTGCGCTTCATGGCGCTTTCAGGGCAGCGCGCAAAATCTCGAGCACCGTGTTCAGTTGCTCCATCGGCACCTGTCCTGGCGCTGAGCTTTTTTCACCCACGGCGAAGCTGACCGAAGACCCGAATACCCAGCCAAACAGTCGGCTGAGCGAACCGTAAGCGCCCATGGACAGACTGATAATGGGCAGGGCAATGGTGTCGCGCGCTATCGAGGTGGCCTCCAGCAAGGTTAATACATCCCTTGGTTCTTTGGCCATCACCGCGATTTTAGCGACATCAGCGCCCGCCTGTTCCATGGCAACGAACTTGGCGACCAGATCCTCCCGGCTCGGCGTCTCTTGAAAGTTGTGAAAGGAAGCGATCAGCTTCAGCTCGGTTTCCTCCGACAACGCCACGGCCTGTTGGAAATAGTACTCGCCGACGCTTAGCTCGTAGTCGAACAAATCAACACATCCGGCGCGACACAGGGCGGCATACAGCTCAAAGACCTGGTCTTCATTGAGACTGATCGGATGACCGCCCTCACGGGTGGAGCGCCGCGTAAGAATCACCGGAATTCGGCCCACTTGGTGTTTGATGGTCCGACCCAACTTCACGACGCGGGCGGTATCCGCAATGTCGGAGAAAAAATCCACGCGCCATTCGATTAAATCCGGGTGCTTGGGTACGATCACGGCCAGTTCGCGGCTAATGGCCGCCTCATGGGTTCCAACCAATGGGGCGCAGACAAGCGGCTCTTTGTCAGAACCCAGTATTTGGTCTTTTAAAATCAGCGGTTTGCTAAACACCGGATTCGGTTCCCTTTAGACGGGTAGCTGGCAATCGAATAAAAGATCTTCACCCATGACGTAGCATTGGTGGCGTGGCCGCAAAGCAGCGCTTAGCTCGGCAATCGGCGGTAATTGTAGGCCAAGTCGGCCAGAGCCGATGATCAGTGGGGCAATGGTCAGATGGAGGCGATCAAGGCGTCCCTGTTCCAAAAAACCTGATACGGTTAAACCGCCACCCTCGATAAACAGGCCAAACAGCTTACGAGCGCGTAGGCGCTGCACCAAGGCGCGCAAATTAAAGGTCGCTCCATTCATTGGTAAGCCAAGTAGCTCAGCAAAACCAGGTGCGGGCGCACCTATCCGATCTTCGGCGCACGCCAGCAGAGTGGGAGCCGCTTGGTCGTGAAATAGGCCTCGGTCGGTGGCGAGCCGCCGCTGCGGATCCAGAACCACCCGCACGGGATTGGGTCCGCTAACCCGCCGGGTGGTGAGCTGGGGATCGTCGCATTCCACCGTCGCCGCTCCAACCAGGATGGCATCGCATAAGGCCCGCATCCGATGGAGATGGGTCAGGTTATCGGGGCCAGTGACATAACGAGAGGTGCCATTTACCGTGGCGATGCGCCCATCCAGGCTCTGTCCCAGATGCGCGATGGTGATCGGTTGGTGGGGATGCGCCAGCGCTAGTGGGAGATACAAGTCCAGCAGCGTCGCGCTGGCTGCCTCCAGAGGCTTTAAAGCTTCCCAGCGGCTGTTACTGGCAACGCGCAACGCGGCATTGGCGCTCTCATCGGAGGTGATGATAGGTTGGCCATCGGCGGCAAGGCTCAAGCAGTAGCTGGGAGACAGAGTAGGTGATTGGCGAATCTGGCGACGCAAGGCCAGCAGCAGTGACCAGATGTGTTCCGGTGTCAGAGTCATCCTCTCAATCCAGGGGGGTCGTCGCCAGGGGGATGACGTAAAACAGGATCGCAAAAAAATGCAGAATACTGCCCGCCAGTACGAACAGATGCCAGATCGCGTGATGATAGGGTAGGCGCTCCCAGACGTAGAAAAGAACGCCGAAGGTGTAGGCCAGTCCACCCATGAGCAGGAGCAGCAAGCCACCCGGTGCTACATGATTCAGTAGCGGATGGATGGCGACCAGTACGGCCCAGCCCATGCCGATGTACAGCGCCACCGAGAGCAAGTTGGAGCGGCGACCATGCATCACGCGCAGCACGATGCCCAGTAGCGCCAGTCCCCAAATGCCCCCGAACAAGGACCAACCCCACGGGCCACGCAGATTGACCAAGAGAAAAGGGGTGTAGGTGCCAGCAATCAGCAGGAAAATGGCGGAGTGGTCCAGGGTGCGCAGGATCGCCTTGGCGCGGGGTAGGGGAATGCTGTGGTAAAGGGTGGAGGTGGTGTAGAGCAGAATCAAGGCCGCCCCATAGATGCTGCATCCAACGATATGCCAGGCATCGCCATGAAGGCTGGCAAAGGCCGTGAGCACACCAAGACCGGCAATGCCGAACACAATGCCCATGCCATGAATGATGCTATTGGCAATCTCTTCGCCTGGGGTGTAGCGCGGTGGATGTGATTCAGCGGTCATCAGGGTTCCTTCACGGCCCTAGCAACTACAGTATAACGAACTCGCCTCTAGGGTGCGCCGTTGTTGGCTTTATAACGTTAGACTGTAGGCCAGTACGCTGAGTTTCGGTTTTTCTGCTGCGACAGGATCCGCCACACGAGTACCGTGGGACGACCTGTCGACGCCGACCTGCGTGTTACAATGCGTGCCTTCCTTATAGTAAGAAGGGAAGGGACGCCTCGCTGCGAAGCAGGCGGCAGCTTAGGCATTAAGCAGGGCCGCACACCGGCTGCTTTTATGAGCGCAGCGTCTGTCTTGTTGAATTTTCAAAAAATCAATGTCTTATCTATTTATGCAACCATGCGGTGAGTGATTGTGTTTCATGGGTATTGAACAAGCCCTTACGGAGGGATGCAAAGCGTTACAGTTACGGCTATCCGAACGAGCCGAGGTGCGCTTGATCGCCTATTTAGCCCTGCTGGAACGCTGGAACCGCGCCTATAATCTGACTGCCGTGCGCGATCCCGAAGCGATGGTGGTGCGTCACCTTCTGGATAGCTTGTCGATTTTACCGTGGGTGGAAGGGCCGCGGGTGCTCGATGTAGGCAGCGGCGCGGGTCTGCCGGGAATTCCACTTGCCGTAGTCTGCCCAGAGCATGAGTTCTTTCTGCTAGACAGTAACAGTAAGCGCACTCGGTTTCTGATCCAGGTGGCCGCTGAACTGCAACTGAGTAATGTCAGGGTGGTGCGTAGCCGCGTAGGGGATTACCAACCCGCCGCACTCTTTAACAGCGTGGTATCGCGCGCCTTCGCCACCCTGGCGGAGCTGGCGGCGGCGGCCGGACGCCTGTGCGCCCCAGGAGGGCGCTTGCTGGCGATGAAAGGTGTGTTCCCCGACGAGGAATTGGCCCATCTGCCGACCACGTACCGAGTGGTCGGCGTTTACCCGCTGCACGTTCCCCATCTCAACGCGGAACGGCATTTGGCCCATCTGACCCCTGCATCCGCTTACTGAGGCTCTCAATTTACCCATGGCCGCCATCTTTGCCATTGCCAATCAGAAAGGCGGCGTCGGCAAGACCACGACTGCCGTCAATCTGGCCGCCTGTCTGTCCGCCTTGCGTCAGAATGTCCTCTTGATTGATCTGGATCCCCAGGGCAACGCTACCATGGGTTGTGGCGTGGACAAGCACGCCGTGACCGCCACCAGCTATGATGTTTTGTTGGGAGAGGCGACCTTGACCCAAGCGCTGCAATGGGTCGAAAAGGCGCAAATGCAACTGCTGCCCGCCAATGGCGATCTGACGGCCGCTGAGGTTCAGTTGTTAGAAAAAGACCATGCGCCTGATCGGCTCCGCGTCGCGCTAGCGCCGGTGGAATGGAATTTCGATGTCATCCTTATTGACTGCCCGCCAACCCTGAACATGCTGACTGTCAACGCCCTGACCGCCGCCCGGTCAGTGATTATTCCGGTGCAGTGCGAATACTATGCGCTGGAGGGGCTGTCGGCATTGCTCGACACCATTGAGAAGGTGCGCGCATCCACTAATCCCGATCTGCGCATTGAGGGCTTGGTGCGCACCATGTTCGATTCCCGCAACCGGTTGGCCAATGACGTGTCCGCCCAGATTGTGGCGCATTTCGGCGAGGCGGTTTTTGAGACGCTCATTCCGCGCAATGTGCGGCTGGCTGAAGCGCCCAGCTACGGCCTATCGATTATCCATTACGACGCTGATTCGCGCGGTGCGCAAAGCTACCGAGATTTGGCGAAGGAAGTACGCAAACGGCTACGGCGGCCGGTGGCGAAAAAGACGACCGGCAATAGGGCAGCGACATGATACGGAAAAAAGGGGGACTCGGGCGGGGTTTGGATGCTTTACTCAGTGCGGGAGTGGCCACGGTGCGGGACCGCGGAGAATCACCCGCCGCGACCGAGAGCCTGCGGCAGGTGCCGGTCGAATCCATCGCGCCGGGGCGTTATCAGCCGCGTCAGGATTTGCGCGAAGACCGGTTGCGAGAGCTGGCGGATTCCATCCGCGTCCAGGGCGTGGTGCAGCCGATCGTGGTGCGGCCTTTGGGAGGAGAGCGCTATGAATTGATTGCCGGAGAACGGCGCTGGCGGGCAGCGCAGTTGGCGGGATTGCGCGAAGTGCCTGCGGTGATTCGCGCAGTGCCAGACCAGGCGGCCATCGCCATCGCTCTGATCGAAAATATCCAGCGCGAAGATCTCAACCCATTGGAGGAGGCCACCGCGCTGCACCGGCTCATTGCGGAATTTGCCCTGACCCACCAGCAGGCCGCTGAGGCGGTCGGTCGATCGCGCGCCGCAGTCAGTAATTTATTGCGCTTGCTTGAGCTAAGCGAAGAGGTGCAACGCCTGGTGCGTGAGCGCAAGCTGGATATGGGCCATGCCCGCGCCTTGTTGCCCTTAGCGCTACCCTTGCAGCAGGAAGCTGCGCGTCAGGTGCTATTGCGCGGCTTATCGACGCGAGAAACCGAAGAACTGGCGCGTCGGCTCCAGCAAAACGCCCCGGTTGCCGCTAGGCCGGAACCGGTGCTCGACCCTAATATTCGCGTTTTACAGGACGATCTCTCGGAGAGGCTGGGGGCGCGGGTGCGCGTGCGCCATGCCGCTACATCAGGCAAGGGTTGCGTTATGATCCACTACGGTAGCCTGGAAGAGCTGGACGGGATTCTGGCCCGTGTGAAATGACGTACTGAGCATCGCGGTAATTTTCGTTGACCCCATCGCGGTAAATTCCCTATAATTCGTGGCGCTCTATACTGTCAGGGAAAAGGCGAAACGAGGGGCGGCGGGCGGAGCTTCTGAGGCTGTAGAGCCAAAAAACGATAAGACCAGACTGACCACGGAACTAGACTAATAAAAATGCCCGGCGCAATGCGGTGCCTAGAGAATTACAACTAATGCGAGCCATGGGCGCACAGCAGGTCATCCGCACCATCACCTTCATTCAATTGTTGGTCACGCTAGCGGGCGCGGTCATCGCTCTTGCCCTCAGCGGTTCCCAAGCGGCCTACTCGGTAGGAGTCGGTGGCAGCATCAGCACTGTGGTTTCCCTCTACTTCGCCAGGCGGGTTTTTGCTGTCGGCGTTGGCTCGCCCGCTGCCAAAGTGGCCCGCGCCTTTTACTTGGGTGAAGTAGGCAAGTTGCTGTTGACCATCGCACTGCTGAGCATCGCTCTGTTGTGGCTCCATGTCTCGCCGCTGCCTCTCCTGTTGGCCTACATGGCGGCCTTAATGGCGTATTGGCTGGCGTTACCCTTCACATTTAACACTTCGGTGAGGACGCTATGAGCGAAACCGGTCACTCCGCAACGGGGTATATCATCCACCATCTGACGAATCTCAAGGTGGGGGAAGGTTTCTGGACCGTCCATGTGGACACGCTGTTTTTCTCGCTTGCTTTGGGCGCTTTTTTCCTCTGGCTTTTTATGAAAGCGGCAAAATCGGCTACGAGCGGTGTTCCTGGGCCATTACAGAATTTTTGCGAGATCCTGGTGGATTTCGTCGACACCCAAGTAAAGGACTCCTTTCACGGTCGCAACCCGGTTATCGCACCGCTCGCGTTGACGATCTTCGTGTGGGTCTTTTTATGGAACTTCATGGACTTGATTCCGGTGGATTTGTTGCCGGCTATCGCTGCGGCGCTTGGCATACCCTATCTGCGCTCGGTCCCGTCCACTGACTTGAATTCGACCTTTGGCCTGTCGATCTCGGTGCTGTTGCTGCTTTATTACTACAGCATCAAAGTGAAAGGTCCCCTCCATTTTTCAATGGAGATCTTGACGCATCCCTTTGGTAAATGGTTCATGCCATTTAACCTGTTGTTGCGGATTGTCGAGGACCTGGCCAAACCGATCTCGCTCGGCCTGCGTTTGTTCGGCAACCTTTATGCGGGTGAGCTGATCTTCATCCTGATCGCGCTGTTGCCCTGGTGGATTCAATTCGTTCTGGGCTGGCCCTGGGCGGTGTTCCATATTCTCATTATTACCTTGCAAGCCTTTATCTTCATGGTGCTCACCATTGTGTATCTGAGCATGGCGCATGAAGATCACTGAGCACGGCGCGAGCTAAACCCGTTTCATCCGCTTTTCTTTCATCCACACCACAATCTCTAGACGGGAGATACTAATGGAAGCTGCAAGCCTAATTGCCAACGTGCAGGGTATGACCGTTATCGCCGTGGCTCTGATTATCGGCCTGGGCGCGCTGGGTACCGCCATCGGCTTCGCCTTGTTGGGTGGCAAGTTTCTGGAAGGTGCCGCTCGCCAGCCGGAAATGATTCCCACCTTGCAGGTCAAAATGTTCATCGTCGCCGGCTTGCTCGACGCGGTGACGATGATCGGCGTCGGTGTCGCTTTGTTCTTTACTTTCGCCAACCCCTTCCTCGGTCCGGTGCAGGCTCTAATCAAGTGATTTGGTTGGGCTCTCCAAAACGTCATACCCATGTATACGAGGAGGTAACAGCGTGAACTTCAATGCCACTCTCATAGGGCAGATGATCACGTTTGGCCTGCTGGTGCTCTTTACCATGAAGTACGTGTGGCCGCCGATCATCCAGGCCATGCAGGAGCGTCAGCAGCGAATCGCCGATGGTTTGGCGTCTGCGGAACGCGGTGTCCGCGAGCAGGAGCTGGCCAAGACCAAGGCCGCGCAGCTTTTGAAGGAAGCCAGGCAGCAAGCCGCCGAGATCGTCGCTCAAGCCCATAAGCGCGCCAACGAGCTCGTTGAGCAATCCAAGCAGGATGCCCGCGTTGAAGGTGACCGCCAGCTTGGTGCCGCCAAGGCCGAAATTGAGCAGGAGGTCAATCGCGCCCGCGAACAGTTGCGTAGCCAGGTCGTAAGCCTGGCGGTGGCGGGTGCCAGCAAGGTGCTCAAGCGCGAAGTTGATGAAGCGGCCAACGCCGCCATGCTGGATGACCTAGTAAGTCAGCTTTAACCACGGACCACGCTCATGGCTGAACCGACTCCCGTTGTCCGACCCACCTCCGCTGCCCGGCCTTACGCGCGCGCCGCCTTCGAGGAGGCGCAAGCCGCCCAGAGCCTGCCTTTGTGGTCGGAGCTGTTACAAACCACCGCCCTGATCGCCGCCGATCCAATCATGCAACGGTTGTTGGGCCCATGGAATCCCCAACTGCGCGGCGAGCAGAAAGCCGAGCTGGTGGCGGGGTTGTGTGTTGATGCACGCAATAACGCCGAGGCGCTTCCGGAATCCTTTGTCGCGTTCCTTAAAACGCTGGCCGAATTCCATCGCCTGCATCTCTTGCCTGGTATTGCGGTGTTATTCGAGCGCTTTCGGGCGGAAGCCGAAGATGTCTTGCGTGCTGAGCTGATTTCCGCCTCGGCGGTAACGGAAGCCCATCGCAAGCGCGTGATGAAGGCGCTGCGGGCCAGGTTCAAGCGCAGCATCGTATTGGATTACAAGACGGACCCGGCATTGATCGCGGGCGCAGTGATCCGGATCGGTGATCGGGTGATCGACGGTTCGGCGCGCGGCCGACTGGATAAACTCGCCACGGCCTTGAGCCAGTAAGGGGAATACCGCTTTATGCAACTCAAACCATCCGAAATCAGTGACCTGATTCGGCAGCGCCTGCAAGGTTACGAGGCGACCGCCGAAGCGCGCACGGAAGGCACGATTGTCAGCTTGGCTGACGGCATCGCCCGCATTTACGGTCTCGACAACGCCATGCAGGGCGAGATGATCGAGTTTCCATCGCCACGCGAAGGCGATCCGGTGACCTACGGCTTGGCTATGAACCTGGAGCGCGATTCCGTCGGTACCGTGATCCTGGGTGATTACGAGCATTTGGCCGAAGGTGACAAGGCGCTTTGCACCGGTCGCATTCTGGAAGTGCCGGTCGGCGAGGCGCTGCTCGGTCGCGTGGTCAATGCGCTGGGCCAGCCCATTGATGGCAAGGGCCCAATCCATGCGGTGCAGACGTCGCCGATTGAAGTCATTGCCCCCGGCGTTATCGAGCGCCAGTCGGTGAGTCAGCCAGTGCAAACGGGTCTGAAGGCCATCGACGCCATGGTGCCGATCGGGCGCGGCCAGCGTGAATTGATTATCGGCGACCGCCAAACTGGCAAGACCGCTGTGGCGATTGATACGATCATCAATCAGAAGGGCACCGGCGTTAAGTGTATCTACGTGGCGATTGGGCAAAAGAACTCCTCCATCGCCAACGTGGTGCGCAAGCTGGAAGAGCATGGCGCGATGGATCACACCATCGTGGTCGCCGCCAGCGCCTCCGAATCGGCGGCGATGCTCTACACCGCGCCGTATTCCGGCTGCGCGATGGGCGAATACTTCCGCGACCGGGGCCAGGACGCCTTGATCGTCTATGACGATCTGTCCAAGCAGGCCGTCGCTTACCGCCAAGTATCGCTGCTGCTGCGCCGCCCGCCGGGCCGCGAAGCGTTCCCCGGTGACGTGTTTTATCTCCACTCCCGCTTGCTGGAGCGGGCGTCCCGCATCAATGCCGATGAGGTCGAACGCCTGACCAACGGTGCGGTGAAGGGCCAGACCGGCTCGCTGACCGCGCTGCCGATCATCGAAACCCAGGCCGGTGACGTCTCGGCCTTCGTGCCGACCAACGTGATCTCGATCACCGACGGCCAGATCTATCTGGAAACCGACCTGTTCAACGCCGGTATCCGGCCCGCTATCAATCCCGGTTTGTCGGTGTCGCGCGTCGGCGGTGCCGCGCAGACCAAGATCATCAAGAAACTCGGCGGCGGCATCCGCTTGGCGCTCGCCCAGTACCGCGAACTGGCGGCTTTCGCCCAATTCGCCTCCGATCTGGACGAAGCGACCCGTAAGCAGCTCGAACGTGGTCAGCGCGTGACGGAGCTGATGAAGCAGAAGCAATACTCGCCGATGTCGGTGGCCGAAATGGCGGTTTCACTGTTTGCGGTGGATCGGGGCTACTTGGACGATGTGGCGCTGAATAAGATCGGTGATTTCGAGGCTGGCTTATTGGCGTATGCCCGTAACAACCAGGCTGCTTTGCTCGATCAGATCAATGCGACGGGTGATTTCAACGGTGAAATCGAAAGCGGCCTAAACAAGATCGCGGCGGATTTCAAGACCACTTTCGTCGGATAGGCGGGATCCAACATGGCCGGTGCCAAAGAGATCCGAACCAAGATCAAGAGTATTCAAAGTACTCAAAAGATCACTAAAGCCATGGAAATGGTGGCGGCGAGTAAGATGCGCAAGGCTCAGGAACGCATGAAAGCAGCCCGGCCTTATGCCACCAAGATTCGTAACGTCATTTCGCATCTGGCCCACGCGCATACCGAGTATCGCAGTCCGGGGCTGGTAGAGCGTGAGCTGAAACGGGTTGGGTTGATCGTGGTGTCGACCGACCGGGGTCTGTGTGGCGGCTTGAACACCAACCTGTTCAAAGCCACGATCATTGCCATGCAGCAATGGCGCAACAAGGGTATCGAAATTGATATTTGTACGGTTGGTACCAAGGCATCCCAGTTTTTCCGGCGGCTGAAAGGCAACATTGTGGCCCATGTGGCTCACCTGGGCGATTCGCCGCGCTTTGAAGATGTGCTGGGCCCGGTGAAGGTGATGGCCGATGCTTTCACTGAGGGGCGGGTTGACGCGATCTATCTGGTGTATAACGAGTTCGTGAACACCATGAGCCAGAAACCCAAGATCGAGCGACTCATGCCGATTGTCTCGGAAGTGCAGGATGCGGCTCCGGTTCATCGCTGGGATTATATTTACGAGCCCGATCCCAAGGATCTGATCGAATTGCTGTTGCGGCGTTACAGCGAATCGGTGGTTTATCAGGCTTTGGTGGAAAACGTGGCCAGCGAGATGGCTGCGCGCATGGTCGCCATGAAGAGTGCGTCCGACAACGCGGGTACGCTCATTGATGAGTTGCAACTGATCTATAACAAGGCCCGGCAGGCGTCGATCACCCAGGAATTGGCCGAGATCGTGGGTGGCGCCGCTGCGGTGTAGGGAACGCGGCGAGCGCCCGTGTGGTAATGGCGGGCGCGCGGTGAAACAAGTTTAAGGGGAACCCAAGCAATGAGTTCTGGCAATATCGTGCAAATCATCGGCGCCGTGGTAGACGTCGAGTTCCCGCGCGGAGCGGTGCCTAAAATCTACGACGCGCTCAAGCTCGATGAAAACGGGCTGATCCTGGAAGTCCAGCAACAGCTGGGTGACGGGGTGGTCCGCACCATCGCCATGGGCGCGACTGAAGGCTTGAAACGCAACATGGCGGTCTCCAATACCGGAGCGCCCGTGACTGTGCCGGTGGGTAAGCCCACCTTGGGCCGGATCATGAATGTGCTGGGTGTGCCCATCGACCACAAGGGACCGGTGGACACCGACACCTATCGGGCCATCCATCAGCCAGCCCCCAGCTACGAAGATCAGTCGGGCGCGACCGAGCTGTTGGAAACCGGCATCAAAGTGATCGACTTGCTCTGTCCGTTCGCCAAGGGCGGCAAGGTTGGCTTGTTCGGCGGCGCGGGTGTGGGCAAGACCGTCAACATGATGGAATTGATCCGCAATATCGCCATCGAGCACTCTGGTTATTCGGTGTTCGCCGGGGTGGGCGAGCGCACCCGCGAGGGCAACGACTTCTATCATGAAATGAAGGAGTCGAATGTGCTCGACAAGGTAGCGCTGGTCTACGGCCAAATGAACGAGCCGCCCGGTAATCGGCTGCGCGTGGCTCTGACTGGTCTGAGCATCGCCGAGAACTTCCGCGACGAAGGCCGCGACGTGTTGCTGTTCGTGGATAATATCTACCGCTACACCTTGGCCGGTACCGAGTGCTCGGCGCTGCTAGGCCGCATGCCCTCAGCGGTGGGCTATCAGCCGACGCTGGCCGAGGAAATGGGTGTGCTGCAAGAGCGCATCACCTCGACTAAGACCGGTTCGATCACCTCCATTCAGGCCGTGTACGTACCCGCCGACGACTTGACCGATCCGTCGCCGGCCACTACCTTTGCCCATTTGGACGCCACGGTGGTGCTGTCCCGGCAGATTGCCGAGCTGGGTATCTATCCGGCGGTGGACCCGTTGGATTCCACCTCTCGGCAGCTCGATCCGCTGGTGGTGGGTCAGGACCACTACGACACGGCTCGCGCGGTCCAGAGCACCTTGCAACGCTACAAAGAGCTCAAGGATATTATTGCCATTCTGGGTATGGACGAGTTGTCCGAAGAAGACAAGCTGGTTGTGTCGCGCGCGCGCAAGATTCAGCGCTTCTTATCGCAACCCTTCTTCGTGGCCGAGGTGTTTACGGGTTCGCCGGGTAAGTACGTCGCGCTCAAGGACACCATTGCGGCGTTCAAGGGTATCGTCGCCGGTGAATACGATCATCTGCCCGAGCAGGCTTTTTATATGGTCGGCGCCATTGATGAAGCCGTGGAAAAGGCCAGCAAGCTGTAAAGAGCCGCGCAATCCCTAGTCAGGGGTTGTGTAGCCCATGCTCATCGACCAGGAGACGCATATATGGCCATGACACTGCACGTTGACATCGTCAGCGCGGAGAAGGAGTTGTTTGCTGGAGCCGCTGAGATGGTGACCGCGCCGGGTGAATTGGGCGATTTAGGCATCTTGCCGCGTCACAGCCAGTTAGTGACTCGACTCAAACCCGGGCAAGTTCGGGTCCGGCTACAGGGTGGTGAGGAACAGCTGTTTTATGTATCGGGTGGACTGATGGAAGTTCAGCCGCATGTGGTGACGATTCTGTCCGACACAGCGGAGCGGGCCAAGGATTTGGACGAAGCCTCGGCGCAAGCTGCCAAGCAACGCGCCGAGCAGATGATCGCCGCCCATCAGAGCGATTTCGATTACGCCCGCGCCAAGGCCGAGCTGGCCGAGGCTATTGCGCAATTGCAAGCGATTGAAAAATTGCGCAAGATGCGTAAGTCAGGCTGATTAAACGAATAATAATAATAGCTTATATCCGCCTTAGGCCGCGACTCTGTCGCGGCCTTTTTATTAACTGGCAGGGGAAGCGCGAGCCTCTAAGGCGGCCTGCGAGCACAATCCGCTTGTTCTACAGACCAGGTTCGCTACTACAATACTATGCAATAGTTTTTGCGAGGCGCATTGAATGATGCAACAACTTGCGGTGGTGATCCTTGCTGCGGGCAAGGGCAAGCGGATGGTTTCGGATATCCCCAAAGTGTTGCATCCAGTGGGGGCTAAGCCGTTGCTGGCGCATGTGTTGGCGACGGCGGGCGCGTTGGCAGCCACAGTGCGACTGGTCGTGTATGGTCATGGCGGCGAACAGGTCAGGGCGCGCTTTGCGGAAGAGACGGGGATCGGCTGGGTAGCGCAGACCGAACAACTGGGCACCGGCCATGCCGTGGCTCAGGCCTTGCCGTTGCTGGTCGATGGCGGTGTCACCTTGGTGTTGTATGGAGACGTTCCCTTAATCCGCGCCGAAACCCTAAGACCCTTAGTCGTGGCGGCCCAGCGAGGCAGCCTAGCCCTGCTCACGGTCGAGTTGGCCAATCCGGCGGGCTATGGCCGCATTGTGCGCGATGCACAAGGACAGGTGTGCCGGATTGTTGAGGAGAAAGACGCTACTACAGCGGAACTGGCTTTGCATGAGATCAATACCGGCATCTTAGCGGTCGCCACTGACCAACTACGGCGCTGGGCGGGGCGATTTGATAATAATAACGCCCAGGGCGAGTATTATCTGACCGATGTGGTGCCTCTAGCGACGCAGGATGGCGTGCGGATTGAAGCATTTACCGTCAACGAGCCGGAACAGGTACTGGGTGTCAATGATCGCTGTCAATTGGCCGAGTTGGAACGGTTTTACCAGCGCGGCCAGGCCGAACAATTGATGCGCGCTGGTGCAACTTTGCTGGACCCAGCGCGGGTGGAAGTGCGCGGTGCGGTGACCGTGGGTAAGGACGTGGAGATTGACATTGATGTGGTTTTCGAGGGCGTAGTACGGCTAGGAGACCGGGTGCGGATTGGGCCGTTTTGTGTGCTACGCAATGCGGTGGTCGATGATGATGTGGAAATCCTGTCTCATTCGCGCCTGGAAGACACCATTGTTGGCGCTGGCTCCCATATCGGCCCCTACGCTCGGCTGCGACCGGGGGCGGTGCTGGCGGCGGACACCCATATTGGCAATTTCGTGGAGATTAAAAAATCGACGATTGGCCCCAACTCGAAGGTGAATCACCTAAGCTACATCGGCGACGCCGAGATTGGCGCGGAGGTGAATGTGGGGGCGGGTACCATCACCTGCAATTACGACGGAGTCAATAAGCACCCAACCGTGATTGCCGATGGCGCATTTATCGGCTCTAACAGTTCCTTGGTGGCCCCGGTGCGGATTGGTAAGGGCGCGACGGTTGGTGCCGGGTCTGCTGTCAGCCGCGATGTGCCGGATGGCGGTCTATGCCTAACCCGCGCGCCACGCAAGGATGTCGCACATTGGGAGCGTCCAGCTAAATCACCCAAGGGTTGATCCTCCCTCCTTTTAGCTTTTTTGCAGACGAGCCGACCATGGTCAAAACCCGCTTTGCCCCTAGCCCCACAGGGTTCTTGCACATCGGTGGCGCGCGCACGGCGCTATTTTCCTGGCTGTATGCCCGGCGTCATGGAGGTTGCTTTGTATTACGCGTCGAGGACACCGATTTGGAGCGCTCCACCCCAGAAGCGGTCAACGCCATTCTAGAAGGCATGAACTGGCTGGGCCTCGATTACGATGAAGGGCCGTTCTATCAGACTCAGCGCTTTGACCGTTACCGTGAAGTGCTCCAGCAACTGTTGCGTGAGGATAAGGCTTACTATTGCTATTGCACCCGGGAGGAGTTGGAAGCATTGCGTGAGGTGCAGCGCAGCCGCAAGGAAAAACCGCGTTACGATGGCCGTTACCGCGACTATCGCGGCCCGGCGCGGCCCGGCGTGGAGCCTGTGGTGCGCTTCAAGAATCCGCTGGATGGCGTGACGATGGTCGAGGATTTAATTCACGGCGACATCGTTTTTCAGAACGCCGAACTGGACGACTTAATCATCGCGCGTGCGGATGGCACTCCGACCTATAATTTCGGTGTGGTGGTGGATGATATGGATATGGGTATCACCCACGTTATTCGCGGTGATGATCATATCAACAACACCCCGCGCCAGATTAACCTGCTTAAGGCGCTGGGTGCGTCGATTCCCCACTACGGTCATGTCCCGATGATTCTCGGACCGGATGGTCAAAAGCTGTCGAAACGCCATGGAGCGGCCAGTGTGATGGAATACCGTGATCTTGGCTATCTGCCGGAGGCGGTCTTGAATTATTTGGTGCGCTTGGGATGGTCGCACGGCGATCAGGAAATTTTCGCGCTGGATGAAATGATTGAATTTTTTGATCTTAGCGGTTGCAATAAAGCCGCTTCAGCCATTAACCCGTCTAAACTGATCTGGCTCAACAAGCATTACCTCAAGACCCTGGATCCACCCCATATCGCCCGCCACCTAAGCTGGCATATCGGTCAGTTGGGTATCGATCCCAGTACCGGGCCGCCGCTCACGGCGGTGGTGCAAGCGTTCGCCGAACGTTCCGACACCCTGCAAAGCATGGCCCAAGCTGCACAGTTTCTGTATCATGACTTTGCCCAGTATGAGGCAAAGGCGGCTGATAAGAATCTCAACGCCGCCGCTCACGCGCCCTTGCAGCGCTTACACGAACGATTGGCAGCGTTAGCCGACTGGCGCGCTGAACCGATTCACGATACTGTCAAGAGCGTAGCCGAGGAGACTGGGTTGCCGCTGGGCAAGGTCGCGCAGCCGCTGCGGGTGGCGGTGTCTGGTATGGCGGTGTCGCCGCCGATCGATATCACTCTAGAACTACTGGGTCAGCCAAAGACCCTGGCGCGCATTGCACGGGCGCTAGACTTTATCGCCCAGCGCGCAAATTAGCGCGTCGCGTTGGAAAAGTTGTGACAAAAAGCAAAGTTGACAAGGGAAGGTAAATCTCTTAGATTGCGCGTCTCCGGTAAACGGGGCCATAGCTCAGCTGGGAGAGCGCCTGCATGGCATGCAGGAGGTCGTCGGTTCGATCCCGTCTGGCTCCACCACCACCAAACGTCGTTATCATTGACGGGTTGTTTACTCCGCTGTCTGTCCCCATCGTCTAGAGGCCTAGGACACCGCCCTTTCACGGCGGTAACAGGGGTTCGAATCCCCTTGGGGACGCCATTATTCCCGTTATTGTTAATCCCCTACTTGCGTAACGCTCGCGACTTGGATCTTCATGCCATTGCTATATTGCGATGCAACATAAGAACCCTTGCCTTGCTTTTTTAATAGAGCTTATCCAAGCTCGCCTGGAGAAATATTGTAATACTTAAAATTTAAGTTACAATGGTATCTTAATGATGCATTTTCTTGGTGCAAGGCTTAGATAGCTCGGTTAATGTGTGTAGGCGAGTGGAGCTTGATGGCCGTTACCTGAAGTCCCATGGGGAAGGCTTTGGCACAGCTTGGCATCTTGCCAGCTATAATGTAAAAAAGCTAAACCGGAAATCACCTGTTGGCTGTGGACGGCCTGCAAAGCAGCATCAAGTTAGGGTTTACCTATAAATGCAAGGCAGTGATTTTATTATTTGTTTTAGCAGGTACATTTTATTGCCTACGGGTCTGATGTTGCCGCCGCCACATGGTTGTGCCTTATTAGAACCAATGGCTTATGAATAAAGCCAGGTTATTTATCGTTTGCTAGTCAGAAAGTTATCATTAGTAATTTGTGGGTTTAGGCTAAAATAAAGAGCATGGCGCTGTTGGGTGGTCCTGCAACCATCGTCTGGTCGATTCGATCCGTTGTTTCGGTTCTGCAGCGCCGGTTGCTGGATCTGCGCTGCACGCTAGCTCCCGACGTGCATAACTTTTTTTCTGCTAGTAACTTTCTTGTTAGAGCGCCGGTCGTTGGATCATGGAATACCGCATGGCTTAATGTAATACAGCCGTGCAGGCTTAGGCAGACGCTCTGCACTTTGCGATGGGGGTAGAATAATGGAGAAAAAAACCTACGCGGTGGCGCTGATCGGCATTACGGAAGCCGAGCGGAATGTGTTGCGCAATATCTTCAAGCTTTCCCAGTATCGGGCCTACTCTTATACAGTCGCCATGCCTGGCGATGCACCTAAAATCCTGCTGGTCGATGCTGATGATCCACAGGCCATGCAGGCGCTGCATCTGCATGAAGGGGCCACCACCATACCGACTATTATGGTGACGAAAGAGCAGTCTTCCAATGCGAAATACTATGTCAGACGTCCTTTTGTCGCCAGCCGCGTGATCAATACCCTTGATCAGGTTGCCCAGCAGAACTTGCAGGGCCATCAGCAGGAGCGCATCATCGGTGTGGATGAAGGCAAAAAAGCGCCGCTACCGTTGCCAACCCTGCCGGAACAAGCCAGAAGCCTGGATCAGATTAAAGAAAAGATCGTTGGACAACTTACGGAAAAAATTGCAGGAGATGTTTCGAGTAGCCACAAGGCGTATACGGCTCTGGTGGTGGACGACAGTAGTCCAGTGCGTAGACAGCTCGAAATCGAACTCAAGCTCTTTGGCATTGATGTGGACGCCGCCGCGACGGGAGAAGAGGGTATTGAATTTTTTAGCCATAAAAATTACAACTTGATCTTTCTGGATGTGGTTTTACCGGGGATTGATGGCTACCAGATTTGCAAGCTGATCAAAAGAGACAAAGCCAGAAAAAAGACCCCAGTGATTATGTTAACCAGTAAGTCCTCTCCTTTTGATCGGGTCAAAGGGGCCTTGGCAGGCTGTGATTCTTATCTGACCAAGCCCGTCAAGCAGGACACCTTCCAGAAGGTAGTGAAAAAATACCTAAAATGAAAGGCTTTTTGATAATTGTTATGACAGGAAACCCTGGCCGCAACCAAAAGGGTTATGTTTGACCAAGGCTATTCATTGAGTTCGACTTGAATGATGCCGATTTGAGTGTGGAGATTAGAAAATGGCGCTTAATAAGGTTTTGGTGGTGGATGATTCTCCGGCTGATTTAAAAAATATCAGAGATATTGTTGTGGAAGCTGGTTTTATCGTGATCAGCGCCACCAACGGCAAGGAGGCCATTGAAAAGGCAAAAATGGAAAAGCCAGGACTGATTTTCATGGATATCATCATGCCCGATATGGATGGATTCGCAACTTGCCGCGCCTTGGCTGGCGATGGGGAAACAAAAAGTATCCCCGTCATTTTTGTAACCAGCAAGAACCAAAAAGCGGATCGTCTGTGGGCGCAGATGCAAGGGGGCAAGGGTTATGTCACGAAACCCTATGCAGCTGATGAGATCATTGATCAACTAAAAGCATTTCGCTGATCCTCTCCTGACGTAAGAAAGAGGGTTATTCTGATTTTATTTAAGAGCCGGTGCGAGGCTGGACTATGGCACGGGAAGGGGTAAAGGAAAATCCGCGCTTACTGAAACCCAGTATGGCGCTTGGCCGTTTCAAACCCGCGCATGGAGCGGTTGCCGGTCTTAAATCCGCGCCTCGCCAGCGGGCGCGTTATGGGTTTCGCATCGGCGATCTGGGGTTTTTGATTGGCCAGGACACCGTGAGTGAGGTGGTCGAGCGCTCCACGGTTTATGTGGTTCCACAGACGCCACGGTGGTTGGCGGGCTTAATTAACCTGCGTGGCAACCTGGTGCCGGTGTTCGATTTGCCCTTGTGTCTGGGTCTGGAAGCCTCTACTGCGGACAAACGCTATCTACTGGTGTTGGATACAGGTGACGACGCAGTCGGCCTCTTTGTGGAAAACATGCCGCAGCTAGCAAAGACGGAACACTCATTGGCGCAGTCGCCGCCGCTGCCAACCGCGTTGCGGGCTTATGTGGCTGCGGTTTATAGAGAGGGGAAAATCCTCTGGCTGGAATTCGATCATCGCGGCTTTTTTGCCTCCCTAGCGACTTAAAGCAATCTGTATCTGTAGTGGGGCTGTCGCTCTCCATGTTTTTGCCATCAAGGGGATTGGTCCCATGGGCGGGAGGATCTGCCTAGGCAACGCGCCATGCAAGATCATGGAGTGAGTGCGCTTTAGCCGCTTATGGGTCTGACGACTTATTTTTTAACGGAGAATGCTATGCGTAACTTAAGAATTGGTGTGCGCCTGTTTGTGCTGATCGCTGTGCTGACGGGAATGCTACTGGTCGTCGGCCTTTCCAGCTACTTCGGCCTGACTCAAGCCAATAATGCATTGACTAGCGTCGATGGAATTCTCAAGTCCCAGACCATCTTTGATCGGCTGGAAAATATTCTTACGGATCGGTTGTTTGGTTTGGTCAATGACGTGAATATAGGCTCAGTCTCCTGGGATCAGGGAGCCCAGCGGTTAGCCGCGCTGAAAGCAGATTATCAAACTGCTTGGCAGGAATATACTATGATCGATCCTCATGCCACTGAACAGCGGCACGGTGCAGTGAAAGACGAGCAACATAAGGATCTCCATGCAGACCAAAAAGGGATCATGGACGAAATGATGGGACAAATCGAAGGGGTGTTCACCGAACGTGATCGCGGTAAGCTCAATTTGTTCGTCACTAATGATTTGGCCGCATTGCTGGAAGAATTGCGTACCGGTTTTCTGAGCCCGCATCGGGAATCTATGGTTAAAGAGGTAAGTGACACCATTATCGGGTCGGTGGCTTCCAGCCGAAATACCCGCATCATCATGACCGTGGTTGCAGTTTTGGGATTGTTGTTGGCTGGCTTGATGGGCGTCACGATTTATCGATCCATCACTGAACCAGTGCAGGACATCGCCAATGCAGTGCAGCGCGTGACGGAGGGTGATTTCACCGCGCGCACCAGCTTAACCGGCGAAGATGAATTGGGGGTACTAGGGCGCGGTTTTGATCGGCTGTTGGATGACCGCCTGACCAATCTGGTGCAAGCCGAACAAGAAAACGAAAATCTTAATGACTCGATCATTCTCCTCTTGCAGGGTGTATCTCAGCTCAGCCAGCGCGATCTCACAGTTAAGGTGCCAGTGAAAGAAGATGTGACCGGCCCGATGGCCGATGCTTTGAATCTGTTAACGTCAGAAACCGCCAAGGTGTTGGCCAACGTGACGCAAGTGTCCGAAGATGTGGCCATTGCGTCCGACAAGGTGAAAACACAATCGGATAACGTGATTGCCGTGGCCAACGAAGAGCGCCAGGAAGTGGAACGCGCTGCCGTGGATCTGGCGGCGGCGGCGCAGGACATGAATCATATCGCCGATCTGGCCCGCGCTTGTAACCTGACAGCGGAAGAAGCGATCGAAACCACCCGTAAGGCGTTGGCAACGGTGGTGAATACAGTGGATGGCATCACCAGCACTCGCGACACTATCCGCGAGACGGAAAAGCGGATTAAGCGGCTGGGTGAACGCTCTCAAGAAATCAGCGGTGTGGTGAGCCTGATTAACACCATCGCTGAGCGCACCCACATTCTGGCGTTGAACGCCAGTATGCACGCCGCCTCCGCCGGTGAGGCCGGGCGCGGATTCGCGGTGGTGGCTGACGAAGTGCAGCGCCTGGCGGAAAACGCACGCGAGGCAACGGCGCAAATCACCACGCTGGTGAGCAGCATTCAGGTGGAAACCGCAGATACAGTGAACGCTATGAACCAGGCGATCACCCAGGTCGTGGAAGGTAGCCGCATGGCGGAACAAGCTGGTGATCAGATGAAGAAAACTCAGCAAACCACGTCTGATCTGGTGGCATCGGTGCAGGAGATCGCCACACGCTCTCAGGCCCAGGCCCAGGTCAGTAACGCTTTGCTGGATCGCGCCCAGCAGATTCAGCGTAGCACCGTGCAAACTGGCCAGCAGCTTTTGGAGCAGAATCAATACACGACCAATCTCGTGGGTTACGCCAAGGAATTGGTGGATGCAGTGCGGGTGTTCAAGCTACCGACTGCGGAAGCGTAATACGCTGATTGTCAACCGGGCTGACTGGTTCCTCGCTTGCCGTGAGCAGATCTTAAACATGATGATCCTACCGCACGAGACATTTACCGCCTTGGAGGCAGAAATTGCCGCCCTGATTGACGTGCTGATGGAGGCGTTCTCCGATGCGGAAACCGCTGCTGATCCCGATATCGTCGCTGCGGGCATCGCGCTCTACCAGACCCATGTGCAAGAAATCGGCGCGCTGGCGGCGACGGCGGGGCTGAGCGGATTGCATTGGACATGTACTCGCTTTCAGGAACAGTTGCTGTGCATCGCTCGTCCAGCGGATCTACTACAGAATGCGCACCGTGAATTGTTGGAAGAGTGGCCAGGATTGACTATTGGTTATCTCTCCGCGCCAACGGATATTGAAATGGGCGAGGCGCTGGTGAGGCATCTGCAAAATCCAGCGTGGCCTGCGCCCTTGCCTGAGGAGGAGGCCGCAGTTCTCCAGGCGCAGCTGGTAGCTCCCTGGAACGCGGAATCCGTCAAAGAGCCGGAAGCCGTTTCTGTGGAGAGCGCAGAGGTAGGCGTAGACCGAGCCGAATTGCCAGTCGTCGCGGCGCAACAGACCCAGGAACAATGGACGTTATCACCTGTAACGGACGCTGAAGCCCCATTATCGCCAGAGACTGCGGCAACCACCTTGCTTAATGAGCCGGAAGCCGCTTTGGAGGAAGCCGAAACCACAGATGTGGCCAGGGTGCTGGTAGAACCAGAAGCGGCTTTGTTGGAAGCATCCGCAGCAATGGAGTCGGCGCTAGTCGATCCAGTCCGCGCGCTGGAAGAAGCGGTTAGCGTCCCGCCGACGCAGGAGGTTTTAGAGCAGCAACCGCCGCAGGAGTTAACCCCAGCAATAGCAACAACCGTGGAGCCAAAACTGGAATCACAGTTGGAACCGCAGAGGAGCTGGCTCGACTCCTTAGCCTTACCCGAACAAGAGCTGGATATAGCAGAAGCGGGGCCGGACCAGGCCGAGCCGCCAGAGGAAGGCAGCGTACGGCAAGCCGAAATACAAGCTGCGTCGGTGGAGATGGCAAGGTCCCCTGCCGAAACGGCTTACTCTTTATGGCAACAAACAGCAACACCCTTGGAACAGGCCTTGGTGTCCAGTGATGAGGAAGAGCCTAGTGAAAAAGAGCTGCGAGTAGACGCCGGACTGCTAGGCATAATGGCGTCGCAGATACAGGCAAATGCTGCACCGATAGCAGAGTCCGAAGTCGTCGATGCCGTAACAGAGATGGAAGTTGAAGCGGAGTCGGAGCCGACACCGGAGCCGGAGCTTGAGGAAGCTAAAGCGCAGTCCGAGCCTGAGCCTGAGCCTGAGAAAAGCGCCGAATTTTCCGAAGCCGAACAGGAGCTGGTGGAATTGCTTCAGGCCGAAATGGGCATGATGGCGCTGGCGGCGGCAGACCTTGAAGCGGTTGCCACCGGTTCAGAGGGCGCAGCCGCCGCCCGATCTGAAGCGTTGATGGGCTACGCTGAAAGCATCGCTCGTTTAGCAGACGCCGCCAACGCTATGGGTTTTGGTGGCTTGCAACAGGCCTGTGTGTGTTTAAACGACAATCTGTTGGCATTTTCTTCCCAGTCGCAACCCTTGACGGCTGGTGAGTACCAGCTCATCACCACCTGGCTCGAACGGGCGCTGGATTATCTGCAGGCCGTTAGTGACCGGGAGGTGTGCCAAGCACTCGTAGCCAATCTCCTGGATTCCAGTTGGCCCAATCCGCTACCAGCAGAGGAGGCTGACGCGCTGCTGGCACTACTCATAGCTCCCAAGGTGGCGTTGCCGGAAGGCGAGGCCGAAACGCGATTGCAGGAAGCCTTGCCGGAGCATGTATCGCTGGCGTTGCCAGAAGATGTCAATCCCGAATTGTTGGACAGTTTGCTACAGGAACTACCTGATCAAACGGCGGAGCTGTCCGCTGCAATTCAGCGTTTGGCCGGTGGCGAGGGCGATCTGGGCGACGTAGATGTGGCCCAGCGCATTGCCCATACGGTCAAGGGTGCCGGCAATACCGTCGGAGTGCGTGGGATCGCCAATCTGACACACCATATGGAAGATATTCTGCTGGCATTTTCCAAGCACAAGACTTTACCCAATCGACCCTTGGCCGAAGCGCTGCTGACTGCCGCCGACTGTCTGGAAACCATGAGCGAAGCGCTGGTCGGGGTGAGCGCGCCACCCTCCGGCGCGCGCGAGGTTTTGCAGAATATCCTGGATTGGGCCAACCGCATCGACCGCGAAGGCTTGCCCAAAGGGGATGAAATTCTCCGTCAGCCGCTGCGGCCGCTGGCTCCTGCCGAAGCCACCGAGCGTGAGGCTCCCGTCGCTCCGGCCGCCAGAGCAGAGCCAGTCGCCGCTGAAGCCATGGTGCGGGTGCCGGCATCCTTGGTGGATGAGTTGCTGCGCCTGGTGGGTGAATCCATCATTCTGACTGGCCAGATTCAGGAGCGGGCGCGCAAGGCTTTGCGTCAGACTAAGATGATGCAGTCGCATCATCAGGTTTTCCAGCAGCTGACCGCCGACCTAGAGCAATTAGTGGAGATCCGCGGCATCGCCCCATTAGTAGATCAGGCAACGGAGCAAGGCGATTTTGATCCCTTGGAAATGGAAAAATATAACGAATTTAACACGTTGACGCATCGCTTGCTGGAGGCCGCCGCCGACAGTCGCGCGTTGGATCAGGACATTCGCGACGATTTGACGGAACTGGATAACCTGCTGGTCACTCAGGGACGCCTGCACCGTTCCAGCCAGGAGACGGTGTTGCGCACGCGCATGATTGCAGTCAAAACTATTGCGCCGCGTTTGCAACGCAGCGTGCGCCAAACGTGTCGTCTAACGGACAAAGAGGTTGATTTCACCATCAGCGGCGGCGAAACGCTGATGGATAGTAATTTGCTGGCTGATATTACCGATCCGCTGATGCATGTGCTGCGTAACGCGGTCGATCACGGCATTGAGCTACCCGCTAGGCGTCAAGCGCTGGGCAAAGAACCGGTGGGGCGCATCAACCTGTCATTCTTACGTGAGGGCGATACAATTGTGGTGCGCTGTCAAGACGATGGCGCTGGTCTTAACTACGCCGCTATTCTCGCCACTGCCCGCCAGCGTGGCTTTATTGCGGCAGACGCTACGCTGGGCGAAACGGAACTCGGCCAACTGATTCTCACAGCAGGCTTTTCCACCCGATCCGAAGCGACGCAGGTTTCGGGGCGGGGCATCGGTTTAGATATGGTGCACACCCGCATCCGCGAGTTGCGGGGCACCTTCCAGATTCGCTCCGAATCCAATCGCGGCTGCCTGGTGGAATTGCGGCTGCCGGTGACCCTGATTGCCATTCACGCCTTAATGGTGCGCGTTCACGGCCAACGTTTCGCTATTTCCAGCCGTGGCGTGGAGCAGGTGCTTTATGCTGGCCTTGGCGAAATCCGCAAGCTGGGAGCCAAGTCCATCTATCAGGTGGGCGATAATTTTTACGAACTCACCGCCCTGGACGCCTTGCTCGACATAGAGCAGGATCGGCGTACTGGCGAGCGCCACGATCCTTCCTTGCTGCTGGTGCGGGAAGGGACATCAGGAGCGATTCGTGCTGTGCTGGTGCAGGAAGTCATGGATAGCCGCGATCTGGTAGTGAAGCCGCTGGCCCGCTACTTCCCCAAGCTGGAGGGGATTGTCGGCGCGACGATTCTCGGCGACGGCAGCGTCGTGCCGGTTCTGGATTTGCCGGAGCTGCTCCGCGCGCCCTTGTCCGGGCAGGCTGCCTCCTCCCGGGTTGAAGCGGCGCGCCCATCGGCTGCTCCCCAACCCAAGCGCCACCTGGCGCTGGTGGTGGATGATTCTTTGAGCGCCCGGCGTGCTTTGGCGCAAGCCGTCGAGGATGCCGGATATCAGGTGCGCACCGCCCGCGATGGATTGGAGGCAGTGGCGATCATGGAGGCGCAAAGACCGGATTTGCTGCTGGTTGATCTGGAGATGCCGCGCATGAACGGCCTGGAACTGACTTCCCATGTCCGGGCGCGGGAAGACACGCGCCATCTGCCGGTGATTATGGTCACCTCCCGTTCCACCGCTAAACATCGGCGCGAAGCCGAGGCGGTCGGAGTCAATTTCTACATGACCAAGCCGTTTAGCGATGAGGAGCTGCTCCAGAACATTCGTGATGCCTTGGGTGTAGTGGCATGAGCGGCGGGGGATGGCGGTGAAAACTCCGATACGTGACGCGGCTGCTGGCGCTCAGCTTGTTTTAGCGGCGATGAGCTTTGGTCAGCATCGGCTTTTTCTGCCGCAGCATGAAATCAGTTCTTTGGAGTCGGTGTTGGATTTGCAACAACAGGAGGCGATTGCCCCAGCGGTTGGCGTGATCGTGCTCGCTGGCGAAGCGTGGCCGGTCTATTGCTTAAGTGGAGAAGAATGGGGAATGACCACTGCAATACCCGCCAGTCGACGGATTTGCTTGTTATTGGACGATGGTCGCTACCAACTGGCCCTGCTTTGCGATCAGGTGGAATCGCTGGCGCGTTCACCACGCCTTTATCCGCTGCCGGCTTGCATGGCGCAGCCGGCAGCGCTTGTGGAGGCGCTGGTGACGCAAGATGAGCACAGCGTAGGCTGCATGACCACGACCGCGCGTCTGGCGGCTTTCTGCCAGCGTTATATCCAGCAGGAAGAAGGCAATGGCTGAAGCTACGGCTTGGGTGCTCGCGCTTGAAGGTGGCTTGTGGGCCGCCGTGGGCGAACACGAGATGATCCATATCGTTCAGGCACCCAGGTTATTTGCAATTCCCGATACGCCTGCTTATTGTCGGCAGGTGTTGCGTTGGGAGGATGCCATCGTGCCAGTGATGGACGTGGCGGCTTGGCTACGGGGGGTATCGGCTTGCGACGTACCAGGGATGGTGGGTATTTTCGCCTTCCAAACTCCGGCGGATATAGGTTACGGTGCCTTGCCGTTGCAGGTGATTCCAGCGCGTCGGCGGGTCCGCGACCAGCAAGCGTGCGCATTGCCCATCGAGTGGCCGGGCTGGGCGCGCATTGCCTTGTCCTGTTTCAAGGATGACGACCGTGAGACGCCCATTCTGGATTTGAGCACACTCTTTGCGGATACTTTGTTATCGGTTCCGCCAGCGTAACCGGCGCTTTGAGCTATTTGAGCTAAACAATGGGCGCTTATAACCGCCTATTCTCCGCAGGGGTACCGATAAGCGATACCGGTCCCGCCCAAGCCGCAGTAACCGCCGGGATTCTTGGCGAGATACTGCTGATGCGCCTCTTCAGCGTAATAAAACGGCGGTGCATCGGCGATTTCGGTGGTGATCAACCCATGACCGGCAGCGGTGAGGTGCTGCTGATAAGCAGCGCGGCTGGCGAAGGCGGCGGCATGTTGAGTTTCGTCGCTGACATAGATCACTGAGCGGTATTGGGTGCCGATATCATGGCCCTGACGCATACCCTGGGTCGGGTCATGCGCTTCCCAGAACAGTTCCAGCAGCGCTTGGTAGCTGATGAGAGCGGGATCAAAGATCACGCGCACGACTTCAGCGTGTCCGGTTCGCCCGCTACAGACTTCTTGATACGTGGGATTGGGCGTCAATCCGCCGGCATAACCTACCGCTGTGCTGTAAACCCCGGGCTGACTCCAGAATTTCCGCTCCGCGCCCCAGAAACAACCCAGGCCGAAAACAGCTTCGACCATCGTAGCCGGGAAGGGGGGCTGCAAGGGATGGTGATGGACCGCGTGGCGCGTGGCGGTTACCAGAGGAGTAGAGCGTCCCGGTAAAGCATGTTCCGGGCGTGGTAGCGCTAGGTTAAACGGTAGCCATGGCATATTGGGCCTCCGTCGAAGGTTGGCGATCACTGGTTACGACCATGACGGTGATGAATCATTCCCAACGAAATAACCATGTTCCAATGGCCATACAGCCAATGCTCATCGCTGTCAGCGCCAGCAAGTGTCCAGAAATCGCAGTCAGACCCGCTCCGTCGATCATCACGGCCCGCGCGGCATCGATCATATGGGTGAGCGGTGCGAACTGGGCGCAGCGCTGTAACACTGGATGAACGCCTTCTAGAGAAAACCACACCCCGGAGAGAAAGGTCATTGGCCAACTCAGGGCGTTTAGCAGGCCAGCGGCCAGCTCTTCGCTGGTGGAACGAGCAGCGACCAGCAGCCCCAGACTAATCAAGCTGATCGCTCCTACCAGAAATACAATGAACAAGAGCAGGTAAGAGCCATGCATTGGCAAATCCAGCACCCATTCAGCGCCGATAAACACCAGCGCGGTGCTGGCCAGCACCAGCCAAAGGCGTGACAGAATCTGCGCGGACAGGAATTCCAGCGCAGTCAGCGGCGTGGCTTTCAGCCGCTTCAGGACCCCATTCTTGCGGTAGCGGACAGTGACGTAACCGACCCCAAAGAGGCAACTGAACATCATATTCATCGCCAGGACGCCGGGCGCAATCCAATCGACATAGCGGATCGGCTGGCCCGATACCAGCTCCTTGTTAAAAGCTGTGGGCGCGCCCGCCCCACGTAAGACCCGCTCCAGCACATAGCCCTTGGGCGATTGCTCATTAATCCAGTACCGCTGTCCAATAGGATCTACCAGCATATCCAGTTGATGGCGTTCGACCTTGGTCAGCGCGGCGGGCAGGGCGGTGACTGAAATGAACTGAATATGGCGGGTCTGGAAAAAAGCGTGGTCCTGGTGCTGAGCGTCCGCGCCTAGCACCCCAACTTTATACAAGCTCAAGCCTGGCCCAGAAAAGGCGATGGCAAAGCCGACCAGCAGCGACACGGGAAACAGTAAGTTCCAGGTTAGGCTGGAGCGGTCGCGCAAGAATTCCCGGTTGCGGCACAAAAATACCGCCCAGAAGCGTCTGAAGTTCACGCCCGCAACTCCTGGCCGGTAAGTTCCAGAAACAAATCTTCCAGGGTGCGCGGGCGGATTTGCAAGCGGGCCAGTGAAATGTTCCGCGCCAGTAATTCCTGGATGGCGCTATCGACATCCCGAGTCAGGATTTCCACGCTGTTTTGGCCGCGCATCACGGGGTGCGATAGCGCCGGTGCTGGATCAGGGAAATCCTGGAGCGGCAATTGCAGCACCGTATCGTTGAAATGCGCCGCCAACAGGGCGCGCGGAGTGCCTTGGGCGATGATCCGGCCATGATCCATGATGGCAATCTCATCACACAGATGATAGGCCTCTTCCATGTAGTGGGTGGTCAGCAGAATGGTTTTGCCGCGTCCCTTGATCCGGCGGATAAGCTCCCAAAAGTTGCGGCGGGCCTGCGGGTCGAGGCCGGTGGTCGGCTCATCCAAGAACAGCAATTCTGGATCATTGACCAGAGCAATCGCCAACAGCAGGCGCTGACGCTGGCCACCCGACAGCTTGCGGGTGTCGCGATCCAGAAACTCACCCAGCGCGCAGTCGGCGATCAATGCAGCCAGCGACGCGGTGCGCTGATAGAAGCTAGCGAACATCTGCAAGTTTTCACGCCCAGTGATGTAATCCTGCAAGGCCGTGGCTTGGAACATGATGCCAATGTCCTGGCGGAAGCGCGCATTGACGAGTGGTGCGCCCCGATAGCGGATCACACCGCGGGTCGGCTGCTGAATCCCTTCCAGCAATTCCACGGTAGTGGTTTTGCCCGCTCCGTTCGGGCCGAGCAGCCCAAAACAACTACCGGTCGGCAGCGCCAGGTCAATGCCGTCCACGGCGTTGACGCCACGAAAATGCTTGACGAGATGCTGCGTTTCCAACAAAGGCGTCATGCGTTTAGCTCACCGCCAAAGCAGGGAAAGGGTCGCGCTAGCTGGGAGCGTGCGACGAAAAAGGCGGGTGACGCTGTGCGTTCCCGCCTTGCTATAGCCATGCCGACCAGGGGCCGCAACGCGTTACTCTTTAGCCGCCGTTTCCTCACCCTCGTCGCTCTTGTCTTCCACCAGGGCCTTGGCTTCGGCTTCCGTGCTCTCAAACAGATGGGCGGCAGTGCTGCTGGCGGGTCGGCTGGGCACCCAGTCTTGGCGTCGTTGCAGATGGTAAGCCAGCCCAGTTCCCGCTGGAATGAGCCGACCAACGATCACATTCTCCTTTAGGCCGCGTAGATCATCGCGCAAGCCCCGCACCGCCGCTTCAGTCAAGACGCGCGTGGTTTCCTGGAAGGAGGCGGCGGAAATGAACGACTCGGTGGCCAGCGAGGCTTTGGTGATGCCCAACAGGATCGATTGCCAATGGGCTGGAATGCGGCCTTCTCGTTCCACCCGGTCGTTTTCTTCCAGCACCCGGGCCCGTTCGATCTGCTCGCCAGGAATAAACACCGTATCGCCAGAATTGACGATCTCTACCTTGCGCAGCATCTGGCGGATGATGACCTCGATATGCTTATCGTTGATCTTCACGCCTTGCACCCGATAGACATCCTGGATTTCCTTGACCAGGTAGGCCGCCAGCTCCTGCACGCCCAGCAAGCGCAGGATGTCGTGCGGGTTGGGTTCGCCGTCTGCGATCATTTCACCCTGTTCGACATGCTCGCCATCGAACACCCCGACATGCCGCCATTTCGGGATCAGCTCCTCATAGAGGACTTCACCGTCCTTGTCGCGGATCACGAGGCGCTGCTTACCCTTGGTTTCCTTGCCAAATTCGATCAGGCCGGATTTCTCGGCCAGAATCGCAGGCTCCTTGGGTTTGCGGGCTTCGAACAGATCAGCGACACGCGGCAGACCGCCGGTGATGTCGCGGGTCTTGGAGGATTCCTGCGGGATGCGCGCGATGACATCGCCGACCGCCACTTCGGCACCATCGGCCAGATTGACGATGGCACCAGCCGGTAACGGATATTGCGCCAACGTGCTGGCACCAGGAATAAACAAATCATTACCGTATTGATCCACCAGCCGCACCAGCGGGCGCTTGTCCTTACCCAGCGCGCCGCGCTGTTTGGGATCCATCACTACCAGACTAGACAGGCCGGTGATTTCATCGGCATGGCGCTGGACGGTAATGCCCTCCTCAAATTCGGCAAAGCGCACCAAGCCGGCCACCTCGGTCACGATGGGGTGGGTGTAGGGATCCCAGCGCGCGATGATCTGCCCGCCTTCCACCATGCTGTCCTCCTCGGCCGACAGCTCGGCACCGTAAGGCACTTTGTAGCGTTCCCGCTCGCGACCCTGCTCATCGACCAGGATCAATTCGCCGGAGCGCGACACCGCAATCAGGTGGCCATCCGGCCGCCGCACCGCTTTCAGTTTGTGCAGGCGCAACTTGCCGCGCGATTTGACCTGCACGCTGTTGGTCACCGTGGTGCGGGATGCCGCGCCGCCGATGTGAAAGGTGCGCATGGTCAGCTGGGTACCGGGTTCGCCGATGGATTGTGCGGCAATCACCCCGACCGATTCACCGATGTTCACCCGGTGACCGCGGGCCAGATCGCGGCCGTAGCAGGCCGCGCACACGCCGTAGCGGGTGTGGCAGGTAATGGCGGAACGCACCAGAATGCGGTCGATGTGCAATGCCTCCAGACGCGCCACCCAGTGCTCATCCAGCAATTCACCGGCGGGAATGGCGATCTCGTCGCTGCCTGGCGCGAACACATCTTGCGCCACTACCCGACCGAGCACCCGGTCCCGCAGCGGATCCTTGATGTCGCCTTCTTCAATGACTGGCGTCATCCAGACGCCTTCCCGCGAGCCACAATCGGGTTCGGTGACCACCATGTCTTGGGCTACATCCACCAGGCGGCGGGTCAGGTAGCCGGAGTTGGCCGTTTTTAGCGCGGTATCGGCCAGGCCTTTGCGCGCGCCATGGGTGGAGATGAAATACTCCAGCACACTTAAGCCTTCCCGGAAGTTGGCTTTGATTGGCGTTTCGATGATCGAGCCGTCTGGTTTGGCCATCAGGCCGCGCATGCCAGCTAGTTGGCGGATTTGTGCCGCTGAGCCACGCGCACCAGAGTCGGCCATCATGAATACCGCATTGAAGGTCGGCTGGCGCACGGTGTGCCCAGCGCGGTCGACGACTTGCTCGCTCCCTAGCTGATCCATCATGGCCTTGGCGACCTGGTCGTTGGTGCGCGACCAGATATCCACCACTTTGTTGTAGCGCTCGCCCTTGGTCACCAGGCCGGAGCTGTATTGGTCATCGATTTCCTTAACTTCTTGTTCGGCTTTCTCCAGCAGTTCGGCCTTTTTGGTCGGGATTTGAAAATCTTCAAAACCGATGGAAGACCCAGAACGGGTAGCGTAATGAAAGCCGGTGTACATCAACTGGTCGGCGAAGATCACCGTATCCTTGAGGCCCAGCCGTCGATAGCATTCGTTAATGAGCTGGGAAACGGTTTTCTTTTTCAACGCCTGGTTGATGAGGGCAAAGGGTAAACCCTTGGGCAAAATGTCGGAGAGGAGCGCCCGACCAACCGTAGTCTTGACCCGGCCTCGCATCCGCTGGATTTGGCCATCGGCATCGACTTCCTCACGCGGCAGGTGCACCTCAATGCGGGCGTGCAGTTCGACCTGCTGACTCTCATAAGCGCGGTGTACTTCCCGCACATCGGCGAACATCATGCCTTCGCCTCGGGCATTGATGCGTTCGCGGGTGAGGTAGTACAGGCCGAGCACCACGTCCTGCGACGGGACAATGATGGGCTCGCCATTAGCCGGACTGAGGATGTTGTTGGTGGACATCATGAGGGCGCGCGCTTCCAACTGCGCCTCGATGGACAGCGGTACATGCACCGCCATCTGGTCACCGTCAAAGTCGGCATTGAAGGCGGTGCAGACCAAGGGATGCAGCTGGATCGCCTTACCCTCGATCAATACCGGCTCGAAGGCCTGGATGCCCAGACGGTGCAGGGTGGGGGCGCGATTGAGCATCACCGGATGCTCGCGGATGACCTCCTCCAGGATATCCCACACCTCCGGCTCTTCCCGCTCGACTTTTTTCTTGGCGGCCTTAATAGTGCTGGCCATGTCCTTGAATTGCAACTTGCTGAAGATGAAAGGTTTGAATAACTCTAGCGCCATTTTCTTGGGCAGGCCACACTGGTGCAAACGCAGAGTAGGGCCGACTACGATGACGGAGCGACCGGAATAATCCACCCGCTTGCCGAGCAGGTTCTGGCGGAATCGACCTTGCTTGCCCTTGATCATGTCCGCCAGGGATTTTAGGGGCCGCTTGTTGCTGCCGGTGATAGCGCGCCCACGCCGACCATTGTCTAGCAGGGAGTCCACCGCTTCCTGCAACATGCGTTTTTCATTGCGAACGATGATGTCCGGGGCACTGAGTTCCAGCAACCGCTTCAGGCGATTGTTGCGATTGATGACGCGGCGGTACAGGTCATTGAGATCGGAGGTGGCGAAACGCCCACCGTCCAATGGCACCAGCGGGCGCAGATCGGGCGGGAGCACCGGCAGCACCGTCATCACCATCCATTCCGGTTTATTGCCGGAGTGCAGGAACGACTCCACCAATTTGAGACGTTTGGAGAGTCGCTTCAGCTTGGTTTCGGAAGTGCACTCCAGAATTTCCTGGCGCAGTTTGACCACCAGCTCCTTCAAATCCAGGCCATGCAGCAACTGGTAAATCGCCTCCGCGCCCATGCGAGCGTCAAAATCGTCGCCGTACTGCTCGACGGCATCCAGATAGGCCTCATCGGTCAACAGTTGGCCTTTATCCAGCGGCGTCATTCCAGACTCAATGACCACATAGGATTCAAAGTACAGCACCCGCTCGATATCGCGCAGGGTCATGTCCAGCAACAGACCAATCCGCGAGGGCAGCGATTTCAGAAACCAGATATGGGCTACGGGTGAGGCTAGTTCGATATGGCCCATCCGCTCGCGCCGCACCTTGGCCAGAGTCACCTCGACCCCGCATTTCTCACACACCACACCGCGGTGCTTGAGCCGCTTGTATTTGCCGCAAAGACATTCAAAATCCTTGTTAGGGCCAAAAATTTTGGCGCAAAACAGCCCGTCGCGTTCCGGCTTGAAGGTGCGATAGTTAATGGTTTCGGGTTTTTTGACTTCGCCGCGACTCCAGGCGCGGATCATCTCCGGTGAGGCCAATCCAATCCGAATGGCGTCGAAATCCTCGATCTCGTCAAACAGCTTGAAGGGATTCAGCAGCTCTCTCATCAGTCATTCACCCAAAAATTGCGTTGTCTCGCCCGGTAAGGCGGTCGGCGTCCCCGGGGTATTCGCGCCGTGGCGCTGGCGAGAACAGCTAGCGCAAGCGAGCAGGATCGGCGACATTCCCCGCGTCGGCGGGCGCGGGGTGATTCCTGCATCAGCTTTTGGCCTCACTCGTTGCGCTGGGGCGGCGCGGCATCGTGATCCAACTCGATGTTAATGCCCAGCGAACGGATCTCTTTGACCAGGACGTTAAAGGATTCGGGCATTCCGGCTTCCATGCGGTGATTACCGTCCACGATGTTCTTGTAAACTTTGGTGCGACCGTTAACGTCGTCCGATTTGACCGTCAGCATTTCCTGCAAGGTGTAAGAAGCGCCGTAGGCTTCCAGCGCCCACACTTCCATCTCGCCGAAGCGCTGACCGCCAAACTGGGCCTTGCCACCCAGCGGCTGTTGTGTCACCAGACTGTATGGGCCGGTGGAGCGGGCGTGCATCTTGTCGTCCACCAAATGATTCAGCTTGAGCATGTACATGTAACCGACCGTGACCGGCCGGTCGAAGGGATCGCCGGTGCGGCCATCGTACAGGGTGCTCTGGCCGGTTTCCGGCAGCTCGGCGAGCCGCAGCATTTCTTTCAGCTCAGTTTCAGTCGCGCCGTCAAAGACCGGAGTAGCGACGGGAATGCCACCGCGCAGATTGTGGCATAAGGCGCGGATTTCCCGGTCGTCAAACTGGCTGAGGTCCACTTGCTGCTGGCCGACCTGGTTGTAGATGCGTTCCAGATAGGCCCGCAATTCGCCGATCTGCGCCTGAGCGTCCAGTAGTCGTCCCACCTTGCGACCGAGGCCCTTGGCCGCCCAACCCAGATGGGTTTCCAGCACCTGGCCGACATTCATCCGCGAGGGAACCCCCAGCGGATTTAATACGATGTCGACCGGCGAGCCGTCCTCAAGGTAGGGCATGTCTTCCTGCGGCACGATCATCGACACCACGCCCTTATTACCATGCCGACCAGCCATCTTATCGCCCGGCTGCACCCGGCGTTTGACCGCCAGATAGACCTTGACCATTTTCAGTACGCCAGCGGGCAGGTCATCGCCCTGCATCAGCTTGCGCTTTTGCTCCTCAAAGCGTTTGTCGAAATCCTTGCGTTGCTGATCGAGTTGGCGGGAAATTTTTTCCAGCTGATCATTAAGCTCGCTATCCCGCATCCGGATTTCAAACCAGCGGTCGCGCGGCAACGCACGCAGGTAATCAACGGTGACCATCGCGCCAGCCTGCAAGCCCTCAGGGCCACCGTCCGCTGGATGTTCCGCCAGGATCCGTTCCATCCGCTGGTACAAATCGTCTTCCAGGATACGCAATTGGTCGTTCATATCCTTGCGCACTCGCCGCAGCTCGGTTTCCTCAATCTGGCGGGCGCGCGAATCCTTCTCCACGCCGTCACGGGTGAACACCCGCACATCAATGACGGTGCCATCCATGCCGGACGGCACCCGCAGCGAGGTGTCTTTCACATCCGAGGCTTTTTCGCCAAAGATGGCTCGCAGCAACTTTTCTTCCGGAGTTAGCTGGGTTTCGCCCTTGGGAGTGACCTTGCCCACCAGAATATCGCCGACTTTGACCTCGGCACCGATGAAGACGATGCCGGCTTCATCCAAGCGCGCTAGTGCGTTTTCACCGACATTGGGAATGTCAGCAGTGATTTCCTCAGCGCCGAGCTTGGTGTCGCGGGCGACGCACTGCAACTCTTCGATATGGATGGTCGTAAAGCGATCTTCCTGCACCACCCGCTCGGAAATGAGGATCGAGTCCTCGAAGTTGTAGCCGTTCCAGGGCATGAAAGCCACCAGCAGATTTTGCCCCAGCGCCAGTTCGCCCATATCGGTAGAGGGGCCATCGGCCAGCACATCGCCGCGCGCCACGGTTTCGTTGACTTGCACCAGCGGGCGCTGATTGATACAGGTGTTCTGGTTAGAACGGGTGTATTTGGTCAGATTATAGATATCTACGCCCGGCTCGCCGGTCTCAGTTTCGGCGTCATTCACCCGCACCACGATCCGGCCCGCATCCACTGAATCCACCACACCGCCACGCTCAGCGATGACACAGACGCCCGAATCGCGCGCCACGATCCGCTCCATACCGGTGCCCACCAACGGCTTGTCGGCCCGCAGGGTGGGCACCGCCTGGCGCTGCATGTTGGAACCCATCAGGGCGCGGTTAGCGTCGTCGTGCTCCAGAAACGGAATCAGCGCCGCCGCGACCGAGACGATCTGTTTGGGCGATACATCCATGTACTGCACCTTGTCCGGTGCGGCCATGGTGAATTCGTTCAGATGGCGACAGGACACCAGCTCATCGATCAGGCGACCGTCGGGGTCAAGCGTCGCATTAGCTTGGGCGATGACATACTGACCTTCCTCGATCGCCGACAGGTAGTCAATCTGCTCGCACACCTTACCGTCCTCAACCCGCCGATAGGGAGTTTCCAGGAAGCCGTAGGCATTGGTGCGGGCATAGACCGCCAGTGAATTAATCAGTCCGATATTCGGGCCTTCCGGGGTCTCAATCGGACACACCCGACCGTAATGCGTGGTGTGCACATCGCGTACTTCAAAACCGGCGCGCTCGCGGGTCAAGCCGCCCGGACCCAGGGCCGACACCCGGCGTTTATGGGTCACTTCGGACAAGGGATTATTCTGATCCATGAACTGCGATAGCTGCGAGGAGCCGAAAAATTCCTTGATGGCGGCGGCTACTGGTTTGGCGTTAATGAGGTCTTGCGGCGTGAGACCCTCGGCCTCCGCCAGACTAAGCCGCTCCTTGACCGCGCGCTCGACGCGCACCAGGCCAATGCGAAAGACGTTTTCGGTCATTTCACCGACGCAGCGGATGCGCCGATTGCCGAGATGGTCGATGTCGTCCACCACGCCGTTGCCATTGCGAATATCGATCAACACCTTGAGTACGGCCAGGATATCTTCCATTGACAACACGCCAGGCGGATGGTCCTTGGTCGGTACGCCAGGCAATGGCGTCCGGCGATGACTAACCCGACTGTCAAATTTCATCCGACCGACATCGGATAGGTCGTAGCGTTCCGCTGAGAAAAAGAGGTCTTGCAGCAGGCGTTGGGCCGCATCCTTAGTCGGTGGTTCGCCGGGTCGCATCATCCGGTAGATTTCAACCTGGGCTTCCCATTGGG
>Ga0209573_1000716_pt1 | contig 62182 bp, 64 predicted proteins | sample TNRBio252014_DNA_FD_185870 | JGI IMG/M metagenome (GOLD analysis project Ga0209573, IMG submission 185870) | Wastewater treatment Type I Accumulibacter community from EBPR Bioreactor in Madison, WI, USA - TNR Reactor_6/25/2014_ DNA (SPAdes)... | ecosystem: Engineered > Bioreactor > EBPR >...
AGCGCTACAACCGGACGGTTCGTCACGAGTGGCTGGATCAATACATCATCGAAAGCATCGAGGAGGCACAGGATCAGGCCACGCAATGGCTATGGACTTACAACAACGACCGCCCGAACATGGGCATCGGCGGCATCACACCCGCCCAGAAACTGAAAATGGCCGCGTAAGTTCTACGGATGCACCCCTTTAAGAATGGGGGGATTACCGAACAACCCTCATCAAACCATCTTGCAAGTGCATCATGCGACGCCACGGCCTCGGGCTTGGTCGCTGAGCGGCCCAGCAAGCCGCAGCCTTGTCGCAAGGAGAACCAAGCTGGAAACGACACGCCCCTCCTTGCGGCGCCCATCGTCGGGTCCTGCCGCCCGCTTCAGGCGAGGGCACAAACGCGCTTACGCGGTCCAGACCTGTTCCGGAGCCGCTGCGCTCCGCACGCACAAGACCTCGTCGACAAAGGCGAGCCGCGACCATGGGCCTGGTGTGCGCAAGGTCCACAAGCCTGACCTTGAGCCGGTCCAGCGTGGCGCGCTCGCACGGTTCAAGATCGAGTTCCGTCGGATCCGCCATCGAAAGCCACCGCAGTCACCGCCCGTAGCGCGGTCTGAGGCTTTCTTGTGTGGACTCGCGAACATGCGCGAGACCACCCCGATCATCAAGGGGCCTGTCGCTGGTGAACAGATCGTGCCACATCTGCTGGTCCATGGCTGGCCAGTCCTTCAAGGGCGGGACGAGGCTTACCGGGATTTGCCCTTCTTGGTGTCGATCAACTCGTCAAAGAGCTTTGTCGCGGCCTTGACCTCCAATTTCAGCGAATGGGCCAATGTCTAAGGCGACGCCAGGATGTCGACTGCCCTGCTCGACCGGGTCACGCATCGCTGCTCTTCGCCATTGTGCTCGAACCCAAGGCGCCTCAATGGCAAAACTTGGAGACCGCAGATGAACGCGTCCGCCTCCAGGCCAGTTCAGCCGCCGCGACCAAGAAGAGGCGGGGCGCTAGCCATGCCTTGACCCCAGCCTGATCCGAAATCCATAATCAGAGCTGGGTCACTTCTCGATGGAAAACCCGGCTCACGTCTGGATCAAAATCAACAAAAAGGCCAGTTCCATGACACGGGATGCCCGCTATGACCCGCTCTTCCAGTCGCTGCAGATTGGCCCGGTGCGCACGAAGAACCGCTTTTATCAGGTGCCGCATTGCACCGGCATGGGCTGGGCCCGGCCGCGAACGCTGGCCGAGATGCGCGCGGTCAAGGCCGAGGGCGGCTGGGGTGTGGTGAATACCGAATACTGCTCGATTCACCCGGCCTCGGATGACCAGCCCTTTACCCCTGCGACGCTGTGGGATGAAACCGATATCCGCTCGCATCGGCTGATGACCGACAAGGTCCATGCCCACGGCGCGCTGGCTGGTGCGGAATTGTGGTTCAGCGGCGGGCGCAGCGCCAATCTGGGCACACGGCTGGTGTCCTTTGATGTGGCCAGCATGCCCAACTCGGTCGGCCACCCGTTTCAGGCCCGCGCCATGGACAAGAGCGACATCCGCGATCTGCGCCGCTGGCACCGCAATGCCGCGCTGCGGGCAAAGGCGGCAGGGTTCGACATTGTCTATGTCTATGCCACGCATGATTACCTGTTGTCGCATTTTCTGGACCCGGCAACAAACACCCGCAGCGACGAATATGGCGGCACGCTGGAAAACCGCGTGCGGCTGGTGCGCGAATTGATCGAGGAAACCAAGGAGGCCGTGGGTGATACCTGCGCCGTTGCCGTGCGGTTCGCCGCCGATGCCGACGAGGGCGAGGACGGAGAGCCGATCCTTGGCGAGCGTGCCGAGATGTTCGCGCTGCTGGCCGAATTGCCGGACCTTTGGGATATCAACATCGCCGATTATTCGCTGGAGATGGGGGTGTCGCGCTTTGTGAAGGAGGGCGCGCTGGAGCCCTACATGCGCTGGGTAAAGCAGGCGACGACAAAGCCGGTGGTGACGGTGGGGCGCTTTACCTCGCCCGATACGATGGCGCGCTGGCTGCGCGAAGGGTTGACCGATCTGATCGGCGCCGCTCGCCCGTCGATCGCCGATCCCTTTTTGCCGCAGAAGATCGAGCAAGGCCGTGTCGAGGATATCCGCGAGTGTATCGGCTGCAATGTCTGCTATGCCGGTGACAGCCTGTCGGTGCCGATCCGCTGCACGCAGAACCCGACGATGGGCGAGGAATGGCGTCAGGGCTGGCACCCCGAACGCATAGCGCCCCGCGCGGCGGACAAGCAGGTCCTGGTGGTCGGCGCTGGCCCGGCAGGGTTGGAGGCCGCTCGGGCCTTGGGCGCGCGGGGTTACCGCGTGGCCTTGGCCGAGGCTGGCCGGGTGCTGGGGGGCCGGGTGGTGCGCGAAGCGGGTTTGCCAGGGATGCGCGAATACATCCGGGTGCGCGACTGGCGCGAGGGGCAGATCTCCAAGATGCCCAATGTTCAGGTCTTTCGCGAAAGCCGCCTGACCCCACAGGACGTGCGCGACTTTGGTGCCGATCATGTCTGCATCGCAACCGGCGCGCTGTGGCGGCGTGACCTCTTTACCGGCAAGCGGTTCGAGGCGATTGCCGGTCCTGCCACGCCGGTCTTTACCCCTGATGACATCATGGAGGGGCGCTTGCCCGAAGGGCCCTGCGTCGTCTACGATGCTGATGGTTACTACATGGGCGGGGTGATCGCCGAGCGGTTGCGCAGCGCAGGGCTGGCGGTGACGCTGGTTACGCCGGGCGACCGGGTTTCGGCATGGGCGCAGAACACGGGCGAGGGGTGGCGCGTGCCGGGGCATCTGATGAAACAGGGGATCGAGCTGCTGACGGCGCACAGCCTGTCGTGGTTCGACGGCGTCTCGGTCACGCTGGCCTGTGTGCATTCAGGGCGCGAGCGGGTGCTGGCGGTGCGCGGTCTGGTGCTGGTCGGCCAGCGAGCGCCGGTGGATGACCTTTACACGACGTTGCAGCAAGGCTCCCTGCCCTTCACCTTGACCCGTATTGGTGATTGCGAGGCCCCGGCGATCATTGCGGCCGCCACCTATGCCGGGCACCGCTATGCGCAGCTGCTGGACATGCAACACGATCCGGACCTGCCCCTTCGCCACGACCGCGTGGATGTCGGGCTGGTGATGCCATGACCCTCTCGCCCGCCAACCCTGCCAGCGCCGAGGACTTGGCCGACGCCCTGCCCGCCATTCTGGCGGCGCCTCAGGACGCGGGCGAGGTGCGGCTGCTTTGTGCCCGGCCCCGGCCCAACGCGCGCAGTTTTCCTGACCGGCTGGTCCTGACCCGCGCGGGTGGCGTGGCCGGGGATTTCGAGATGACGCGTCCTTGGCTGACCCTGCCGAATGGCACCGCCGATCCCCGCATTCAGGTGGCGGTGATCGCCTGGCGCGTGCTCGACCTCGTCTGGCGCGCACGTGATCGCATCCCACATCCGGGTGACACGCTGGCCGTGGACATGGTCCTGACCGAGGCGCATCTGCCCGCCGGAACCCTGCTGGCCGCCGGGAGCGCGGTGCTCAGGGTCAGCGATGTGCCCAACGACGGCTGCGCCAAGTGGAAGGTGCGCTATGGCAAGGCCGCCTTTGACTGGACCACCGCCCACGCGCCGCTGCGCCTGCGCGGCATGTTCTGTTCGATCGAGCAGGATGGCGAAATCCGGCTGGGCGACAGACTGCGCCGACTGTGATGCGGTTTTCCGGGGAAACCCAATAAACAATGATAACTCAACCTGTTGAAGGAATCGCTGCGGGGGGAGGCAGGCACCTTCCGCGCCACCGTCCCACGCGTGTAAAAAGCGCTGCTGACAAATCGGCCCTTGCAGCGTGGCCGTGAGACGTCATGGTGGGGCAACAAACCTGACAAAGACTGAACAAAGACACACCATGTCGCTTTTCAAGCAGACCCTTCTCAGCCTGCTGTTGATCGCTGCCGCCGCGTGGGGGGCAGCGCATTTCGTGCCGGGCGCGGCAGACTGGATGCGCACGCTCGGCATGGGGCCGTTGCTGGACCGTATCGGCGTCGTCGCCGAGGGTCCGGCCGACACCGCGACCGCGCGGCCGCGTGGACCCGGTCAGGGTGCGCGCGTGGTCGCCAGACCGCCGGGCGAAGGGCGGATTGCCGATACGGTCATGGCCATCGGGGACGGCCGTGCCCTGCGGTCGGTCGTTGTCCACGCCGAGGCGCCGGGCCGGGTGGCCGAGGTTCTGGTCCAGTCCGGGCAGCGCGTGCAGGAGGATGATATCCTGCTGCGCCTCGACAGCGAGGCCGAAGAAATCGCGCTGGCACGGGCGCAACTGGTGCTCGACGACGCCCGCGCCCGGCAAGAGCGCATGATCCAGCTGCGCGGCTCGGGCGCCAGCAGCGAGGTGCAGATGCGCGAGGCCGAACTGTCGCTGCGGCAGGCGGAACTGGCCTTTCGTCAGGCCGAGTTCAACCTGGGCCAGCGCAGGGTGCTGGCGCCGATTTCAGGCCTGCTGGGGATCATCGGGGTCGAAGCCGGCATGCAACTGGGGACTGCCAGCGAAATTGCGCAGATCGACGACCGTTCGGTGCTGCTGGTCGATTTCCGGCTGCCCGAGCGGATGGTCGGGCGCATCGCGCTGGACGGCGCGGTGAGTGTCGAGGCGCTGGCGGGCAACGAGGCGCCGATCCCCGGCCATATCAGCGCCATCGACAACCGCGTCGACCCTGCCAGCCGCACCCTGCGGGTGCAGGCGCGGCTGGACAACGCCGATGACCGTTTGCGCGCCGGGATGGCCTTTGCCATCCGTATCGCCCTGCCGGGTGAACCCGCGCCCGCCGTCGATCCGTTGTCGGTGCAGTGGAGCCGCGAGGGCGCCTTTGTCTGGGTGGTGCGCGAGGGGCGCGCGACCCGGTTGCCGATCCGCATCCTGCAGCGTTCGGACAATGAGGTGCTGGTGCAGGCCGAGTTCGCGCCCGAGGATCTGGTGATCGTCGAGGGTGTGCAGTCGGTGCGGGCCGGGGCGCCGGTCAGTGTCGAGGCGGCGCCATGACTACCCATATCGAACGCGGCGCGCATCTGTCGGGCACGGCGCTGTTCATACGCCGCCCGATTCTGGCCTTTGTGCTGAACGCCCTGATCGTCATCGCGGGCATCGCCGGGTTTCTGGGCGGCGAGGTGCGCGAGCTGCCCGATGTTGATCGCCCGGTCATCACGATCACCACCAATTACCCCGGCGCCGCCCCCGAAACCATCGACCGCGAGATCACCGCGCTGATCGAGGGCGCGGCCGGGCGGGTCTCGGGCGTCAGTGCGATTTCGTCGATCTCGCGCTTTGGCCGCAGCCGGGTGACGGTGGAATTCAGCGGCTCGACCGATCTCGACGTTGCGGCGACCGACATGCGCGACGCCATCGCGCGGATCACCAACGCCTTGCCCGAAGGCGTCGATGCGCCGCGGATCGTCAAGGCCGATGCGAATGCCGACGCCGTGATGCGGCTGTCGATCACCTCGCCGACACGCAGCCCGCAGGATCTGACGCGGCTGGTCGAGGATCTGGTGAAGGACCGGTTGCTCTCGGCCGAGGGGGTGGCTGATCTGCAGGTCTTTGGCGACCGGGCCGAGGTCTTCCGCATCGACATCGACATGCGCCAACTGGCGGCTCGCGGGCTGTCGCTGGCCGATATCCGCGCCGCGGTCGGCACGGTCTCGTATGACGCGCCTGCTGGGTCGCTGGCCTCGCAGCGGCAATCGATGGTGGTACGCACGACAGCGGCGATCACCACACCGGCGCAATTCGAGGCTCTGGTGCTGCGCGAAGGCATCCGGCTGGGCGATGTGGCGCAAGTTTCCCTGGGGCCGGCGATGGGGGAATCCGTCCTGCGGGCGAATGGCGAGGCCGGGGTAGGGCTGGGCATCATCCGCGCCGCGCAGTCGAACACCCTGTCGATTTCCGCCGCCGTAACCCGCGCGGTCGAGGATCTGCGCCCGCTGTTGCCGGCTGATGTCACACTGTCGATCACCTCGGACGATGCGACCTTTATTCAGGGGGCGCTGGATGAGGTGATGCTGACACTGGGGCTGTCCACGCTGATCGTGGTGGCGGTGATCTTTGTCTTTCTGCTGGACCTGCGCGCGACGCTGGTGCCCGCCATCGCCATGCCGGTGGCGCTGGTCGGCACGCTGGCGGCGATCTGGGTGGTGGGGTTCAGCATCAACATCCTGACCCTGCTGGCGCTGGTGCTGGCGACGGGCATGGTGGTGGATGACGCCATCGTGGTGCTGGAGAACATCGTGCGCCGCCGGGCCGAAGGGATGGGTGCGCGGGCCGCCGCCGTGCTGGGCACGCAGCAGGTGTTCTTTGCCGTGGTGACGACGACCGCCACTCTGGCAGCGGTCTTTGTGCCGCTGTCCTTTTTGCCCGGTCAGGCGGGCGGGTTGTTTCGCGAGTTCGGCTTTACGCTGGCGATGGCGGTCATGCTGTCGTCCGTCGTGGCGCTGACGCTGTGCCCGGTGCTGGCCAGCCGTGTGCTCTCCTCGGGCGCGCCGGCGCGACGCGGGGTGATGCAGGCGCTTGGCGATGCCTTGGCGGGGCTTTATCGCCGCACGCTGTTGATGGCGCTGGCGGCGCCGATGGTCGTGGTGCTGGCCAGCCTGATCTTCGGTGCCGCCGCGCTGTTGTCGCTGGGCGCGATCCGTCAGGAACTGACCCCGCCCGAGGACCGCGCCGTCGCCGTCATGCGGGTCAGCGCGCCCGAGGGGGTCTCGCTGGATTATACCGCCGCCCGCATGCGCGAGATCGAGGATTCGTTGGCGCCGCTGCTCGACAGTGGCGAAGTGACCAACCTCTTTTCGATCGCCGGGTCCGGCGCAGGCAACTCGGGCTTCATCGTCATGACGCTGGCGCCTTGGGATCAGCGCAGCCGCAGCCAGCAAGAGATCGTCGCCGAGATGACCCGCGCCACCTCGGCGGTGATTGGCGTGCGGGCCTTTGCCATCCAGCCCAACAGCCTGCGCATCCGCGGCGCGGGGCAGGGGCTGAGCTTTGCCATCGTCGGCCCCACCTATGAAGGGCTCAGCGAGCAGGCGCAGGCCCTTGTTGCCGCGATGGAGCAAAACCCCGGTTTTGGTCAGGTTCGGCTGGGTTATGACACCACGCAGCCGCAACTCTTCATCGAGGTTGATCGCACCCGCGCTTCGGACCTCGGTGTCAGCATTGCCGGGTTGGGCGAGGCCCTGCAGGCGGTGCTGGACGGGCGGACGGTGGGCACGGTGTTCATCGAGGGGCGCAGCCATGACATTCAGCTGATGTCCACCGCCGATCCAGTAAACGACCCCTTGGACCTCGAGCGAATTTTCATGCGCACGGCGACCGGGCAGAATGTGCCGATCTCGTCCTTTGTGCGGCTCGAAGAACGCGCGGTCGCGCCTGAACTGGGCCGCGAGTCGCAGATGCGGGCGGTGCCGATCAGCGCCGGATTGACCCCTGACCTGCCGTTGGGCATGGCGCTGGCCGAGGTGCAGGCGCTGGCGGACGGCATCCTGACGCCCGGCAGCCGGATCGTCCCCCTCGCCGAGGCCGCGACACTGGGCGAGACCAATTCCGGCATCCTGATGACCTTCGGCTTTGCGATCCTCGTCGTGTTGCTTGTGCTGGCTGCACAATTCGAAAGCTTTGTCTCGGCGCTGATCGTGATGTCTACGGTGCCAATGGGGCTGGCCTGCGCCGTATTCGCGCTGATCCTGACGGGGGGCAGCCTGAATGTCTATTCGCAGATCGGGTTGGTGTTGCTGGTGGGGATCATGGCCAAGAACGGCATCCTGATCGTCGAATTCGCCAATCAGCTGCGCGATCAGGGCCAGTCTGTGCGCGCCGCCATCACCGACGGCGCGACGATCCGGCTGCGGCCCGTGATGATGACGATGGTCTCGACCGTGCTGGGCGGCGTGCCGCTGATCCTGTCGCAGGGGGCAGGGGCCGAGGCGCGCGAAGCGCTTGGCTGGGTGATCGTCGGTGGGCTGGGGATGGCCACGCTCGTCACGCTGTATCTGACCCCCGTCGCCTATTTGCTGCTGGCCGGCTTCACCACTCCCAAGGCCGCCGAGGAGGCCCGTCTGCGTCGCGAGCTGGATCACGCGGCAGGCCTGGAACCCCCGCGCCGCGACGCCTAGGACCGACCGTCGCGCCAAGGCCCGCGCGGGCGGCGGACGATTCGCACCAGCACAGGGCACGCCCGACAGTGCCGACAGCATCGGTCGGCAATTTTGCACAATTTTACCGGGCAGGGCGCACGGCCCCCCTCGCATCAGGGCTCCGCGACGGCGGCGCCCGTCAAAGCGCCTGACAGCAAAGAGAAAATTCCTCCAGGCGCCGTCGTGGTCCTGCTGACGGATCATCGGGGCTGAGACACCAAGAAACGCTTTGCTCCCCCGTCTGGCGTGAGCCAAGCGTTAAACTTTGGCGCCTAGGATCAATGGCCAGATGACATTCATCCCCAACCGAAGGGACCTCACCATGACTCGTCTCGCCATTGCCGCCATCGTCTCGGCCACGCTTTTGTCGCAGCCCGCTGCAGCCGACGACATGACGAACAGCGCCCTCGCCTATGTGAACGCAAACGTGCTCTCGTGGCTCAGCGCGCCGCCGGTCATCGCCGCGATCAACAGCGCAAACAGCAACAACGCCGGCCTCACGCAAGACCAGATCAACGCGCTCGACCTGCAGTGGCGCGCCGAGGTCGGGCAGGCCAGTGCGCTGATCGACGGTATCCTCGGCAGCCCGGTGTCGCAGCAGCTGCGCGATCACAGCGAGGCATCCGGCGGCATGGTCACCGAGGTGATCGTGATGGATGCCCTTGGCCTGAACGTCGCGATCAGCGGGGTGACGTCGGACTACTGGCAGGGCGATGAAGCCAAGCACCAGCAGACCTTTGCGGTTGGCGCGCAGGCGTCGCATGTCTCCGAGGTGGAATTCGACGAATCGACGCAAAGCTATTCGCTGCAGGTCTCGATCACCCTTGTCGACCCGGCGACCGGCCAGCCGATCGGCGCGGCAACGGTCGGCCTGAACGCCGAGGCGCTCTGAGCGCCGCCAGGACCAAAACCACCCTCGCCTGACCTAGCATGGAGATCCCGATGTCGCAGCGCACCCGCCGTCTGAGACTGAATTCGCTGTTCGTCAAGGTCGCGTTCGTCATCGCCATGTCAGTTGGCGCCGTCGCCGGAACGCTGACCGTCATGCAATGGCAAAGCGTCACGCAGTTTGTCAGCGACGTGATCGGCGACCGTGCGCGTGATGAAGCGGTCAGCCTTGCCAGTCAGGCGGGCAGCCCGGTCCGCTTCCGGCAATTCAGCCTGATCGAGGCCGCGATCGAAACGCTCGAAACGTCGACCGAAGGCGCGCTTCTGGGCACGCTCGTCCTGTCGGCCGAGGGAGAGATTCTGGTTGATCGCGTCGCGGATCCGACGGTGCGCGCGACCTTGATCGAGATTGGCGGACAGGCCCTGCGCGGCGACGGCGGTCTTGCCGAGCCCTATGTTTCGACCGACCGGATGGCGATTGCCGCGCCAGTGCTGTTCGGCGCCGAGCAGGCGCATGTCGGTGCCGTGGCAATGCTCTGGACGCCTGAGGTCCGGCTTGGCCAACTCCATGCCGACCGGATACTTGCCCTGCTGGCGAGCACTGCGATCTTCGCGGTCGCGGTGATCGGCGCCATGTTTGTCCTGTGGTTTCTGATCACCGCGCCGCTGGATAGTCTGCGCGCGGTCATCCATGCCTTCAGCCACAAGGATTTCGAGGTCGAGGTTCCCTTGCGCGCGCGCGGTGACGAATTGGGCGCGATCGGCAAGGCGCTCGAGGATCTGCGGGGCATCCTTGCGCGTGGGCAGGCTGTCGAGCTGGAAAGCACTTACAAGAGCGCTGCCTTCATGGGGTCTTCGGCGGCGATGCTGCTGACGGACCGCGACATGGTCGTCACCTACATGAATCCGGCGATGACCGCCTTGTTGCGTCAGAATCGCGAGGTCTTGCGCAAGCAACGCCTCGATTTTGATCCCGACATGCTGATCGGCGACAAAATCGACCGCTTCGCGGGCCAGGGCGCCGGGGCAGAGTTGCGCCAGCTCATGCAGGCGACGGGCGCTGCGACCTCGCGTGCCATCGTCAGCTACGGCGACATCCGGATTTCGCGCAACGTTTCGATCATCCGCGACGCTGACGGCAATGGCGTCGGCTATGTGATGGAATGGTCGGATGTCACCGAAAGCGTCCTGAACGCCGCCTTGGTCGAGGCGATCAATTCAAACCAGCTCATGGCCGAATTCGCGGTCGATGGACGCCTTCTGACCGCCAATGCCCCGTTTATCCAGTTGCTCGGCCTCGGTCAGTCCGACTTGCGGCGCAATACCATCGCGCAACTTCTGTCGCCGCCATCCGCAGGAGGCCCGGACGCTGCGGGTCTGATTCGGCAAACCGTGCAGAGCGAAGCCTTCCTTGGCAAGCTGGCTTTCGGGCCGCCGGGCGATACCATGGTCACCGTCGATGGCAGCCTGAGCTGTGTCAAGGATCATCAGGGCGCACCGATCCGACTGCTGTTGCTGGGTAAGGACGTGACCCGTGCCGAGGCTGAACTGGCCGCCGCCCGCGCGCAGCGCGCTCAGGCAGAAGCGCAGCAAACCACCGTTGTCGAGGCCCTGCGCGTCGGACTGCGCAAATTGAACAGCGGCGATTTGACTGCGCAGATCGAAGACCCATTTGCCGGCAATTACGAGGACCTTCGGCGGGACTACAACGACACGGTCCGCAACCTGTCCAAGGCCCTCTACGAAATTGCGATGAACGCCGAGAACATCAGCAACGAGGCGCGCGACATCAGCGCCACCGCCGACAGCCTGTCCCGGCGCACCGAGAGTACGGCGGCCACGTTGGAGCAAACCGCGTCTGCCCTCAATATGCTGACCACTTCGGTCAAATCAACCGCCGAGGGTGTTGCCAAAGCCGACCAAGCGGTCAGTAACGCCAAGGCGAGTGCCGAAAGCAGCGGCCAGGTCGTCATCGAAACAGTCTCGGCGATGGGACAGATCGCCAATTCCTCCGAGCGCATCACGTCGATTATCAAGGTCATCGACGACATCGCTTTTCAGACGAATTTGCTGGCGCTCAATGCCGGGGTCGAGGCCGCAAGGGCTGGCGATGCCGGGCGCGGATTTGCTGTTGTCGCGTCCGAGGTTCGGGCGCTTGCGCAACGCTCCTCGGATGCAGCGCGGGAAATCAATGACTTGATCGCCAACAGCGGCACTCAGGTCAAACGAGGCGTGGAGTTGGTGGGCAAGACGGGTGATGCTTTGCGCCAGATTGTTGGCTCGGTGTCCGAGATCTCGATCCTCGTGTCCGATTTCGTTGTCGCGTCGCGCGAACAATCGGCCAGCCTGGTCGAAATCAACAGCGCCGTCATTCAACTCGACCAGTCCACACAGCAAAACGCCGCGCGCCTTGAAGAAACGACAGCTGCAAGTGAAGGCCTGACCAGGGACGCGGTTGCCCTCGTCGAAACCGTCTCGCACTTCAAAGTCGAGCGCGATACCGTCATCGACCCGCATAGCGCGCCATCCAGGATGTCGAAGGGTAGCGCCGAGCCTGTCAGACTGTCCCGCGATACGACCCCGCGCAAGCCTGGCGCTCAGCCCGCTTTCGGTGCCGGAGGGCTGGCTCTCGCCCGCACACCAGACCCGCAGGGATGGGAGGATTTCTGATGCCGCCGACCCCCCAGCCGCCTCTGGCGCCATGACAGGCATAGGACGATGAACATCAAGGCCGAAGCCACCGACTGGGGCGAGACCAGGATCATCCATGTTGTTCAGGGCGACTTTCGTGTCTCGCAAAAGCCTGGGACGGTACTGACCACGTTGCTCGGGTCGTGCGTTGCCACCTGTCTGAGCGACCCTGAGGCCAATGTCGGCGGGATGAACCACTTCCTGCTGCCGGGGGGAAATCCCGGCGATTCAAAGCACTTCCGCTATGGCCTCTATGCGATGGAAATTCTGGTGAACGCGTTGCTGAAACTTGGTGCCCGCAAGAACCGACTGGAAGCCAAGCTTTTTGGCGGTGCGACAATGCATGATGGCCTTGGACGGATCGGCGCGGCCAATGGTGCCTTTGCCCTGCAGTTCCTGAGCAACGAGGGAATCCCCTGCGTGGCAAAAAGCCTGGGCGGTACGCAGGCGCGGCGGGTTCGCTTTTTGCCAACGGTGGGAAGAGCGCAACAGATCTTTGTTCAGGATGATGTGGTCATCCGCGAAATCCCCGCTCGGCTTCCCGTTAATCGTGAGGATGATGATGTCACCTTCTTCTAAAGCACCGCGGATCCGTGCTGGGCGCTCGGCGGATCAGACCGAGCCGGAGAGCAACCCGCGCCGTGAGCCCCGGTCCAAGGCAAATCCGCCCAATGGCCCCCGCAGCGACTCCCCAGATGTTGTGACGCTGCCTGAGCGTCTGGGGTACACCGCAGCGCGCGATCTGCACGAAAAGCTGCGGACGACGGGCCGCGGTGGTCTTGTCGTAGACGGCAGTGCCGTGTCCACCGCGGGGGCGCTGGCGGCGCAGGTTCTGGTTGCCGCCATGCGACAGCGCCGCGCAGCAGATGAAAGTCTTGCGCTGACGGTGTCCCAGAGCATGCGCGACGATCTCGAAAAGCTCGGCGTTCTGCGCGAACTACTGACGGGGGAGGCAGGCTGATGTCCTTGACCATTCTGGCGATCGACGATTCCCGGACCATCCGCGAGATGCTTCGCGAGTCCCTGTTCAATGCAGGTTTCGATGTTCATGTCGCCGTCGATGGGATTGACGGGATCGAAAAGCTGCCCGAGGTGTCGCCCGACATCATCATCACCGACATAAACATGCCCCGGATGGACGGCTTCGGGGTGATCGAAGCGGTGCGCAAACGCAGCGATTTCGGCGCGTTGCCGATCCTGGTTCTGACCACGGAAAGTGCGGCGGACCTCAAGGAACGCGCCAGAAAAAGCGGCGCGACGGGCTGGATCGTCAAGCCCTTCGATGATGCAAAACTGATTTCCGCAATCAAACGCGTCTGCGCGAGGTGAGCGGCCATGACCTCTTCATCAGACATCCGCCAGACGTTCTTTCAAGAATGCGACGAACTTCTTGAGGCGCTCAACGACGGTCTTGACGAGATCGCCAAGACACCGGATGGCGGCGGCGTCGATACCGAGACGATCAATGCTGTGTTCCGTGCGGTTCACTCCATCAAGGGTGGTGCCGGGGCCTTTGCGTTGAAATCATTGGTTGAGTTTGCCCACCGCTTTGAGACCACGCTGGACGAGATGCGCTCGGACCGTCTGGCGCCGACCGCCGAGGTGATGAAGGTTTGTCTGCGCTCGGCCGACCATCTCGCGACCCTGGTTGGCTGTGCTCGCGACAATGTCGAGGACACCAGCGGCGCGGGCCTCGAACTGCACGACAGGCTTGCCGCGCTGTCCGCCACGCCCGGTCCGGCGCCAGTCGCGTCCGAGCCCTTTCGCGCCACCGCCATGCCGGTGGACGGGGTGCCCGATCTGGGGTTTCAGCCGCTGGCGCTGTCGTTTGAGGATTTCGCCCCTGAGCCGGTCGCAGCGACGTATCACATCCAGTTCACGCCGACGCGCCAGTTGTTCGCCAATGGCAACGACCCTGTCAATCTGATCCGTGGCCTGGCGGAACTTGGCGAGATCGACGTTCAGGTTGATACGAGCGCATTGCCCGACCTCGAACTCATGGATTGGGCCGAGTCCTATTTCTCGTGGACGGTTGTCCTGCGCAGCACCGAGCCGCTGCAGGCCGTTCAGGACGTGTTCGAATTCGTCGATGGTTGCTGCAATCTGGTCATCGATGTCCATGTGCCCGTGCCGCCGCCAATTCCGACGCAAGAGGGGCCCATCCCTGACCTCGTCGCCAGTGCCATTGCGCCGCGCGCCAAGACGCCTGTTGCTCCGACCGAAAAAACCGCGGGCAAATCAAAAGGAACGGTGCGCGTCGATCTCGAACTGGTGGATCGATTGATCAATATCGTCGGCGAATTGGTCATCAATCAGGCCGTTCTGGCGCAGCGGGTGCAGAATGCGGGGCTGTCGCGGCTCAGTGATGTCGGCGCTGGGCTTGATGAATTCCGCAGCCTCGCGCGCGAAATTCAGGAATACGTCATGGCGATCCGTGCGCAGCCGATCAAGCCCCTGTTTCAGAGAATGGCGCGAATCTCCCGCGAAGCCTCGGATATGGCAGGGAAAAGTGTCGTCCTGGAAGTGGTGGGCGAGTCGACCGAAATCGACAAGACTGTGATCGAGCGATTGGTTGATCCCCTGACACACATGATCCGCAACGCCGTTGATCACGGCGTCGAATCCGTCGAGGCGCGCAAGGCGGCGGGCAAGCCCGAGGTCGGGCGCATCCGGCTGACTGCCGCGCATCGCTCAGGCCGTGTCCTGATCGAAGTGGCCGACGATGGGGCGGGGATCAATCGTCCCAGGGTTCGTGAAATCGCCGTCAACAAGGGCCTGATCCCGGCCGAGGCGGTGTTAACCGACGCCGAAATCGACCAACTGCTCTTTGCGCCGGGGTTTTCGACGGCCAGCGAGGTGACGGGCCTCTCGGGCCGCGGTGTCGGTATGGATGTCGTGCGCAGCGCGATCCAGAGTCTGGGCGGAAGGGTCAGCGTAAGTTCGACACCGGGGCAGGGGACCACCATGGCCATCAGCCTGCCGCTGACGCTGGCGGTTCTGGACGGCATGGTGGTCGATGTCGCCGGGCAGACGATGGTCATCCCGATCACGGCCATCGTCGAGACCCTGCAACCAAGACCGGGCGATATCCATCGGGTCGCGTCTCTGGGCGAGGTGGTTGCCGTGCGAGAGGTCTTTGTGCCGATCATTGATCTGGCCGAGACCTTCGGCCTGCGGGCGCGCAGTGGCGATTATCGCAACATGGTCCTGCTTGTCGTCGAATCCGGCGATGACAATCGATGGGCGCTGGCTGTCGATTCCGTGCGCGACATGCGGCAAGTGGTGATCAAGGGGCTGGAAGGCAATTACGGTCATGTGCCGGGGGTCGCCGCGGCAACGATCCTCGGCGACGGAAAAATCGCCCTGATCATCGACCCCGAAGAAGCCGCCCTACACGCGCGCCAGCAACCGGCCCTGCCCGCAGAGCCCTTGGCAGAGGAGAACTGACATGTCTGCAATGGCCGAACGCATCGAATCCGACCTTCGGGAGCTGGTCAGCTTTCGGGTCGCGGGGCAGGATTTCTGCGTCGATATCATGTCGGTGCGGGAAATCCGCGGGTGGACCCCGGCGACCCTGCTGCCCCATGCGCCCCCGCATATCCTTGGGGTCATCAACCTGCGCGGCTCGGTGGTGCCGATCGTCGATCTGGCGGTGCGTCTGGGGCTGCCGGCGATGGAACCCAATTCACGGCATGTCATCGTCATCTGTGTCGTCGGAAACCAGACCGTCGGATTCCTCGTCGACGCGGTGTCCGACATCATCGGCGTCCGGAAATCCGCCATCCAGTCGACGCCGGATGTGACGTCGGAAAAGACGCGAGCCTTCATCGAAGGGGTGATCGCGATCGAAGACCGGATGCTGCGACTGATCGATATCGAATTCGCCTTCCCCGCGAGTGTGCGGCAGGAACAGCCATGAGCCCAACAGCATACGCGACAGCTGCCACATCGGCTGTCGAGACATCGGTGTCCTTCACGGCCGTCGATTTCGGCCAGATCGCCAAGTTCCTGCGGTGGGCGACCGGCATTCACCTGACCGAGGCCAATGAGCGCATGGTCTATTCGCGACTGGTCCACCGGGTGCGGCAGTTGGGGATGAGTGATTTTGCCCCCTATGTCGCGCGCGTGCTCGATCCTGCCTCGCAGGATGAACGGGATTTCTTGATCTGCGCGCTGACGACCAACACCACGCATTTTTTTCGCGAGCAGTATCACTTTGAATTCCTGAAGGCCGAGGTCCTCCCGCGGCTGATCGCGCGTGCCCGCGCCGGCGACAGGATCCGACTCTGGTCGTCGGCCTGTTCCAGCGGCGAGGAAACCTTCAGCATCGCGCTCAGCCTGATCGAGGCCTTCCCCGAAGCGCCCAGATACGACATCAAGATTCTGGGCTCAGACATCGACCGGCGCGTGTTGCAGATCGCGGAATCGGCGACCTATTCGGCCGCGACCCTGCGTGCCCTTCCTGAGTCTCTGCTGGACCTGGGGTTCGAGGCCGGGCCCGACACGTCGCAATGGGTGGTGAAACCCGCGATCCGCGCGATGGTGTCGTTCCGCCACCTGAACCTGATCGACGCCTGGCCCTTCAGGGGCCGGTTCGATGTCATATTTTGCCGCAACGTCGCCATCTACATGGAGCAACAGACCCAGGAACAGATCTGGCGCGGGTTCGGTGCGGTGCTTCAGCCCGGCGGCCATCTGTTCATTGGCCATTCCGAGCGCCTGCCGGCGTCGATGGCCCAACAATTCACGCTGGTCGGCAAGACCGTCTATCGAATGACCGGCGCAAAGCCGCCGTCGCAATGAAATCAGAAGAGGGAGCCCCCGATGTCACTCAAGGACAGCCTGTCGGTCATGGTCGTCGATGACATGTCAACCAGTCGCAGCATCATCATTATGGCGCTCGAGGAAATCGGCATCCGCAAGATCGACTTTCGCAAGGACGGCGCCGAAGCGCTGCAGGCGCTGGCGGTTCGCCCGGTTCATCTGGTGATTTCGGACTACAACATGCCGGGGCTCGATGGATTGGGATTGCTCAAGGCCCTGCGCGATTTCAAATCCACGGCGCGGATCGGCTTTATCCTGGTCAGCGGGCGCATCGATGCCGATTTGCTGAATCGCGGCCGTGCTCTGGGGATGAATAACTATATTGCAAAGCCTTTCAGCACGGCGCAATTGCGCGACTGTTTGCAGGCCGTCGTTGGACCACTCTAGGCCAATGCCGTGACACAAAGCGACACCCCCATTGCCCTGCGCGATCTGGTCGAGAACCTCGCGGCGCAATTGCATATCCTTGCCGTGACCGGGCGGGATATCGAAGACAGCGTCGGCGAGCGGATTCAGAACGGCGCCAGCGCCCGCAGCATCAGCGGATCGCTGCAGGCGCTGGATCATCTGGTGCAGGTTCTCGAGGACCTGTCGGTGTTCCTGCATGGAATTGTTCCCGCGATTGACGAACGGTCGCATCTCGCTGCCGAAGGGCTTGGCGACAGTTTGCGGTTGCGCGGGCTGGCCAATGCGCTGATCCAGGGGGGCGCCCTTGCCGACGGGTTGGCGCATCCGGCGGGCGATGTCGATTTGTTCTAGGATGCGCGGCGGAGTTTGTCGGAACAGTTTCTGATACAACAATGGGGATGCCAGCAATCCCTGCTGCATAGTGTTCGGCGAGTCACCGGGGAGTAGGGTTTGCCGGGCGCTCATCGGCGTGCCGATGCGGCCCGCATGGTCCACTGGCCCGGTCGCGAGGGCCTGAACCCGGCCAAGCGCCGCCACCCCGGATAGTGATGCAGGCGCCATCTGCAAAGGGCGAGGGTGTGCCAACGCGAATTGACGCACCGCAACCCCCGCGCCCGCGCTATGCGCGCGGGATCAGCGGGCGGGCCTTTCCGGCTGCGGTCCGGTGCTCAACGGGCCAGATAGTTGGCGAGCGTCGCCTGCGTGCCATCTTGCCAGATCTGTGTCAGCCAGCGCGAGAAAGCCTCGGCAAAGCGGGGATGTTGCGCGAGATCACCATAGATCGATGCCTGTTCCAGCCAGATCTGCGGCCGCGAACGCGCGGCCAACGCCGCAAGGTTGAGGTCAGGCCACAGCGGATCGTTGGGCTCGATCAGGCTGCCATCCTCGCGGATGCCCGCACACATCCGCGCCCAGAGAGCCTGCGACAGGGCCAAGCCCTCGATGGGCGCATCTGCCGCCAGGGCCTCGCGCAACACGGGCAGCAAAAAGCCGGTGTGCCGGGACGCGCCGTCAAAGGCGACGCGGCGCACGGTGTCGACAATGGCCGGGTTCGAAAACCGCCGGTCGATCAGCGACACATAGGCCTGCGGGGTCATGTCAGGGACCGGATGCACATGCGGCGCGATCTCGGTCAGCGCCAGTTTGCGAAACAGCGGCCCGACCAGCGGATGCGCCATGCTGGCGGAAATCGTGCCCAGCGACAGCAACTCGCCGGGGTTCGAGATCACCTGATGGCCGCCGTTCAGAATGCGGATCTTCATCGCCTCATAAGCGTGGACCTGATCGGTAAAGGTGGCGCCGACGCGGTCCCATTCAGGGCGACCGGCGCAAAAATCATCCTCGATCACCCATTGGCGAAAGTTTTCATGCGTGACCGGCACGGCATCGTCGATACCCAAGGAGCGGGCCAGCGCGCGCTCGGTCTCGCCGGTGGCGGGGACGATGCAATCGACCATCGAATTGGGGAAGGTGCAGTGCGCATCAATCCAGTCGGCCAGCGCGGAGTCGGTCAGCCGGGCCAGCCCCACCACCGTTTGCCGCAAGATGGCACCATTGCCCTGAAGGTTGTCGCAGCTTTGCCCGGTGAAGGGCCCCAGCCGCCGCTCGCGCCGTAGTCGCAGCGCCGCGACCATCGCGCCAAAGGCGGTGCGGGGTGTGGCGGGGTGGGCGGCGTCGTGTTGGATATCAGGGTGTGCGGCGTCGAAGGCGCGGGTGACGGGGTCGAGGTAGTAGCCCCCCTCGGTCACCGTCAGCGCCACGATGCGGATGGCGGGATCGGCCATCTGCGCGATCAGCGGCGCATTGCCGTCCTTGATCGGCACATAGCCGATCATCGAACCGACCACCTCGACCGCGCGGCCCGATGGGTCCAGTTCGATCAGCGTTGTAAGGTAGTCCTGCGCGGCCAGTTTCTGGCGCTGCTCTTCATCATAGGCGCGAACCCCGGCGCCCAGAATCGCCCAGTCCAGCGCCAGACCCTGCTGCATCAACCGGTGAAGATACCAGGCCTGATGCGCGCGGTGGAAATTGCCCAGCCCGATATGCACGATGCCGGGGCGCAGCGCGGCGCGGTCATAGGTCGGGCGCAGCACGTCGGGCGGCAGGGCGGGCAGAGTGTCGTTCGACAGGATCATCTCAACTCATCCAGTTCCCGCCATCGACATTGTATGTCTGGGCGACGATGTAATCGGCCTCGGGCGTGGCGAGAAAGATCGCCATGCCGGTCAGATCCTGCGCGGTGCCCATGCGGCCAAAGGGCACGGCGGCGCCGACCTCGCGCTTTTTCTGGCCGGGGGGTTTGCCCTCATAGCGGGCAAAGAAGGCATCGACGCCGTCCCAATGTTCACCGTCCACCACACCGGGCGCGATGGCGTTGACGTTGATGCCGTGGGCGATCAGGTTCAGCCCCGCCGATTGCGTCAGGCTGATGACGGCGGCCTTGGTCGCACAATAGACGGCGACCAAGGCTTCGCCCCGCCGCCCCGCCTGACTGGCCATGTTGATGATCTTGCCGCCGCTACCCTGCGCGATCATCTGCCGGGCGACAGCCTGCATCGTGAACAGCGTGCCGGCGACGTTGATGGCAAAGCAGCGGTCGTAATCAGCGCGGGTGATCTCGGCAATCGGCGCGGCGGTAAAGATGGCGGCGTTGTTCACCAGAATGTCGATGCGGCCCAGCCCCTGCACGGTCTGCGCGACGGCGGCATCGATGCTGTTTTGCCGCGTCACGTCCATCTCGATGGCCAGCGCGCCGATCTCGGCGGCGGTGGCGCGGGCCCGGGTGATGTCGATGTCGGCAATCGCCACGCGCGCGCCTTCGCGGAGGTAGGCCTCGGCCATGACACGTCCGATGCCCCGCGCAGCGCCGGTAATCAGCGCGGTTTTGCCCAACAGACGTGTCATGCGATGCGAAGCCCCTGTGCGTCGAAGCGGTGCAGATGCGCCAAATCCGGCGTCAGATGGATGGTGTCGCCATAGTGCAGCGCCACCTCGCCGCCCGCGCGGACGGTGACGGGATCAGGGATGCCGTCGATGGCGACGTGAAAGAACGTGTCCGAGCCCAGATGTTCCGACACCCCGATCCGCCCGGTCCAGGTGCCGCCTGCGGGCGTGACGGTCAGATGTTCGGGGCGGATGCCGATGGTCGTGGCGCCGTGCTTGGCAGCCTCGGCGCCGCCGATCAGGTTCATCTTTGGCGAGCCGATGAAACCCGCGACAAAGGTGTTGCGCGGGGCACGATACAGGTCCAGCGGGCTGCCGACCTGTTCGATATGCCCGGCGCGCAGCACGACGATCTTGTCGGCCATGGTCATGGCCTCGACCTGATCGTGCGTGACATAGATCATCGTTGTCGCCAGACGTTTGTGCAACTCGCTGATTTCCAGCCGCATTCCGACGCGAAGGGCCGCGTCCAGATTGGACAGCGGTTCATCGAACAGAAACGCCGACGGCTCGCGCACGATGGCGCGGCCGATGGCGACGCGCTGGCGTTGACCGCCGGACAACTGCCCCGGCCGCCGGTCGAGGTAATCAGTCAGGTTCAGCACCGTGGCGGCGGCGTTGACACGCTTGTCCTGTTCCTCGGCTGTCATGCCCGCCATGCGCAGTGGAAAGGCGATGTTCTTGCGCACCGACATATGCGGATAGAGGGCATAGGACTGGAACACCATCGCCAGCTTGCGCTTGGCCGGTGGGGTGCTGGTGGCGTCAACGCCATCGATGCGGATTGCCCCGCCCGAGACATCTTCGAGCCCCGCAATCAGCCGCAGCAGCGTGGATTTCCCGCAGCCCGATGGCCCGACGAAGACCACGAATTCGCCGTCCTCGATGGTCAGGTCCAGCGGCGGAATGACCTCGGTCTCGCCAAAGGCCTTGCGGACCTTGTCCAGAATGATGCGTCCCATGTCGGTGTTCCTTACTTGACGGCGCCAAAGGTCAGGCCGCGCACCAGTTGTTTCTGGCTGAACCAGCCCATGATGAGGATCGGCGCGATGGCCATGGTCGAGGCCGCGCTGAGCTTGGCATAGAACAGGCCCTCGGGGCTGGAATAGCTGGCGATGAAGGCGGTCAGCGGGGCGGCGCTGGTGGTGGTCAGCGTCAGCGTCCAGAAGGCCTCGTTCCATGCCAGAATGATGTTCAGAAGGATCGTCGAGGCGATGCCGGGGATCGCCATCGGCGTCAGTACATAGAGGATCTCGGCCTTCAGACCGGCGCCATCCATGCGCGCGGCTTCCAGAATCTCGCCCGGAATCTCGCGGAAATAGGTGTAGAGCATCCAGATGATGATCGGCAGGTTGATCATCGTCAGGATCGCAATCATCGCCAGTTTGGTATCCAGCAGGCCAAAGTGGATCAGCACCAGACGGATCGGATACAGCACACCGACGGCTGGCAGCATCTTGGTGGACAGCATCCACATCAGGATGTCCTTGGTCCGGCGCGAGGGCAAAAAGGCCATTGACCATGCCGCTGGCACCGCGATCACGATACCCAACAGCGTCGATCCCACCGCCAGCGCCACCGAGTTCCACAGATAGCGCAGGTAATTCGAGCGCTCCTGCACGACGGTGTAATTCTCCAGCGTCCAGTCGAAATTCAGAAACACCGGCGGGTCGCTGATCGCCTGCGCCTCGGTCTTGAAGCTGGTCAGCACAGTCCAGAGGATCGGAAAGAAGATCATCAGCCCGATGGCCCAGGCCAGGGCCGTGGTGATCGTCTTGCGCCGGGTTGTGACGGAACGGGCCATATGCGTCTCTCCTCAGGCGTCGAGGTTCTTGCCAACCACGCGCATCAGGCCGATGGCGATGATGTTGGCGAGGATGACGGCGATGATGCCTCCAGCCGATCCGAGGCCGATGTTCTGGCTCTCGATGATGCGCTGATAGACCAGATAGGTCAGCGTCCGGGTGCCAAAGGCACCGCCGGTGGTGACGAAGATCTCGGCAAAGATCGACAGCAGGAAGATCGTCTGGATCAGGATGACAACGGTGATCGCTCGGGCCAGATGCGGCAGGATGATGTGGCCAAACCGACTGAGCGCTCCGGCGCCGTCCATCTCGGCGGCCTCCAGTTGTTCGCTGTCCAAGGATTGCACGGCGGTCAGCAGGATCAGCGTGGCAAAGGGCAGCCACTGCCAGGACACGATCAGGATGATCGACAGCATCGGCACCTCGGCCAGCCAGTCGATGGGTTGCAGGCCCAGTGCCGTTGCCAGATGCGCGAACAGGCCATTCACCGGGTTCATGAACATGTTCTTCCACACCAGCGCCGACACGGTGGGCATGACGAAGAAGGGCGCGATCACCAGAATGCGCACGACGCCCTGTCCCCAGATGGGCTGGTCCAGCAACAACGCCAGCAACACGCCACCAAGAACAGTGATGAGCAGAACGCCGCCGACAAGGCGCAAGGTGGTGAGGATCGATTCCAGAAACGAGCTGGAGGTGACAAAGCGGACGTAGTTGTCAAAGCCTTGGCAGCATTCGTAAATACCGCGCAGAGGCCGGTAATCCATCGTCGAGAAATACAGGGTCAGGATCAGCGGAACCAGCATCCAGACCAGCAGCAGGAAAACAGCCGGGGCCATCATGGCGCGGGCGGCAATGCGCGAATGGTGCGTGGCCATGGGTCACCTCTGAGGCACGGGGGGCGGCCCCGGTTGCCCGGGACCGCCGTTGAGAGATCAATAGCCTGCTGCTTCCATCTCTTCGGTCGCCAGCGCCTGCGCCTGAGCCAGTGCATCGGTGGCCGAGACCTGACCTGCCAGCGCCGCCGAGAAGATCTGCCCGACCTGCGTGGCAATGCCGGCAAACTCGGGGATCGCAACGAACTGCACGCCGGTATAGGGGACCGGGTCAACCGTGGGGTTGGTCGGATCGGCCGACAGGATCGAGTCCAGCGTCATCTGCGCGAAGGGCGCAGCGGCCAGATACTCGGGGTTGGCATAAAGCGAGGCGCGGGTGCCCGGAGGCACGTTGGCCCAACCCTCACGCTCGGCCACCAGAGCGGTATAGGCCGAGCTGGTCGCCCAGGCGATGAACTGGCGCGCAGCATCGGGGGCATCAGACGAGGCCGGAACGGCCAGCGCCCAGGCCCAGAGCCAGTTGCCACGACGGCCCAGACCATTGTCCGGCGCAAGTGCAAAGCCGACATTCGCGGCAACCTGGCTGTCAGTCGGGTTGGTCACGAAGGACGCGGCGACAGTGGCGTCGATCCACATGCCGCAATGTCCGGTCTGGAACAGCGCCAGGTTTTCGTTGAAGCCGTTGTTGGCGGCGCCGGGCGGGCCATAGCTGTTCATCAGGTCGAGATAGAAGTTCAGCGTGTTCGCCCAGGCCTCGCTGTCGAATTGCGGGCGCCAGTCGGCGTCGAACCAGCGTGCGCCAAACGAGTTGGACATGGCGGTCAGGAAGGCCATGTTCTCGCCCCAGCCAGCCTTGCCGCGCAGGCAGACGCCATAGATTTCCTGCTCGCGGTTGGTCATCGCGGCGGCGGCTTCGCGGATGAAGGTCCAGGTGGGTGCTGCGGGCATTTCCAGCCCGGCGGCAGCCATAAGGTCGGTGCGATACATCACCATCGAGCTCTCGCCATAGAAGGGCGAGGCATAGAGCGTGCCTTCGTGCGACAGGCCAGCCCGCATCGCAGGCAGCAGGTCGTCGATGTCGTAATCGGCGCCCAGATCGTCGAGCGACAACAGCCAGTTCTGTGCGGCCCAGATCGGCGCCTCGTATTGGCCGATGGTGACGACGTCATACTGACCGCCACCCGTGGCGATGTCGGTCGTCACGTTCTGGCGCAGGACGTTTTCTTCCAGCGTGACCCATTCGACCTCGATCCCCGGATGGGATGCTTCGAACGCGTCGGTCAGACCCTGCATGCGGATCATGTCGCCGTTGTTGACTGTTGCAATGGTGATGGTCTCGGCAAAGGCCGCGCCGGACAAAAGTCCCAGTGCGGTCGTCGCCCAAAAGGCGTGCTTCAGTGTCATCCGAATTCCTCCCGTGGCTCGTGGATGCGCCGCGGTCAGCTAAGGCCAGCAAAAGACGTGAGTCAATTAAAAAGTTTACGCCCGTAAAAGTAAATCTTGCCGCACGGCAGCAATTTTACGCCGAGGCCCGCAGCACCAACTTACCCTCGAACAGGATTTCGGGCCTCTCGCCCGGCTGTTTTCCCTTGTCGATCAAGGAAAGCAGCATCTCGACACTGCGTTCTGCGATTGCAGCATAGTCTTGTGCAACCGTCGTCAGTGTCGGGCAGGTAAAGCGCGAGAACGGGTGGTCATCATGCCCTGCCACGCGCAGCGCGCAGCCGCTCCCCAGTCCGACGCGCAGCCCTGATTCATAGGCTGCGGCCAGCAGGCCGATGGCCAGACGGTCGTTGCTGCACAGGATGGTGTTCGTGACGAACTGCCCTTCTGCAATCGCCGTCAGACCGCCACGAAAGCCGATTTCCTCGAAATTCCAGCCCTCACCGTCGATTTTCAGGATCTCGGGCGTCAGGCCCAGCCGCTCCATCGTCTCGACATAGGCGTTGCGGCGGCGGTTGGCGTTCGGGTTGGTGGGGTTGCGCATTTCGAAAAACACCGGTGGTTCGCCCGATCGCGACAGGTATTCGACCATCACGCCCGTCGCCTGGATGTTGTTATGGCCGACGAAGCCGTCGCCCAATGACCTGATATTGCTGTCAAAATGGATGGTCGGAACGCTTTCGCAAAAGGCCTCGATTCGCGCGCGGTCCGAGGTGCGGCCCAAGGGCGCCAGCAGAACCCCTGCCGGCTTGATCGAGCGCAGCGAGTCGAGGTTGCCGATCTCCTGTTCCGGGTCACCATGCGAGCTGAGCAGGATCGGGCGGAACCCGGAGGCAATCACCAAGGTTTCGATGTTTCGGGCTATTTCGGCAAAGAATGGGTCGGCGAGGTAAGGCACGACAACGCCGATATTCTTGGTCAGCCGCCGGTTCTGGTTCACCGCATAGATGTTCGGCCGGTAATCCCACGCCTCGAGCGCGGCCTCGATCCGCTCGCGGGTCGAGGCGCGCACGCTGTCGGGATCGTTGAAATACTTGGACACCGTCGGCCGCGAGAGTCCGCTGACCTCGGCGAATTCCTCCATGTTCCGGATCTTGCGGGTGTTCATGTGCTTCTCTGTTCCCGTGGTTTCGGCGCGGTTCGGCGGCGACGGGATCTGATGTCTGTAAATTTACGCGCGATAATCATTAGAAAGAATAGGAAAATTCTGCCCTCAGGGTCAAGCGATTGGTGCCCGCAACAAGGGGCAGGGCAGCCGCGACGGGTTTCGAACGGCCACACCGTCTATCGGTGGAACAGGGCCGCGTGCAGCGGGAAGGGGTTCCTTGCGCAAGGGCATAGGCAGCACTGGACAGCAGCCCGCGATGTGATCCAGATCAGCGTTGGCTGGATGAAGGTCGCATAGAGATACCTTCGCAGTCAGACCCGGTGCAAGGCTGCGCGGGGGTCAGGAGCAGGACTTGAACGATCTGAAACAACCCCGGACAAAACCCCTCGCCGATCAGGGCGGACCGCCCACGGGCAATGGACTGCCTGCGCTGATCCCGGCAGCGCCGGTGCCTTCGCTCCGCCGTCGACGCTGGCCTTGGGCGGTCGGCGCACTGCTGGCGGTTGGTGCCGTCCTTGGTCTGATCTGGCAGCCATGGGTCACCCAGCCTCTGACGGTCAGTGTCGAAGTGGCAGCCCTCGCGCCGGCGACCCGGCTTTTGGCCGTCAACGGTCGCATTGCCGCCCGGCATTCGGTGGATGTGCGCGCTCAGGCCAGCGGGGTGCTCGAGGCGCTGTCGGTTGCCGAGGGTGACACAGTGGCCGAGGGTGCGGAACTGGCGCGCATCGACACCGCGACCCCGAGCGCCGTGTTGCGGCAGGCGGTGGCCGGGCGCGATGCGGCGCTGGTCGCCCAAGGTCAGGCACGCGACGCGTTTTCGCGGGCCGAGGCCTTGGGCGATCTGGTCTCGCGCACTGCGCTGGACGCCGCCGCGCGCGCCCTGCAAACCGCCGGGCAAGAGGTCGCGCGGCAGCAGGCGCTGGTCGATCAGGCGCAGGTGACGCTGGACCGCTACACCCTGCGCGCGCCGATTTCGGGCAGCGTGTTGGTTCTGAATGTTGAGCTCGGGCAGAATATCGATCCGTCAACCGTGCTGATGACCCTCGCCGATCTGGGCGAGTTGATCGTCGAAACCGACGTGGACGAGGCCTATGCCACCCAGATCCGCACCGGGCAGCCCGCCGTGATGCGCCTGACCGGCGAAGGCGCCACACGGCCCGGACAGGTGGATTTCGTGTCGCAACGGGTGGATGCTTCCACCGGCGGCTTGGCCCTGCGGCTGGGTTTTGACGCGCCGGTGAGCGCGCCCATCGGGCTGACCGTGACCACGAACATCATTGTCGAACAGCGCGACGCGGCCCTGACCGTGCCGCGTGCGGCGCTGGTGGAGGGTAGTGACGTGTTCCTGATGATCGGCGGTCTGGCGCAGCGTCGCGCGGTGCAGGTGATCGACTGGCCCGCCGCGCGGTTGATCGTGACCGGGGGGCTGGTGCCGGGCGACGTGGTGATCGTCGATGCCACCGGCCTGACCGAGGGCCAGCCCGTGCAGGTGGAAACCCCCTGATGCTGTATGCACTGAAGATCGCCACGCGGTATCTGACCGCCAGCAAGGCACAGACCGCGCTGTTGGTGCTGGGTGTTGCGGTGGGGGTGTTCATCTTCATCTTCATGTCGGCACTGATCGGCGGGCTGGCCGAGTTCATCCTGTCGCGAACCGTGGGCGACATCAGCCACATCACCATCACCGCTGATGACCCTGAGCCCGGCGTCCTGCTGACGCCCGAGGGGCATCTGCTCGCCGTGATCGAACCCGGCCGCGCCCGCACCGCGACGCTGGCCGAATCCGCCACCTGGCTGCCGCTGATCGAAGGGGTGGCTGGAGTGCGCGCGGTGTCGCCGCAGATTTCGGGCGCGGGGTTCCTGACGCGCGGTGCGCAGGTGGCGCAGGTGTCGGTCACCGGGTTGGAACCGGGGCGCGAGTCTGCGATCCTGAACCTGCGGGGGTATGTGGTGCAGGGCTCGGAACGGCTGGGCGCCGGGTCGATCCTGCTGGGCCAGCAGTTGGTGGACGAAATGTCGCTGCGGCTGGGCCAGACGCTCAGGCTGCAATCCTCGTCGGGCGTGGCGATGGTGCTGACGTTGACCGGCATCTTTGACACCGGCAACGGGATGATGGATGGCTCCAGCGCTTATGTCAGCCTGTCCACCGCGCGCACGCTGTTCGCCCTGCCGCAAGGCGTGACGCGGATCGAGATCAAGCTGGATGACCTGAACGACGCCGATTCCATCGCCCCGCGCATCCGGGCGCTGACGGGGCTGGATGCCGTGCCCTGGACCGACGGGGCCGAGCAATTGATGGAGGCTCTGGATGCGCAGGCGCAGACCGGGTATTTCCTCAAGGGGTTTGCGCTCATAACCATCGTGATCGGCGTGGCCTCGGCCCTGCTGTTGTCCACCTATCGCCGTCGCCCTGAGATCGGCATCATGCGGGCAATGGGCGCCGGGCGCGGGTTCGTGATCTTTGTCTTTGTCACGCAGGGTGCGCTGGTGGGGTTGCTGGGCGGGCTTTCGGGGGCGGCCTTGGGCTATCTTGCGCTGTTGCCTTTCCCCTCGCGCGATGCGTTCGAGGTCGGGACACTGCCCATGGACATCACGCAGGGCTCGTATGGGCTGGCCATAACGCTGACAGTAATCGGCGCCATCCTGGCGTCGATCCTGCCGGCGCGGGCGGCGGCGCGGGTCGATCCGGTCACGGCGATCGGTCAATGAGCGCGCTGGTTCAGATCACCGATCTGGTGAAAACCTTCGGCAGTGGCGAGGCCGAAACCCGCGTGTTGCGCGGCCTGTCGCTGACGCTGGAGGCGGGCGAGATGGCGGCGCTGCTGGGGCCGTCGGGGTCGGGGAAAAGCACGCTGCTGACCATTCTGGGCACGCTGATGAAGCCCACATCCGGCCAGTATTCCATGCTGGGGCAGGATCTGGTGGCGGCCAATGACAAGGCCCTGACCGAATTTCGCAACCGCCACATCGGGTTCGTGTTCCAGTTCCACAACCTGCTGCCGGATTTCACCGCGCTGGAGAATGTTATCTTCCCCACCGCCGTTCGTGAAGGGCGCGAGACCGCAGCCGCCCGCGCGCGCGGCCGGGATCTGCTGGTGCGCATGGGGCTGGAGGCGCGGGTGAATTTCCCCTCGGCCAACCTGTCGGGCGGGCAAAAACAACGCGTCGCCGTGGCGCGAGCGCTGATGAACCGGCCCGAACTGGTGCTGGCGGATGAACCTACCGGCAACCTCGACCGCGCGTCCGCGATGCAGGTGATGGACCTGATCGCCCAGATCAACCGCGATGAGGGCACGACATTTCTGATTTCCACCCACGACGAAACCATCGCCGGTCTGTGCCGGCGGCAGATCGTGGTGGGGGATGGTCTGGTGACGGGGTAGGGCCGCGAATCAAGGGGGCGAATGCGAATGACGGGCTTCTTTCGGAACTTGGTCGAGCGGCAAATTCAAAAGGCCATGGCCGAGGGCAAATTCAAATCCCTCGAAGGCGAGGGGAAGCCGCTTGCCGATCCCGAGGGTGACGGAATTTCCGATGCGGCAACGCAGGTTGCGGTCCGCCTCATGGTCGAGGCCGGTGCGGTGCCCGAAGAATTCACCCTGAAGAAGCGACTCGACGCCTTGCGCGAGGCTTACCGTGCGGCCACCACCGACGAAGAGCGTCGCACAGTGATGACCGCCATGTCCGATCTTGAACTGCGCTACAACATCGCCGTCGAGGCGCGACGCAAATTCATGGCGCCGTGACCGCTCACTCGCTGGTCGCCCCATCAAACGCCTCGTCAGAGGCGTTGGCGTCGGCGCGCGTCTTTTGCACCAGCCGGTCCAGATGTTCGGGCGGGGCATAGAGGGTATAGAGCCGCAGCACCTTCTTGCCCGAGTTGGTCAGGTCATGCTCGGCTCCGGCCGGGACGATGATGCAATCACCGTCCTTGACCTTGTGGCTGACGCCGTCGATCAGCGCCTTGCCCTTGCCGGTTTCGATGCGAAAGAACTGGTCATGCGTCGCGTGGGTTTCGACGCTAATGGACTGCCCCGGTTTCAGCGCCATCAGCACCAGTTGCAGGTGCCGGCCCGTATACAGAACCTGCCGGAAATCGCGGTTCTCTTCGGTCAGCGTCTCGATATCGGCGACATAGCCCTTCATGGCATTCTCCTGTTGACGGCACTGCACGACCCTAACGGCCGGTTTTGCGCCGCCTGCTGATGCACATCAGGACGCCAATGCGCCCTCTCGGGCAGGCTGCGCGCGAAAGGACCTCCTCCCCATGCCCATCAATGCCCAGACAGGACAGGTCCTCGCCGTGCGTGGTGCGGTGGTGGACGTGCGCTTTGCAGCCGGTCCCCTGCCCGCGCTGCACGAGGCGCTGGTGGTGGACTGGGACCGCGCCCAACCCCTGATGCTGGAGGTTCACAGCCATCTGGACCTGAGCACGCTGCGCGCCGTGGCCTTGCAGGCGACGGCGGGTCTGGCGCGCGGCGTGACGGTGCGGGCGACCGGGGCGCCGGTGACGGTGCCGGTGGGCCGCGCGGTGCTGGGGCGGCTGCTGGATGTCACAGGCACCCCGCGCGACGATGGCCCGCCGTTGCCCGCCGAGACTCCGCGCCGCTCGATCCACGCCGCGCCGCCGCCCTTGGCCGCGCAGGGCACGGCGACGCAGGTGTTTCAGACCGGGATCAAGGTGATCGACCTGCTGACCCCCATGGCGCAGGGCGGCAAGGCGGCGATGTTCGGCGGTGCGGGTGTGGGCAAGACGGTGCTGGTCATGGAACTGATCCACGCCATGGTGCAGAACCACGACGGGATTTCGGTCTTTGCCGGCATTGGCGAGCGGTCGCGCGAAGGGCATGAACTGCTGACAGAAATGACGGACTCAGGCGTATTGCCGGGCACGGTGCTCGTCTATGGCCAGATGAACGAACCCCCCGGTGCGCGCTGGCGGGCGCCTTTGGCGGCGCTGGCGATTGCCGAGGATTTCCGCGACTCGCGCCACCAGAACGTCCTGCTTTTGATGGACAACGTGTTCCGCTTTGTGCAGGCCGGGGCCGAGGTGTCCAGCCTGCTGGGCCGTCTGCCGTCGCGCGTGGGCTATCAGCCGACGCTGGCGAGCGAGGTGGCCAGGCTGCAAGAGCGTATCGCCTCGGTCGCGGGGGCGGCGGTCACGTCGATTCAGGCGGTCTATGTCCCGGCGGATGATTTCACCGATCCGGCTGTGACAGCGATTTCGGGGCATATGGATTGCGTGATCGTGCTGAGCCGGTCTTTGGCGGCACAGGGCTTCTATCCGGCGATCGATCCCTTGGCCTCGTCGTCAACCCTGTTGGACCCGTCGCTGGTGGGGGCCGACCATCACGCCATCGCCAGCGCCGTGCGCGAGACGCTGGCGCGTTTTGCTGAATTGCAGGACATCATCGCACTGTTGGGCATTGATGAACTTGGCGCCGCCGACAAACGTATCGTCACCCGTGCGCGGCGGTTGCAGCGGTTCCTCACCCAGCCCTTTGCCGTGACCGAGGCCTTTACCGGCATGGCGGGTCAGTCGGTCAGCCTGTCCGACACGCTGGCGGGCTGTGACGCGATTCTGGAGGGTGCGGCCGATGACTGGGCCGAGGCCAGCCTCTACATGATCGGCCCCTTGTCCGATGCGCGGGCGCGCGAGGCCGCATGACCCTGGCCCTGCGCATCCTGACCCCGCTGACGGTGATCGTCGATCAACCCGCACTGGCCCTGACCGCCCGCGATGCCAGCGGCAGTTTCGGCCTGCTGCCCGGCCATGCCGATTTCCTGACCCGGCTGGAGGTGTCAGTGGTGGCCTGGACCACGCCCGAGGGGGCCGAGAGGTTCTGCGCCGTGCGCGGTGGCGCGCTGACTGTGCAGGCGGGGCGCGTGACCATCACCACGCGCGAGGCCGTGGTGGGCGACGATCTGGCAACGCTGGACCATCAGGTGCTGGCCCGGTTCCACGCCGATCTGGACGAGGAACGGGTGGATCATGTCGAAACCACGCGGCTGCATCTGGCGGCCATGCGGCGGATGCTGGCGCGGCTGCAACCCCGGCCGCAGGGGGTGGGTCCATGACCAAACCCGACGATGACCCCCTGATCCGCCAGATCCGCCGTCATCAGGCCCGCCGCGCGGCCTGGCTGCGCGACGGCGAGGCCTCGGTTGCGCGGCGGCTGGCGCAGATCGGTGTGCTGGGCTGGATCATCGTCGCCCCCATGCTGGGCGGCGTGTTTCTGGGCCGCTGGCTGGATGCGCGCTTTGACACCGGATTGTTCTGGATTGCCCCGCTGTTGATGCTGGGCCTTGCGCTGGGCGGGTGGTTCGCCTGGCGCTGGATGGGCAGCGCATGAGCGTCTTGGCCCTCTGGCTGGCAGGTGGGGTGGTGCTGGGGCTGGCCTATTTCGCCCTGATCCGCCGCAGCGCCGCACTGATTTTGGCGCCGGGTGGCGGGGCTTGGCTGGCGCTGGGCCTCGGACTTGCGCGGCTGGGCGGGCTGGCGGCGGTGCTGGTGCTGGCCGCGATGCAGGGCGCGGGGCCGCTCTTGGCCGCGGCTCTTGGCGTGCTGGCCGGGCGGAGCGCGGTGATGCGGGGGGCGGTCTGATGGACAGCCCGCTGGTATCGCTGCCGCTGTTCATGCTGGGCCCGGTGCCGATCATGCCCTCAGTCGTTGTGACATGGGTCATCATGGCCGTGCTGGTTGTCGGTGCCATCCTGCTGACCCGCCGCCTGACCCTGCATCCGGGCAAGGCGCAAGCCGCCGCCGAACTGCTGGTTGCCACGGTGGACAGCCAGATCCGGGATGTCACCGGGGCCGCGCCTGCGCCCTATCGCGGTTTTGTCGGCACGCTGTTCGTGTTCATCCTGGTGGCCAACTGGTCCTCGCTGATCCCCGGCGTCGATCCGCCCACCGCCGCGATGGAGACCCCAGCCGCGCTGTCGCTGTTGGTGTTCGCGTCGATCATCGGCTTTGGGGTGCACAGTGGCGGCATCGGCGGCTTTCTGCGCGGCTTTGCACGGCCCAATGCGGTGATGATCCCGCTCAACATCCTCGAAAGCCTCACGCGCAGCTTTTCCATGTTTGTGCGCCTCTTTGGCAATGTGATGAGCGGGGTCTTCGTCATCGCCATCGTCGGCTCACTGGCGGCGCTGATCGTGCCGATCCCCTTGATGGTGCTCGATCTTCTGACCGGAGCCGTGCAGGCCTACATCTTTGCCATCCTGGCGATGGTGTTCATCACATCGGCCGTCGAAAAGGGCGCGCCCGATCAACAGGAGTCCTGAATGGATTACATCGCCCTTGTCAGCATCGTCAGCGCCGCCTTTGCGGTGTCGTTTGGCGCGTTGGGTCCGGCCCTTGCCGAGGGGCGGGCGGTGGCCGCCGCGATGGAGGCCATTGCCCGCCAGCCCGAAGCCGCCAACACCATCTCGCGCACCCTGTTCGTGGGGCTAGCGATGATCGAGACGACGGCGATCTATTGTCTGGTCATCGCGCTGCTACTGCTGTTCGCCAACCCGTTTCTGTCATGAGCTTCGATCCCTGGACACTGGGGTTTCAGGCGGTAAACGTGCTGCTGCTGGTCTGGCTGTTGCAGCGGTTCTTCTGGTCGCCGGTGGCGGCGATGATCGCGCAGCGGCAGGCGCAGGCCGTGGAGGTTTTCGAGGAAGCGGCCACCAAGGAGGCCGAGGTCGAGGCTGCGCTGGACGACATCGCCACCACCCGCGCCGGTATGGCCGACGAACGGGAGGCACTGCTGGCCGCCGCCCGGGTCGAAGGCGAGGCGGCGGGCAAGGCGCTGCTGGCGGCGACCAAGGTCGAGATCGAGGCGCTGCATGACACCGCCAAGGCGGCGCGGGTGCGTGCAGCGGCGACGCTGAAGGAAACCGCCAGCCATGACGCGCAGACGCTGGCGGTGACCATCGCGGGCCTGTTGCTGGAGCGCCATGAGTCCGAAGGATTCCTTGCAGGACTGGTGCGCACCCTCGCCGCGCTGCCGGGGCCCGAGCGCGGGGCGCTGGCCGGTGCGCAACTGGAGGTGGTCAGCGCGACCGACGTCGACACCGCCGCGCAGGCCCGCATCGCCAAGGCGCTTGGCTCGGTGCTGGAGACACCCACTCTGACCTATCGCACCGATCCCGCGCTGATTGCCGGGATCGAGTTGCACGGGCCTCATGTCACCCTGCGCAATTCCTGGCGTGCTGATCTGGAGCGTATCACGCAGGCGATGGCCGATGCCGCCTGACTCAGGCTGGCTGGCCAGCGCCATCACCCGCGCGCAGGGCACTCCCCTTGGTCCGGTCGCCGAACACCGAGGCCGGGTCGAGGAGATCGCAGACGGTGTCGCGATGATCTCGGGCCTGCCGGATGTGCGGCTGGATGAACTCTTGCGGTTCGACGCCGGCGCCTTCGGTTTTGCGCAGGTGCTGGAACCGGATCGCATTGGCTGCGTTCTGCTGGATGCCGATACTGTCCTGCAGGCGGGCGATGCCGTGCGCGGCACTGGCGATGTGGTGCGCGTGCCGGTGGGGGCGGGGCTGCTGGGCCGGATCGTCGATCCGCTGGGCCGCCCGCTGGATGGCAAGGGGCCCTTGGGCGCGACAACCCTGATGCCGATCGAACGCCCGGCGCCGGGGATCATCGCACGCGATCTGGTCACCGATCCGGTGCAAACCGGGATTCTGGTGGTGGATACGCTGTTTGCGCTGGGCCGGGGTCAGCGCGAACTGATCGTGGGCGATGCCGCCACCGGCAAGACGACGCTCGCCATCGACACGATCATCGCCCAACGCGACAGCGACATGATCTGCGTCTATGTCGCCATCGGGCAGAAAACCTCGGCCGTGCGTCGCGCGGTCGAGGCCTTGCAGACCCATGCCGCCTTTGGCCGCTGCATCGTCGTGGTCGCGGGGCCCGCCACGCCGCCGGGGTTGCAATGGATCGCGCCCTATGCCGGCATGACCATGGCCGAGGCGGTGCGCGACGCGGGCGGGCATGCGTTGATCGTGCTCGATGACCTCAGCAAGCACGCCGCGACGCACCGCGAGATTGCGCTGCTCACCCGGCAGTCCCCGGGACGCGAGGCCTATCCCGGCGATGTGTTCCACATCCACGCCCGCCTGCTGGAGCGCGCGGCCAAGCTGTCGGCGGCGGGCGGTGGCGGCTCGCTGACCGCGCTGCCGATCGCCCAGACCGAGGCCGGGAACCTGTCGGCCTTTATCCCCACCAACCTGATTTCCATCACCGATGGCCAGATTGTGCTGGACGCGCGGCTGTTTCAGGAGGGGCAGAAGCCGGCGGTGGATGTCGGCGTTTCGGTCAGCCGGGTGGGCGGCAAGACGCAGGCTCCGGCATTGCGTGCGGCGGCAAAATCGCTGCGGCTGGACTATGCGCAGTTTCTGGAGATGGAGGTGTTCACCCGTTTCGGCGGCACGATGGAGCCACGCGTGAAGGCGCAACTGACCCGAGGCCAGCGGCTGCGCGCGGTGCTGCGCCAGCCCCAGCATGCACCGATGCGGCTGGCCGAGGAGGTTGCGCTGGTGGTGGCCGTGCAGGACGGGGTGCTCGACGCCCTCTCGCCCGCTGCCCTGGCGCTGTTTCGCGCGCGGCTGCCGGGGGCTTTGGAGGGTGGCGCCGCTGACCGCGAGTCGGTGCTGGCGCTGGTGCGGGATCTGGCGGCGCGCGATGGGTGATGCGGCGTTGCCTGACCGAATCGACGGCGTCCGTCAGTTGGGCGGCGTGGTGCGCGCGATGACCGGCATCGCCGGGGCGCGTGCCCGCACCGCCCGCGCGCAGATCGCCGCTGTCGAAGGCTATGCTGCCAGTCTGGACGCATCCCTCAGGCTAGCGCGCGCGCTGGCCGGAGCGGCGGGGCCGCCCCCAGAGATGCGCCCGGCGCTGGTGGTGTTCTGCGCCGAGCAGGGCTTTGTCGGCGGCTTTTCCGACCGGGTGCTGGACGCTGTTACCCCCGCGGCGGCCGACCTGTTCGTGATCGGCAGCCGGGGTCTGGCCCTTGCACAGGCGCGCGGGATCGTGCCGGTCTGGTCTGCCGCCATGCCGTCGCGCTCGGCCAGTTTGCCGGGCTTTGCCGACAGCCTGATGACGGCGCTTCTGGCGCAAGGCCTGCCGCGACAGATCGGCGTGCTGCGCACCCTTTGGGCGCAGGGGCAGGGCCGGGTGGAGCGGCTGGTCCTGTTCCCGCTGCCGCCTGAGGCGCCGATGCAGATGGCCCCGTCGCCCCTGACCAATCTTCCCGCCGCCGATCTGGTCGCCGCCATCACCCTCGACGCCTTGCACGCCGGCCTGACCCGCGTTGCCCTAGAGGCCTTTGTCGCGGAAAACGAGGCCCGCCGCAGCGCGATGTCTGCCGCCACCCGCCAGATCGAGGACGAGCTGGAAACCCTGCAAGCCCTGGCACGCCGCCAGCGGCAAGAGGCGATTACGGACGAAATCCTGGAAATCTCGGCCGGTGCCCGTGTCGGTTTGCGCACCCCGGCCTAACCTGAGTCAGTTGCCGCGCTGCACGGGAGGCTAGCCTGAGCGCCAGTCCACCCAAAGGAGCACGCCATGCCCGCAACCGAAAAACCAGGGTTTCGGTTCCCCTCTGCCTTTACCATCCTCTTCGGCCTGATCGTGCTGGCCGCCGCGCTGACCTGGATCATTCCGGCCGGGCAATACCAGCGCGTCGCGTCCGAGGTGCTGGATCGCGATGTGCCCGTCGCTGGCACCTATGCGACGGTCGAAGCCAATCCGCAGGGCCTGCTGGAGGTGATCCTGGCGCCCATTGCCGGGTTTTATGACCCGGTCAGTTATGCCGCCAATGCCATCGATGTATCGCTGTTCGTGCTGATCATCGGCGGGTTCATCGGGGTGGTGACGGCGACGGGCTCAATCGATGCCGGGATTGCGCGGGCCATGCAACGGCTCAAGGGGCGCGAAACCTGGATGATCCCCTTCCTGATGGCGCTGTTTGCGCTGGGCGGCACCACCTATGGCATGGCCGAGGAGACGCTGGCCTTCTACGTCTTGCTGATCCCGGTGATGATTGCGGCGCGCTATGATGCGCTGACGGCAGTGGCGGTGATCCTGCTGGGCGCGGGCATTGGCGTGCTGGGGTCGACGATTAACGCCTTTTCCACCGTCATCGCCTCGGATGCCGCCGGGGTCAGCTTTGCCGACGGGATATGGCTGCGACTGGGGGTTCTGGTCGTGTGTTGGGTGGTCAGCGTGGCCTTCGTCATGCGCTATGCGGCGCGGGTGCGGGCCGATCCGACCAAGTCACTGGTCTTTGACCGCAAGGCCGCGAACGAGGCGCATTTCCTGACCGCCACCCCGGCGCAAACCGCCAGTTTCACCGGGCTGCACAAGGTTGTGCTGGCGCTGTTCGGCCTGACCTTTGGGGTGATGATCTGGGGCGTGTCACTGGGCGGCTGGTGGATGGCACAGATGAGCGGGCTGTTTCTGGCTGCCGCCATCGTCATCGGCATCGTCGGGCGGCTGGGCGAGGGGCGGCTGGTCGAGTCCTTCGTGAACGGCGCGCGTGACCTGTTGGGCGTGGCGCTGATCATCGGGCTGGCGCGCGGAATCGTGGTGGTGATGGATGCCGGGCTGATCACCGACACCATCCTGCACGCCGCCGAAACCAGCGTTGCCGGGCTGGCGCCCACGGCGTTTATCCTGGTGATCTACTGGATCGAGGTCGGGCTGTCGTTCCTCGTGCCATCCACCTCAGGCCTTGCCGTGCTGTCGATGCCCATTCTGGCGCCGGTGGCCGATTTCGCCGGGGTCCAACGCGAGCTGGTGGTGACGGCCTTTGCCACTGCCAGCGGCCTTGTGAACTTGGTCACGCCCACCTCGGCGGTGGTCATGGGCGGGTTGGCCATCGGGCGCGTGCCCTATGAACGCTGGCTGCGGTTCATTTGGCCGCTGCTGCTGGTCCTGACCATCATCATCATGGCCGCGCTTGGCCTGTCTGCCGCGCTGGGAGCCCCCGCATGAGCCTGACCTATGGAGTCCATTCCGAAGCCGGAACCCTGCGCCGCGTGCTTGTCCATCGTCCGGGGTCGGAAATGGCGCGACTGACGCCCGCCAATGCCGCCAGCCTGCTGTTCGACGATGTGCTCTGGGTGAAACAGGCGCGGATCGATCACATGGCCTTTGTCGATGTCCTGCGCGAGCGCGGGGTCGAGGTGGTGCTGCTGCGCGAGATGCTGGAGGAGGTGCTGACCAACCCAAAGGCCCGCCGCTGGCTGCTCGAGGCGCGCATCAGCGACGATACCGTGGGGGTGGGCCTGTCCGACGATCTGCTGGCCTGCCTGATGGAGATGCCGGCAAAGCCCCTGTCGCATATCCTGATCGGCGGGATGAGCCGCGCCGATCTGCCCATCCCGGAGGCCGGGGTGGTGGTGCCCATGCTGCGTGATGCGGATTTCCTGCTGGCGCCGATGCCCAACACGATCTTCACCCGCGATTCCAGTTGCTGGATCTATGGTGGCGTCACGCTGAACCCGATGTTCTGGCCCGCGCGACGGCTGGAGACGCTGAATCTGGCGGCGATCTACAAGTTCCACCCCGATTTCGCGACCGCCGATTTCCCCATCTGGTTCGGCGATCCGATGGCCGATTATGGCCTCGCCACGCTGGAAGGTGGCGATGTCATGCCAATCGGCAACGGTGTCGTGCTGATCGGCATGGGCGAGCGCACGACGCCGCAGGCGGTGGGGCAGGTTGCACGCGCGCTGTTTGCGGGGGGCGGGGCCGAACGGGTCATCGCCTGCCAGTTCCCGCGCGCGCGATCGTCGATGCACCTCGATACCGTCTTCACCTTCTGCGACCGCGATCTGGTGACGGTCTTTGCCGAGGTAACCGACGCCATCCAGACCTATTCCCTGCGCCCCGGCGACAAGGGCTGTGTCGCCGTCACCGCCGAAACCGCACCGTTTCTGGAGGTGGTGGCGGGTGCCCTAGGCCTGAAGCGGTTGCGCACGGTGCCCACCGGCGGCGACGCGTATGAATCCCAGCGCGAACAATGGGATGACGCCAACAACCTCTTGTGCATCAGCCCCGGCGTAGTGGTGGGATACGCGCGCAACGAACACTCCAACACCCTGCTGCGCAAGGCCGGGGTCGAGGTCATCACCATCTCGGGCGCCGAACTGGGCCGGGGGCGCGGTGGTTCGCATTGCATGACCTGCCCCTTGATCCGCGACGCCCTTTGAAAGGACTCCACCATGCCGCAATCCCTGCACGGCCGCAGTTTCCTGAAACTGCTCGATTTCACCGGCGATGAGCTGCGCTTTCTGCTGCGTCTGGCGGCGGATCTGAAAACCGCCAAGGCGACGGGCACCGAACGCCAGTTGCTGAAGGGCAAGACCATCGCGCTGATTTTCGAGAAGGACAGCACCCGCACCCGCAGCGCGTTCGAGGTGGCGGCCTTTGATCAGGGGGCGCATGTCACCTATCTGGGCCCTTCGGGCAGCCATATCGGCACCAAGGAGACGATGAAGGACACGGCCCGCGTGCTGGGCCGGTTCTATGACGCCATCGAATACCGGGGATTTGGGCAGGACAGTGCCGAAGTGCTGGCCCGCCATGCCGGGGTGCCGGTCTACAACGGCCTGACCGCCGAGTTTCACCCCACGCAGGTTCTGGCCGATCTGATGACCATGCGCGAGTTCACGCACAAGCATCTGTCGGACACGTCCTTCTGCTTTCTGGGTGATACCGGCGGCAACATGGGGTCCTCGCTGATGGTGGGGGCGGCGCTGATCGGCATGGATATTCGCCTTTGCGGCCCGCAGGCTCTGTGGCCCGAAGCCGCGCTGCTGGCGCAGTTCCGAAAGCTGGCCGAAACCAGTGGCGCGCGCATCACCCTGACCGAAAAGCTGGCCGAAGGGGTCGAAGGCTGCGATTTCGTCTATACTGATGTCTGGGTGTCGATGGGCGAGGCCGACGACATCTGGGCCGAGCGTATCGCCCTGCTGGCGCCCTTTGCCGTGACGCAAAAGGTCATGGATATGACCGGCAACCGCCATGCCAAATTCCTGCACTGCCTGCCCGCCTTTCACAACCGCGACACGGTGACGGGGGAAAAGGTGTTCCAGACCTATGGACTGGACAGCATGGAGGTGACGGATGAGGTGTTTGAATCCCCCGCCTCGGTGGTGTTCGATCAGGCGGAAAACCGGCTGCATTCGATCAAGGCGGTGCTGGTCGCCACGATCGGGGGTTGAGATGCGCATCGTCGTGGCCCTGGGCGGCAATGCCCTTTTGAAACGCGGCCAACCCATGACGCCCGAGGCGCAGCACACCAATGTGCGTATCGCCGCCGTGGCGCTGGCCGATCTGGCGCGTGATCACACGATCATCGTGGCGCATGGCAACGGGCCGCAGGTGGGGCTGATGGCCCTGCAGGCGGCGGCCTATGCCCCCGGCACGCCCTGGCCGCTGGATATCCTGGGGGCGGAAACCGAAGGCATGATCGGCTATCTGCTGGAGCAGGAGCTGATGAACGCCCAGCCCCCCGGCACCGACTGCGCGACGCTGCTGACGCGGGTGCGGGTGGAGGCCGACGATCCCGCCTTTGGCCAGCCGACAAAGCCCATCGGCCCGGTCTATTCACTGGCCGATGGCCAGTCGGCGCAGGCGCGGCATCACTGGGCGATGGTCGAGGAGAGCAAAGGGCAGTTGCGCCGCGTTGTCCCCTCGCCCCTGCCGGTGGAGATTCTGGGTCTCGGCCCCATCCGCCTGCTGGTCGAGGCTGGGGTCTGTGTGATCTGCGCGGGCGGCGGGGGCATCCCCGTCGTGCGCCGTCAGGACGGGCGGATGGAGGGGGTCGAGGCGGTCATCGACAAGGACCGCACCGCTAGCCTGCTGGCCCGCGCGCTGGGGGCCGATGCGCTCTTGATGCTGACGGATGTTGACGCGGTCTATCGCGACTGGGGCGGGCCGGATCAATCGCCCATTGCCACGATCACCCCTGATGCGCTGGACGGCATGGAGTTCGCCGCCGGCTCGATGGCACCAAAGATCGCGGCTGCGTGCGATTTTGTTCGGGCCGGCGGGGCGCTGGCCGGGATCGGTCGCCTGCAGGACGCGCGCCGCATTCTGGAGGGGCAGGCGGGCACGCAGGTGCGCCTGACGCCCTTTGCCGCGCTGGCCTAGCGCAGATCAGCCCGGCGCCGGGCCGGGTGTGGCACTGTCCGACCGTTCGGTGCGACTGCGCACCCCGAAAGGACAAAGATCATGGGAATTCACGGAAAAACCTTTGCAACACTGGGGCTTGCAGGCGCGCTGGCGCTGGGGGCATGCAGCTATCCCGATGGCAGCGTCAATCGGCCCGGCAGCGGCATGCTGATCGGTGGGCTGACGGGCGCGGCGGCCGGGCAGATCATCGGCGGCAATACCGAGGCCAGCCTGATTGGCGCCGCCCTTGGCGCGGCGGTGGGCGGCGGAATCGGTGCCAGCATGGCGGCGCAGGAACGCGAGCTGCGCGGATCGCTGGCAGGCAGCGGCGCCGAGGTCACCAACACCGGCACCGACCTGCGGGTAATCCTGCCAGAGGCCGTCACCTTCCGCACCGATTCCTCGGTTGTCGATTCCGGGTTCCGCCCGGCACTTCGGCATGTGTCGACCAGCCTGCAACGCCACCCCGATTCGCGCGTGCGAGTGATCGGCCATACCGACAATGTCGGCACGGCGGCCTATAACAACACCCTCAGCCAGGAGCGCGCCATGGCCGTGGCGCGGGTGCTCATCGAGACCGGCACCGATGCCGGGCGGGTCAGTGTCGCCGGGCGCGGGCTGTATGAGCCCGTTGTCTCGAATGCCACCGCAGCGGGCCGCGCGCAGAACCGCCGAGTGGAAATCGTCATTACGCCGAACGGATAAGGCGGCTTTCGGCGGTTTGAAAACGAATCGGTGTGGGGCAAACCTGTATCAGCCCCGCACCGCCACTCGCTGATAAGGTCATGAGTGACGGCAAGAACGATCCGCCGTCAGCCGTTTGTTCGCATAACGGCGAAGCCCCCGCGTTGGTCGTTCGCCGACCCCCCGGCCCGCGCTGGGGCTTTTCCCCATCGAACAGACCCTGGAAAGGACCAGAGCCATGGACAACAAGACCCCCTCGACCCCCGGCAAGATCGCCACGGACAACACCGCCACCCGGATGACGGCCGTGAAGTCCGCCTGGGATGCGGCGCCGGATGGTCCGAAGAAGGATGCCGCGCTGACCCACTTCCAGGCAGCGCAAAAGGCACAGACGGCCAAGAATGATGCCGAATGCCACCGCGAACTCGACGCGGCCAAGCACGCGCTGGTGTAAACCGGCCAGCCCCTCCGGCCAATGGGCCGGGGGGGTCAGCGCAAAAGTGGGCCTTCGTGGTCCAGATATTCCGGGTCGAACCCGGCCAGTGCGATCAGGCCCGCAAGGTCATCAAAGACCACGCGGCCCTTCTGGAACGTGACCAGACCCTCTTCGCGCAGGTGGCGCAACACGCGGTTGACATGCACCGCACTCAGGCCCAACGCATCGGCCATGTGATATTGCGTCAGTGGGCAGTCAAAGCCGGTCTTGTCGCCCACCCCCACCAGTTTCAGCCGTGAACCCAGTTCCAGCAGGAAATGCGCCATGCGCACCTCGGCCGACCGGCGGCCAATGTTGACCAGATGCTCGACCACCATCGCCTCATCGCGCGAGGTCGCCCACAGAATCGCCGTCGCCAGCCGCGGCGCGGTGGCAAAGCCGTCCAGCAGGTCCGAGGCCAGCACTTCCGAGGCCTCGATCTGCGTCACCGCTTCGGTGCTGTGGTCGGACGTGCGCAACAGGATGCTGCGCAGACCCAGAAAATCGCCCGGCACCTGAAAATCCACGATCTGCCGCTCGCCATCGGGGAGCAACTTGAACGAACAGGCCCAGCCCTCGGCCAGAATGAAAGCCGAGGTGTTGCTCTGGCCTTCGTGGATCATCGCGTGCCCGGCCAGAAACGTCCGGCGACGGCGGTGAAAGCGGGCAAGCGTTTCCAGATCCTCGGCCCCCAGGGCGACAAAGGCCGACAGTTTCTTGGTCAGGGGGCTTTGATGGATCGGCATGACGGTGTCCAGCAAGGATCGGCAGCAAGGCGCCTTGGATCGGGGTTAGCCCGGATTTCTGGCCGCGATGCTGCTGTGGATCAGTTCATCCTAGCAGATCGCGACTAGGATAACGAGGCATTCCGACGCAGCGATGTTGAGGGAGCGCCCCACATCCGTCTTGAAAGCCCATGATCATGCCCCTGCCCAATGACATCGCCGGACGCGCCGCGCTTTCCATTTGTGAATCGCTGCTGCTCGCCTTGAACGACCGCAACATCCTGCCGGAGAACGAGATTGTCGGCATCTTGCGGGATGCCTCCGCCGCGCATGAATTCGCACCGGACCACGCGCAGGGTGAAACCCATGCGGCGGTCGCGGCGCTGATCAACGGCATTCTGGCAGGCGGCAATTCGGTCCGGCGGCGCTGACAGGGGCTAGATCCGCCCGGTCAGAACCAGCACGATCAGGATAATCACGATCAGACCCAGCCCGCCGCTGGGCGCGTAGCCCCAGCTGCGGCTGTGGCCCCAGGTCGGCAGCGCGCCGATCAGTATGAGGACGAGGACGACAATCAGAATCGTTCCCAGCATTTGGCATTCCTTGTTTTTCGAAGTTGGAGTCAAGAGGCCCTGCCGTATGAGGGACACCGTACGGCAGGGCCATTCGACAGGCGCAATCAGCCCTTTTTCAGGGCGTCCTTGGCCTTGCCGAATTCTGTCTGGATCACGCCTTCGGCCTTTTCGATCACGCCTTCGGCTTCCAGCGATTTGTTGCCGGTCAGTTTGCCCAGGCCTTCCTTGACGGTGCCGGCGGCTTGTTTGGCGGTGCCTTTGATGCGGTTCTTGTCCATGATGTTCTCCTGAGGGTTGGGGTCAGCGCCGCCGTGACAAAACATAGGCGGCAACCAGGGCTGCCAACGGCAGCAAGGGCGCGGCGGATCGGGTCGCGCCGGTGACAACGGCCAGATCGGTGACCGCCTGAAGGCCCGCCGCCTCGATCCGGCGCTGGTCGCGCGCGGCGCGTTGGCGGCCCAGCAACAGCACGGCCAGCGCCAGCAGCGCAAAGCCCGCTGCAAAGGCGCTGGCGGCCAGCGGAAAACCGGCCACCCGGCTCAGCAGCACCAGCCCCGCCGCCGTCAGCAGCCCCGCCGCCACGCTTGCCAGCCCCAGCGCGGCAAGGGTCAGCGCCGTCTGCTCTTCGGCCCGCCTCAACGAGGCGGTTAGCAGCGTGCGCACGGGCTTCCACAGCAGCGGGTCCATGCGGATCAGGCCTTTCGCGCGACCAGGCCCAGCAACAGGCCGACGCCCACCGCCACGCCAACGGCGGCAAGGGGATGGTCCAATACGGTATTGGTGGCCGTGGTGCGCGCGTCATGGCCGCTGCGTTCGATCTGCTGACCGGCCCGGCTGAGGCCCTTGGTGACGTCTTCGGACAGGGTATCGACCAGTTTCGACAGATCGGCGCGCAGCGAGGCGATCTGGTCGCTCAGATCGCCCGAAGGCAGGGCAGCTTTGAAGGCAGCAGTTGGGGAAGCGGTCATGGGGTCTCTCCCTTGGGGATTCTCGCGCCGGAGGGTGCCGGGGCTCACATCGGCGGTTTGGGTTTTCGCCGCATGTCCAACCCTTAGGCGACTCAGCCGGGTCGCGGGCTGATCCACGTCAGCAGGCTCGCGCGTAATTTGGGGGATATCTTGGTGGGCGTGCATCAAACGTCACTCTCCTTTGGAAAGGTCGAAGCCCATGTCACAATCCAATATCCTCGGTCTGGTTGCCCTCGCGCTGGGGGCGGTGCTGCTGTTCTTCGCCTGGCGTGCGTCAAATGCGCCGGTTGAACAGGTGTCCGAGGCCCTGACCGGCCGCTATACCGGCAACACCACATGGTTCATCGTCGGCGGCGTGATCGGCATTGTTGGCGGCGCGGCATTGCTGCTGCGCGGCGCGATGCGCGCCTGATGCGGGCAGGGGCCTGCACCTCGCAGGCCCCGCCTGTCAAACCGCCGCGACCGCCTGTGCCAGCAGGTCGCGCACACCGCCCGCCACTGAGTGCAGCGCCGGGTTCGGAATCGCCTGCATCGAGGCCACGGGATCGACGGCGCTGACCTCGATCCCGCCGTCAACTTCGCGCAGGATGACGTTGCAGGGCAGCATCGCGCCCACGCGCGGTTCAATTCCGATGGCCTGATACGCCAGTTTCGGGTTGCAGGCGCCCAGAATGCGATAGCCCGGCATCGCCACGCCCAGCTTTGCGTGCATCGTGGCCTGCACGTCGATCTGCGTCAGCACGCCAAAGCCCTGCGCGGCCAGCGCCTGCCGGGTGCGCGCATCGACCGCGTCGAGATCGGCGCCGGTAATCAGGCGATTGAGGGTATAGGTCATGCAAGCCTCCTGTTGGATGAGCGGTCACGCCACCGGCGTCTGCTGGTGCGACAGGCGGCGCCATGATGCCCCGTCCCTGACCCAGGTCGAAGCACACAGCGCGCGGTATATCGCCACACCCGGTTTTTCCGCCGCCACTCGATAGGCGAGTACGCCGACATCACCACGCACGCTGGCGCTGCGCTCCAGCATCTCGATTGATCGCCAGCCGGTGTCGGCCCGTGGATGGGCCCAGGCGGCGTCGCCCTGCAAGATACCGGCGGGATAGGGAAAGATGGTGATCGCGCCGGGCGCGGTGACGGCGCGGGCGGCGTCGCGGCCGCTGGTCCAGAGGGATTCCTCCAGTTGCCAGAGGGCGTCGGCGCTCATTCCCCCGCCCCCGGCGTACCCAGCACAAAGGCCTGCGCCAGCATCCAGACAATCACCAGCAGCGCCGCCAGAGGCCCCAGCACGGGCAAAAGGCCCGCAGGCAGCGCTCCCACCGCAACCGGCGCTCCTGCTCGCCCGGAGGACTGCGGCAACAGCGCCACCAGTCGCCGCGCCGCGCTGTCGCGTGCCAGCGCCGGCACATCGGCAAAGCGGGCCAGCAACCCCTCCAGCCGGGTCTGCGCGCCGGTGCGCGGCAGGTCTGCCAGATCGGCGGCCTCGTCCCAAGGGTCAACCTGCAACCGCGCCAACGCCGATAGAACGCTGACCGCAAAGCCCCGACTGTCCTCGCCCAGAGTGGCATAAAGGAACCCGTCAAACGGCGTGCCGCCTTGCTGGAGGTAATCCATCCTGGACATCGGACCGGCCCCTTTCATGGACATTGATTGCCAGAATAGCCCGCCAGCCCGCGCGTATCCTGACACCGATCAGTATGGAGAGCTCTGCAAAGGCCTAACCTGCAAAGCATCACCCCTGAATGGAGGCCCCAATGCCGCTGCTGAACCTTGTCGTCACGCTGATCGTCGTGGGCGTCCTGCTCTGGTTGGTCAACACGATGATCCCGATGGATCGTAAGATCAAATCCATCCTCAATGTCGTCATCGTCATTGCGGTGATCCTGTGGATCCTGAACGGGACTGGCATGATGGGCAGTCTGGGATCGATGCGGATCGGCGGGTGATCCCCCCGCTGCGCCGCGCAGCCTTGACCCAGCCGGGCGCCACCTCGCCCGAAGGCCGCGTCCTGACCTCCAAGCGCCACGGTATCTGGAGTGTCACTGTCGATGGTGCCTTTCTGGGCGACTATCACCACCGCGAGGATGCCGAGGCCGCCGCCACACTGGCTCGACTCAACACGACCTGATCGAAAGGCTCGCCATGAAAACGCCCGTTGTCTATTTCCGTGACTATGCGCTGCGCCGCGCGTCGTTGTTTTCCGCGACGCCGGGCGAGCGCATCGTCCCGCTGCCTTTGCTGCTGACGCGCAAGCCGCAGGAAAAGGCGGCCGTGCAGGTTGCCGAGAACGAAGGCATGCCACCGAGACCGGCGTAAGACGGTGGAAGAGAAGCCGCCCATGTCCGATCTTTTCGAGGCGACGCCCCGCGCCCGTGGTGACGTTCCGGCCGAGCGGGTCTGCCTGAAATGCAAGGCATCGTTCCCGAGCGACGGTTTCGGCGATCGCCTGTGCAAGCGATGCAAGTCCGGCGGTGGCTGGAAGAACTCAGCACTCGCCCGGGGTCCGCTGGCGCGCGGATGACACGGGTCACGATCAGCCATCGCACGGACTATACCTATGGCGCGCCGGTGCATCCCGGCCCCCATCGCCTGATGCTGCGCCCCCGCGAAACCCGCGATCTGACGCTGCTGGCCTTTGATCTGCAGATCCAGCCCAAGGCCATCGTGACCTGGGCAGAGGATGTCAATGGCAATGCCGTCGCCACGGCCCGCTTCGATGGCCCGGCGAATGCGCTGTCCTTCACCAGTCGTACCACCGTTGATCTGGGCGCGCCGGTCTGGCCGGTGTTCGACATCGCCGCCTCGGCCATCCGGTTTCCCTTCCGCTACTCCGATGACGAGGTGACCGATCTTGGCGCCCTGCTGCGGCCGCAGTATGCCGACAGCGCCGGTCGCCTGGCGGTCTGGGCTGAAGGTTTCGTGATGCAGCGCCCGACCGATACGCTGTCCTTGCTCAAGGACGCCAGCCTCGGCATTTCGGCGCGCATCGCCTATCAGTCGCGCGACGAGGCCGGAACACAGGGTCCGCTGGAGACGCTGGACCGGGGCTGGGGTTCGTGCCGCGATTTTGCGGTTCTGTTTGCCGAACTGGTGCGGACGCTGGGCTTTGGCGCGCGCATCGTGTCGGGCTATCTGGTCGATCCGGCCGGCAGCCTGACCGGATCGGCGGGCGCGGGTTCAACGCATGCGTGGGTCGAGGTCTTTGTGCCCGGCGCTGGCTGGATCGCGTTTGATCCGACCAACAGCGCGGTCGGATCCGCCAACCTGATCCCCGTCGCCGTTGCCCGCCATATCGCGCAGGTCGCCCCGATCAGCGGCAGTTTCAGGGGCAATCCGGGTGCCGCGCCAACCCTGACGGTGCGCGTCACGGTCGAAACTGACTGAAACCTTCACGATATCGATTCAAGATCTGCCCAACAGCCGGAACCTTGCCGTTTCGCCAAGGGGCTTGCATCGGCAGGTTTCCAGACCTCCGAGCAGCCATAGCGCGGGTAACTGGCCGCGACTCTTAGGACCGGCGCCCGGGAACGGCAGACCGCCACGCAGTGGACTGCGTGGCGGTCTTTTTTCAGCCCTTGGTGACGGTCAGTTGACCGCGCGATACTCGGGCTGCGCTTGAACTTGTTCGCGCGTGGCGTCGATATAGACGCGCAATTCGGATTGCGCGGCGTTCGACAGGATCGTCAATTCCTCGAACCCGACACTGACCTGCGTGCTGCCCATGCCCAGAAACCCGCCGAAATCGATGATCGCATGGGTGACTTCGCCGGCGCTGTTGATGAGCAGTTCTTCGACGGTGCCGACCGAATTCTCGTTCAGACCATAGACCGACTTGCCGATCAGCAGATCCGTGGACACGTCGGCGGCGCTGACGCGCGTGAAGCCGTCGCGCGAATGGTCGGGCGCGGTAAAGGCAGTCCGGGGCTGCATTTGTGCGACGGTGCGCTCATAGGCGGGCGAGTCCCGCAGCATCGCCTCGGCCGTGTTGACGATGATGAACATCTGCGAGCGGTCGTCGGGGTCGGTGGCAAACGTGACCTGATCCATCGTCACGGCGGCGTCGCGCTCGCCCATGCCCAGAAACCCGCCGACACCGATCACCAGCGCGCGGACCTGACCATCGCTGGACAGCACGATCTCGTTGACCTGACCGATGGCGTCCAGCCCGTCCAGATCGGCGCGCGGCATCAGCATCATGTTGCGGGTCCCATCCGGGTTCTGGGTCATCTCGCGACCGGACGCGGTCATGTCGATGGCGGTGCGGCGCGCATAGACCTCGTGCCCGATCAGTTCCGAGGCGAACAGGTCCGACTGGCCGCGCGCGATCAGAAAGCCGTGCAGCGGCGTTGCCGGGGTGGCGGTTTGCGCCAAGGCGAGGCCGGGCAGGCCCAAGGCGATGACGACAGCGGTGGTCGAAAGCAGCATCTTCATGCGGAAATCCTCCAGGGATGACGGGCGGATCGACAGTCGACCGCTTGCGCATCCAACAGATCAGCAACGGCTTGCTGCGCCGATCGTTCCCGAAAATCTCGGCCCGAGCGCGCAGGGCGCGGTGCGCCGGAATTCCGCGGACGGCCCGGAACGCCCGCGCGGGTCGCGCGTTGTCCCCAAAAGGTAGCGTTCAGAACAAGGACTCTCACGGCATGTCACATGGTATCGCCACCCTCATCATTCCCGCCGCCGGGCAAGGAACCCGGCTGTTGCCTGCGACCAAGGCCATTCCGAAGGAGTTGCTGCCAATTTATGACCGACCGGCGCTGCAATTTGCGATCGACGAGGCGATCGAGCTGGGGGTCGCGCGGATCGTGGTTGTCATTCATCCGGCCAAGCGCGCGATCCGCAAGTATCTTGCCCCTGACGCCGCGCTGGTCGCGCAACTGCGAGCCAGCGGCAAGACCAGTCTGGCGGCCGCTCTGATCGAGATCGAGGTTCCCGCCGAGGTCGACGTGGTGTTTGTCGAACAGGACCAACCTCTTGGACTTGGTCACGCCGTGCTCTGTGCCGAGGCGCTGACCCTGCCGGGTGCCTTTGCCGTGCTCTTGCCTGATGATCTGGTTTTTGGCCGCTCGTGCCTGCCGGAAATGGCCGAAAGTTATGTCGGCGGTCACATGATCGCGGCGATGGAGGTCGCGCCGGACGAGGCCAGCGCCTATGGCATCTTTCGCCTGCAGACGCCGGCGATCGGCCGCATGGTGGCGGTTTCGGGCATGGTGGAAAAGCCCCGGCCCGGACTGGCGCCGTCGCGGCTGGCGGCCGTGGGGCGTTATATTCTGGACCCGGGCATCTTTGCGACGCTGCGCCATGTCGCACGGGGGGCCGGTGGCGAGATTCAACTGACCGATGCGATTGCGCAGGATGCGGGGCGGGTGGCGCTCAGCGCCTTCCGGTTCAGCGGCACGCGGTTCGATTGCGGCAGCCACGACGGGCTGCTGGGCGCCGCCCTCGCGCGGCAGGCCGAGGTGCGGGGCCTCAGCGCGCCGCCTGCGACGCTGGCCCTTCATGCACCCGTCGCGCGGGCCTGAGTGGCCGGAAGCCGATAACTCGGGGAACGCCTCGGGCCTTTGGCGCGTTTCCAGAACAGGCCGTCGGCAGGATCGGCGCCAACCCGAAAAGGATGCGTCAATGGAATGGGATCGGATCATCGAGAAATGGGCTGTCATGACCCAGCGACTGTGCCACGATGGTCAGGGCGCGCGTCACCAGACCGCCGCTCCACGCAGCGAGGGGGCTGGTGCGCCCACTGTGCAGCCCGTGGCAAGCACCCTCGCACCTCTCGTCAGCGCGTCGCCTGATCCGTGATCCGGGCCTGGTTCGGGCCCGCGACAGGCCCCTGGCAGGACCGCGCCGCGATCCGCGCCGATCTGTTCGGCGCCGAGCGGCTGGAACATCACGCGGTTTCGCTGGCCGGGGCGCAGCCGGTCACGGATCGCGGGCCACGGGTGGCCTCGCTGATCGGGCGGGTGCGCGAGAATGCCGGCGTGCTGCTGGCCGGGTATCGCGCCTGCGCCGCGGCAGTGCAGACCGGGCAGGCGGTGACGCCCGCGGCTGAATGGCTGCTCGACAATTATCACCTCGTTGAACGCCAGTTGCGCCAGATCGACCGCGACCTGCCGCCGGGCTTTTATCGGCAATTGCCCAAATTGCAGACCGGCCCCTTCGCCGGATATCCGCGGGTCCTGGGCATCGCATGGGCCTATGTCGCGCATACCGACAGCCTGCTGAATGTGCCGGTTCTGGCGCGGTTCCTGCGCACCTATCAGACGGTTGACCCGCTGACGATTGGCGAGCTCTGGGCGGTTGCGATCACCCTGCGCATCGTCCTGATCGAGAACATGCGCCGGGTAACGGATGACATCGTGGCCGGGCAGGACATCCGCCAAAGCGCCGATGACCTGGTGGCGCGGGTGGTCAAGCGGACCGGGCCAGGGCAGGGCGCGCAGGCACTCGCCGAGGCCACAAGGGCCTTGGGTGGCACGCCGATTGACGAGGTTTTCGCCGCCCGGCTGGCCCGCAGACTGCGCGGTTTTGATGCCACCGAGACGCCGTTGCAGGACTGGCTGCGCGACCGGCTGATCGAGCGCGGTCTGGGTGTCGAGGATGTGGTGCAGCACGCCCAGGCGCGACAGGGCGCCTCGAACGTGACGATGCGCAACATTGTCACGAGTATGCGACTGATCGCCGAGATGGATTGGCCCGACTTTTTCGAGTCGGTCAGCCCGGTGGATGCGCTGCTGCGCGCGGGGTCCGATTTTGCCGCGCTGGATTTCGAAACCCGCAACCAGTATCGCACCGCGATCGAGGATCTGGCGCGCGGCACGGATCTGGCCGAGGTTGCGGTGACGGCGGCGGCCCTGTCGCAGGTCGCCTCAGGCAGCTCCCCGGCCACCCGTGACCCCGGCCAGGCCCTGATCGGCCCCGGACGCGCGCTGCTGGAGCGCAGTATCGGCTTTCGTCCGGGGCTCCGTGGCAATCTTCGGCGGGGACTGGGGCGGTTGGGGTTGGCAGGGTATCTTGCGGCGATTGCCGTGACGGGCCTGCTGCTGCTGGGCCTGGTGCTGGTTCTGACGGGTGCGCAAGGCTGGCTGGGGATCGCGCTGGCGGTTCTGGCACTGGCGCCGGCGGTCGAGGCGGGTGCCGCGCTGGTCAATCTGGTGGTGACGCGCCGGGTGCCGCCCCGGCGTCTGCCCAGCCTTGACCTGTCGCGCGGCATTCCGGCCGATCTGCGGTGTCTGGTGGCAGTGCCCGTCCTGCTGGACAGCCCAGCCGATCTGGCCGCCTGTCTGGAAAGGCTGGAGGTTCACCACCTGTCCAGCGTCGACGGCGCGCTGCATTATGCGCTGTTGTCGGATGGCCCGGATTGCGCCACGGAACTGCGCCCGCAAGATGCCGACCTGATCGCACTGGCCACGCGCGCCATCCAGCGGCTGAACGCCGCCTATCCCTCGCCCAACGGGGACAGGTTCCTATTCCTGCACCGCCGGCGGCAGTGGAACCCGCAGATGGGCGTCTGGATGGGATGGGAGCGCAAGCGCGGCAAGCTGACCGAGTTGAACCGCCTGCTGCGCGGCGCGACGGACACCAGCTTCCTCGCTCCCTGCGTCGTGCCGCAGGATGTGCGGTTCGTCATCACACTGGACGCCGACACGCGGCTACTGCGCGACACGGTGCACCGGCTGATCGGCAAGCTGGCGCATCCGCTGAACGCGCCGTCGTTCGACGCTGGCTTGGGCCGGGTGACGCAGGGCCACGGTATCCTTCAGCCAAGGGTGACGCCCGCCCTGCCCGTGGGCAACGAGGGTTCACTTTTTCAGCGGATCAGTGCCAGCCACGGCGGGATTGACGTGTATGCGGCGGCGATTTCGGACGTGTATCAGGACCTGTTCGATGAGGGTTCCTTCACCGGCAAAGGCATCTATGACGTCGACGCCTTCGCCGCTGCCTTGGCCGGACGGGTGCCTGACAACACCCTGCTCAGCCACGATCTGTTCGAAGGGATTCTGGCCCGCGCCGCGCTGGTTTCGGATATCGAGGTGGTCGAGGAATTCCCCGCCCGCCACGATACCGCCGCACGGCGCCAGCACCGCTGGGTGCGCGGCGACTGGCAGTTGGTGCCGTTTCTGGCGGGGGATCTGCCGGGGCTTGGACGGTGGAAGATTGTCGACACCCTGCGCCGGTCGCTGGTCGCGCCGCTGACGCTGGCGGCGCTGGGGGCGGGGTGGCTTTTGCCGATGCCCACCGCTGCCCTGTGGGTCGCGCTGGTGCTGGCCCTGATGGCGTTGCCGCAGTGGCTGCCGTTGCCATTGGTGCTGCTGGCGCGTGCGCCGGGGGTGACTTTTCGCAGTGCGCTGTCGGGTTTTGTTGCGGACCTGCGCCTTGCCGCCGCGCGCACGGCGATGGAGATCGCCTTCCTGCCTGACACCGCGCAGCGCATGGTTGATGCGATCCTGCGCACCGGCTGGCGGCTGCTGGTGTCGCGTCGCAACCTGCTGGAATGGATGACGGCGGCCCGCGCGGCGCAGGCCCGGCAACCCGGTGTGCTTGCGCAGTATCGCGCCATGGCGGGCAGCGGCGCGCTTGCCCTTGGCCTGACCGGCGGCGCGCTGGCGCTGAACCCGCCGCTCTGGCCGCTGATCGCGCCCTTTGCTGGTCTATGGCTGCTCGCCCCGCTGGGAGCCTTCATGCTCAGTCGGCCCAGCCTGCCGCCCGAGGTTGCCAGCCTGACCCCCGCCGATGCCCGCGCCCTGCGCCAGATTGCGCGGCGCACCTGGCGGTATTTCGAGGTCTTCGTGACCGAGGCCGACAACCACCTGCCGCCCGACAATGTGCAGGAAACCCCGCATCCCGCCCTCGCGCGGCGCACCTCGCCCACCAACATCGGGCTTTACCTGCTGACCACCACCGCCGCGCAGGATCTGGGCTGGATCGGCCGGGCCGAGGCCGTTACCCGGCTGGAACGCACCTTGGCCACGCTGGAGCGCATGCCAAAGCTGCGCGGACATCTGTATAACTGGTCCGACACAGCGGATTTGCGCGTCCTCGACCCGCCCTATGTGTCGACGGTCGACAGTGGCAATCTGGCCGGGCACCTGATTGCCGTGGCGCAGGCCTGTGCAGAAACGGCTCGCGCGCCCAGCCATGAAGGCGACTGGCGCGCGGGGTTTGCGGATACGCTGGCGCTGGCCCTGCACGCCGTCAGGGAGGGTCCGGCCAATCCCGATCTGACCATCGATCTGGAGGCACTGGCGCAGGCAACCGCCGGTCACGCGCCCATCGAGCTTCTGCTGCCGCTTGCCCTCGCCGCCACCGCACGCGCCCGCGCCGAGTTCGCCCCCGACTCCGAACCCGCTTTCTGGGTCGAGGCCGTGCATCGCTGCCTGCTCAGCCAAGCCTTCGACCGCGGCCAGACCCTGACGCCGCGCCTTCTGGCGCTGGAAGCCCAGGCCCGCGCGCTAGCCATGGCGATGGAGTTCGACTTTCTTCTGGACCCCGACAGCAAGCTTCTGTCCATCGGTTTTTCCGCGGCCACCAACCAGCGCGATGCCAGTTGTTATGATCTGCTGGCCTCCGAGGCGCGGCTGGCCAGCCTGTTCGCGATCGCCAAGGGCGACATCGAGACCCGCCACTGGTTCCGCCTTGGCCGCGCGGTCACCGCTGTTGGGGCGGGCTCTGCGCTGATCTCGTGGTCGGGCAGCATGTTCGAATACCTGATGCCGTCGCTGGTCATGCGGGCGCCGCAGGGGTCGATGCTGGCGGACACCAACCGCCGGATCGTGGCACGGCAGATCGCGCATGGTGCGGCTCTGGGCATTCCCTGGGGCGTGTCGGAATCCGGCTATAACGCTCGCGATCTGGAGATGACCTATCAGTATTCCAACTTCGGTGTGCCGGACCTGGGCCTCAAGCGCGGGCTCAGCGCCAACCGCGTTGTGGCGCCCTATGCGACCGGGCTGGCCGCGATGGTCGATCCCGCCGAGGCGCGGCGCAATTACGCTGTGCTGGCTGATCTGGGGGCCGAGGGGCGGTTCGGGTTCCATGAGGCGGTCGATTTCACCCCCGCGCGCCTGCCCGTCGGCGAGGCCTGCGCCATTGTTCGCAGTTTCATGGCGCATCATCAGGGCATGACGATCACCGCCATCTCCAACGCCGTGCAGGGTGGCCGTTTGCGCGCGCGGTTTCATGCCGAACCGATCATCAAGGCCGTGGATCTGCTGTTGCAAGAGCGCGTGCCGCCCGCCGCAGCCGATGCCCCGCCACATGCCGCCGAGGGGGCGCAGACCGCAGTCGCGCCGGATGAGACGGCGGTCTTGCGGCAATTCCCCGCGCCCGCGACGGCGGTGCCCACCGCGCATGTGCTGTCAAACGGCGCGTATGGCGTGATGCTGACCCCGACCGGTGCCGGGTTCAGCCGCTGGCGGGGTCTGGCCGTCACCCGCTGGCGTGACGATCCCACGTCGCCGCGCCACGGCTCGTTCGTGCTGGCCCGCGACCGGGTTTCCGGGGCGAACTGGTCGGCGGCACTGCAGCCCTTGGGGCCTCAGGGTGGCGATTCCACGGCGACCTTCAGCGAGCATCAGGCGGTCTTTTGCCGGACCGCCGGTTCCCTGACCACGTTGACCGAGATCGTCGTCTCGACCGAAGACGACGCCGAGGCGCGGCGCGTGACCCTGACCAACTCCGGCAAATCCGCGCGCGAGATCGACCTGACCTCGTATGCCGAACTGGTGCTGGCCCCACTGTCCGCCGACATTGCGCATCCGGCGTTTTCAAAGCTGTTCGTGGTCACCGATTGTCTGCCCGAACTGGGCGTTCTGATCGCCACCCGCCGCCGCCGCACGCCCGGCGATCCGCAGGTCTGGGCCGCGCATCTTGCGGTGGTCGAGGGGGAAGAGGTTGCGCCACAGCAGTTCGAAACCGATCGCGCGCGGTTCACCGGGCCTGAGGGTGCGCTGGGGCTGGGGCCCTTGTCGCAGTCGACGGGGACCGTGCTGGACCCGGTGTTTGCGATCCGGCGCTCGGTTCTGGTACCGGCGGGGGGGCGCGCGCGGGTGACCTACTGGACCATGGTCGCCGACGATCCTGATGTCCTTCTTGATCTGGTGGACCGGCACCGCGACCCTTCGGCGTTTGACCGCGCGGTGACGCTGTCGTGGACTCAGGCGCAGGTCCAGTTGCGCCATTTCGGGATCAGCCCCTCGGCTGCGACCGATTTTCAGCGGTTGGGCGGCATGCTGATGCGCGGCGATCCGCGCTTGCGTGCGCTGGCCGGGGACGCCGCACCGCAATCGGCGCTGTGGCCCTACGGGATTTCCGGCGATCTGCCCATTGTGCTGCTGCGGATCGACGAGCCCGACGACGCCCCGCGCCTGACCGAGGTTCTGGCCGCGCATGACTACCTGCGCATGCGGCAGTTTGCCTTTGATCTGGTGATTCTGAACGACCGCTCGGCCTCGTATGTGCAGGATTTGCAGGGGCTGATCGAGGCTGCCGTGCAAACTGCGCGGTCCCAGCCGCAGCGCGATCCCGGCGGCGCGCCGCAGGGCAAGGTGCATGTCCTGCGCGTCGATTTGCTGGAGCCCGACCGGCGCCGGATGCTGCTGGCGATGGCCAGTGTGGTGCTGGTTGCCAGCCGTGGCAGCATCGGCGCGCAGATCGATGTGCTGGAACAGCCTGTTGCGTATGAACGTGCTGCGATGGTGCCGTTGCCGCCGCCGGGCATCGAACACTTCGACACTTCGGCGCTGGAATTCTTCAACGGCATCGGCGGGTTTGCCAAAGACGGGCGCGAGTATGTCATCCTGCTGCGCGACGGGCAGACCACCCCGGCACCCTGGATCAACGTGATTGCCAATCCCGATTTCGGCTTTCAGGTCTCGGCCCTGGGCAGCGGGTTTGTCTGGTCGGAAAACAGCCGCGAGAACACTCTGACACCGTGGTCGAACGACCCCGTCACCGATCCCGCGGCCGAGGCGATCTGGCTGCATGACCTCGATACCGGCCAGACCTGGACTCCTACCACCCTGCCGATCCGCGACGGCGGGCTTTATGTGGCCCGGCACGGGTTTGGTTACAGCCGGTTCGAGCATGCGGCGCTGGGGATCGATGCGGCGCTGGAGCATTTCGTGCCGCTGACGGACCCGGTGCGCATCAGCCGGCTGACCCTGCGCAACACCTCGCCCCGGGTGCGGCACCTGTCGGTGACGGCCTATGCCGAATGGGTGCTGGGCCAATCGCGCGCGGCGACGCACCGGCAGGTTGTGACAGCGGTCGATCTCATCACCGGGGCGATTCTGGCGCGCAATCCGGTGTCCACCGCCTTTCCCGGCAGGGTTGCTTTTGCCGATCTGGGGGCGGGCACCCACAGTCTCAGCGCGGACAGGGCCGAGGTTCTGGGGCCGGGTGGCAGTCTGGCCGCGCCGGCGGGCATTGGTGCAGCGCCACTTTCGGGGCGGACGGGTGCTGCTCTGGATCCCTGCGCGGCGCTGCAACGGCGGGTGACGCTGGCGCCGGGCGAAAGCATCGAGGTGCAATTCCTGCTGGGTCAGGCGCCGTCCGAAGGCGCGGCGCGCGCGATGATCCTGCGCCACCGCGCCGCCGATCCGGCCGTCACGCTGGAGCAGGTCAAACGCCACTGGGTCGATCTTCTGGGCACCGTGCAGGTGACAACGCCGGACCGCGCCATGGACATCCTGCTGAACGGCTGGCTGCTTTATCAGACCGTGGTCTGCCGCCTTTGGGCGCGCGCCGGGTTCTTTCAGGCCAGCGGCGCCTACGGGTTTCGCGACCAGTTGCAGGACGGCATGGCGCTGGCTGCTCTGCGGCCTGACATGACCCGCGCCCATCTGCTGCGCGCCGCCTCGCGCCAGTTTCCTGAGGGCGACGTCCAGCATTGGTGGCTGCCGCATTCCGGCCAGGGCGTGCGCACCCGGATTTCCGATGACCGTGTCTGGCTGGGGTTTGCTGCCGCGCAGTATGTCACCGTCACCGGCGATACCGGCATTCTGGACGAGGTGGTGCCGTTTTTGGAAGGTCCGGCCTTGGACCCCGGCGCGCATGACGCCTTCTTTCAACCCACGACCGCACCGTTGCAGACCAGCCTTTTTGACCACATCGCCCGCGCCCTCGATCAAAGCATCACCCTGACCGGGGCCAATGGCATGCCCCTGATCGGCACCGGCGACTGGAACGACGGCATGAACCGCGTGGGCGAGGCGGGGGAGGGCACCTCGGTCTGGCTGGGCTGGCTGCTGATCGCCACGATTGACGCCATGGCGCCCCACGCCGAGACCCGCGATCCCGCCCGCGCGGCCCGCTGGCGCGCCCACGCCGCCCGCGTGAAACAGGCCATCGAGCGAGACGGCTGGGACGGCGCCTGGTATCGGCGCGGCACCTATGATGACGGGGCGTTGCTGGGCTCGGCCAGTTCGCTGGAATGCCGCATCGACAGCATCGCACAAAGCTGGGCGGTGCTGTCCGGCGCGGCCGATCCCGCGCGCGCGGCGCAGGCGATGGAGTCGATGACCGCGCATCTGATCCGCCCTGACCCCGGCCTTGCCCTGCTGTTCACGCCGCCCTTCGATGCATCGGCGTCCGACCCCGGCTATATCAAAGGCTATCCTCCCGGCCTGCGCGAGAACGGCGGGCAATACAGTCATGCGGCGATGTGGGCGATTCTGGCCCATGCGCGGCTGGGCGACGGCGATGCCGCCGGGGCGCTGTTTGCGATGGTCAACCCGATCAACCACGCGCTGACGCCCGATGCCACGGCCCGCTACAAGGTCGAACCCTATGTCGTGGCGGCCGATGTCTATTCCACGGCGTCCCATGAGGGCCGGGGGGGCTGGAGTTGGTATACCGGGTCGGCAGCGTGGATGTATCGCGCGGGGATCGAGGGGCTGTTGGGCCTGACCCGCGAAGGCCACGATATCGTGTTGAACCCCTGTTTTCCAAAGGCCTGGCCAAGGGTTGAGGGTGTCCTGACGCTGGGGGAGGCGCGGCTGACGATCACCATCGAGAACCCGGATCACACCGGGCGCGGGATCGTTTCGGCGTCAATGGGCGGGCTGGCTCTGGAGCCTGACAACGGCCGACTCCGGCTGCGGCTGACGGCGGGTGTGCACCACCTGACCGCCCGGCTGGGCTGACTGCGCGGCTTTCCGCGCAAATTGCGCACCTGGGCGATTCAATCCAGCACAGGCCGCGCGATGTTAGTGCCGCCCGGGTCGCAATGCCGCAAAACCACAAGATCACGCCCCGTCGCACAATGCGATCAGGGTGGAATCAAAGGGGAATCACCATGAACCAGATCATCTATATCGTCGGTGCGGTTGTGATTGTTGTCGCCCTGCTCGGCTTCCTCGGGCTGCGCTGAGCGCGCCGTTTCAGGGAAGGACTCCTGCCGATGACACCCGCGCCCATGCAAACCCAAACCGGAGTCGAGTTGCTGCTTCAGGTGCTGGCCGAGTTCGCGCACAGCGACCGTCGGCGTTCGGCTGTCGGGATGCACCCGCGCGTCGAACGGCGATCCCCGCGGTTTCAGCAGGCGTTTCCCGCTGGGCTGGAGGAAAGCCGCCAGTTGCCGGACTGGACACAAACCTTCCGGCAAGGCCCAGTGGGCGCGGTCCGCGAAACCCGGTTCGACTGAACGCTCACGCCCCCTGTTTTCCAAGGCCCCCGGTTTGCCGCGCCCATGCGGCTGACCTGCCTGTCCCATTCTTGAATCGAGGCAACCGACATGGCCGAACGCCACCCCTTTCACACCTTGCTTCCGGATCAGGTGCGTCTGCTGCATCTGCGCGCATTGAAACTGACCGGCAATCCGCACCGCGCAGACGATCTGGTGCAGGACACCTTGCTCAGGGCCTGGGCCAAGCGCGACAGCTATACCCCGGATACGATGCTGCGCGCCTGGCTGTTTACCATCCTGCGCAACGCATTCTTTTCCGAATTGCGCAAGCATCGTCGCGAGGTCGAAGACATTGATGGCGCGCTGGCGAATGCGCTGTTCGAGGAACCGCGGCAAGAGCACGCGCTGGCGCTTTCGGAGCTGCTGACCGCCATCGCCTGCTTGCCTGATGGGCAGCGCCGGTCGATCACGCTGATGGGCGCCTTTGGCTATTCTCAGGAAGAAGCAGCGGCGGCCTGCGGCTGTTCCGTCGGCACAATCAAGAGCCGGGTCAGCCGCAGCCGCGCCACCTTGGGTGCCTTGCTGGTGCAGGACGCCAGACCGAGCCCCGCCGCCAAGTCGCGTCTCCAGACCGGGCGTCGTGCGGAACGACAGGCGGCTTTCGCGCATTGACTGGTTGAGGCCCTTCGCACTGGCCATCCCCCTGTATCAGGAGACCGACATGACCCGCTCAGATTTCTATGCTTCCACGGCGCTGGGGCTTTGCCTCGCCGTCGCGCCGGTGATTGGTGCCGCGCAATCGTCGATGGGCGTGCCAGATGATCCGGTGATGTTCGCGGCGCCGGTCGAAACCTGCGTTCTGGCCCCGGCCTCGGCCGGTTGTCAGGATGTCCGCGCCCTGATTGTGGATTGTGCAGCGGATCTGGAGCCCGTGCGCTGCGAGATGCTGTTCGACGATCCGGGCGTTGTGTTTGCGGACCCTATGCAGATGCAGCGGGCGCAGGCGCTGCTGGTGCAGACGCGCGACGCGTTCTTGCAACCGGACCTCGCCGACACCGAGGCCGATGAGGCGCCCGCAGATGTGTCGGAAGCCGAAGAGGACGAAGCCCGCCTGCGCGCCGCCTTGGAGGCCGAGGCCGAGGTGCCGCCGAACCCCTCCGACACCGTGGCGCCAACCCCATCCATCGCCGCCGAAGCGCCCGCCGATGAGGCCCCCGAACTGGTTGTCGAAGCCGCACCCATCGAGGACTTCGTGGCCCCCGCCGATGACGTGCCTCCCGTTGATGATGTCCGGCAAGAGCAGCTTGACCGTTTGCTGGAAGACCCTGAAATCGCGGCGGCGCTGGGTGTGCTGTCGTCGGTCCCCGATCAGCCCGGAATTGGCATCGAACCCACCCCTCTGGCCATGCAGGACAACGGGGACGGCGCCGAGGACGTGATCGAAGGCGCCGTCTCTGCCGCCGATATCCGCAGCAGCGCCGATGAATTCGGATCGCAGGTCGCTCTGGGGGATCAGGCCGCGCAGGCCCGCGCCGACGATCGCCGCGATCTGGAGCGCGCGGGGCTGGTGGCGCTGGGGGCGCTGGCAGTGGGCATGATCGTCAATCGAAGCCGCGTCGTGGCGCGCTCGGACGAACGGGTGATCGTCCAGCGTGACGATGGTGACTACGAGGTCTGGCGCGACGATGACGTGATCCTGCGCGAGGAGGGGGCGGAACGGCGGATTGAACGCTATTCCGATGGCTCGACCCGCACGCGCTGGAACCGCAGCGACGGCACCCAGATCGTCACGATCCGTGACGCCACTGGCCGGGTTCTCTGGCGCGAGCGCATCCTGCGCGACGGCACGGTGATCGAACTGGTGAACGACATGCGAGATCTTGAACCGGTCGATGTGTCGGTCCTGCCAGAGCCGCGCCGTCGCGAGTTGCTGATTACTGATCGCACAGACCCCGATCTGGCGCTGGCGCTGCTGCGCGATGCCGAGGCCGATGCGCGCGCTCTGGACCGCTCTTTTACCCTGCGCCAGATCCGCGAGGTGCGTGAGGTGCGTGAACTGCTGCCGATCCTCAGCCCGCAGCCGATCACCTTTGCCACCAACCGCGCCAGCGTTCGCGCCACTGAGGCCGCCAAGCTGTCACAGGTCGGGCGGATCATGGCCCGCCTGATCGCGGACAACCCGCGCGAGGTGTTCCTGATCGAGGGGTACACCGACGCCACCGGATCGGCCGCCTACAATCTGGCGCTTTCGGATCGGCGGGCGGAATCCGTGGCTCTGGCCTTGATTGAATTCTTCGACATCCCGTCCGAGAACCTGATCGTGCAGGGCTATGGCGAACGCCATCTGCGCATCGCCACAGCCGCCGCCGAGGAGCTCAACCGCAGGGTAGCGGTCCGGCGCATCACGCCTTTGATGGGCCGATAGAGGCCGGGCCTGGTGTTTGCGTCGGTGAATTCGAGGAGATACACGACCTCGCGTCGATACCCCGCAAATTTGGCACATTGACGGTTGAAGCCAGGCCCTTCGCGGACCGCGCCCGAGGCAGGCTGCGGATGGTGCGACAAAGCGCCGAGGAGTCATATCCGGCGACGTGCTGATCGCTCCCCGATCCGGCGCATCCGAGGGGATCATGCACAGCGCCCTGTCCGCGACTGCAGCCGAAACCACACCGGGGACGCCACTGCAGGGCGTTCTGACCTATTGCATCGCCAATCTCGTGAATGCGCTGACCATGTCGGCACTGAACACAGCATTGCCGCGCTGACGCTGCCGCCCGGATACGACGCTGGATTTCCACGCTGAACCCTCAAGGGGTTTTCGCTGCCAAGCCCAGATACTGCGCGACCGGCGCGAGGACGCCGATACGGTTGACCGCCACGCCTTGCGGGCGCGTATAGGTCGTGTCGGTGGCCACGACCGCAGACCCCACCGTCAGCGCTGTCAGATGCAAAAAGACCGCCTCAAGGCTTTCATCCGCGCGCCAGCCCTGCGATTGCGCGGCCCGGATTGCATCGCGCTGACCTTGGGCGAAATCGGTCAACACTTGGTCCAGCCGGTCGGGCGCGTGGCGCATCACATCGGGGTTGCGCAGCACCTGGTAATAGGCCGGGTTGGTGATCGCCCAGTCGATATAGGCCGCCGAGATCGCAAACAGCCGCGCGCGCCCTTGCAACCCGTCGCTGGCGGCGTGCACCCCGTCCAGCAGCCGCTGCGCGCCTTCGATGGCCAGGGCGGCCAGAAGGTCGGTCTTGGTCTTGAAATGCCGCAGGGGCGCAGCGTGGCTGACCTCCAGTTCGCGGGCAAGGGCGCGCAGGCTGAGCTGCTCGATCCCGGTCTCATCCAGAATTCGCACCGCACAGGTCAGCAGTGCCTCGCGCAGGTTGCCGTGGTGATAGGTCGGGGGCATGGGCGTCGCTCGCATGTTGACAATGCCAACATCGGGTGTATGTTGGCGATGACAACATTGACCGCGCGACCGCCGGAAGTCAACCGGCGGCTCGGCACCACCGGAAAGGACAGGCCCATGGCCACTCTGGTTTTCCCCTGATGGCGGGGCTTCTGGGCCTTGGCACGGGGATTTTCGCCACCCTCTCGCTGATCGAAAAGCCGGTCTGGGCGCTGATGCGAGCGCCGCGAACCCCGCGTGTCAGCGATGCCGAGGCGCGAGCGATCCACGCGATCCTCAAGCGCGTGATCCACCTGCTGCCGCCGACGATGATGGCGACGATGGCCGGAACCTCGATCCTGATGGGGGTGCATCTGGTGCAGACGGGCTTTGCCCCCGGCGCGCTGGGGCTGGCGGCGGTGTTCTTTGGCCAACTGGCGCTGA